>Ga0335085_10000232_pt1 | contig 174425 bp, 195 predicted proteins | sample Lox_Sample_45_FD_206712 | JGI IMG/M metagenome (GOLD analysis project Ga0335085, IMG submission 206712) | Soil microbial communities from Loxahatchee National Wildlife Refuge, Florida, United States - Lox_Sample_4.5 | ecosystem: Environmental > Terrestrial > Soil > Wetlands | place: USA... | reverse complement strand
TGCGGAAAGCCCCACCCGATCGCCTGCACAGAGCTGAAACCTGACCGCTCTCCGCACAAGGAAATTCGGTCAAGATTCGGAGCATCCAAATGCAAACGACTCCGTATGCGGCCGCTCGCGCGGTCGTCAAAATCGTTGTTCTGTTCCGCCATCTCGAACTCAATTTCACCAGCCTGCTGCAATGTCTGATCGAAATTGCGATCCATCTGGTACTGCATGATCCGGAAGGTGCCAAATGGGCGCTCGCGTTCGCGCTCATTGACTTCACTGTCGACAACCTCGGAAAAATCGTGCACCGCGCTGGGAAGAACGGAGATTAGCGGCTTGCGGCCGGGGCAACATGCTTTTGTGGTCCCGGTCGCGCACCTATAGAAATTATAGCCTATCCCAGTTATGGGGCGCATTACGCCATCTGCCAACCGTGGATAACGGCTTGACCCGCCTAAAGGGCGCCCTATCGCGCCTATGGTGCCCCGTCCTACCAAAATGTGCCTCCGCGCCCCGTCCGCGAGTACGGTCGCGAAGCCCCTGGTAGATATCACTCTCACCCGTTGGCGCAGCCCCGACCGCGGACAACAGACCCTTATATCTAGAATGTGGAATTGTGTCCGGGTCAAGGCGAGATGAATAAAATAATTAGTATTCATCATTTAGGAATGCTGTCTAGCTGGAAAGATGTTCCATCAGATTGTGATAATAAATCTTGCCCATAAGACCCGCCAATCATGAATTGGCGGGGCTGGAATGCTGTCAAATCCAATAAAGCCATTGCTTCGCAATGGGATACCCCCGCAATCGTCGGGCTGTTGCACGCCCGACTCCGACCGTCTCCCTCCGCCTCGGCTGGATTGTCCGAGGCTCCGGCTCCGCTGTTGCTGCGGGGCTCCAGTGCTTTCCGTTGAGGGTGCCTGGTCGCCCGAAACGATCGGAGTCGGGCCTGCGCGCTGCCGCTTGCCAATCGCCGCGTCTTCCGCGGCGGCTCTTGGGCGGACAGCGGCGCCCGACGATTGCGGGGGTGAATGCTCGTTCGGGCAGCGCCTCGAACGACTTTGCGCGCCATCCGGCGCGGGGGCGTCGAAAACGACGCCCTTGGTGGGCGGCCCGCTGGGGCCCGCCCGCGAAATAACGATTCGCGGCCGAACGTGGCCGTTTAGAGCAACTTGTCCACTCCGAACCGCTGGCGAAGCTGGGCATCCTTTTGGCTAATTTGCTCGTCAACGCCCGCCAACTCAGACGCCGCAGTAGCATGTGCGTCCTCTCGCTTGGCAAGTTTATCGGTGGCTTCACGTTCCTGGCGTTGAACTTCTTCCGTTTGCGCCACGGAAGCAGGCCGTATGGCTCGCATCCGGCGTAGGACGTCAAGGGTAGCTCGAGCGCGCTCGACCGCCGCGCGCGATGCAGCTTCTGCCTGCGCGATACCTTCTCGCTTCACGAGCAAGGGTAACATCTCGGCTGCTCGCGCAATCTTGTATGCGGCGGTTCGCTCGGCCAGTTCCGCCGATATCCGAGCTGCCTCTAGGCGCTGGTGTGCAACGGGGGCGTCGTCTCTGTTAAGAGCCGTTGAATCCAGACGGTCGCTGTGGGGCGCCTCACGCCCGCTCCGTCCAAAGAACGCCATAAGCTGTGCAAGTGGTCGCCATCTCTAATATTGTACCAGATTTTGGAGGTATGCCCCCGATAAGGGGGCTAATCGGCCCGGAGCGACCCGTGACTTGCCTTGGATTTGCAGGTTACAGTTGGCGACCACGGGGAGGAGGGGGCGTTGACCTTGGCTCGTCCAGTATCGGTAACCATCTCAGCGGCCGCGACATTCATCTTCTGGGCGGCGGCTGGCGCCCAGCGCGCATTGGCACAAATTCAAGCGGCAGGGGCAGAACGCGAGAGCTACGCGGAATGGAAGGCGCGTATCGACGCCAGCAATGCTCACAGCTTCTATCTTTTTGAGCGAGACACGATTCTTTATGTGCTGCTGCCGATTGGAGTCCTTTTTCTCCTGTCCAATTTCGACGCGGTGGTTCGCTGTTTCGACAAAATCGTCCGATGGTATTACTTCACCTTTTATCCCCATCCCGCCGAACCGGTGATCCGGACCGCTCTTTCTTCCGGCTCCGTCTTGGACGGGAAAGCGCTTGCCGCCGTCCTCGGAGAACGGCCGAGCGGGAGTCCGGCTTTTCGTGCAGTTCGCGTTGCCCAAGCCGAATCTCTGATCAAAGAGATGCAGGCAATGACACGCCGACAGATGGATGAACTCAAAGCGCGTGCCAAGGAACAGTACGAGAAATCGGCAGTGCAGCAGATGCAGGCGGCCCTCGGTGAAGCCGCAGTGGCGCTTGAAAAAGCGAAAATATTCCTTAGGGCCAGCAAGAGGATGTGATTGATGCCACCCGACGTCACCAAGCCCAAAATCGAAATTCTTCCGGCGGAGGGCAACGAATTGCGGATGCCCAGCGGCACACCACTCGGACTAGGTATCCTGGGCGCGGCGCGGTTTTCCGCAATCCGACGAGTGCTCGACCACGCTACACGCGCCGCCCAAGCCAAGGCGAATTATCACGCTGCCGAAGGAGCGGTGGCGGAGTCGCTCGTGTATCGGGAAGTCGCTCGCGAACGGCTGCGTAATCTCGACGCCATAAGACAGGAAACGGCCGATCAGATTACCGAAGGCGCGTTATTAGCCAAATTGGAGCGCAAATTGCAGCGTATGGAGATCGAAGACCGGATCGCCGAAAGGGAGGCTTCGCGTGCCCGCGTAAAAGCCCGCGAGCAGGGACAACCGCCGGGAACGGCAGGGGTGGCGCGCGACCACTTCGCCGATTTCATGGAAGACCTCAAGCGAATGCCTGAAATTGCGAAGGCCGCGACGGAGGTGAAGGCGAAAATCGTGACTGATGCGGGTGGCGAGGAAAAACTCGACGAGGGCGGCAAGCAAATGATTGAGATTATCGACAGCATGCTTACGGCATTCGTTTCGAAGCAAGCGGAAGAGAAATTCCTCTAAATGCTTGAAATTGGGACGACCCGCCGCGGACGCACGGTCTGGCTCACGGACGCCGAACGGGCTCGCCATATCCATATCCTGGGCGCAATCGGCACAGGCAAATCCAAACTTCTTGAATCGATGATCCGGCAGGATATCGCGCGCGGCCGCGGGCTCTGTCTCATAGATCCGCATGGCACGCTTGCCGACCACATCGAAGAATGGTGCGCGACGAAGGGCTTGGGACGTATCCGGCGCATCCACCTCATCCGCCCGGGAGACGAATCCTTCGTGCCGGGGTTCAATCCCCTTCGCGCCGTGCCGGGCGAAGCGCTTTCCGTGCGGGTGGATGCGATGGTCGCGGCCTGCGCGCAAGCCTGGGGCGTGCGAGATATGAGCGAAACGCCAAGGCTCGAAAAGATTCTGCGTGCCACCTTTTACGCGCTCGCCGTCCGCAATCTGACGCTTGCCGAAGCACCCGCGCTTTTGCGTGCCAGAGACCCCGAAGGTGTGCGCCGCCTGTTAACGGAAAACCTTCCCGATCCCGTATTCCAGATCATCTGGGACGAACTTAATGCAATGGGGCGCAAGGATTTCATCGATCATGTCGAAAGCACAATCACGCGATTGTCCAAATTCCTGGCCGCACCGGCCATGCGTTTGGTCGTCGGCCAACGCGAGCACGCAATCGATTTTCGCAAAGCTATGGATAACAGCGAGATCGTCCTCGTGAATCTGGGGGCCCGGCATGCATTTTCATATGAGAACGCCCGCGTGCTTGGCACGCTTCTCATCAACGACTTGTTCCTCACGGCCTTGGGCCGCGACGAAGCAGTGGCTAGGAAGCGGCCCTTCACGCTGTATGTCGATGAAGCATACGATTTCCTCTCCGGAGATATCGAACGAATACTTGATCAGACCCGCAAGTTCGGTTTGCACACCGTGCTCGCTCATCAAAGGATCGGCCAGTTGAAGGAGCGCGGCGAGGGCATCTACAACGCCGTCATGAGCGGTACGCAAACCAAGATCGTCCTCGGTGGACTTTCCGATGATGATTCCGAAATCATGGCCCGCGAAATCATGCGCGGGGACATCGATCTTGAACGACCCAAGATGGGCATCACTATGCCGGTGGTCGTTGATGAAGACCCTTTTTGGCTCGAATCAGAGAACCTTAGCGAAGGCTCCAGTACCACCCGAACGGTTTCGGAATCATTTAGCACAACAGAGACAGCAGGAATGTCCGCCGGCACAGGGGAAATGTTTGACGCGTTTGAAGGTACGGAACCAAGGCTTCGTGGATCGGTAGAATCGCTCAGCGAGACCAGCTCCAGTGCGACAACCACCGGCGCGACTGTAAGCGAAGGGTATGTAACGAGTTCTGGCCGTACGTTCGGTCGGTCCCAGGCGCTACGCTCCAGACGGGAGGAACGGCCGACGCAATTCTACTCCTTGGAGGAGAGCCTTCATCTTGCTCAACTGAAACTACGCAATCTTCCCGACCGCGTCGCAATCGTGAAGCGGCGCGGCAAACGTACCGTCCGCGTGACGACTAACGAGGTGAAGGATGTGCTCAAGATTCCGCGGGCCACAAGCCGTCTGCGGACCTTGGTTGCGGAGCGAAGCACATATCTTGCACCGATTCTTGTTGCCCAATCCGAAATCGAGGAACGGCAGAAGGGTTTGTCCGTCGCCACCGCCAATGGGACGTTAGACGGCGACAAGTCTTTCTGGCAGGAGGAAGAATAGTGCAGTCATACTGCGATGACCGGGGCTAGAAAATCATCGCCGCGATTCCGCCGTGAAGGCGAGCCTCCACGCATCGAACTGACGGAGGATGACGTAGCCATCTTCCAATATGTCTATCGCCATCGTTTCATTCGGGCGGAAGATTTGCACCGGCTTCTCAACAGCCGTAGCCCTGATCGATTGTCGCGGCGATTGACGCTTCTGTACCGCGCGGGATTCTTGGACCGGCCGATTGCGCAAGTGGACCGTTTCAAGCAAGGTGGGTCGCAGTCGTTCGTATATGGGCTTGATACGAAAGGCGCGCGGTATCTCAAGGAGGCACACGGCGCTGCAATCGGCGCGGCCGACTGGCGAAGCCGTAACCGTTCATACACGCGTGCGAATCTTGACCATACGCTCGCTGTCACGCGCTTCATGGTCGATCTAGAAATCGCCTGCCGGTCGCAGCCGAATCTTTCTCTCATCCACTTTGAAGATATCCTCGCGGCTTCTCCTGAAACGACGCGCCGCAGCCGCAACCCGATGTGCTGGCCGGTTCCCGTTCAGTGGCACGGCGGACGTGCCATCGTGCATGTCGCGCCGGATGCGATATTCGGGCTGCGGGTAGTTCGGGAGGACGGTAGCAAGGCCCGGAGCTATTTCTTTGTGGAAGTTGACCGCGGCACGATGACAATCGTGCCAAGCGAGCGTGTGCGCGAGAGCGATGCCTTCCCGCATCGGGCTACGATATTGCGCAAGCTGCTTGCCTACGCGGACTCGTTTCGGCTCAAACTTCACGAACAGCGATTCGGCATTAAGGCCCCGCGGGTTCTCTTTGTCACAAAAAGCGAGGGGAGGGCCGACGCGATGCGGCTTGCGGCGGCAGAATTTGTCATCCAGCCGATGCGCATTCCAGAACATCTGTTCGAATTTGCCGTACTCGACACCCCCAACGCCTTCCCGTTCGATGCGCTAAAAATGCTCTTTTCTGGCGTTGCAGGCCCACCTGACTGAAATTGCCGCACGCGCGAGGGTTTCAAAACATCTCAATTCTGAGTAGTATGCTCATGAAAATATTCAGACAAACCCTGTCGATCATCAAGCGAAGGGGACATTTCACTTTGTAATCATTGAGTGATTCAGCGGACTGCCGCCGGTCTAGGGCCGGTACAGGTAGCTGGGGGCTTGGTCATGTTGAGACGGTTATTGGCGCAGGCGGCGTTTGCCGCTGTTCTGTCTTTGTGTTTTTGCAACGTCGCGGCGGCGCAAGTTCCGGGTTCGGCAAATCCCGGCCGGATCGAGGAACGCTTTAAGACGCCGCCCGCGCCCAAATCCGCCCCCGAAATCGAAATCCCCGGTCCGGAAGCGCCGCTGCCGCCTGAAAAGGCCCAGAGCATCCATTTCACGCTCACCGGCGTGGTGGTGGACGGGGCGACTGTCTTTAGCCAAGCGGATTTTGCATCTCTATATGATCCGCTTGTCGGCAAAGACATCACGCTCGCGCAAATCTACGACCTGCGCGACGCCATCACCGCCAAGTATCGCGCGGCGGGCTATGTGCTTTCGCAAGCAATCATTCCGCCGCAGAAGATCGCAAACGGCATCGTCCACATTCAGATTGTGGAGGGCTATATCGATCATGTCGAATACCAGGGCGACAGCGGCGACGGTCGCGGTCTCATCCGCGAGATGGCAGACAAGATCACGCAAAGCCGCCCGCTCAATGTGCATGTTCTTGAGCGCTACGTGCTTCTCATCAGCGACATTCCGGGTGTCACGGTGCGGACGGTCATCAAGCCCGCCAAGGATACGCCGGGTGCGGCCGATCTCGTGCTTATTCTCGCGCACGACACCGTCTCAGGGACCGTTGAAGCGGACAATCGCGGCTCAAAAGCCATCGGGCCGGAGCAGGGGCAGATCGCGCTCAATCTCAATTCGCTCTTTGGCCTTGATGAGCAGACGACGTTTCAGGGGGCGACTACGGGACAGCCCAAGGAACTGCAATATGGGCGTTTTGACAGCGCCTGGATTTTGAACGCCGAAGGTACGCGGCTCGATCTCTCCGGCAGCTATAGCCACACCAAGCCGAGCGGCTCTATATCGGTCCTCGATCCGGTTGGATACGCGGTGAACGCGAGCGGTTTTGTCGATTTTCCGCTGGTGCGCTCGCGGTCGGAGAATATCAATCTTTCGGCGGGCGTCACCTATCTCAATTCCGTCACCAAGCTTCTGGGTTCGCCATTCAGCAATGACCGTCTGCGATATTTGACGCTACGCGCCACCTTCGATGCCGCCGACACGTTTCTTGGCGATGTGTATCCCGCCAGTAATCTCATCGAAGCCGAAGCGAGCCAGGGCCTCGACGTGCTTGATGCCAGCCGCAATGGGGCCACGGATTTGAGCCGTGCCAATGGGCGCAATGACTTCACACTGTTCGATGCCACGGCCACGCGCATCCAGACGCTTGCTGACCGGATCAGTCTCAAGCTGTCGGCGACTGGGCAAATCTCGCGCACGCCGCTCTTGACGCCGGTGCAATTCGGGCTTGGCGGCTCTCAATTCGGGCGTGGGTATGAACCCTCCGAACTGACCGGCGATGAAGGCATCGCAGGCTCGGTGGAAGGCCGATACGACATCCCGTTTGTGTCGCAGATTATCGGCCAGCCGCAGCTCTACGCCTTCTATGATGCGGGCGAAATCTGGAACCGGGATGCTCTGCCCGGCACGCCCCAACACGCCTCGCTCACGTCGGCGGGCGCGGGCATCCGCTTCATCGCGCTCGGCCGCTTCGATGTGGATTTCGAACTCGCCAAGCCGCTCACGCGCAAGATCGCCTCACGCGGCGACAAGAACATCCGTCCACTTTTCGACATTTCCACGCGCTTCTAAGGGGGCAGCCATGAGACGCAATCCCTGCTCATCCACGCTCGTCGCCCGGTTTCTTTGCTCCGCTGCGGTCCTGATGCTTCCGTCCGTCGCCATCGCCAATCCGGTTGGCGGGAAGGTGGCGGCGGGCGCGGCCACGATCTCCCAGCCCAATGCAGCCAATACGACAGTCACTCAGCAAAGCGAGAAGGCCATCATCAACTGGCAATCCTTCAGCATCGGACAGGGCGAGACCACGAGCTTCCAACAGCCCGACGCGAGCGCCATAACGCTTAACCGCGTCACCGGCGTCGATCCGTCCAGCATCATGGGCAGCCTCACGGCCAATGGGCAGGTCTGGCTTATCAATCCGAATGGCATTGCTTTCGGCAAAACCGCGCGCGTCGATGTGGCGGGGCTGCTCGCCACCACCATCGACATCAAGGATCAGGACTTCATGTCCGGCAATTACCAGTTCTCCGATCTCACGGACGGAAGCGCGATGGTGACGAATGCCGGGCACATCACGATCCGCGATGCGGGCCTTGGCGCACTGGTCGCGCCCGGCGTCGAGAACTCGGGCGTCATCGAAGCCGATCTGGGGCAAGTCCAGTTATCGTCAGCCGACGCATTCACGGTCGATTTTTACGGCGACGGGCTTTTCAACATCACGCTCGACAAACAGGTGACGCAAGCCATCAAGCGCCAGGACGGCACTACACCTTCTGCGGCGGTGACGAACTCCGGCACGCTGATCGCCAATGGCGGCAAGATTCTGCTTACCGCCAATGCCGCGTCTTCGGTCGTGAACAACGCGATTAACATGACGGGTTACGCGCAGGCCACGAGCGCGAGCCAATCACAGAACGGCACGATCACGCTTGATGGCGGTTCGCAAGGCACGGTCCAGGTTGCGGGCACTCTCGACGCCTCTGGCAAGAACACAGGCGAGACTGGTGGAACGGTGCAAGTGACCGGGCATGACGTGCAACTCGCTTCCACGGCCAAAGTGGATGTGTCCGGCGATGCAGGCGGTGGCACGGCGCTCATCGGCGGCGATGAGCATGGCGGTGGTACGCTTGCACATGCTTCGACGACCTCCGTTGCATCAGGCGCAACGATCAGTGCCGACGGTGTCACAAAGGGCAATGGTGGAAAGGTCGTGGTTTGGTCAGACGATCAGACGGATTATCAGGGAAGCATCTCAGCGAAAGGCGGAGTCACGGGCGGCGACGGCGGCTCGGCGGAAGTATCGAGTCACGGCGTTCTTGCGTATGGTGGGACGAGTGATCTTTCCGCTCCGTTTGGCAATCCAGGCACGCTCCTACTCGATCCGCGCGACGTCACCATCGGAACCACCGGCGTATGGATCATTACGCCGCAAGCGCTTGTCCAAGCACTCTCGGCGAACAATGTTCTTGTGACAACCAGCGGAACGGGCACTGATTCCGGCGATATCACGGTCGCAAGCAGCTTCTCTTGGAACGGCAACAATTCACTGACACTAAGCGCAAACCGCAACATCATCTTCGACGGTGGTGTCCTGATTGAAAATACCGGCGCTGCCAGCCTGACTCTGAGAGCCGACAACGAAGGCATGGGCGTCGGAACGGTTACGTTCAGTGATCCTGGGGAAGTGGATTGGTCCGCGAGTTCGGGGGACGTATCGATCTTTTACAACCCTGACGACAATCCCACCGGAAGCGGGATCAATCCTACCAGCTACACAAAGCCTACAGATTATTCGTCATACGTTTTAACGAACTCGGCTGCTCAATTGGCATCGTACATGCTTGTGAATTCTGTGTATGACCTCCAAAACATCGACAATAACCTCTCCGGAGACTACGCGCTGGGGCGGGACATCGACGCCAGCGCGACGGCCGGTTGGAACGCGGGCACTGGATTCTCCCCGATAGGTAATTCGCTAGACCACGAGTATTCGCCCGATTTGTTCACGGGTACCTTGGACGGAGAAGGGCACGTCATAGATGAACTCACCGAAAATTTCTTCAATTCGTCGTATGCCGGGCTTTTCTGGGAGATCGGTCCGGACGGCGTCGTCAGGAATATTGGATTGACAAACGTAAACCTGAGGGCTGGCACGGGCGCTCTTGCTGCCGGAGCGGTCGCCGCAATCAATGAAGGCACCATCGAAGACGCATACGCTAGCGGTCAAATCTCCGCAGCAAGCTTTTGTTACGGGGCCTCTTGCTTTGACGCAGTGGCCGGAGGATTGGTGGGGACGAACGTCGGAGTTATTTCGAGGTCCTCCGCCCATGTCAGCGTAAGCATTTCCAATGGCGCCGCCGGAGGGCTCGTTGGCGGTAATGAGGACGCGACGATCAGCCAATCGTTCGCCACCGGGAATGTTACTGGCACTTCTCAAGATGTTGGCATTGGAGGCCTTGTTGGCGCGAATGAAGGGCCGACGGCTTTAATTGAAAATTCGTACGCGACCGGAAGCGTGACTGGCACAGCGTCAGCGCCAGGTTCAGTTTCCGAAGCCGTCGGCGGATTGGTAGCGGTAAATGAATCGGGATCGATCCTGGATTCTTATTCGACCGGACGCGTTTCGGGAACGATATCGACGAGCGGGACGATTTTGGCCTACTACGTGGGCGGGCTCCTAGGTGTCAATGCTTACACATTCCTGTTCCCTCCCGGTCTGGTCGGAAGTTCGTACTGGGATACGCAAACAAGCGGACAAGTCTCAAGCTTCGGCGGTTTGGGGCAGACTACGGCGCAACTTCAGGGCGCGCTTCCACCGGGATTTGACAGCGCCATTTGGGTAGCGAGTTCGAATACCTATCCTGATCTGCGCTGGCATGCGATTTCGACATCTGTTTCGGTAGCCACGTTACAGCCACAGCCAGGCAATTCTCTTCAATCGCTCGTCGCTCAAACATCGAACGCGGTCACGTTGCCAGCAACTACAATTCCTGCATATGCTGTGCCCAACTCAAGTTTTTCAACGACGGGAAGCTTGGTAGAAAGTACGGTGGCGTACGTTTCTATCAATGGAACGCGGGTGCCAGTCTATCTACAGGAAGAGGATTTGAGCGGCGATGATGCGGCGCAGTATTACTACGCGAACTGTATTGCTACAGTTTACGCGATGGCCGCAAGCATAGAGGTCACAGCTAATAGCGGTGGACAGCAGATTACGTTTGTCGCAGACAATTACACAGTTTCCGACGGAAGCGGTGCGACACGAGACCCATCTAAAGCGGCAGTTCCCGCTAGCGGCGCTCCAACTATTAGCCTAGCCGGGGTAATTAGTGTTGTTCAGCCGAATTCAATTAATCAAGCAACTGCTCCTTATGGCTTGCCAAATTCAGCGCTTTCCCCGATGGGTTCGTACTCCAATAGCACGGGGCTCGCCGTTGTTGCTGGAACCTTCCCCGGTGTTCATCACCCCGACGTTCCGATACTGCACGTGATGCTCGCTATTGGCACAACCAATATAGATGGTGCCACATACATTGAGGTGCTCGACCCAGCGACTGGAGCGGAACTTGCGCTAAACTCTCAAGGGAAAGTTGCTGGTGAGATTTTGGTTGGATCAGACGGATCGCAAACGCTTGTCACCGATTCTGGCACTCTGAACGAGTTGCAGGACTGGGCACAAGTTAGTGAATTCCAAGCTAGCGGTTTCGCGGTGGTGAGTACAAGTAGTTGAACTTCAATTCCAACGGGAACTCTATCATCCTGGTCATGGCGCGACAATTCGTCCGTCAATATAAAAGTGATTTTTGTCAAAAGAATCGAACCCGGCGCTGGTTGAACTCGCGATTGAAAAGCTTGCGGGGTCAGCGCCCGTAATGACTCGTGCCGGGCTCAGTTCGTCAGATACAAAAACGTGGTTCATATCCTTTCCATATACTGGGCCATGATTGATGCCTGAAGCAGGAACTGACCCAATCACGACGAAAGTGGTTGGGTCGGCACCGTCAACCACCCCACTCATTGTGTAAACAGCGCTATTGGATCTTAAGAATGCGTCATATGGGTTCGGAGGTTCGCCGCTCGCGAGAACGGAAAACGATGCTGGGTCGATACCCGAATCGAAAACGCTTTCTCCCACATAGCCTCCGTACACACGATCCTTATCTTTGGCCCAGGAAGTGAAATATCCAGCGACATCATAAATGGGTTGAAATGTGGTAGGGTCAGCACCGATTACCACGTAGGCGCCCGGAGAAACCGGCGGAACGTCTAATCCACCATCCTCTCCAAAATATACGTTGTTCTTGTCTTTCGCATAGGTATCACGCCCATGAATGTTCGCCTCGTGAATACCCTGTGAGACCATAAAGGTCGTCGGATCGGCACCTTCGATCGGTACTCCGTCGTAGGAAATCACGCCCGATGATTCTGCATATCTGGAGTTAACTGCGGATGCTACGAGCACCCACCAGTGCGTTGGCACTTGGCTTTCATTTTCGGAACTCGCAGGTGCGTTTATCGCGTTGAGTTTTGTTGACCTAGTGGGGGTATCAACAGCAAATTGACCGTCATCAGCCCCTTTCAATTCCGTCGGTGCCGGGCGAATGTCGATTAATGAGGTAGTGTAAAGTGCCACGCCAAAAACGCCGAATAAAAGCAAAATTGAAACAACAAGAAATTTATTGGGTGACGGCATACAATAGCGTACTAGTAACAACTGAAGCCAAAATATGCTAAATCATCATATCTGCACAGTATAATGCAAGATCGCATAGCAAGCCATTATGATCAGTGCATAATGGCTGCACGAAATGTCCGTATACTGATTGAACAGTATGGCGGATTTTGTTTCAGACGGGTTAGGAAAGTCAACCGGAAATATTGGACGACGACAGATTACACCCCACAAATCGGCGTCCATGTCCTGGTCCCTATTCGATAATCGCGGTCGCCGGAAATATCTCGTTGAGTCCGAACGCGCCGCGTTCTTGCGCGAAGCGATGAGAATGGGTGGCGAAATCGCATCCTTCTGCGCGGTATTGGCCTTATGCGGGCCACGTATTTCCGAAGCCTTAGAGCTCACGCACGAGCGGATTGATTTCGCGGATAGCGCGATCATCTTCGAGACGCTCAAACGGCGCAGGAAAGGGATTATGCGCGCCGTGCCAGTGCCGCCCGAACTGCTAGATATCCTAGATGGCGTGCATGGCGCGCGCACGGCGCGGCTCGATGAAATGCGTTCGCATCAACGCCTCTGGCGTTGGAGCCGGACAACCGCTTGGCGAAATGTCAGAGAAGTGATGCTGGCCGCCGGGATACCTGTGCATCTCGCTAAACCGAAATCGTTACGACACGGATTCGGCGCGGCGGCGGCATCGAACTTGGTCGTCATTACGCTCATCAAGAAGTGGCTGGGTCACGCCCGACTCGAAACCACCGAGCACTACACGTCGCTTTTAGGCGATGAAGAACGTCAATTAGCAAGCCAATCATGGCGCGGACTGCGAGGGGAATTGCGCCTTTAAGCCCGTAAATATGGGCTATTCCGGCGCTTTGAAACAAAATCCGCCATATTGTTTCAAAAGAGGGGGCAGGTATGCGCCTTTGGACAAGGGGCCTTCGGAATTTCGATCAGGCCGTTCTGGCTTTTGCGTGCGCGATTATGCTGGCCTCGTGCGGAGAAGTTGGAGAATTTGGTAGTCCGCAGAAGGACTTCACGACGAGCGATGTGCTGGAGCTTCATTCTCCGGTGCGAAATTTCATCGCGGTCGCAAGCGACGTGGGTAAGTCGCTCGGCTACGACCTGGCCGGGGTGGACGCGGCGCACAACACGGTAACGCTAGCGAACAACCCGAATATGGGGATGATCGCGCTTATCGGAAAAATGGAAGCCAGCCGCGTCGTATTAACTCTGGAGCCGGACGGACACGAGGTTAAGATCGACATGAGCTTGAGCGGCAATTTCGATACCGCGACGCCAGACGCCGCGGCCAGCCGCCTCGCCAAGCTCAAGGCCGCGCTTACCGCCGCGTTTCAATCGTAGCTGACTGGCAGAGGCAGTACGGAGGGCGGAACGATGGGACGCGGTGTGCCGGTGCTCAATATACCGATAGCCGAAGCCCGGACCAATCGCATTCTGCAGGCTATGCGAAAGCCGGTTTCGACCACGGCGGCGAGCGCCGAACGGCAATAGCATGATGTGATAATTGGAGGCCACGCCCATGCGTATACACCGATCTCGAACGGCATTTATTCTCGCCTGCGTGGCGCTGCCAGCGATGATAACGTCGGCATGTGCGCGCTGCAACAAACCGTCGGATTCTCAGATAGCGCAAGTCATCTTTGCCCAATTTGTCAAAACCTATAACTCCTACGGTAATACGCAGAAGGGCGTCGATATTCTGCGAATGACAACGAATACCCAATGTACCCAAGCAACCTTTGTCGCTCGCCAGCAAGAAGTGCATCAGAATTACGATGGTACGCGGATCGCCTCACACGAGGACTGGAATGGCGTTCTGAGCCGCGACGACGCTGGTAAATGGTCGGTATTCATAAGCAGTGGCCCCTTGGGGGCCACTTGGACGCTTGACGTTCCTTAGAGCGGCAGCGCACGAGGTAGGACGAACAGCACTAAAACGATAGATTCCGCGCTAAGAAAACCCCGGCGCGCACGCCGGGGTTTGTTTCTCAAGCTTCTGCGCCCTTGTCGTTTCTCGTAGCCAGATAGGCTAGGTGCTCAAACGCTTCCTGCGCCTGGCTCGCCGCCGTGAAGATCGCTTTGGGATCGTTCTTCAGGACCTTGAGCCAGTTGGCTATATAGGCGGCGTGATCGGGGCGCGGCTCGTTGCTGATGCCGAATGCCGCACAAAGGAACGCTGCGCCGATTTCGGCGACCATTTCTTCCATCGCATAATTCGCATCGCCGAACCGTTTGCCGAAGGTGCGGTTGAGGCGATGCTCAGCGCCAACCCAGTGGACTGTCTCGTGCAGCAAGACACCATGAAAGGCTTCCTGCGGCGAACTTGTGGGCGTACCCACGAACCATTCGGCTGAAGGCATTTCGATGGTGTCGATGTCGCGCCGATAGCGCGCCATCGGATGCCCATGCTCGACTTTCGCGTCTATCGCGTCCACAAAAGCTTCGACTTCCCGCAGACGCTCGAACTCGCTCGGCCGTTGCGTGTCCGGCGGCGGCACGAACCCATCCACCTGCGCCACATTGAACACCCAGGACGCGCGGGCGACGAAGCGCAATTTGCCGTCCCGCTCGTGATCTTCCTCTTCGTGGACGGAGGTTTCAATGCGCTTGTAGAAGACGACAAGCGATCCCTTCTCGCCCTTGCGGACTTGCGCGCCGATTTGCTTCCATTGGCGGTAGCTGGCCCACAATTGCGAGGGATAGCCGCGCAGTTGCGCGTCGATCCATAGGGACAGCACGTTGACGCCCCGATATTCGCCGTGTGTGACCGCATTGGTCGGAAAAGCGGCGATACCGGGTACATGCCACGGCATGCGCACCTCTCCGGGACCATTCTCGATGGCTTCGATGATTTTGCTGGTGACGGACTGATAGACATTGAACTTTGAAAGAACAGGTTCTTGCATGATTGCCTCCCAGGCAGTGCGGGAGCACCGGACCATTCCGATGCTCCCGCCTGCCGGCGAGGCAGGACACGCCGCTAGTTCGGCCAGCTTTCGTCGCCCATCGCGACGAAATACGTGATCGCCAGGGCCGCGGCGTCGAACAGGCTTTGTCGGGTATCTTGTGCATTCCACACGCGCCTGCTCGGCGGCAGGCGATGGGCAAAGCTGTCCACCCTCTGCGCAATCACTTGTGCGATCTCGCTACGGGTCATGGCACCGAACCGCGCAAAAGCGGACCGGACGTTGTCGCGCTCGAATACACGCCGCTCGATGTGGACGCGCTCGGCTTCGCGCAGCATGGCGCGGCAGAAGGCGCGGACGTGGCCGGAGCGGCGGCTCTCTCCATGATCGAAGGCTTCGAGCACCAATATGGATGGCTCGTAGTGGCGAAGAAGCCGCCGGAAACTCGCGATCAGCCGCTCCTGTCGCCCGGCCCTTGCATGTACGATGGCCCATGCAACCGGACTTGCAGGATTCTCGAACAGCACCCAGCCGAAACCACGCTGCGTGGGATGCACGGCAAGGACAAGGCCGGTGTAATTGGCGGGCGCGACGGCAGTTTTGGTCATGGAAGAATTTGATGGAATTGAAGGCGATTAATAAGAGCGCTGAGATGCGCCCGCTTTCTCTCGGACTGCGCATCCATCCGGTCGGCAAGCCGGAATTCCAACTCGACGGCGCGAAGCAAGATGTCGTACTCGAACGCTTCGTAAAGCGCTGGAAACAAAACCTTGCCCGGCTCGTCGAAAACGATTTCGGCGGCGAGCACCAGTTGGAGCGATGGTCGGCGGCGTCCGCGTTCGACTTTGCCGATGGCGTTTCCGCTGATGCCGAGAAGTTCGCCGAATTCCTTCTGCGACAGGCCGCAGCGCAAGCGCTCGGTACGGAGGTAGCTCGCAAGGCGAGAGCGGGACATTTCAGTGCGCCCGCGGCTTATGCCGGGGCGCTTGTTAGGATTTCAAATGTCACAGTTCTAGCGTAGGAGGCACTATGGGACTTGTAGTCCCCTGGCACTGTGGATAACCGCGTCCGCTATTTTGCCGATGCAATTCCGTACCGGCGTCCTATCGCTTCGAGTTTTTGCCGTTCGCTCGCGGGAACGACATAGTTCCCGTTGCTTTTGTGAGTTTTGACGCTGAATCGCGTGCGCAACATATAGCCGATCCATTGATTTCGTACCGGGCCACCATAATCTGCGCAATGCTCGGCGTTGAATCTCTCGGCGATGTCGCGGATTGGGGCATTGCCGTTGGTGCTGTCGGAAAACACGGCGAGGGCGGCGGCAAGCACGCCGCCAGCGGCACTGTCGCGCCGTTCACGTTGCGCGTCCTCGTATTCGGCGCGCAACATGGCTTCGATATCCCCCCGGAGCGCCAAATCATCCACGAGGCTGAGAAGGGGTTGTGCGATCTGATTGAGGCGGGATTCGACGCCTTCGATCAGCGCCGCTGAATCCGTTTTGATGTTGAAGAATTCCACGAATCGGAAATGCAGGAGCCGGTTACGAAGCTCAAGCGCTTCTTCCTTCATGGCAGGCGGCAGCAGGACGGGGATATCTTCCCGAACGGGACGCGTGCCGGTTTCTTCGGTGAAGAACCGGCTTTCGAGGGCGCGATCCTGAAACGGTTCGCGCGCCGCCATTAGTTTTGGGCCGAATACCTTGAAGGCATAGGGGCTGAACTCCTTGTGGCGATTTTGGATCGTTCGCAGAACGGGCATGCCCTTCGTCGTGCCGTTGTTTAGAATCTTCACCAGCTCGGCCTTAGCATCGCTGAATGGCATATCCGCTTCGTCCAAGATCAGCGTCCCGCCGAAATTGTCGAGGATATGGAAGATGGGCGAAACGGTGGAAGCGCCGGAGGCGAAGAACGGTTTGTAGCAAAGCGAACCGATCGCCATGAGGGCGCGGGTCTTGCCGGTGCCGTAATCGCCGAGAAAGCGCAGATACGGCAGTTCGCCGAAAGCATCGTGGATCCAGGTGAAAAGGACATAGTAAGCAGCGAGCTGCTCGAAGAGCGGCGAGAGGTCCACATATCGGTGCAGGAAGGTCCTGATGTCGGCGAGCAGTTCATGCTTGCGGCCGTAATCCACGGGCTTCGACGGCAGCAGCACGCATCCGCTCGCGATGAGGTTGTTCTTCGGCGAATAGGGCACGAGTATTTCGGCGGCGGCGACTTTGACCTCTTGCTCGATGTTCCACAAACCTCCGAACCGCGAGACGGCAAGCGCCGTCGTGCGTTTATCGGGATCGTATACCAGCTCAACCAGCGTATCGCCTGCAACGCGCGAGACCGTCGGCACGCGCATATCCTTGTCGGTTTTGGAATTGTTCATATCGGCACGATAGGTGCGCGTCGCCATGCGCACTAGGATGGAAAATGGGACGAACGGGACCGAAATCCCTCCTAGCTGGCACGAGCACCGCGTGCGACGCTCGCATGATGGCAGGGACGGAACAGCGACGGCCGGGCGATATCATTCTCGATAACGCCATGCCCAACGCCACGCACGAAGAGCGCGAGGTGGCGCGCGAAAATCTCTACGCGTTCGCCGCGGCGATCCTGCGCATCTGCACACGGCTCGCCGAAGAAGAGGCCGAAGCGATTCGCAAGACTGAGGCGGCAGAGGTAAACTTTCAGGGCGAGCCTGGCTCGACATCATGAAAAACTATTTCGGATACATCCGCGTCTCGACCCAGCGCCAGGGCGCGCATGGCGTATCGCTCCAAGAACAGAAGGCCGCCATTGAAGCCTATGCCCAGCGTACAGGGCTCGCGGTCGTCGCTTGGTATGAGGAGCGGGAGACGGCCGCAAAGCGCGGGCGGCGCGTCTTTGCCCAGATGATGAAGGAACTTGCCCGCGGCAAGGCGGACGGCATCATCATCCACAAAATCGACCGCAGCGCCCGCAACCTTCGGGACTGGGCCGATCTCGGAGAACTGATTGACCGTGGCGTCGATGTGCATTTCGCCCATGACGCGCTCGATTTGCGCTCCCGCGGCGGGCGACTTTCGGCCGACATTCAGGCCGTGGTCGCCGCCGATTACATCCGCAATCTGCGCGAAGAAACGCGCAAGGGATTCTATGGCCGCTTGAAGCAGGGTCTCTATCCGCTACGTGCGCCCATCGGCTATCGCGATATGGGCCGCGGCAAGCCAAAGGAAATCGACCCGATCAAGGGTCCTTTGGTGCGGGCGGCATTCGAGCTCTATGCGACCGCGGAGTGGAATTTCGATACGCTCCTTGCCGAACTTGCGCGGCGCGGATTGCGCGGTCATGGCAATGCTCGGCTTTCGCGCAACGGTCTCACCACCATGCTCAACAATCCCTTCTATGTGGGCCTTATCTCGATTCGGAAGACGGGTGAGATGTTCGAAGGCGTCCATCCGCCTCTGGTCAGCAAGGCGCTCTACAATCATGTCCAGGCGGTACTCCGCGGGCGGCGTGGCGGCGTCATGCCGTTACGGCACGATTTTGTCTTCCGCCGGTTGCTTCGTTGCGGCGCGTGCAGTGCTACGCTTATCGGCGAACGCCACAAGGAACGGTACGTCTATTATCGCTGCCAAGGTCCATCCTGCCACGGAACGTGCATCAACGAGATTATCATAAATGACCGCTTCCGGGTGCAATTCGCGCGGCTTGCCTTCACCGAAGTGGAGCGCGGGGACCTCAGGGACATGATTACCGAATTAAGAGGTTCTGCTGCAATCGAACGCGAGAAGCGCGAACAATCCCTCCGTATGCAATTAGCGCAGTGCGAGGAACGGCTTGCGCGTCTGATAGACGCGCTGATCGACGGCCTGATTGACAAGTCCACGTTCGATGCGCGCAAGCGCAGTCTGCTGGTCGAAAAGCGCGGGCTTATGGATCAATTGCTCGCAAAGGACACGGAAAAGCTGATCGCGGACAAGATCGAGGAATTTCTCGAACTCTCAAATACCGCTGAACTAAGCTATGCTTCGCCGATTGTCGCGGAAAAACGTGATGTCGTGAATTCGACGACCTCGAACTGCATGGTATATGGAAAAACACCAGCAATTACACTGAAATCTCCGTATCAAGAGCTTATAAATTTGCGAAATTCAATTGGTAGTGACCCACAACGGGACGATACTCGAACTTTAGCACAAAGGGCATTTGAAATCATGCAAGCGGCGGCAGAGAAAGACGTGGGTGTGAATGGATTACAAATGCCTACAAACGATAATGAGTTAGATAAAGCTGCGTGACGTCCCCGAGGTCCCCAAAGTCCCTGCGTCGGCGGGTGCGCAATCGCATAGGTCCCATCGCGGGTATGCGCGAGACACCAGAAGAGACTTGAATATCCTATTTCAGGCCCTCATTCTCCACGGGAGGGCGAGTTGGGCGTGGTTGTAAGGAGTTCCACATGGCTGCCGCTTTGACGCTCACACCGTTCTTCGAACCCGAAAATGCCGACTTTCCGGGTGGCGAGTTATTCGTTGCGGGCTACAAGGATGAAAATGGGGATCGCTGCGGCATCATCGTGCCGGTGGAGCGGGAGATCATCGAAAACCTCGTTCTCACCTCTACCCCGTTTGAGCCTCATCTAGACAGTGATGGCAGTGTGCAGGCTTGGCCTGGGGGCTGGGTGTCGGATGAAATGTTCGGCGAAATGCTCAAAGGCGAGCTTCTCCCCAAAATGCCGATAGATGAACTCGTCGCGCAGACCCTCTCCTTGGACCGGAACGAACCTAGCACCGGCGAAGATGGCGTGCTTGAGAGCTACGTCGTGATGCGCGAGCGGCTCAATCGTGCGGTAGCTTTGGTCGACGAGGAGATCGCGCGGCGTAAAGCGCAGCTCTGACGCAGAAGGATGCATTTCTCCGCCGGACTGGGCGTCCCAATTTACATCCTAGCAGTGCGAACTCTTTAGACGAAAATGCCTGAATGCACGACGTTCAAGGCATATCGTATTTTGCCCGCACGAATTTCCGAAACCGTAATATCCCGTTCGGTATCCGCCAAGCAGATCGTCTCTCGCACATTTACATCATCGGCAAAACCGGCGTGGGCAAATCCACGCTCCTTGAGACTCTAGCGCGCCAAGACCTGGAAGCAGGGCGCGGCTTTGCGCTTATCGACCCTCATGGCGACCTTGTGGAAAGGATCGCCCAGGACGCGGGTGCCGAAGGGCAGGGCCGCGTCACCTATCTGAACGCGCCAGATGGCGCTCAACCGTTCGGATATAATCCCCTTCGCCGTGTGCGAGACGACAAGATTCCGCTTGCCGTTTCCGGCTTTCTCGAAACTTTGAAAAAGCTGTGGCCCGACGCGTGGGGCGTGCGCATGGAGCACGTCCTGCGCAATACGCTCTATGCGCTCCTCGAACAGGACGACGCACGGCTTCCCGATATCCTTCGCCTCTACGTAGACGAACCATATCGCACAGCTATCACGGCACGCATTCGCAACGAAACCGTCCGCCGCTTCTGGCGACATGAGTTTGAGCATTATCATTTCCGCCAGAAAGCGGACGCCGTGGCGCCTATTCAGAACAAGCTCGGAGCGCTTCTCGCAGACCCGACGCTCTATCGCATCCTGGTCAATCCCAAATGCGATATTCGCGTCCGGCCGCTGATGGATGAGGGCAGGGTGCTGCTCGTCAACCTGTCAAAAGGACAGCTTGGCGAGGACAGCGCCCTTATCCTCGGAAGCCTGATCGTTTCGACGCTTGGTCTGGCGGCATTCAGCCGTGCCGATAGCCCGGCTGCAACGCGCCGCCCGTTCTTCATTTACGTGGATGAATTCCAAAACTTCACCACGCTCATGCTCGCCAACATGATGAGCGAGCTTCGGAAGTATGGCGTGGGCCTTACACTCGCCCACCAGCACATGCACCAGCTTGAGCCGGATATCCGTCATGCCGTCCTCGGCAACGCTGGTACGCTGGTTTCATTTCGCGTGGGGCCGGAAGATGCGTCGATCTTGGCGAAGGAGTTTCAGCCGAAATTCGAGATCGAAGACCTGCTCAATCTGTCGAATCGCTCAATTTATTTGAAACTCATGATCGACGGAACCCTGAGCCGGGGATTCAGTGCGACTATGATTAGGGCTACATTTCCGTTCTAATAACACTGCGTTCATGGGGTTTAGAGTACACATGTACACCATGTAGATATAGAGTTTATGATAAAGTTGAATAATACTTCGTATGCCTGTTGTCTTAGGGGGCAGGGATGAAAGAAGACGACGTTGAGCAAAGGCGCAAACCGTATTGGAACCGTATACGAAAGATTGTAGTCGCACTCTTCGGATTGGGCAGTGTGTTGGTTGGTGTGATCGCGTATCTTTCGGCGAACCCCGAAGCCATACCCAATGCGATTGGCTATTGGACGTACTTGAAAGCGCTCACCCAGCCTGCGCCTTCATGTTCATTGGAGGTATGGCCAAAGACGTTGCATGGACCCGGCAAAGTCGAGGTGCATTGGAATGCTCCGGAAGCGATTAATGGAGAAATCGATGAGATCGGATCGCTTCCTTATCCGTCGGGTTACGCGGCCGGACAAATCTCGCGCTCAACGACGTTTGTTGGAACATTTTGGAATGCAGCCTGGAAGCGAGGGCAATGTGATGCCTCGGTAACAGTTCTCCCACGTTCGCGCGATTCTTTCTATCCGGATTATTCACTCTTCGCATACGGTATCCCTCCGCTGGGCGTAGAAGCCTATGACGTTATTCTAAATACTACGACCGATGAAAAATGGACGGTCTGGGCTGGTTCGTCCGCGCTGGCAACCTGCCGCCTTTCGGCATCGCCTCAAAAGCTTCCAAACCCAGGCAGGGTTAAGCTCATATGGTCTGCTACGAACGCGTATAGTGGCAAGATCGACGGGTTCGGCATTCTGGGGGGTCCAAGTGGGAATGGAACCGTCTACGTTGCACAAACCACTACTTTCGTGGCTACTTTTGCGAACGCCGATGGCATCAAAACAGAGTGTTCCGCGTCTGTTACCGTCGGTACAACCTCTGCTTCATCCCCACCTGGCTGACGCATCTTTGATCAAATCCTAGGCGCCGCCGCCTTCGCAGCGTCCAAATCACGGTCTGTCGCACGACTCAAACAGCCCCCAGTTCGCAAGACGGCTGCTACGGCACAGGTAAGCTCGCCGACTTCTGGCCATTAGCGCTCACAAATCATTCACTAAAATAATCCGCTTTCATTATTTGTTTATTTTCAATAACTTATGAAGCACAAAGTTCTCGAAGCGCTGAACGCAACACCGCCGCCTCCCGTATTCGGGAAGCGGCGGTGCGGGCTTTTATCTATTTGTTAGTGCGGAGCGCCGGTCGGGTTCGTCGTACCGCCATTCGGGTTCGTCGTCCCGCCGTTCGGATTCACCGGAACGATCTGCTTCAGCGACGGCAGGCAGAGTTCGGTCGGTCCCTTCACGGGGAATCTGTCCGTCCCGAACTGGTTCTTGACCATCACCATCCGCGTCGTCTGATTGGAATCGATGCGATAGCACACATAATGCAGCCGCGGATTGCGCACTTCCGTGGTCTTGCCCTGGTACATCTTCTGCACGGGATTGCACAGCCGCGTGATCGCGATGACGCGCGCCTGGAAGGTGCCGAACTGATCCTTCAGCGCCACAGAAAGCGGCGCGATCTTCTTGTCCACGATGTAGCAGAGATAATGATCGCCCGGCAGCGCGCCCACATCGCCGTCGACCGTTGTTGCGCCGCCTGCCGCCGGAAACAGAGATCCCGGCGGGTTCTGTGCGCTGGCAAGGCCGACCGTCGCGATCAGTGCCGTTGAAGCGATCAAAGCTGCAGTTGAGAATTTCATGAGAGCCTCCCTTGGTCATTTGTGAATCGCAAATACGCGCCCGGCTTACGACCCCCGGTCGCTGGGGCACGCTAAAGGCAATGGCTCGCGACCGATGATAGGGCATTTCCCTTCGGCTGCGAACGGCGAGGAACCGGATTGTGCACTGCAACATGAATGAATTATTCAAGCCAGTCGCCCATTGCCTGCAAAAGTCGTAAGATGTTTTTGAAGTCCGCGCACGGACGGCCGCGCAATCGAGGGGCGTCTTCATGATGCGATACCAGCAAGCCATCGCCTGTGCGTTTGCCGTAGCGTTTTCATGCGCGAGTATCGGCCATGCTTTCGCCGGATCGGGCGATGCGGCCCCGCTCGCGCCGCCCAAGAAAACCATCGCCGTCGGAACGTTCGAATCTCCCGAAATGCTGGCGGGCGGGGCGACGGGCGAGGGACTTTCGGCGATGCTCACCGATGCGCTGGTGCATGACGGCCATTTCGTGGTGATCGAGCGCGAGGCCGCCGCACAGGTGCAATCCGAACAGGCGCTCACCCAATCGGGCGCGGTCACCGGCGAAGCCGCCGCCGCACCCGGAAAGATGATCGGCGCAAGCGTTCTCGTTCTCGGCACCGTGACGAAATACAATCCGCAATCGAGTTCCAGTTCCTTCGGCGTTGGCGGGTTCGGCGGCGTGCTCGGTTCGGACGAGAATTCCACGGTCGGCTTCACGGGCCAGACCGCCGAAGTGGAAATCAATCTGCGCCTCGTCGATACCACGACGGGACAGGTTCTATTCTCCGGCGCGGCGAAGGGCTCGGCTTCTGCCAAAGGCGTCAGCGCCGACATTTACAATAGCAGCGGAATGCATTTCGGCGGGCAGCAATTCTTCTCCACGCCGCTCGGCAAGGCCGCGCAGGACGCCATGCAATCCGCCGTCACGCAGATCGACACCTGGATGGACAAGGTTCCGTGGTCCGCGCTTGTCATCGAGAACGACAACGGCACGGTCTATATCAACGCCGGCGCCAACCAGAACCTGCACGAAGGCATGACGCTGCACGTCTATCGCGCGGCCAAGCCGCTGGTCGATCCCAGCACCGGCGAAGTGATCGACGTGCTGACGAACAATGTCGGCACGATCCAGATTCAGACCGTGCGCGACCGCACCGCGATCTGCGCGGTTGCGTCGGGCGATCAGCCCACGCGCGGGGATTTGCTCAAGCTCAATTGATACGCAGATTCTTGAAGCGCTTACCCCGCATATCTTTTGTTGGGCGCGGTGCGTTCCCAATCCATGGAAACAAATGCGGCTCGGGCACGTTATCTATGTAACGCGCGGTCTGCGCGGTGGAGGAGATTTAACGACTCGAAAGGAACAGTGTCATGAAATCTCGACTCACGGCAGCTTTGTTTGCGAGCGCGATCGCAGGCACATTGCTCGCGGCCCCGGGCACGGCCTCGGCCCGCAGCAGCTTCGCCATCACCTTCAGCACCGGCGATGTGGCGTTCGCCTATCGCGATGGCTGGTGGGACCGCTACCACCATTTCCATCACTGGCGCCACAACGAACGGCGCTGGTACATGAGCCATTATCGCACCAGCTATCACGATTGGGATCACGACCGCGATTCCGATCATGGCTGGCACAAGCGTTATCATCCGTACTGAGCGGATAAGCGAAAGGCGCCTTGACGGGCGCCTTTCTGCTTTATGCGGCGGCTGATTATGCCGCGCCACCCTTTGGATCGGGGCCGTATTGGTTCTGTCCAACGGTTCCGGGCTGTGCGTACCAGTAGATCAGCAGTGCCGCCGCGGCCAGCGACAGGATCGGCAGAAGCGTGGCGGTAAGGAACATCATCGAATAAGCGCCTGTCAGCATCGCGAAGCTCGTGAGCAGCCCCAGCAGCACCACCGGAATTGCGGCAAGCAGCACCAGCCATCCGGTTCTGTTTGTATCGTGCAGCCGGCGCACGGAGATGCCGAGCGTCGGCAAGAGAAGCGCCAGCGACAGAAGTCCCGTCAGCACATGCGTGCCGAACACGCTCTGCACGATGGCGAGGACCACATAGACGACCACGTAAGCCAGAATGTAGTACCAGAATTCCTGCCGCCGCACGCGGCCCTGAAAATCGATGTAGTGTTCGGTGATGTTCCGGCGGAAGACTTCGACAACGGCATTCGGATCCATGGCGCTCCCCATAGGTTTCTGCCTGCCCGCCGAGTGAAGGACGGGCATTACACTCTGTCAATGTCTCGGCGTCAGCCCGCGGCCAGCGGATCGGGGCCGTATTTGTTGTCGCCCGCCGTTCCCTTCTGGCAGAAGAAAACGATCAGCACGATGATGCCCACGATCGGCACCAGCGAGATCAGAATCCACCATGCCGTCCGGTCGGTGTCGTGCAGGCGGCGGAATTCGACCGCCAGCGACGGCAGGACGATGGCCAGAAGATAGATCACGTAGAGCGGCCCCAGGCCGTTTGCGCCCGCAAGCCCCAGCACCCGGTCGAGCACCGTCAGGATGATGGCGAAGATCAGATTGAAGAGCGCGAAGTACCAGAATTCCGCGCGGCGCGCGCGGCCCGAGAAGCCTACATAATTCTTCAGAACCTTGATGTACCAATTCATCATAGCCCCCATTCGGCTCGTGGCCGCTGGCAAGCGGCCGGGTTGATGGTACAAGCGGCACGAACGCGCCGGCGGGGAAATCCTACCATCGGCGGGGGCGATTGCGGCGGCCGGGAAGGGCGCCGGCGCCGATAGTGCACAGGATATATGGGCCGAAAATGACGGCAAAAGTGTTCATAGATGGGGCAGCGGGCACGACCGGCCTCGAAATCCGCGAGCGGCTGGCGGGCCGGCGCGATATTTCGCTGGTGCAGCTCGGCGACGCCGTGCGCAAGGATGCGGCCGCGCGCGCGCGCGCGCTCAACGAAAGCGATCTGGTGATCCTCTGTTTGCCGGACGATGCGGCGCGCGAAGCCGCCGGCCTGATCGAGAACAATTCGGTCCGCGTGATCGACGCCTCGAGCGCGCATCGCGTCGCCCCCGGCTGGGTTTACGGTTTTGCCGAAATGGAGCCGGACCAACGCGCGAAAATCGCAAGTGCCGCGCGCGTGACAAATCCCGGCTGCTATCCGACCGGATTTCTCGCGCTCGTGCGCCCGCTGACGCGCGCAGGCATCATTCCGCCCGATTTTCCGCTAACGGTGAACGCGATCTCCGGTTATTCCGGCGGCGGCAAGGCGATGATCGAGGAATTCGAGAGCAAATCCTCGCCGCACTATGTCGAGACCGTCGCGCGCACCTATGCGCTGGGCCTCGCGCACAAGCATGTGCCCGAAATGCAGGTGCATGCGAAGCTCGCCCATCCGCCGGTGTTCGCGCCATATGTTGGGCGCTTCTATCGCGGCATGATCGTGGACGTGCCATTGCAAGTTTGGTCGATGCCTAGGTTGTCGATGGTTGCGATTCACCGCGTCTTAGAAGATGCCTATCGCGATAAGCCATTGGTCGAGGTCGCGAGCCTGGAAGAAGCCGCTAGCCTGAAAACGCTAGATGCGGAATCGCTGAAAAACACCAACCGCATGAAGCTCTATGTCTTCGGCAATGAGAAGACCGAACAGGCGCGCCTTGTCGCCGTGCTCGACAATCTCGGCAAGGGCGCGGGCGGGGCGGCGGTGCAGAACCTCAACATCATGCTCGGCCTTCCCGAAGCGCAAGGCCTGCTCTGAATGTACCGCCCCGCAGCTTTCGTGGTGGACGATGTGGCCGCGCTGCATGCCGTCATTCGTGCGCGTGTGTTTGCCACGATTGCGCTGGCGCATGATGGTGTGCATTTCGCATACGCGCCGGTGGTTCTGGATATGCCGGGAAATTTCGGCACGCTGCGCTTTCATCTCGCCCGCGCCAATCCGGTCTGTGCGCTGGCGGACGGCAGGCCGCTGTCGTTCTCCTTCATCGCGGTAGACGCGTATGTTTCGCCCGGCTGGTACGAAACCGCGGGGCTTGTCCCCACCTGGAATTACATCGCCGTCGAAGCTTCCGGCATCGCGCGCAAGCTCGATCGCGAAGAACTGCGCCAATTGCTGATCGATCTGTCGGCGCAGGAGGAAGAAAAGCTTTCGAAGAAACCGTGGACGCTCGACAAAGTGCCCGAAGCGCGCATCGAAGCGCTGCTCAACGGCATCGAAGGATTCTCCGTTCCGCTCGACGCCTTGCAGGGCAAATTCAAACTCTCGCAGGACAAGAAGCCCGCCGACATCGCGGGCGTGATCGCCGCCCTCGAAGCCCGCGGCGATGCGGCCAGCCGCGCCGTCGCCGATGCGATGCGGAAATCGAGGTAGTTTCAGGCTGCCGCCAGCACGGCCTTTTTTATCGTCTGTGAGAGTTCAATCGGGCGGAAGAAACTCTTCGGATAAAGATAGTCCTCGCCCGATTCATCGAACACGCGAAGCAGGCCATGCTTCTCCGAAATAGCATCGCGAACGGCGATATAAATTTTGCGTTTCTCGAGCGAGGCCGGATAACCCTCGTTATCGACACAGATGACCAGATATTTGGAAGATGTTTTCGACATGGTTTTCAAAGCAGCTCTTTGATCTTGAATTCCTTGCGGCCGATACCGCCAGCTTCATACCAGTGTAACTCGGCAAGATGAAAAGTGCCATCGTCGAGTTGTACGCGTGCAACGCCCTTGCGTTTGCGCCACCGGCCGGGTCCATAGAGTTTCCGCAAGCGGCCGATTTCGCGGATTCCTGATGCCGTAGCGATGGTCTCGACTTGCGAAATCTCGCCCAGAATCTCGAAGCCCATTGGCTACTGCGCCTTGATCTTCACATACGACCCCGGCGCATTGCCGAGCGGCTTGAGCTTGTGATCGCCGGGTTTGCGCGCGGGGATTTTGGGGCCGGAACGTTTGGACAGCCACGCATCCCAATCCGGCCACCAGGAGCCGGGATGCTCCTTCGCGTCCTTTTGCCATTCCTCAACCGTCGCGGGGAGTTTGTCGTTGGTCCAGTACTGATATTTCTTCGCCAACGGCGGATTGATGACGCCCGCGATATGCCCCGACCCCGCCAGGATAAAACGCACATCGGCGCCCTTGAACAGCTTCGCGGTTTTGTAGACCGAGTGGAACGGCGCGATGTGGTCCTCCCGCGCCGATTGCAGATAGACCGGCATTTTGATCTTCGCCAGATCGAGCTTCTTGCCGCCCAGCACCATCTTGCCCTTGGCGAGCGCGTTGTCGTGATAAAATTCGCGCAAATAGAAAAGATGCGTGGTTTCGGGCATGCGCGTGGTGTCGGAATTCCAGTAGAGCAGGTCGAAGGGCACGGGCTCCTTGCCCATCAGGTAATTGTTGATGACGAACGACCAGATGAGATCGTTGGCGCGCAGCATGTTGAAGGTCGTCGCCATCTTGCGGCCTTCGAGCACGCCGCCGGCAGCCTCCATCTGCTGCTGGAGCGCATCGAGCTGTGCATCGTCGACGAAAATCTGCAGATCGCCCGCTTCGGAGAAATCGGCTTGCGCGGCAAAGAACGTGGCCGAATTCACGCGATCCTCGCCCTTGGCCGCGAGATAGGCGAGCGCCGCCGCCAGCAGCGTTCCGCCGATGCAATAACCGACCACGTTTGGCTTCTTCGTGCCGGTCGATTCTTCCACCGCTTCGATGCCGGCAAAGAGTCCTTCGGTCATGTAGTCTTCGAAGGTTTTCTTGGCGAGGCGCTTGTCGGGGTTCGCCCACGAACACACGAACACGGTATAGCCTTGCGCCACCAGCCAGCGGATGAAGGAATTCTCCGGCTTCAGATCGAGAATGTAGAATTTGTTGATCCAGGGCGGGAAGATCACCAGCGGCTTCTCGTAAACCTCCGCGGTCGCCGGATCGTATTGCAGAAGCTCGATCAGTTCGTTCCTGAAAATCACCTTGCCCGGCGTCACCGCGATGTTCTCGCCCAGCTTGAAGGCGTCGGCCGACTGGCGGATGGAAACATCGCCGCCGCCGCGCTCGATATCGGTGAGCAGGTTCTGCAATCCCTTGACGAGATTTTCGCCGTTCGACTGCATCGTGGTGCGCAGCACTTCGGGATTGGTCAGCACGAAATTGGTGGGCGCGATCGCGTCGGCGAATTGTTTTGTATAAAAATCGATGCGCCTGCGCTCGCGCGGATCGAGCACTTCCACATTGCCGACGGTTTTCTGCAGCCAGTTGGCGGTGAGGAGATAGGATTCCTTGATGAAATTGAAGATCTGGTTTTCCTGCCATTCCTTGTCGCGGAAGCGTTTGTCGCCGGGCTTTGGCGAAACAACGGGCTCGACTTTTTCGCCCATCATGCGCCGCGCTGTGCGATCCCAAAGATCGACGTAATTGTGCCAGAGCTCCGCCTGCGCCTCCATGAAGGCAACGGGATTTGCCGCCATGCCGCGCACGAGTTCCAGAAACGCGCCCGAAAGATTGAGCGGATCGAGCGGCTCGCTGCCGAGCTTTTCCGATTGCCGCTTGAGGAACTCGCTGATGAGACGCTGCGATTGCGCGCCCACGCGCACCATGTTGCGCGCGAATTCGCCCGGATTGCCGATCCGGTACGATTCTGTCTCGGCAGCCGCTTCGGCCTCTTCCTTCTTGATCTCGGATTCGGGGGATTTGTTCCGGGACTCCGGCGACTTTGTCCGCCTTTCCTGCATAGTGCCGCCTTCAGGGGCTTTTCGAAAAACTAGATAGCGCGCGGGGCCTTCTGCCCGCAAGGCGCGAAGATGACGGAAACCGCTACAAATTTGCCCATAGAATTCATGATTTTGCCGCCTCGTTTTGCTTGGAAGCTGGCAATCATACGGGTATATGGATTTGGTGCCGGTGATGCGCAGAGTCGCCGGTTCTCGGAGGCGTGTATGGCGTTTCGGGGCGTGACAAAGCCTTTGATCCAGATTGCAACGGTGCTCATGATCGGCGCCGCCGTGAGCGCGTGTTCGAGCGTGCCGGGCTGGGTCGATCCCACGTCTTGGATCGGCGGCGACGATTCTTCCGATGTCGCGTCCGACGATCAGGGCCTGCCCGCGGCTCAGCCGCCCGATCAGCAGATTGCCGATCAGTCCGGCGGCGACAACAGCCAGCCAGGTCTCGCCTATATTCCGGATCGTCCGCAGCCTTCGTCCACGCCGCAGGAGCGTCAGCAGGTTTCCGATTCGCTGGCAGCCACGCGCAGCCAGCAGCAATATTCGGGCGAGCAATTGCGCGGCGACCAGAAGAACGCAGCGCCGTCTCCGCCGCAGCCGCAAGTCGCGATGACCGAGACCGCGCCTGCCGCCGCGCCGGTGGAGACGTCGTCCGCGCCCGCGGTCGCCGGAACGCAGCAGATCGCGAGCAGCACGGGCGGCGCGCCCGCCGTTCCCGCCACGTCGAGTGACGATGTGACCGGCGGCACGCTCGGCGTGTCGCCCGGCGATGCACAGCTTGGCTTCCAGCCTTCCAAGGCGCCGCCGCTCGATCCCTCGGTGGCGCAATTCGTGGCGCCCTCGATCCTGGCGCGCTACCAGCAGACCGCCACCGTCAATCCCGAGGAGGCGATCGGTACGCCCACCCAGCCCGCCGTACCGGCCCCGGGCGCGGCCGCCTCGGACCAGGAAGGCGTGGGCGGGCCCGAGACCATGAGCGGCGCGGTCGTGGCCAATTTCGACGCCCTTCAGGCGCCGTCGGTGGTGCAAAGCGCCTATGCCAATCCGGCCGGGCTTCCGCCGGCCCAGGTGGTGTTCTTCCCGCATGACACGACCATCCTGAACGCGGAGGCGCGCCGGTTGGTGCGCGCCGCGGCCGACGCGTTCCGCAGCGCCGGCGGGCAGGGCTTTGTCCGCGTGGTCGGCCATTCCTCCAGCCGCACGGCAAACATGTCGCTGGCGCGCCATCTGGAACTGAATTTCGAACGCTCGCAGGCCCGGGCGACGGCGGTCGCCAAGGAACTGATCCGGGACGGTGTGCCCGCCGAGAAGGTTCTGGTGGAGGCGGTGGGCGATAGCCAGCCCGTCTATTTCGAATCCATGCCCCAGGGCGAAGAGGGCAATCGCCGCGCTGAAATCTTCATTCAGGGTTAGGGCGCGGTTTAATCTTGTTCCCGTCCGTCATGGCCCGGCTTGTCCGGGCCATCCATTTTTCGGGAAAATTGGATCGCCCGAATAAATCGGGCGATGACGGATTGGGATGGAAATACAAGGTCGAGCTAGTTGACGCGCCCCTAAATTTGCCTTGATGTTGGCGAGAATGCGTGGGCGTTTCGCGCACGCAAGAAGCGGTTTCAGGGTCATGCAAAGCGAATTTCACCGCATCCGGCGGCTGCCGCCTTATGTGTTCGAGGAAGTCAACCGCCTCAAGGCCGAAGCGCGCGCCCGCGGCGAGGACATCATCGATTTCGGCATGGGCAATCCCGATATGCCCACGCCGCCGCACATCGTCGAGAAGCTGATCGAGACGGCGCGCGATCCCAAATCCAACCGCTATTCGGCCTCGCGCGGCATCAAGGGTCTCAGGCGCGCCATGGCGGCCTATTACAAGCGCCGCTTCGGCGTGACGCTCGATCCCGACGGCGAAGTCATCGCAACGCTCGGCTCGAAGGAAGGCTTCGCCAATCTGGCGCAAGCCATCACCGCGCCGGGCGATATTGTGCTGGTGCCGAACCCGGCCTATCCGATCCATGCGTTCGGATTCATTCTGGCGGGCGCGGCCATCCGGCACGTTCCTGCGACATCGCCGGAAGAATATCTGCGCAGCCTCGACCGCGCGGTGCGCCATTCGGTTCCGTCGCCGAGCGCGCTGGTGGTGAATTATCCCTCGAACCCGACTGCGCAGGTTGTCGGCCTGGATTTCTACAAGGAGATCGTCGCCTTCGCGAAGAAGCATGAGATATGGGTTCTGTCCGATCTCGCCTATGCCGATATCTATTTCGACGACAACGACCCGCCGCCTTCGATATTCCAGGTCGATGGCGCGAAAGATATCGCCGTCGAATTCCAGTCGCTGAGCAAGACTTATGCAATGCCCGGCTGGCGCATGGGATTTGCCGCCGGCAACCGCAAGCTCATCGGCGCACTCGCGCGCATCAAATCCTATCTCGATTACGGCGCCTACACGCCCATTCAGGTCGCCGCCGCCGCCGCGCTCAACGGCCCGCAGGATTGCGTCGATGAAATGCGCGCGATTTATAAAGCGCGCCGCGACGTGTTGGTCGAGAGCATGGGCCGCGCGGGCTGGAAGATTCCAGCGCCCACCGCCTCCATGTTCGCATGGGCGCCGGTGCCGGAGGAATTCCGCGCCGCGGGCTCGCTAGAATTCTCGAAAAAGCTGCTGGAGCACGCGAAGGTTGCCGTCGCGCCGGGCCTCGGCTTTGGCGAATATGGCGAAGGCTATGTGCGCATCGCGCTGGTGGAAAACGAGCATCGCATCCGTCAGGCCGCGCGCAATGTGAAGAAGTTTCTCTCGATGCGCGTCAACGAACCGGCCGCGCTGGAAATCGCGAAATGAAACCGCTCAAGATTGCGATTGCCGGCCTGGGCACGGTCGGCGGCGGCGTCGCCGACGTGCTGCTGACGCGCGGACGCGAACTTGCCGAGCGTGCCGGCCGTCCGCTGGAACTCGTCGGCGTATCGGCGCGTGACCGCAAGAAGAAACGCGCGACGGATATATCCCATCTCGAATGGGCGACCGATCCCGCAAGCCTCGCCAAAAGCGACGCGGACGTGATCGTCGAACTCATCGGCGGCGAGGAAGGCGTTGCGCGCGCGCTGGTCGAAACATCGCTTGCCGCCAAGAAGCATGTCGTCACGGCGAACAAGGCGCTGCTCGCGGTGCATGGCGCGCGATTGGCGGCGTTGGCGGAAGAAAACAATGTCTCGCTGAAATTCGAGGCTGCGGCGGCGGGCGGAATTCCCATCGTCAAAGCCTTGCGCGAAAGCCTGATCGCTTACGGTATCGATGCGGTGCGCGGCATCCTCAACGGCACCTGCAATTACATCCTCACGCAAATGGAAGCGACGGGGCGCACATTCGAGGACGTGTTGAAGGAAGCCCAGCGCCTCGGTTTCGCCGAAGCCGATCCCACGCTCGACATCGGCGGCGGCGACACGGCGCACAAGCTGGCACTGCTCTCCGCGCTCGCTTTCGGCATCGCGCCCAATCTTTCCAATATCAACACCGGCGGTATCGCGCATATCACGCCCGAAGACATCGGCTTCGCGCATGAGTTCGGCTATCGCATCAAGCTGCTCGGCATTGCGCGGCGCGTGCCCGGCGGCATCGATCAGCGCGTCACCGCCGCCATGGTGCGCAGGGGAACCCCGCTCGCCGATGTCGAAGGCCCGTTCAATGCGGTGGTGGCCGATGCCGGTCCCGCCGGTCCGTTCTTCTTCGAAGGCCGCGGCGCCGGCGAAGCGCCCACGGCATCCGCCGTCGTGGCCGATCTGGTCGATATCGCGCGCGGCGCGTTTGCGACCGCTTTCGGACGCGCCGCGAACATGCTCACATCCGCGCCGCCGCCGCCCGACAGCCGCAGATCGGCCTTCTACCTGCGCTTCCGCGTGCTGGATGTGCCCGGCGTTCTGGCCGAGATCGCCGGCCACCTCGCCAAATGCGATGTTTCCATTGAAAGCATGATCCAGCGCGGCCGCGCCCCCGGCGAGCCGGTAGCGATTGTCATGATTACCCACGAATGTTCGGAAAGCGCGGTTTCGCGCGCCTTGAAGGTCATCGCGGCCTCGGACAAGGTTCTGGGCGCCCCGTGCATGATTCCCATGGAAGCGGGCTAGAGACCTGCTCATTTCAGGAGGGAAAATGTCCCAGCCGCTGGATCGCGCTTTCGCATTGGAAGCGGTGCGCGTGACCGAAGCCGCCGCCATGGCCGCCGCCCGCGAGATCGGACGCGGCGACGAGCGCGCCGCCGATCACGCCGCCGTCGAAGCCATGCGCAAGGCGTTCAACATTCTGCCCATCGACGGCACCGTGGTGATCGGCGAGGGCGAGCGCGACGAAGCGCCCATGCTCTATATCGGCGAGAAGGTGGGCTATGGCGGGGTGATGGTGGACATCGCGCTTGATCCGCTGGAAGGCACGACGCTCACCGCCAAGGCGCTGCCCAATGCGCTGGCCGTGATGGCGATGGCCGAGCCCGGCACGCTCTTGAATGCGCCAGACACTTACATGGACAAGATCGCCATCGGGCCGGGCTATGCCGAAGGCGTGATCGATCTCGACGCCGATCCGGCGGAAAACATTCTCAGTCTCGCGAAAGCCAAGGGCGTGCCGCCGCATGAGATCACGGCACTTGTGCTGGATCGCCCGCGTCACGCCACGATCATCGAGCGCGTGCGCAAGGCGGGCGCATCGGTGCAATTGATTACCGACGGCGACGTGGCGGGCGTCATCGCCACCACCGATCCCGAAACCGGGATCGACATTTATCTGGGGCAGGGCGGTGCGCCCGAAGGCGTGCTGGCCGCGGCGGCGCTGCGCTGCGTCGGCGGACAAATTCAAACCCGGTTGGTTTTCAAGAAAGACGACGAGCGCAGGCGCGCGGAAAAACTCGGCATCAAGGATCTCAACAAGAAATATTCGCTGATGGATCTGGCATCGGGCGACGTGATCTTTTCGGCCACGGGCGTGACGGACGGCTCGATGCTGTCCGGCGTGCATCTGCGCGATGGTTATGTGATGACCGAAAGCGTGGTGATGCGCTCCGCCACCGGCACGGTGCGCTGGATCAAGGGCCGCCACCGGCGGAAAGATGGGCGGTGAAATCCGCCTGTCATCCCGGCCAAGCGATGCGATAGCATCGCGCGAGCCGGGACCCACCCGGAATTTGTCTCAGTGGGTCCCGGATCGGACGCTATCGCGTCCGTCCGGGATGACAATAATGTTTAGTATCGGACGATGACGACTCAATCCGCCTTCAACGTCACTCGTTCCTTTTCGGGACGGCGCTGGATACTGCGTGAGCCCACCGACGATGCCGCGCGCCTATTGATGCAGGCGGGCGATGTGTCGCCGGTGCTGGCGCGCATTCTGGCCGCGCGGGGAATTTCCGCAAACGATCTCGAAGATGTTTTGAATCCCACGCTGAAGCGGCTTCTGCCCGAACCGCTCAAATTGAAAGACATGGATAAAGCGGTCGCGCGCGTGCGGTCGGCCATCGAGTGCGGCGAGAAGATCGCTGTGTTCGGCGATTACGATGTCGATGGTTCCTCGTCCTCAGCCCTGATGCACGGATTTCTGTCGGCGCTCGGCAAACCGCCGCGCATCTACATCCCCGACCGCATGAGCGAAGGCTATGGACCTAATGCTCCGGCATTGCTGTCGTTGCAGGCGGAGGGTGCCAGCCTCGTTATCACCGTCGATTGCGGCGCGGGCGCGAATGCCGCGCTCACCGCCGCGCGCGATGCGGGACTGGATGTGGTGGTGCTGGATCATCACGCGGTCGAAACCCCGCCGCCCGCATTCGCGCATGTCAATCCCAACCAGCCGGGAGATACTTCCGGCCTCCATCATCTTTGCGCTGCGGGCGTGACGTTTCTGTTCCTCGTCGCGCTCAACCGCGATCTGCGTGAAAGCGGATGGTATGCGGCGAATAATATCGCGGAACCTGACTTGCGCGCGCAACTCGATCTCGTGGGACTTGCGACGGTCTGCGATGTCGTGCCGCTGATCGGCGTCAACCGCGCCTTCGTGCGCGCGGGTCTTGCGCGGCTCGCCCAACTCGAACGCCCCGGCATCGCAGCACTCGCCACCATCGCCGAAGCGAATGCGCCGTTCACGCCCTATCATCTGGGTTTCGTGTTCGGGCCGCGCATCAATGCAGGTGGCCGCGTGGGGCGATGCAGCCTGGGTGTCGACCTCCTCACCGCAACCGCCGACACCGATGCGTTGCCGCTCGGCGAAATGCTCGATCGCCACAATCGCGAGCGGCAGGCGATCGAGGCCGTCATCCTCGAAGAAGCCATGGCGATGGCCGCCACGCAGGACAACCAGCCTTTCGTGCTGGCCGCGAATGCGGATTGGCACGCGGGCGTCGTCGGCATCGTGGCGGGGCGGCTGAAGGATCGCTTCAACAAGCCCGCTTTCGTCGTCGGTTTCGAAAACGAAACGGGGCGCGGCTCGGCGCGCTCGGTCGCGGGCGTCGATCTCGGTGCCATCATCCGCGCCGCGCGCGAGGCGGGCCATCTCGAAGCGGGCGGCGGACACGCGATGGCCGCGGGATTTTCCGTGACCAAAGACAAGCTCGAATCTTTCCGCGAATTCCTCGAAGCGCGATTGTCGGAAGCCACCGATGCGATCTCCGCCTCGCGCGATCTGAAACTCGATGCCGCGATCTCGCCATCGGGCGCAACGCCATCGCTGGTGTCGGACATCGCGCGCGCAGGCCCCTTCGGCGCAGGCAATGCCGAGCCGCTGGTGGCAGCCCCCGATGTGCGCGTGGCGTTCGCCGATGTGGTGGGCAAGGATCACATTCGCCTGCGGCTTGTAGGCGGTGACGGTGGGCGCCTCGACGCCATCGCCTTCCGCGCCGCCACAACACCGCTGGGCGAGGGGCTGCTGGGCTCGCGGGGAAAAATCATCCACGCCGCAGGCCGCCTGCGCGCCGATGAATGGCAGGGCCGCGTGCGCGTGCAACTCCAGCTGGAAGATGCAGCGTCTGCGGGGGCGTGAACGGCATGCCACCCGAAGCAGCGTAGGGTGGCGCGCCCTAGGGGAGTCGAACCCCTCTTGCAGGAATGAAAATCCTGAGTCCTAACCGATAGACGAAGGGCGCGTTTGGAGCGCGGCCTATAACGGCCTCGGCCCGGCTTGGCAAGCCACCTTTCCCGCCGCCCCGCCGCCATGCCAAACTGCGCCCGAACTCCCGGGAGTGTTCCATGTCCAAGCGTTATTTCGTGTTGAGCGGGCTTGCGGTCATCGCCATCGCCACGGTGCCTGTGACGGCCATCGCCGGTCACGGCAAGGCGGGGCTGTGGAGCGTCACCACCAATATGGGCGGCATGCCGCAAATGCAGATGCCGCAGATGACGCCCGAACAGATGCAGCAGATGCAGGCGATGGGCGTGCACATGCCGCAATCGGGTCCGCACGGCATGACCACGCAATATTGCATGACCGAAGCCGAGGTGAACGCCGATGGCCCGCCGCCGTCGCTGCAGAAGCAGTGCAAGATGGAGAACATGCACGTCACCGGCAACACCATGAGCGCCGACATGGTCTGCACCGGCGAAATGCAGGGCCGCGGCCACATGACCGTCACCTATGACGGCCCCGAACATTATTCCGGCAAGATGGCGTTCACCGGCTCGGCCGGCGGCCAGACGCGCAACGTCACCGACACGTTCGACGGCAAATGGCTGTCGCCCAATTGCGGATCGGTCAAGCCGGTCCATCCCTGACGATGGATTTCGGCGCGGCAGCGGGGGCCTCGGCTTTGGCGCCCATGTTGCGCGCGGCGCAGCGCATTGTGATTTTCACGGGCGCGGGCATCTCCACCGAATCCGGCATTCCCGATTTCCGTTCGCCGGGCGGCATCTGGTCGCAAATGGCGCCCATCGATTTTCAGGATTTCGTCGCCTCGGCCGACATGCGCCGCGAGGCGTGGCGGCGGCGTTTCGCGATGGAGGATATGTTCGGCAACGCCAAGCCGAATGAGGGCCATGCCGCGATTGCCGAACTGGTGAAGCGCGGGAAAGTTTCTCGCGTCATCACCCAGAACATCGACAATCTGCATCAGGATTCCGGCGTGCCGGATGAAATGGTGATCGAGATCCACGGCAACACGCGCTATGCCAAATGCCTGAAATGCGGCGCGCGCGCCGAACTCGCCCCCATCCGCGCCCATTTCGAGGCGCATGGCGCACCGCCCGATTGCGCATTCTGCGGCGGCCTCGTGAAGACGGCCACCATCTCCTTCGGCCAAGCCATGCCCGAAGCCGAAATGGCCCGCGCCGAGGAAGCCACCTTGGCTTGCGATCTTTTCGTAGTGCTGGGTTCGTCGCTGGTGGTGTACCCGGCGGCCGGATTCCCGCTACTCGCCAAGCGCAACGGGGCGCGGCTCGCCATCGTCAACAGAGACCCTACGGATCAGGATGGTATTGCCGATCTGGTGCTGCATACCGGCATCGGCGCCACGCTGCGGGCCGCCGTTAACGCGCTGTAGAACAGGTGGACGGCAAGGTTGCGATGGCTAGTATGTCCCCGATTCGCCCTATCAGGAGCCCGCCCGTGCGCCGCCTCGACGAAGAAGAAAAAGAGACCCCCGAAACGCCAGAGCCGCAATCCCTGCAGGTGCAGAAGGCGCTGTTCAAATCGCGCACCGTGCTGATCTTCGGGGAGATCGAGATGAAACTGGCCGAGCGCGTCACCGCGCAACTCCTGGCGCTGGCGGCAGAAGGCGACGGCGACATCCGCGTCATCCTCAATTCGCCGGGCGGCCATGTGGAATCCGGCGACACGATCCACGACGTCATCCGCTTCGTCGGCCCGAAGATCAAGATGATCGGCACGGGATGGGTGGCGAGCGCGGGCGCGCATATCTTTCTCGGCGCGAAGAAGGAAAACCGCTACTGCCTGCCGTTCACGCGGTTCCTGCTGCATCAGCCGCTCGGCGGCGTGCGCGGGCAGGCGTCGGACATTTCGATCGAGGCCGAAGAAATCCTCAAGATGCGCGAACGCATCAATCGCGAGATCGCCGCCGAGACCGGCCAGCCTTTCGAGAAAGTCGTCGCCGATACCGAGCGCAATTTCTGGATGAGCGCGGAAGAGGCGAAGGCTTACGGCCTCGTCGGCAAGGTCGTCAGCCGCGCGGAGGAAGTCTAGGCCGCGCGAGTCCGCACGATATCGTCCGCCATGTCGAGCGCGGCGGAAACCTGCGCCGCGTCGGCCGTGAAATGCTGGCGGTAGCCGCCGGGACCGCCGGTAATGCCCTCATAGGAATGCCCGGCCGATTTGGCGAGCATCAGATAGGTCGCCTTCCGCCGGTCGTCGGGCAGGATTTCGATGATGTGCGCGCCGGGCGGCGCGAACAGCATGTTGGTGAGCGCAGCGCCATGCGCACCGCAGATCACGTTCGCCTGGTTGAACAGCGAGACCTGTTCCTCGAACGTCATGGTGCCCGGCAGCACGGTTTGAAATCCGTTGCGCGTCAGGGCGTCCTCGAATGCGGCTTCGTTGAGAATGCGCCGGCTCTTGGCGTCGTTGCGGGAAAGATAAAGCCGCCGTCCGCCGCGCTGGTCCGGCGTGAAATTACAGGCGGCAAACGCAGTATCGCGCAGGAACTGGAGCACCGCGGGGCTCATCAATGTGCGCTGCACGGCGACGCGGCACTCGGGCGAGGTTTGCACATCGTCGATGTGATAGAGCACCGGCAGCGTCCAGCGTTCGCGCCGCGGCACAGCCTCGAAGCGGACGTTGCGGTATTCCGCGGCCAACGCGCCATACATGGCGCTTTGCGTGGCCGAAATATCCTCGTTCAGCAGCACGGTCACGGGCCCGCGCCCTTCGGGAAAACATTCGAGAAAATAATAGAGCCGCGGCAGATAATCGATCAGGAAGTGGAAATAGTGGCGGTGGCCGACATGCGGCCCCAGCATGTTGAAATAGACACCGTCCTTTTTGACGATCCGCGCGGTCGTCTCGCCGCGCAGTTCGTGGTAGCTGCCATAGGCGCGTCCGTCGCGCCGCACGATCAGGTTGCGCCTGGCCTCGTCGATCACCGCGCCGGTGTTGCCGAGCACGGTTGCGCCCTCCAGCGAGACGAGTGCGATAGAGCGCGTGATGGACGATGGCACGCCATAGGGCGTGCGCTCCGCGGCCTGCGCTTCGGCCGGCGAAAGCGAGAGCGTCTGCGTCTCTTCCAGAAATTCCGTGCGCCCGGCATCGGGCAGGCGCACAGTATCGCGGTACATCGGCACCTGCCGGTGAAGAACGGGAAAGACGGTGGTCGCAGCCCGGGCCGCCGCCCAGCGCATATAGCGGGAATTGAAACGCTTCACCGACATTTGCGACATCGAAAAATTCCCTCTAAAGCGTACGCCCGGTTTTGGGGGGCCGGACGGCGTCATATCCGCTCAAGGGGTTGAGGACATGGATCGCGGGCTGACAGTAGAATACAGGCATGGCCAATTCTGCTTCCGGTCGATTCCAAATGATAGAAATCCCCGCTGCGAATAATCATTAAGAAAGCGAAATGCACAACACCAAAAAACGGATAAGCCAATGACCGGGAACGGGCAAGCCTGGTGGCAGGGCGCCACTATTTACCAAGTTTATGTTCGAAGTTTTTGCGACAGCAACGGCGACGGGCAGGGCGATCTGCCGGGGCTGACGTCCAAACTCGATTACTTATCGAAGCTGGGCGTGGATGCGGTGTGGCTGTCGCCGGTCCATCCCTCGCCCAATCGCGACTGGGGCTACGACGTTTCCGATTATGACGGCGTGCATCCCGATTACGGCACCCTGGACGATTTCGACAAGCTTATCGGGACCGCGCATAACCTCGGCCTCAAGGTCATAACCGATGAGGTTTTGGCGCATACCTCCGACGAACATCCCTGGTTCGTGGAAAGCGTGAAGGGCCACGCCAGGCAGGATTGGTATGTCTGGGCGCCGCCGAAGGAAGACGGCACCGCGCCCAACAACTGGCTCTCGGCCTTCGGCGGGCCGGCATGGGCTTATGCGCCCACGCGGCGGCGCTATTATCACCACAAATTCCTGCGCCAGCAGCCCAAGCTCAACTGGCGCAACGAGGACGCGCGCAAGGCCGCGCTCAATGTGCTGGAAACCTGGCTGCTCAAGGGCGTGGATGGATTCCGCCTCGATGTTGCCAATGCCTATCTGCATGACGAAGCGCTGACGGACAATCCGCCCGTGGCCGAGGCGCTGCGCGCCGCGCGCAATTGGTCGCATGCGCCGAACCTGCAATCGCATCTCCATGACAGCAATTTGCCTGACAACATTACGGTGCTGGACGAAATCCGCAGACTGGTGGAGCGCCATCCCGATCGCTTCGTGATGGGCGAATTTTCCGAAGAGCCGGAACGCTCCGGCTGTTTCGCCGCGCCGGACAAGGGCCTTCATTCGGGCTATTCGTTCCCGCTGCTGGAAGCCAGGAAGCTCGGCCCCGAATTCATCCGCGAGCATTACGCCACGCTGGCGCGCCATCCCGGGCATTGGCCGTCGATTGCGTTCTCCAACCATGACGTGATGCGCGCGCGCACGCGGTTCGGCGGGCCGAATGCCTCGCTGATCGTGGCCAAGATGCTGATGGCGATTTTGCTCACGCTGCGCGGCAATCCGCTCATCTATCAGGGCGAGGAGCTCGGGCTGCCGCAGGCCGATATCGCGCGCAAGGACATCAAGGATCCCGTCGGCGACCTCTATTATCCCTACACCGGCGGGCGCGACGGCTGCCGCACGCCGATGCCGTGGGATGCGGCGATGGACAATCTCGGATTCAGCACGGCCAAGCCGTGGCTGCCGATCCCCGACGCGCACAAGGACTTGTCGGCCTCGCTGCAGATGAAGGATTCCACCTCCGTGCTGAATTTCACGCGCGGCTTTCTGATCGCGCGCAAGAAATTCCCCTCGCTGCGCAGCGGCGAGATCGAGTTCCTCGATGCGCCGTCGCCCATCCTCTGCTTCATCCGCACGCTGGGCGAGGAACGCGTCATCGCGGCCTTCAATATGAGCAATCAGGAGGCCGAATTCAGCGCCGCCGAAGTGCAGCGCGCCCAGCCGCTCGGCCTCGGTTTTGGTTCCGGCACGCGCGACGGGGTGAACCTGAAGCTGGGGCCGTATGGCGCGCGGTTTGGGCGGTTGAGTTAATCGTTCAGCGCCGCCAGCAGCGCATCGATCGGCAAGAGCACGCAGGCGTGACGATTGCGGTGTCCGGCCACGCCCTCAAATGCCGCATAGGAATCGAAGGGCGGGGAGGGCGGCGGCGCACCCGCGAGCAGCGCGGTCACTTTTTCACGCAAGGCTTCCACATCCGCGCGCGAAAGCCCCTTCGCGTCGCGTCCCAGGATCGCCGCGGAAGCCTGTGAAAGCACACAGGCTTTTGTCTCGTGGGCGAGTGCCGCAATGCGCCCGTTATCGACCGCCACCTCGAACGTCACCTTGTCACCGCAGGCCGGATTGTGCGCCGTGCCGATGGCGTGGACCCCACGCAAATGCCCCGCGCCATGGGCGTCGGCGGCGAGCCGGAGAATCTCCTTGCGGTAAAGCGGATCGCTCATAACCGGCTCCGGTAGGAGGCGAGCGCCTCCGGCGTATCGATATCGGTGAGCGGCGAATCATCGGCGGCCTCCACCTCGCACACCAACTCGCCATAAGTCCCGATCAGGTTGCGCGCGCCTACATCGCCCTCGATCGTCATGATTTCGGGGAAGAACCGCCGCGCCCACAGCACCGGATTGCCGCGTTTGCCGTGGCGCGTGGCAACGCAGATCGCGCGATTCTCGGCCGGATCGAAGCTGGCGATCAGCTTGTCGATCAGAGCCGTTGAAACACCTGGCATGTCGCCGAGCAGCACGAGCGCCCCGTCGCAATCTTCCGGCAGCGCGTTGAGGCCGCATCTGAGGGACGTGCTCAAACCGTTTGCGAAATCAGGATTATTCACGATTCGCACTTTGAGCCCCGAAAGCGCCAGCTTCACGTCCTCGGCCGCATGGCCCGTGACCACGATCACCGGCTCGGCATGACTTGCCAGCGCCGCTTCGACCGTGTGGCGCACCATCTTCTTGCCGCCAATATCCATCAAAAGCTTGTTCGCCCCCATGCGTGAGGAGGTTCCCGCCGCCAGCACGACCGCGCCGATTTTCGGCGCGTGCGGCGCTTCGATTCGTTCGTCGCGCGGCTGGGGTCGCGTCGGAATTTCCATCAGCAATCCGCCCACGCCCATCGAGGCAAGCTCCACCGGCAATCCCGCCAGCACCCGCCACAGCACGAAATCGAAGCCGTTGAGCTTGGGCGAGCGTGCGCAGCCCGGAAGCCCGATCACGGTCGCGCCGCCCAATTTGCCGATCAGCAACAGATTGCCCGGATCGACCGGCATGCCGAAATGCTCGACCGCGCCGCCCGCGCGCTCGATTGCCGCCGGGATCACGTCGCGCCGGTCGGTGATGGCGCTCGCGCCGAAGACGAGGATGAAATCGGTGGGCTCGGCCTCGCGCAAGGCATCCGCCAGCGCGCCCGCCTCATGCGCCACGCGCTGCTCGAACACGATCTTCGAACCCAGCGCTTCCACGCGCGCATCGAGTGCGGCGCGGTTCTTGTCGAGGATGGATTCTTTTGTATCGGGCAGGGCGGTCGATATGAGCGCCACGCGTTTGTGGGCAAATGTTGCCACGCGCAACAGCGGCTCCGAAAGCAGGTGTTCGGCTTTTTCGACGGCCTGTTTCGGTGCCGCGAAGGGAATGATCTTCACCGTCGCCAGCATCTGGCGGGGCGAGACGCGCGCGTAAGACGCAAGCGTCGCCACCGTGATGGATTCATGCACGGCATTGAGCGCATCGACGCGCTCGGCGTCTACCACCGCCAAGCCGTTTTCCAGCGCATAAAGATTCGAGCGGCCCGTGAACGCAGCCCCCACGCGCACGCCAATGCCCGCACATTTCGCAGCAATGCGCGCGGCGGCTTCGTCTTCGGGGACGTCGTTTGGTTCCAGCCGCGCGATGACGACGTCCCTATGCCCGTCGGCATGCAGCGCCGCGATATCCTCCCCGCTCAGCACACGGCCCTTCTTGAACAGCAATCCGCCCGCCCGCACCGAATGGGCGAGAATGCCGCCGAGGGCTTTGTCGATGGTAACCGGACCGAATTGCATGGCGCGAGATTACGCGGGCGCCGCCTCCCGCGGCAAACGGAGGATCGCGCGCAATCCGCCTTCCGCGCGGTTTTCGAGGATGATCGTCCCGCCATGGCCTTCGGCCACGGCTTTGGCGAGCGTGAGGCCCAGCCCCGAGCCGCCCGTCTCTCCGCTGCGCGAGGCTTCCAGCCGCACGAAGGGTTCGAACACGCGGTCGCGCTGGTCTTCGGGAATGCCGGGGCCTTCGTCTTCCACGATCACGTCGTAATGGTCGGCAGTGTCGGCGAGTTTCACATGCGCGCGCTGGCCGTAAGCCACCGCATTCTCGACGAGGTTCCTCACCGCGCGGCGAATTTCGGCGGGCCTGCCGAGAAAGGGTGCCGCCACATGGCTCTCCCATGTCACGGGCTTGCCCATGTCTTCGAGATCGCTGCACAGGCTTTCGATGGTCGCGGCCAGATCGATCTTGCGCTTGTTCTCCCAGCCCGCGCCGCGCGCCGCCGTCAAAACCGCTTCGGTCAGTTCCTGCAATTCTTCGAGATTCTTCTGAAGGTTCTGGCGCAATTCTTCGTCTTTGATGAATTCCGCGCTGATGCGCATGGCGGTGATGGGCGTGCGCAGATCGTGCCCTACCGCCGAGAGCAATTGCCGCTGACGCTCCAGCGTGCGCGTCACCTGATCGGTCATGGCGTTGAAGGCGGATGCGGCGCGGCGGACATCCTCGGGGCCCTCTTCGGGCACGCGCGCGGCAGCGCCGCCGCGGGCTGCTTCGGAAGCGGACGCCGCAAGCTGCGACAATGGCCGCGCCACGCGCCGCGAGATATAGGCCGCGGCTGCGGCTCCGATCACCATCGCCACCAATGCCGCGATCAGCAATTGCCCCGGCAGGAAAGGCGGCGGCGTGCGCACGAAGGTCATCTCCACCTGCGTGCCGCGCACCACGGGCAGCGTCATGTCCACCAGCGCGCCCAGACGCCTGCGCCGCAATTTCCCGGGCGGCAACGCGCGGCCCTGCGGATCGCGAATGGAAACGATCACCGGTTCCTTCTGATCCTTCGCCGGAAGCATGGCGTGCGCGCGCACCGCAAGCTGGGATTCTTCTGGATCCATCGGCGGAGGCGCGAGAATCTTCTTCTCGTGATGGAGGCGGAAGCGCCACGGCCCGCTGCTCAAGGCGGCTGCCGCCTGTTCGCGGCTTTTTGCCGGTATGGCGCTGAGCAATGTCGCAATCGAAACCGCGCGATCCACCAGCCGCTCATTGATGGCGCTTTCGGTCAGCCGCTCGCGCGTGGATTCGAACCATAGCGCGACGGCGATGTTCGACACCAGCACCGCCGCGACCGTCACGGCGATGAGCTGCCCGCCCAGCGTGCGCGGCCAGAATTTCATGTGCGCTCCGGATCGACCGCGAACATATATCCGCCGCCCCACACGGTTTTGATGTAGCGCGGATTCTTGGGATCGGGCTCGATCTTCTTGCGCAAACGGGAAACGTGATTGTCGATGGAGCGGTCGAAGAGTTCCGCGTCGCGGCCCTTGGTGAGATCGAGAAGCTGATTGCGGCTAAGCGCCATCTTGGGCCGCTCTAGCAATGCACTCAACAGGCGGAACTCGCCGCTCGACAGCGGCGTCGCCATGCCGTCCGGCCCGATCAATTCGCGCTGGCCGGTATCGAGAGTCCATTCGCCGAATTTCACGCGTTCGGTCTCGGGCGGCTTCTGGCGCGGCGGCAGCGCCTGCGTGCGGCGAAGCACGGCCGCGATGCGCGCGATCAACTCGCGGGGAGAAAACGGTTTTGGAATGTAATCGTCCGCGCCCATTTCGAGACCGATGATGCGATCCACTTCCTCGCCGCGCGCGGTGAGCAGGATCACGGGCGTCTGGGAACTTTCGCGAATCGAGCGGCAGAGGCTCAAGCCGTCTTCGCCCGGCATCATGATGTCGAGTACAACAAGATCGATGGCCGCCCCGCGCATCAATTTGCGCGCCGCGGCGGCATCGGCGGCGGTGGTGGCGCGATAGCCGTGCTCGCGCAGATACCGCGCCAGCGGCTCGCGAATGTCGCGGGCGTCCTCTACGATCAGGATATGGGGCGACGGTTCGGCCGGGCTCATCTCTTCCTCTCAAGCCTGAAAATGAGGGCTCGCCCCCAGCTTCGCAAATCCAATTGTCTCAAAGTATCGCGAAGCGGGGCCGAGCAGCCAGATTGCGACCAGTTTTTACGATACCCGACAAAGTTTCGGGGCGCGCCCGGACTAAACAGGCGGGGCAGTGGAGGCGGCATTCAGGAGATTTCAGATGAAACACCCCGTTCGAATTCTTTTGCTGACCGGCGCCGCGTTTGCGGTGGGAACCGGCCTGGCCTTTGCCCAGATGGAGCAGCCGCCCCAGCCCGATATGTTCGGCGGGCCGATGGGCGCCCATGGCCGCATGGGCGACAAGTTCCTCGCCGATTTCGACGCCAATCACGACGGCAAGGTGACCAGGGACGAATTCAAGGCGGGGCTGGCCAGGAAATACGCCCAACTCGCCGGCAAGACCGGCGGGGTGACGCTCGATTCCTTCCTCGGCTCGCACCTCAAGGAATTCCGTCAGCATACGGATGAAATGTTCCGCCGCGCCGACTGGAACGGCGACGGCAAGCTCAGCTTCGACGAATTCTCGGTCGCGCCCAAGGCGATGTTCATGCACGCCGACAAGGATGGCCTCGGCGCCATTTCCTGCGCGCCGCATGACAAGGGCGGTCCGGGCGCGAAGATGATGAAGGCCAACTTCATGGAGCACCATCCGATCATGGCGGCGCACTGGCGCGGCATGGGAGAGCGCTGCCAGGAAGCCGATCTCAATCACGACGGCAAGGTCACGCGCGCCGAAGTGGATCAGCTCATCAAGACGAAGTTCCAGCAGACGGCCAAGGGCGGCTTCGTCACGCCCGACGAGTTCTACAATCTCGAACTCGCCAAGCTGCGCGACATGGCGCAGAAGCGCTTCGACAAGGCCGACACCGATCACGACGGCAAGCTGAGCGAGGCGGAATTCGATGAGCCCGCGCAGAAGATATTCGATCACCTTGACCGCAATCATGACGGCGTCATCACCGCCGACGAACTCAAGCCGCAGCACGGCATGCGCGGCGGCTGGCGTCATGGCGATCATGGGGGCGATCACGACAAAGACAACGATAAGGGTTCTGGGCCGCAATAGGCGGTCACGCGCGGGTGGCGGAAAGCTCCCGTCCGCTGCCCGCGCGCAGTACCTGCGTCATTTCCGCGAGAATGGCGATGGCGATTTCCGCCGGCGAACGTCCGCCGAGCGGCAGGCCAATGGGCCCGTGAATCTTCGATAATTCGTCATCCGTGAATCCGTGCGCCTTGAGGCGCGTCAGCCGTGCGGCGTGCGTTTTCTTCGAACCCAACGCACCGATATAAAAGCACGGTGAACGCAATGCCGCCGTGAGCGCGGGATCGTCGAGCTTGGGATCGTGCGTCAGCGCCACCAGCGCGCTGCGCGATCCGAGCGGTTGTTTTGCCAAGGCATCATCCGCCCAATCATGCGATAGCATCACGCCGGGAAATCGTTCCGCCGTCGCAAAGGCCGTGCGCGGATCGATAATGCGCACGCCATAACCCGCCAGCGCTGCCATCTGCGCCAGCGGCTGAGCGATATGCACCGCGCCGATGATGGCGAGATCGAGCGGCGGATTATAGACGGCGAGGAACCAGCTCTTGCCCTCGATCTCCACCGGCCCGCTTTGATCGGCGCGCGCAGCTTGCGCTGCCGCAATCCCGAGCGCCGAAGTATTCTTCGCCGGATCGATCAATTTTTCTTCGCCGGTTTGCAACTCTGTCGCGCGCACGATGGCGCGGCCCGCGCGGCGGGCGTCGTTCAGTGCCGCAAGCGTTTCGCGCTTCATTGGATGGGTTCGACGAACACTTCGACATGGCCGCCGCAAGCAAGACCCACCGACCACGCAAGCTCATCGCTCACGCCGAATGCGAGCGTGCGCACTTTGCCGTCGCGCATCGTCTCTTGCGCGCCCTCGATCACCGCACCTTCGATGCAGCCGCCGGAGACCGAGCCCACGAACGCGCCATCCTCGCGCACGGCGATCTGGCTTCCGGCGGCCCGCGGCGCCGAGCCCCAGGTCTTCACCACGGTTCCGAGCGCCACCTTGTGGCCCGCGGCCAGCCAGCGCGCGGCGGTTTCCAGCACATCTTGTCCCGCGGTTTCCATTTGCGGGGAAGCGTAAGCGAAGCGCCGCCGTGTGGAAAGATGCGCGTGAAATGACAGGGCGCGCGTCAAATGCTAGATTGTCCCCGCCGATAACGGGGTCTGCCATGAAACAGCTAGCGCTCGGTCTCGCATTTTCTGCGTTCCTTCTTGTGCCCGCCGCCGCCGCGAACGATCTGCCGCCGGGCGGCATGACGGCGCAGGAAGTGGCCGATTGGCTTCGCGCCCAGGGCTATCCGTCGGTCGTCAAACCCGATCCGACCACGCCCGGCGACCAGATCATTTCGAGCAGCGTCGACGGCATCAATTTCGACATCTACATGTATGGCTGCACGAGCGGGCGCTGCGACTCTCTGCAATATGCCTCGGGCTGGACGCCCAAGCATCCTCCCGGGACCGATAAGATCAACAGCTGGGACAGCAACAAGCGCTATATCCGCGCCTATCTCGAGCACGGCGATCTCTGGGCCGAATACGATATCGATATCAGTCCGGGCGGAACCTATGAGGCGCTGACGCACAGCCTCGAGCGCTGGCGCAGCGTGGTCGGCAGCTTCAAGAAATTTTTCGGGCTTTGATGGCGTTCAGGATTTGAGCGCAGCTTCGACCGCGCGCCTGGCCATGACGCTCACCAGATGCGCGCGGTATTCCGCCGAGCCGTGAATGTCGGAATTCATGCCGTCCGCAGGAACGGAAATCTTCGCCACTGCATCGGGCGTGAAGTTTTTGGCGAGTGCGGCTTCCATTTCCTTGACGCGGAACACGCAAGGCGCAGCACCCGTCACCGCCACGCGCACGCCATGCTTCGTCTTCGCCACGAACACGCCCGCCATGGCATAGCGCGACGCGGGGTTGGGGAATTTGGCGTAAGCGGCGCGCTCGGGCACCGGAAACGAAACTTCGGTGATGATTTCGCCGTCATTCAATGCGGTCGAAAACATGCCGGTGAAGAAATCGTCTGCCGCGATGCTGCGATTCGTGGTCTTGATCGTCGCGCCCAATCCCAAAGCTGCCGCGGGATAATCCGCCGCGGGATCGTTGTTGGCGAGCGAGCCGCCCAGCGTTCCCATATAGCGCACGGCCGGATCGCCGATCTCTTCGGCGGTGTGGGCGAGGGCGGGGATCGCGCGCTTTACATCGGCGGAATTGGCGACGTCGAAATGTTTGGTCCCTGCGCCGATCACGACCGCGTCGCCGCCCGCGCGGATGAACGAAAGCTCTGGCAATCCGGAAATGTCGATCAGCGTGGAAGGGCTCGCCAGCCGCATCTTCATCGTGGGGATGAGCGTTTGTCCGCCGGCCAGAAACTTCGCATCGCTTGAGAAAAGCTTCTCCGCTTCGGCGAGCGATTTCGGGCGGTGATAGGTGAATTGATACGGGATCATGCCGCACCCATCTTCTTCGCCGCGTCCTCGATGGATGAGACGATGTTGTGATAGCCCGTGCAGCGGCAGATATTGCCTTCCAGTTCCTCGCGGATAGTCTGGCGATCTGTGGCGCGTCCGCGCGCGATGATATCGACCGCCGACATAATCATTCCCGGTGTGCAGAAGCCGCATTGCAGCCCGTGATTTTCGCGAAACGCTTCCTGCACGGGATGAAGCTTGCCGTCCTTCGCCAATCCTTCGATCGTCGTGACGTTTGCGCCTTCGGCCTGCGCCACGAACATCGTGCAGCTTTTCACCGCGCGCCCGTTCACATGCACCACGCAGGCGCCGCACTGGCTGGTGTCGCAGCCGATATGCGTGCCGGTCAGGCGCAAATGCTCGCGCAGGAAATAGACCAGCAGCGTGCGGTCCTCGACATCGGCGGAAACGGGCTTACCGTTCACCGTGAGCGAAACGGCGGTCATTGTCACCTCGTTGAATATCGTTCGGTCGAGAGTCTTGGCCGCAGCGGTGCGCGCGTCAAGCTAAAGCGCAACCCCAAAAAGAATAAGCAATATGACGATCACCGCGATCAGCCCCACCACCCAGATTTCGGGCGCGAGGCCCTCGCGGCGCGCTTCTTCCTCCTCGGCGGTCGGTTCGCGAAGCTCGGCTTCGACATGGATGCTCTCGCGCTCCTGCGGCAGCATCGCGCCCGGCACGCAACCCACCACATTGGCGAATTTGGCGAAGAAATCGTCGGCGATCTGCTTGGCCGCGCCGTCGATCAGCCGCTGGCCGATCTGGGCGAGCTTGCCGCCGATGCTGGCCTTGGCAGTGTAGGTGAGCACGGTGCCGCTGCCCTCCGGCGTCAATACGATCTCCGCTTCCCCCTTGGCGAAACCGGCGACGCCGCCCGAGCCTTCGCCTTTCAGCACGCAGCGATGCGGCGGATCCATGTCCTCCATCGCCACCTTGCCTTTGAATGTCGCCTTCACCGGCCCGATCTTCAGCGTGACGGCGGCTTCGAAATGCGTGGCGTCGGTCTTCTCCAGCGCTTCGCAACCGGCGATGCAGGCCTTGAGCACGGCGGGATCGTTGAGCGCGGCCCATACAGATTCGGGGCTCGCGGGGATCACGTATCGGCCGGAAAATTCCATGGACAGATGTGCTCCTTTGGCAACAGGTAGAATAGAAGGCCAAACAATGACTTGGTATCCGGGCCGCGCGGCTGCTGCAATTTTGGGCTGTATTGGGCCTACCTATTCCTTCTCCGGGCGTGACAGTTGTGTTAACCTTATATTTACTATTCAGGGCATGGTTAACGGGGCAGTGGAATGGAAACGAGCGTTGCGGTCGCGCCGGGTATGGGCGATTCCGCTTTCGAGGTCGCAGGCCTTATCAAATGGTTCGACCTCACGAAAGGCTACGGCTTCATCAAACCACTGAGCGGGCCCGAGGGCGACGTTCTTCTACATCAGACCTGCGTGCGCCAGTCGGGCTTCAAGGCCGCCTATGAGGGGGCCAGGGTGGTGTGCGAGGCGGTTCAGGGCCCCAAGGGGCTTCAGGCCAGACGCCTGTTGTCGCTGGACAATTCCACCGCCGCCGTCCAGCCGCCCGCCCAGCGAAGCTCCCGCTTCGCCGCCGAACCGCGCGGACCCGCTTTCGAGGCGACGGTGAAATGGTTCAACCGCGGCAAGGGCTATGGCTTCGTCTCGCGCGGGCCCGATACGCCCGACATCTTCGTCCACATGGAGACGCTGAGGCGCGCGGGCATCCGCGAGCTGCGGCAGGGCCAGCTTGTCCGCGTGCGGGCGGGCGATGGGCCGAAGGGCGAGCTTGCGGCCGAGATCGCGATCCTGGAATCTTGATCGCGTAACCGCGTTTCCGGGGCATTCATGCGCAGCGTCGTTCTGGCGTTATTGGCCGCGTTTTTCTGCGCGAGCGCTATCGCAGCGCCTCTGCCGCGCGAAACGCTCTCCATCGCCACGAAGCATGGGCACGCGGTGTTCAATGTGGAGATCGCCGCCGATCAGGCCTCGCAGGAAAAGGGCCTGATGTACCGCCGCTATATGGCGCCCAATGCCGGCATGCTGTTCGATTTCCACGAGCCCGTTTATGCGACCTTCTGGATGAAGAACACGCGGCTTTCGCTCGACATGATCTTCATCCGGCCCGACGGCACGATTGCGGACATCGCCGCCAATGCGAAGCCTTATTCGCTGCGCCTCGTCAAATCGCCGGAGGCGGTGCGCGCCGTGCTGGAGATCAATGGCGGGCGGGCGGCCGCGCTCGGCATCGAGCCGGGCCAGCGCGTCACGGACGGCATCTTTACCGCCCGTTGAAGGCGGGGCGGCCACGATGTAAGGGGTGCGGGCACGGAGCGTGGCGCAGCCTGGTAGCGCATCTGCTTTGGGAGCAGAGGGTCGTGTGTTCGAATCACACCGCTCCGACCAGTCTACGCCGCGCGAGCGGCGGAGACTGGCCACGGCGAAGTTCGCCCAAGCGAACGAAGCCGGGCTGGTGGCAAGTTCGCGCGGCTTCGCCTTGGCAAGCCCGCAAGAGGTTGAGAAGGAGTCACACATGCGCGCGCGCATCTATCGGCCGGCACGGACGGCCATGCAGTCGGGCAGGGCCCGCACGAAGAGCTGGGTTCTGGAATTCGAGCCCGAACGCCCGCGCGCGCCCGATCCGCTGATGGGCTGGACGAGTTCGTCCGACATGCGCGCCCAGATCGAACTGGAATTCGACACCGCCGAAGAGGCCGTGGCCTATGCGGAGAAGAACGGTATCGCCTATCAGGTCTTCGAGCCCCATCCGCCCAGACCGCGCGCGAAATCCTATGCGGAGAATTTCCGGTTCGACCGCAAGGTGCCGTGGAGTCACTAGCACTCAATTGTCATGGCCCGCGAATGCGGGCCACCCAGTTGACGCCGCACCGATGGTGCAGAATTCGACTGAGCGAAATCTTTCAAACCGCGCCTGTGCCCACCTAGGTGGCCCGCATTCGCGGGCCATGACAAAATGAGAAAACGGCCCCGTAGCTCAATGGATAGAGCACCAGCCTTCTAAGCTGCGATATGCAGGTTCGATTCCTGCCGGGGCCGCCACCCGACGCTGCGCCAGCAGCGGAGGGTGTCCTCCGAAGCGCGCTAGCGCGTAGGAGGACTGGTGAAGTTTACGTGCAGCTTTGGATGGCGAACCCTACCACCAGCGACTTTCGGCCTGAATCTTCCGAGATAATTCAGCGGCAGTCGTTTTCAACTCGTCGAGTTCTTTGCGCTTGCTGTCGATGTCCATCGCATTGGTGTCAACGATTTCCTTTCCATCGGAGCCTTCAAAATTGATGACAGTCACGGTCATCGCCAAATCATGCCTGCCCTTAGTTTCATCCGCTGCCCATGGGCCGAACATATTAGGCTCAAGTTCGAGTTGCTTGTTTTCTCCGGGTTCTAGGCCGCCATTGAATTCGTAGTTGAAATCATCTTCGACCCAGGGAATTGCCCGGCCCGGCGTTCTTAAGACCCCATGAAAATATACACGCTTCAGTGCAATTTTACCCCCGTTAGTGATTTTGAACGCGATAACCGGCGTATCAAGGAACCCGGATTGCGTCCAATAGAACTTCGGGTTCTCAATAACGATTAGATCAAGCAGGTTCTTCGCTTCACGAATGTTTTTCTCTGCCGATTGGATATGTGCAGACAGATCGGAAATGCTTTGTTGTGTAGTAGCAAGCTGACGCTGATCGACCTCTAGAGAATTCGGTCGCCAAGGTCCCGTAGCAAGATCGTTTGTTGCCCTAGAATACGTTCTTACGGCGAACGTGCCCATAATCAGAACGACAAACACAAGGCTCAAATAAGTTGTTACGGTCTTTGCGTTCATGCGTACCTCTGTTGCCTGCGCTAATGCCGTCGTTGGCCGAAGGTTGAGCGCTGCGGCATCGTGTTTGTTGCAGATAATGGTTGACGTTGCGGAGAAGAGTTGGAGCTCGTTGTCGGCTCTTTTGGGAGTGGTGGAGGAGTGCTGTCTGCAACACGAGTAGGGCGGCCGTCGGCGCTTTTTATAAGCCACGCAGAACCCGCAACTGCGAACAAGCAGAGGAGCCCGAGAAGCAAGAATACCCATCCCCATTCAAGGCTAATCGACTCGGCAAGAGCCGACGCTATGCCCGCAAAGGGATTGTCTTTCATGTCATTAACGGCATTTTGCATTTGTGAAACAGCAGACAGAAAACCCAGCACCGCATACGAGCAGATGATCAAAGCGCCCGCGGCTGGCGCTGCTACCCACGCGTAAGCTCTGACGCAAAGAAGTGCGGTGGCGGTAACGGCAAGAGCAATAACGAAGACGCCATCGCCGGTTCCATTTCGCACAAAATTGATGCTGCCGAAGATTGGTACATGGAATAAAGGCGAAAATGAACCAAAGAATAGTAAGGCAACTCCACAAAATCCGACGATCTGTGTTCGCTCAACTGAAATCGTATTCATCGTTTCAACTGCCCCTGATCTCATGGTAATTGTCGCTTGCAAGGGTTAACTGTTTGTTATGATATGCGCAAGGCCGCATCAAAGTATGTCGGAACAGATATGTAGTCGGCACGCGGGCCTGCAAAAGCGAAAGTACTGACAAGTGAGCACCGTACTGCAATCCATTTGCTATGGGCCATTGGTCTTGAGTTTAGTCGCTTCTACAGCACGGAATCAAAGAAGCACTAAAATCGATGCTACATCCCCCCACCCCTTTGATTTCGGTCAGTAAATCCCCCATCTAAAGCCTCATAATGACGGGGCGAAAACCGGCAAGGGTTCATGACAAAACGGTCGATCTGGATATGGGTGGCGGGGGCCATCGCCGCCATCGCGGCGGTTTTTGCCGTGTGGCAGGCGGTCAAGCTGCCCTCGGTGGCGGCGGCGCGCCCCACGCGCGGCCCCGCCGTCGAGGCCGTCTACGCCACGGGCACTGTCGAGCCCACGGTAATGACGCCCATCGCGCCGCGCATCGGCGCGCGCATCGCCGAGCTCAAGGCCTTCGAAGGCTATGACGTGACCAAAGGGCAGGTACTCGCCCGCCTCGAAAACAAGGACGTCGAGAGCAATATCGCCCAGCTCGCGGCGCAGGAAAAATTCGCGCGTCAGGATTACGAGCGCGACGCGCAACTCGTCAAAGGCGGCATCATCGCGCGCGCGACCTACGACAAGGCGAAATCGGACTGGCAGGCCGCCGCCGCGGCCGTGGATGCGGCCAAGGCGCAGGCCGGCTACATGCTGCTCGCATCGCCCGGCGATTGCCGCGTCATCCAGCGCGACGGCGAAGTGGGCCAGTTCATTCCCATCAATCAGGCGGTGTTCTGGCTGTCGTGTTCGGCGCCGTTGCGCATTTCTTCGCAAGTCGATGAAGAAGACATCAGCCTTGTTGCGATCGGACAGAACGTGCTGATCCGCGCCGATGCGTTTCCCGGCCAGATCTTCCACGGCAAGGTGATCGAGATCACGCCGAAGGGCGATCCCGTGGCGCGATCCTATCGCGTGCGCGTGTCGATTCCGAAGGATGCGCCGCTGCGCATCGGCATGACGGCGGAAACCAACATCGTCGTGCATGAGAACAGACACGCGCTGCTGGTGCCCGCGAACGCCTATGCGAACGGCAAGGTGTGGCTCGTGCGCGATGGGCGGCTCACGCAAGTGGCCGTGACGGCGGGCGCGAAAGGCGCGGACCAGGTGGAAATTCGCGCCGGTCTCACGCAAAACGATCTCGTCGCCACCAATCCCGATGCGACATTCAAGGAGGGCGAGCGCGTTCACGCCGCGGTAAAATGAATCCGCTGCTCATTTCCATCGCGGTGAAGCATTTGCTGGCGAGGAAGCGTCAGAGCGTCGTCTCGCTGCTCGGAATCGTTCTGGGCGTGGCGTTCTTCCTTGCGATCTCCTCGATGATGCAGGGCTCCGAGCAGGATTTCATCAAGCGGCTCGTCGATAATTCGCCGCACATCACGGTGGAAGACGAATACCGCAATCCCACGCTGCAACCGGCACAGCAGCTTTATTCGAAGGGCGCGGTCGAAGTGCGCGACGTCAAGCCCGAAACCGAAACGCGCGGCATCCGCAATTACCGCCAATTGCTCGATTACATCCGGCGCATTCCCGGCGCGCTGGCCTCGCCCTCGCTGCAAGGCCAGGCGCTGGTGAATTTCGCAGGCAAGGATGTGGCGCTCACGCTGAACGGCATCATCCCGTCTGAGATCGATCAGGTCTCGACCATTTCGCAATATGTCAAGCAGGGCGCGATATCGAATCTGGAATCCAATCCGGACGGCATCGTGCTGGGCAGCGAGCTGGTGCGCGATCTTTCGCTGCGCATGGACGAGAACGTCACCGTCGCCGCGACCACCGGGCAGATTCACACCTTCAAGATCGTCGGCATTTTCCACACCGGCCGCGCCAATTACGACGAAGGCCAGGCGTTCGTTTCGCTCAAGCGCGTGCAATCGCTGCTCAACCGGCCCAACCGTGTGAACTCCATCGTCGTGCGCCTGAAAGACCCGTATCAGGCGCAGGCCGTGGCCGCGCAAATCGAGGCGCGCGGCGGCTACAAATCCGTGTCGTGGCAGGAGCAATCCGAAGATCTGATGAGCACGCTGCTCATCCGCAACGTCATCATGTATTCGGTGGTGAGCGCGGTTCTGATCGTGGCCGCATTCGGCATCTACAACATCATCTCCACCGTCGTGCTGGAAAAGCAGCGCGATATCGCGATCCTGCGCTCGATGGGATTTCATGCGCGCGATATCGAGCGCATTTTTCTCTTTCAGGGCGCGGTCTTGGGATTGGCGGGCTGCGCCACGGGCTTGCCGCTCGGCATGCTCATCATGGCAGGGCTGATGACGCTCGAATTCAAATTTCCCGGCACCGATCCGATCCATCTGCCGCTCGACTGGAGCTGGTATCAATTCGCCATCGCGGGCGGATTTGCGCTTGCGGCTTCGACTTTCGCAGCCCTGATGCCCGCGCGAAAGGCGGCGCGCGTGCAGCCGGTGGATATTCTGCGCGGCGCGCAATGAGCGATGTCATCGTCAGATGCGAAAAACTCACGCGGCGGCTCACCGGCGAGGTGCCGGTGACGCTGGTGGAGAATGTCGATCTCGAAGTTCGCGCCGGCGAGTTTGTGGCGATCACCGGGCCTTCGGGTTCGGGCAAGTCCTCGCTGCTTTATCTGCTGGGTCTGCTCGACCGCCCGAGTTCGGGGCGCATCTGGCTGAACGGCATCGAAACATCCACTTACGGCGACGAAAAACTGGCCGATGTGCGTCTTGCCGAACTCGGTTTTGTGTTCCAGTCGCATTTTCTCTTGCCGGAATTCACTGCGCTCGAAAACGTCATGCTGCCGATGCAGCGGCTGGGCAAGCGCGCGGGCGCCGACGCCAAAAGCTACGCCACCCAATTGCTCAACGATCTGGGCTTAGGCGATCAGATCAACAAGCTGCCGCGCCAATTGTCCGGGGGCCAGAGCCAGCGCGTGTCCATCGCGCGCGCGCTCGCCAACGATCCGCGCCTGATCCTTGCCGACGAACCCACCGGCAATCTCGACACCAAATCGAGCGCCAATGTGCAGGAAATCCTGCGCCATCTGGCGCGCGCGCATGACCGCGCGGTGATCGCCGTCACCCACGATCCCGAATTCGCGGCCACCGCGGACCGCAGCATTCACATCGTGGACGGGCGGATAGAGCCTAGTTAGTTGTCGTATCCCGGCGGCGGGCCTTGATCGTCCGGGCCTTCGTCGTCGTAGTCGCGATCGTCGCCATGATCGTTATCGTCGTAATCGTGATGATCGCCGTGATCGCTGTTGTAATCATGATCGCCTCTGTCTTCGTCGCGGTTGTAATCGTGATGATGGGGATGCGTGTACCAGCCCGGCACGTCGTTGCCGCGCGAGGCCATGCATTGCGCATAGGCCATGTCGTATTGGCGCTGCACGCCGTATTGGCTGTAGCCGCGGCCCGAATTGGAGCCGACCACCGCGCCCGCCGTGCCGCCGATCACCGCGCCGCGCGTATTGCCGACCGCGCCGCCGATGGCAGCGCCAATAATGGTGCCGATCAGCCCGCGCCGCACGGCGTCGTCGTTCGCCGCATTCACGCGGCCCGCCACTTTGTCATTGGCATAGCCCTGGCAGTAATCGTCGTCCTGGCTGAATTCGCTCATGGATTTTCCGTCGCCGGGGCGCGCCGGAATCATCGGCCCCATCGGCGGGGTCACGCAGGCCGTCAGAAGCGAGAGAGAGGAAATCGCGATCAGGGGGGTCAGGATTTTCGTCATCGCTTGGGTCCTTGGGTTGCGAACAATTGATAACGGACGAGGGGGGCTCAACGATCCGCCACGCGCGCCAGATTTCGCTTTTGATCCTGAACCGGCGATGAATGGCTGCCTATCCGTGAAATTACCGATTGGTGAGGGCGGGCGGGCTTATACAAATCCCCGGGGATTGCAAGATTGACGCGGCCGTAATGCGCGCTAAAAGCCCCTACCGTTTCGGGGAGCGCCATGAAGATCGTCGGCGGCAAATGGTCGAATTGGTCCGGCGGGGTCACCGCCAAGCCGCGCGAGATCGTGGCGCCGAAGGACGAGGTCGCGCTCGCCGCCGCCATCCGCAACGGCAAAGGCGCGGTGCGCGCGCCGGGCACGGGCCATTCCTTCACGCCGCTCTGCGCGACCGACGGCACGCTGATCGATCTGGCCGCATTCGCAGGCTTGAAAAGCGTCGGTGGCGAAAAGAAGATCGCCACATTCGGTGCCGCCACGCCCCTCTGGGCGATAGGGCCCGCGCTTTTCCCGCATGGCCTTGCGCTCGCGAATATGGGCGACATCGACCGGCAGACATTGGGCGGCGTCGTCGGCACCGGCACGCATGGCACGGGGCGAACGCTGACGAGTCTCTCAGCCCAGGTCGCGGGCTTTCGCATCATCACGGCGAATGGCGATGTGCTGAAATGCTCGGCGGATGAGAACGCGGAAATTTTTGCGGCGGGCCGCGTGTCGATGGGCACGCTGGGCCTGATGACCGAAATCTCGATGCATGTGCGCCCCGCCTACAAGCTCATGGAAAAGAATTTCCTCATGCCGCCGGGCGAGCTCTTTTCCAAGCTCGATGCGCTGGTCGCGAGCAACCGGCATTTCGAATTCTTCTGGTTCCCTTACGCCGACGTGTGTGTCTGCAAATCGCTCAACGAAAGCGACGAGCCCGCGCCCGCGCCGCGCTCGGCCGAAGAGATGCGCGACAAAGGCCAATCCGAAGGCGCCGATGCCAAGGCGTTTGCCGGCATCAACGAAATGCTGCGCTTCACCCCGCCGCTTCTCAAAACCGCGCATCGCTTGTTCTCGCGATTGATGCCGGGGCCGGGTCGCGTGCGCTGGAGCCACGAAATCTTTCCTAGCCCGCGCACCATCCGCTTCAACGAAATGGAATATGGGCTGCCATATAAGGACGGCGCCAATGCGCTGCGCGAGATCGTGGAAATGATCCGCGCCAGGCGAATCAACACGGGCTTTCCCATCGAATTCCGCACCGTAAAATCCGACGATATCTGGCTGTCCCCGTTCTACAACCGCGACAGCGTCACGATCGCGGTGCATCAATATCACAAGGTCGATACCGCCAAATTGTTCAATGCCTGCGAGGCGATATTCCGCCGCTACGAAGGCCGCCCGCACTGGGGCAAGCGTCACACGCGCACCGCCCATGAATTTGCCGCAATTTACCCGGAATTTGAGCGCTACCGGGGCTTGCGCAAAAAACTCGATCCCGACGGCAAGTTCTTGAATGCGCATCTGCGCACCATATTCGAATAGTGGATCGCTGGAGGCGCCCATGCGCCGCGCTGCAATAACGGGAATGTTCATGCTGGCGGGTTCCGGTGCCGGAGCCGTGGCCGTGTCGGCCGGTCATCTGCTGGCGGGCGCGATGGGCGCGATTGCCGGGCTCGCCGCTTCGCTGATCGTGCACGCCTTCCCGCGCGATCGCGATTATCCGAGCAACAATTTCTGGGCGGATTAGGCGGCCCCACAGGTTCTTTGCCGTGCGGCGCGTCCCGCCTATAATCGCCCGGTTCTCGCGGCAGGGCAGGGGCGAAACGCGATGAAGAAGAATCCTTGGTATCGGGCGGCGCGAATTTTTTTGGCGATATTTGCCGTCACGGCTGTTCTGACCGCCATCGCGGTGTTTTTCATGCTCGGCGCTCCGCCCGAGTCCGCTACGCAGATGGTGGGAAGCGCGCCGGGCGGCGGTGGATCCGGCGAAGGCTCGGGCATCAACGCAGTCATTCCGCTGATTTCGGTCTGCACCATGTTCATTTCGGCGCTGGGAACGGCATCCACGGTGCTTCTCGGCTGGCGTTCGGAACGCCGTCAGCAGATCGAATTCGGCATGAAGGTCAAGCAGCTCGAAAAGCAACTCGCCGAAGCGCGCGAGGCGGAGAAACCTTGAGAAGAGAGTCCGCGGCTCCGGGTGAAAATATTTCTCCCGCGCCCCCTTGAACCGTGACGGTCGAATCCCCATTTCGCCTATATCCCGACTTTTGCGTTCTGAAACGCCCGGCCCTGAAAAGCCGGAATGGGAGAGGCATGATTGTTTTGCCTTTGAAAAAGGCGAAAATGTTGAACGGGAGGAGTCTGTCCAAGACGGAGTGAAATTTTGAATCGTATCTGACCGGCGGGTTAGTTACTCGGGTCATGTTGAGATGCCGCGCCGGAAATCCGCGCGTCATAAGCATACGATGCTCAAAGCTTGCGCAGGATCACGCTGCCGGCCGAATAGCCCGCGCCGAACGAGCACAAAAGGCCCACATCGCCGCGCGATAAATCCGAATTGAATTTGTGAAATGCGATCATCGATCCCGCCGAGCTCGTATTGGCGTATTCGTCGAGAATGTTGGGTGCTTCGGCGGCCACAGGATCGCGGCCGAGCACGCGCCGCGCGATCAGATCGTTCATGTTGATATTGGCCTGATGCAGCCACATGCGCTTGATGGAAGAGGGCGCAATCGCATTGTCGTTCAGATGGTTCACGATCAGCTCGGCCACCATCGGCACGACTTCCTTGAAGACCTTGCGGCCTTCCTGGATGAAAAGCTTGTCGGGCAGGCCGATGCCTTCGGGTGCTGCGCGGTTCAGGAACCCGAAATTGTTGCGGATGTTGTTGGAGAATTTGGTGACGAGCTTAGTGGAAACGATCTCCCAATTGTTCGCGCCTTGCGCGGTTTCGGCGCGCTCGACCACGAAGGCGGTCGCTACGTCGCCGAAGATGAAATGGCTGTCGCGGTCGCGGAAGTTCAGATGGCCCGAACAAATCTCGGGATTGCACACCAATATCGCGCGCGCGTGCCCCGCCGCCACCATGTCGGCGGCGGCCTGCAATCCGAACGTGGCGGAAGAACACGCCACGTTCATGTCGAAGGCGAAGCCGTTTATGCCGAGCGCCTCCTGTACCTCGATGGCCATCGCCGGATAGGCGCGCTGCATGTTGGAACACGCCACCAATACGCCGTCGATATCGTCCGGCTTGCGATCCGCCGCCTTCAGCGCATCGCGCGCCGCCGTCACCGCCATTTCGGCGAGAATGGAGATTTGCTCGTTGGGGCGCTCCGGAATTCGCGGGCACATGATCTCCGGATCGAGAATGCCCGTTTTGTCCATCACGTATCGGGCCTTGATGCCCGACGCCTTCACGATGAACTCGGTCGAGGAGGGCGCAAGCGCCTCCATCGCGCCGGCCTTGATCGCTTCGGCGTGCGCCTCGTTGTGCCGGCGGACATATTCGTTGAAGGCCTGGACCAGTTCGTCGTTGGAAATCGAGGCGGATGGGGTGAACAACCCCGTCCCGCTCAGCGCCATCGCTGCCACGGACAGCCATCCTGTTGATTTTGCTGGCCGAGGCTGCGGCAGCCGCCCGCCAAAGGCAAGCCTTCGCAAAGCCGCGGGGCGTACACGAAATCTTTCGAATGCAACGGGGCGTTTAGGGATTTCAGCTATTTAGCGCAATGACCCCGCAACCCAAAGTGGAGAGCAGGCCCGAAATGGCGCCACAGCCTGATCCGAAGGCCATACGCCCGCTGCTTTCGAGCTGGCTGGCGCTGGCCGCGGGCGTGGCGCTGGGGGCGGCTGCGGCCTCGGCCCAGCGGGTGGAGGTGACGGCGGGGCTGCTGATCGCGGCGGGGCTGGCGATTGCCGTGATCCTGCTGCGCCGGTTCGTGCAGCCGGGCGAGCGCCGCATGACGGCGGCCGAGCGCACGCACCGCGCCTTCTTCGACCACGCCATCGAAGGCATTTTCCGCACGACGGCGGAGGGGCGCTATCTGGACGCCAATCCGGCGCTAGCGCGCATCTATGGGTACGAGAATCCGGCCGCGTTGATCGCGGGGCTCACGAACATCGCAGGCCAGCTTTATCTCGATCCCAAGCGTCGCGGCGAATTCCAGGCGATCATGCAGGATCGTGACGAAGTGACGGATTTCGTTTCGCAGATCAGGCGCCGCGACGGCAGCGCGATCTGGATTTCGGAGAATGCGCGCGCGGTGCGCGATTGGGCGGGGCAACTTGTATTCTACGAAGGCACGGTCGAAGACGTGACCGCGCGCATCGAAAGCGACGAAGCGCTGCGCCGCGCGCTTGCCGAAGCGGAAGAAGCAAGCCACGCCAAGACCGCGTTTCTCGCGGCCATGAGTCACGAACTCAAAACGCCGCTCAATTCGGTTCTGGGTTTTTCGGAAATGCTGAAAGGCGAAATGCTGGGACCCATCGGCCAGCCCGCCTATCGCGATTATGCGCAGAACATTCACGACAGCGGAAAGCGGCTGCTCGCCGTGATTAATAACATCCTCGATGTGACGCGCTTGCAGGGGGGCGCGGTGACGCTGGACTTGCGCGCGGTGGATTTGCGCGATCTGGCGGAGGATGCGGTTGCACTGGCGCGCGGCGAAAGCACGCATGAGGTGACGTTCGAGCTCGCGCCGGGATTGCCGCAGATCGAAGCCGATGCCGGGCGGTTGAAACAGGCGCTCGCCAATCTGCTATCGAACGCCTTCAAATTCACACCCGAAGGCGGCGCGATTTCGCTCTCGGTGTGCGCGGCCGCGAATGGCGGAATTTCCATCGCGGTGGCCGACGAAGGCATCGGCATGGAAACGGACCAGATCGAGGCCGCGCTCGAGCCCTTCCGCCAGCTCGACCGCGAACTCTCGCGCCGCTTCGAAGGCACGGGGCTGGGGCTTTCCATCGCCAAATCGCTGGTGGAATTGCACGGCGGAACGCTTTCAGTCGAAAGCGCGGTGGGCGAGGGCACAACCGTCACCATCGCGTTGCCGGAGGCGCGGGTTTTGCGCAAAAGCGACGCCGCTTGAGGTTCGCGGGCGCCGCGCGCTAAACCTTTCCGCATGAACGAGACGAAGGCATTGGTGCTGTTTTCCGGCGGGCAGGATTCGACAACCTGCCTGGCGTGGGCGCTCGACCGTTTCGCGCATGTCGAAACTATCGGCTTCGATTACGGCCAGCGCCACGCAAGCGAAATGGAGGCGCGGCCGAAAATATTGTCGGAGATACGCAAGGTTTTTCCCGCGTGGAAGGCGATGCTTGGTGACGATCACGTATTGCCGCTGAATGTTCTCAAAGCCATTGGCGGAACCGCATTGACCGATGACATGAAAATCGAAATGGGCGCGAACGGATTGCCGACGACTTTCGTTCCCGGCCGCAACATTCTGTTTCTGATAGCAGCCGCGGCGCTGGCATACCGGCGCGGCATCGCAAATTTGGTTGGCGGCATGTGCGAGACGGATTTCTCCGGCTATCCCGATTGCCGCGACGCCACGATTCATGCGGTGAACGAAGCGATCAATCTGGGCATGGATGCGAAATTCGCGATCCACACGCCGCTGATGTGGCTCGACAAGGCAGAGACGTGGGCGTTGGCCGAACAATTGGGCGGCGCGGCATTGATCGAATTGATCGTGGAAGAAACCGTCACCTGCTATGAAGGCGATCGCACGCATCGCCATGATTGGGGATATGGTTGCGGCAAATGCCCGGCCTGCGATCTGCGCGCCAAGGGCTACGAGAAATACGCAAGCGCATGAGTTACTCCGTAAAAGAAATCTACTACACGCTGCAAGGCGAAGGCGCGCAGACCGGACGCGCGGCCGTGTTCCTGCGCTTTGCGGGTTGTAATCTCTGGACCGGCCTCGAGCGCGACCGCGCCAAAGCGACGTGCCAGTTCTGCGATACCGATTTCGCCGGCACCGATGGGCCTGGCGGCGGCGTGTTCAAGGATGCCGAAGCGCTCGCGCATGCCGTGCAGGACAAATGGCCCGCGGCGGCACGCGGCAAACGCTACGTCGTCTGCACCGGCGGCGAGCCGCTGTTGCAGCTGGATACGCCGTTGATCGACGCGCTGCATCGCCTCGGATTCGAAATCGGCGTCGAAACCAATGGCACGCAGGAACCACCGCCCGGCCTCGACTGGATTTGCGTCAGTCCGAAAGCCAATGCGGAATTGGTGCTGAAGCGCGGCAACGAATTGAAGCTGATCTATCCGCAGGACGGCGCAGCGCCGGAACGTTATGCGGATTTATCCTTCGATCATTTCTTTCTGCAACCGATGGATTCTCCGCAGCGCGAAGCCAATACCCGCGCTGCGACGGAGTATTGCCTTGCGCATCCGCAATGGCGGTTGAGCTTGCAAACGCACAAGCTGATCGGGATTCCGTGACTCAGAAATGCGTTATCAGACTGTCGAGATCGGGCCGCACGCGCTCTTCCAAAGGTGCTGCCGGTTTTCCGAAATAGAGAAAGCCCGCGATGCACTCGTCCGCCGCCAAACCCAATCCCGCTTTCACGCGCGCATCATAGGCGCACCATTCGGTGATCCAGTTGCCGACATATCCCATCGCGGTCGCCGCCAGCAGCATGTTGGTGCAGCACGCCCCCGCCGACAATTGCTGTTCCCACACCGGAATGGGAATTCCCTCTTTCGCGCGGCTCACCACGCCCACCACCAACGGCGCGCGCAGGAAACGCTCGCGCTCGATCTGCTGGCGTACCTCATTGGCAGCGGACTCGTTCGCCAAGAGCGCTTTGACCAGCAGCTCGCCCATGCGCGCGCGGCCTTCGCCCTCGAAGATAATGAACCGCCAGGGCGCGAGCTTGCCGTGATCGGGCACGCGGGCCCCCGCGGCCAATATGGTGCGAAGCTCGGCGGCCGAGGGGCCGGGGCCGGTCATCGTCTTGGCCGAGCCCGAGCGGCGCGACAGCAGCAAATCGAGCGTTTTGGGGGCGGGGCGGTTGAATTCGGTCATGTCGCCTTCACGAATTGGGAGCACGAATAGGGGGTATGCGGTTGCAGGCATGGCTTTCCACCCTATGTAACCGCTCAGGGCCCGTTTGGGAATTTGAAGCCTTTGGATAGAATGATGCCTTCGAGGAGAACGCCATGATCGTCCCGGCCGAGAAACTGGACCTGTGCGACCCCATCTGGCAGGCGCTGCGCGCGCAGGCCGAGGAGCTGGCCGCGGGCGAGCCGTCGCTGGCCTCGCTGGCGCATGCCACGATCCTGAAGCATCAGCGGCTGGAGGATGCGCTCTCCTATCACCTCGCCAAGAAAGTCGGCGGCGAGGATTTGAGCCCCATGCTGGCGCGCGAGATTTTCGAGGAGGCGCTGAAGGCCGATGTAAGCATAGGCGATTCCGTGCGCGCCGATCTTTCGGCGATCTTCGAGCGCGATCCGGCGTGCCATTCCTATGCGCAGGCGTTTTTGTTCTTCAAGGGCTTCCATGCGCTGCAATGCTATCGCATCGCCCATTGGCTGTGGGCAGAGAAGCGGCAGGCGCTCGCCTATTTCCTGCAGAGCCGCGTGTCGGAATTGTTCGCGGTGGATATTCACCCGGCGGCGAAAATCGGGCGCGGCATTTTCATGGATCACGCAACCGGCATCGTCATCGGCGAAACCGCGGTGGTGGAAGACGATGTATCGATGCTGCATGGCGTGACGCTGGGCGGAACGGGAAAAGAAAAGGGCGACCGTCATCCGAAAATCCGCCGCGGCGTAATGCTGTCGGTCGGCGCCAAGGTGTTGGGCAATATCGAAGTCGGCGAATATTCGCGCGTGGGTGCAGGGTCCGTCGTGCTGCATCCGGTTCCGGCGCATTGCACGGTTGCGGGCGTGCCCGCCAAGGTCATCGGTTGCGCGGGTTGCGACCGGCCTTCGCAGGCGATGGATCAGTTGATCGACGAGAACCAGCCGGATTAAATCGCATCCGCGATTTTGAACGCGAACAGCGCAGCGGCGACTATCGGCTTCTTCAGTAATCTCCCGCCGAAGAATTTCCGCGCAGGCACGCGCGCGAAAACATCGAAGCGTTCGCGTTTGCCAAGTGCTGCTTCCGCCAGCAATTTGCCGCCGAGCGTGGCCAGCGCCACGCCCTGTCCGGAATAGCCATGCGCAAAGAACACGCGCTCCGATAGCTGCCCGAAATGCGGCATGCGTGTGCGCGTGATGCCGACCGTGCCGCTCCAGGCATATTCGATATGGATGTCTTTCAGCGCCGGAAACACGCGCAGCATCCGCGGGCGCACAAGCTCCGCGATGTCGCGGGGCAGGAAGAAATAGCTTTCGCGTCCGGCGAACAGCAACCGCCCGTCGCGGCTCTTGCGGTAATAATCGAGCACATGGCGCGTGTCGGCCACGGCGGCGTCCGACGGCAGGATTTGCTCGGCCAGATGCGGCGGCAAAGGCATCGTCGCGGCGATAAAACTTTCGACATGGGCGATGTAAGGATCGAGCTTGGGCGCAATCGCGCCGGTGAAGGCGTCGCAGGCCAGCAACACTTTATCAGCCGTCACGCTGCCGCCACTGCAGGCGATGCTGATGCGATTGCCGCCGGCTTCGATGTTTCGCGCCGGCGAATGCTCCCAGATCACCGCGCCTGCCGCATCCGCGGCCACCGCTAATCCGCGTGCGAAGGCCAGCGGATGCAGATGCCCGCCGCCCATATCCAGCCGCGCGCCGGGATAAATATCGGTGCCGAGCTTCTCGGCCGTTTCGCCCGCATCCATCATGCGTGCGTCATACCCGTAATGCCTGGCGAGATGATCGGTATCCTCGGTTAGCGCGTGCAACGCGGCCGCGTCATGCGCCGCAATCGCAAGCCCGCTCTTGAAAGCGCAATCGATTGCATATTTTGCAATCAGCGCGCGCATCAGCGCCTTGGATTCTTCGGTGAGGTTCCACAGATCGCGCGCATGGCTTGCGCCGAGCCAGCGTTCGAGTTCTGCCTGTTCCTTGCGCAATCCGGTATGAATCTGGCCGCCATTGCGCCCCGATGCGCCGTAACCGATGGTTTCGGATTCCAGCAGCACCACGCGCGCACCGGCCTCGGCAAGATGCAGCGCTGCCGAAAGTCCCGTATAACCGCCGCCGATCACGCACACATCCGCCGCCGCAGCACCCGACAGCCGCGGGAAGGGGCGGGCAGCGCCTGCGCTTTCGGCGTAGTAACCTTGGGGGCTGAGCGAATTCATCGCCTTATTGCGCGGGCGCGGCGGTGTGCGGTCAAGAGCGATTTTCGAGGCTTGACCCGCGCCCCTCCCGCATGTCACTTCAACCACCCCCTTCTGGAGAGAAATCTTGACCCGCAGCGAAATCTGGCGCCTGGAGAAATATCTCCGCAATCTTTTCCGCCTCGACACCATCACCGTGCACGAACGCCCCAAGCAGGCGGATTCGGTGGAGGTGCAGGTCAATGGCGAATTCATCGGCGTGATCTTCAAGGACGTTGAAGACGGTGAAACCTCATACGCCTTTCAGATGGCGATCCTGGAAATGGATCTGCCCGAGCCGCCGGCGTCGCGCGCAGGCTGAAGCGGGCCTTCGAATGACATGGTGTTGAACGCGTTATTCCGGGCGCGAATGGCCGTTCTGGGTCTGGTTTGTGCCGCGGCGGTTGGCGTGTGCGTCGTGTTTCCGCACGGATTGCCGCTGCGCGCGGTCGCGAGCGCATTCATCGTGGCGGCGGCGATTTCTTTCATTCAATTGCGCCATGCGGGGCTTGCCGCCGCCGCCGCGGTTGCACCGATCCCGGGATTGCTGATCGCCCATGCGCTGGGCGCGGCCGGACCTTTGACGATAGCGCTCTGCTATCTGCCGGGCCTCGGCTGCGCGATGTTTCTGGCCGGCGACATCACGGCCCAGATCATTTCCGGTGTCGAACGTCATGAGGCCTGCAGGGACACATTTGTTAAGTCGGGCGCGAGCGCGGCTGCGGCCATCGTAGTTGCCGCAACCGGCTTGGCGATTTTGAGTATATCAGGAGGCGTCGCCGCGCTCGCCGCTACGATCGGCGCGGGACTCTCGGCAATAGTGATTGTGCCGCTGGCCGCCACGCTCTTCCCGTTCGGTGAGGATTTCGTGACGCGCGCCAACCGCCTGCGCGAATGGCGCGAACGCATGCTCGATCCCATGACCGCCATCGCCGAGCCGCGCTGGGCAATGAGCGCGGCCGGTATCGCGGTGATCTTCGCCGTACTCGGCTATTTCGGTGCCCGTCCCGTGCTCGACGCGAAGGAATATGCCGTGTTCGCGGCGCTGCTTTTCGCCGCCGGTATCGTGGGTTTCGGGCTGACATGGGAATGGCGTCGCGCTTTGGCGCTGCCGGTTATTTTGGTGGTGTTGATCTTAGTTGGACTTTGGGGATTCGCGCGCGTTCATGCCGCAAACGCGCTTCTGCCGTTCGTTCAAACTCTCGGAATCTGCACGGTTCCGTTTCTGCTGATGGCTGCCGAAGCGGCGCGCCATTTGAGCGAAGATACCGGTGCCGCATCGAGCTTCGCCTTGCTGCGCAAAGGCCCCGCCGCGATTTTGTTTTTCACGGCGGCTATCATCATTTCGATTGTGCAATTCTCCCATGCGGCGATAACCGCCGTCGTTGTCATTTTGTTGATCTTCGGTTGCGCGGCCGCGCTTCTTTGGCTTCCTGCCATTGCCGGTGCGCTGGAATCGCTTTTTCCCCGCAAGAGCACGCTCGACGCGCGTTATCGCGTGCGCTGACTATTTCGCCTGTTTATTTGGCTCTGGCGATGAAGCTGCGCATCAGCGTATCGACGCCCGCCGCGATCTCACGCCAATGGCTGAGATTGGCGCGCTTGAAGCGGTAGGTCAGCGACACGCCTTTGGCGAGCCGCATGTCGCGCCAGCAATTGGGGCTCTGCACCTGCATGGAAAAGCGCGCGCAGATGAAAACCATTGGCGCCTTGTCGCCCTGGCCGATGAACAGATCCTGCCCGCGATAGCCGGAATCGTCGCGAAAAGCGTATTGGGTAAGGCCGAACGGCCCCGCAACGCCTTGTGTATTGGCGACATAATTCAGATAGATGCGCTGGAATTTCTGCTCTTCGCTCAGGTTCAACTCGTCCTTGCGGACCAGCATATAGATGACCGGCGAATCCGCGGCGTTGCCCGCGAAAGTCTGCGCGTCGCCATCGGTATAGCCGTGGAAATCGGGATAGGTCGCGTAGAGTTCGATCTTGGCCTGCCGCCCGCCATTGCGCGCGCTCTGATACATCACGTAATTTGCGGGAATGGTGAGCGCGAGCTTGCCCACGCGCAGCGGCACCGGATCGGTGATCGCGGTCGGCACCGCGCGGTCCTCGATCAGCGCGGTGGGAGCAGGCGCGAGGTAATAGAGCAGGAACAGGGCCGACAGCCCCGCGGTCACGACAAAGACGGCAATCGGGATCAGCCATCCCGAGCGCTGTCTCACGTCATCGGTACCGGTGCGGCTCATATGGATCGCTGCAGCCACGATTCGTCCCCATCGCCGCCATCATGCCCGGCAGGGACAGGCGGCGGAAAGCCGCGCGAGGGGCGGGGCGCCAAATTTCCTGTGAGCGTTACGCCAAAGCCTCGTCACATGGCCGGAAACCGGACGGATTTTCGTATAAGCACGCCGTCCGGCCTCATTTTGCGCCAATCTGGAACAATTTTGCCCGCGCCGCCGGGCATGAGGGCTGCAATCCAAACCCCGAGCAATTCGGGGATAGCCATGTTGCATTCTCTTGTGGTGGCGCTTTTTGCGACGGTGGCGGGGTTCACCGCGTCGGGGATCATCGCCAATCTCTACCGGCTTATCGTCAAGCAGAAGGCGCAATCCACGCCCGAGCGCATCGTCTATGTGGCGGTGATGACGGTCGCGGGCCCGAGCGTACTGTTCGACAACGCCGCGCGCGCCTGGCGCGGCAAGGATTGTTCGGCCATCGCGTTCTGGCTGGCCGCCGCCATCTGCGGTTACTGGAGTTTCGCGCTCGGCCTTTTCGTTCTCCAAATCAGTCTGGCGATTTAGAGAACCGTCAACATGCTCGCCACCAGCGGATGACGCACGATATCCGCATCGGTGAGACGCACGACCGAAATCTCCGCAACGCGCTCAAGCCGGTTGGCGATTTCGCCCAAGCCTGAAAGCCCTTGCAGCAGATCGGTCTGATCGGGATCGCCCGTCAGCACCATGGTCGAGCGCCAGCCGAGCCGTGTCAGTAGCATCTTCAACTGCCCATAGGTGCAGTTCTGCGCCTCGTCGATCACCACAAAGCAATTGTTGAGCGTGCGCCCGCGCATATAGGCGACCGGCGCGATCTCGATCACGCCTTCGGCCAAGAGCGCCTTCAGCCGCTTGGTGCCGAGCCGCTCAGTTAGCGCGTCGTAGAGCGGGCGTAAGTATGGCGCGAGCTTGTCCTGCAGGTCGCCGGGCAGAAAGCCGAGGCTTTCGCCGGCCTCCACTGCGGGCCGCGACAGCACGATACGGCCCACGCGGTTCTGCTCCAGCGCTTCGACCGCCTTGGCGATGGCAAGATAGGTCTTGCCGGTTCCCGCCGGCCCCAGTGCCACAACAACCGAACGCTCCTCGATGGCATCGATCAGCTTCTGCTGCAGCGGGCTCATCGCCCGGATGTTTTTTACATATTTGAAGTCACGCGAATCCGAATCGAGCGGACTCCAGCCGCTGGACGGAAACAGGGGATGAACGTTTTCAATTTCGTGTAGGTCGCGTGATTTGCGACGCGCGGAACGCTTGGCCATGGATACTCCCTGGTCAAATTCGGGAACGCTTTGTTTGGGTTGCGCGGATGCGTGCGGCCGTTGCGGCGCTTACGTATGGCAATCGGCAAAGTGCAATCTTGCACTGATCCGCCCTCTGGGCTCGCGACTCACTGAGCCTGGCTAAAGCGTAACCCCTTTTCGGGAATCCGTCTTGTAAAGTTCCATGACAGTGGCCTTTTCCCCGTGCCAGAATGAGTTACCGTTTACGAGAGAACATCATGCCCATCTATGAAATCGACGGCATAAAGCCTGAATTGCCCGAAGGCGGCGCATATTGGGTCGCGCCCAACGCAACGCTGATCGGCCGCGTGCGGCTTTTGAAGAACGCGAGCGTGTGGTTCGGCGCGGTGCTGCGCGGCGATAATGACTGGATCGTCGTCGGCGAGAATTCGAACGTTCAGGACAATTCGGTGATCCACACCGATCCGAGCCAGCCCACTACCATCGGCGCGAATGTCACCGTCGGCCACAAGGTGATCCTGCATTCCTGCACCATCGGCGACAATTCGCTGATCGGCATGGGCTCGACGATTCTCAATCGCACCACCATCGGGAAGAATTGCCTGATCGGCGCCAACACGTTGATTGGCGAGGGCAAAGATATTCCCGACAATTCGCTGGTACTCGGCGCGCCGGGGCGCGTGGTGAAGGAATTGAGTCCGGCGCAATTGCAATTGCTCAAATTCTCGGCCGATGTGTATGTGGCGAATTACCAGCGCTTCCGCGACCGGCTGAAAGAAGTGGGATAATCAACTCGCCTTGCGCTTGGCTTCCGTGCCCCAGATGCGGCGGATGCGTGCTTCCGGCTCCGGCGAGAAATTGAACCACGCCGCCTTGTCATGCGTCGCGTCGATGACGAACAGCACATCGAGTTTGCCGAGCTTCTGCACCAGAAGATTGCGCACGGCGGTGACGGATTGCGTCGTCGTCAGAAGCCAAATCTGCGGCATCACCGGAAAAGCCGACCCCAGCGAATAGATCGCTTCGTCGATCGTCGAGCCGGAAAAGGATTTCAGATCGAAGATGACGATCATGTGTGACTGTTCGTCTTCTTTCTCCTCCTGACGGCCGAAATTCTGCGCAGGCGCTTCATAGCGGCGCGGCGCGGTATCCACGGCGATCTGCGGCTCGGCCTGCGGTTCGCTGACAGGCTCGGCTGCGGATTCCGGCGCGGGCGCAATCAAACGCCCCAGCACCAGATCCTCGCCCGCAAGATGGAACTGCGTGTCGTCGCCATAGGCCACCAGCGACGTCGCCACGATGCGGCCTTCGGCGATGAAGGCCTGCATGTGTTCGAGTGGGTAGGGGCCGTAATTCTGCCCCGCGACCTGTACGGTCCAGACATCGGGCATGGTGGTTTCCGGGCGCAATACGGCGGCAAGCCTAGGCTCAAATGGTTACCCAAGGCTTGCTGGCGCCCGCCCGCCCGGCCAATCTCGGCGGCGGAAACATTGAAGGGCGACACCATGACCGAGTTCTGCAGGATCGAAAAAGAGGGCCATCTGACCACCGTCACCATCTCCCGGCCGGAGGTGATGAACGCGCTGCATCCGCCTGCCAATTTCGAGCTGGCCGGTGTGTTCGACGAGTTCGCGGCCGATCCCGAGCAATGGGTCGCCATCGTGACGGGCGCGGGCGAGAAGGCCTTCAGCGCGGGCAACGACCTCAAATACCAGGCGTCGGGGGGCAAGATGTCCACCCCGCCTACGGGTTTTGCCGGCCTCACCAGCCGCTTCGGCATGGACAAGCCGGTGATCGCCGCCGTGAATGGGCTTGCGATGGGCGGCGGCTTCGAGATTGCGCTCGCCTGCGACCTCATCATCGCCGCCGATACGGCGACTTTCGCGCTGCCCGAGCCGCGTGTCGGCTTGGCGGCGCTGGCAGGCGGGCTGCATCGGCTGCCGCGCGAGATCGGTTCCAAGAAGGCGCTCGGCATGATCCTGACCGGGCGGCGCGTGAGCGCGGAAGAGGGAAAGTCGCTCGGCTTCGTCAACGAAGTCGTGCCAGCGGGCGAATTGATGACAGCGGCGAGGAAATGGGCCGCGCAGATTCTGGAATTGAGCCCGATGTCGATCCGCGCATCCAAGCAAGCTGTCGCGCGCGGGCTTGCCGAACCGTCGCTCGAAGCGGCGTTGAAAAACCAGTTCGGCTATCCCGCCGTGAGCGCGATGTTCAAGAGCGAGGATTTCATCGAAGGGCCGATGGCCTTCATGATGAAGCGCAAGCCCGAATGGAAGGGCAAATAGAAAAACCCTCTCCCGTTTCCGGGAGAGGGCGAGTTTCACGAGTGCTTATTGTTGCGCTTACATCATGCGCCAGTCGCCGTCGCGTTCGCGGCAGGCGGTGCCGTAGCGCGTATAGGCCTGACCGCGATGGAACGTCGTTTCGCGGAAGTCGCGGCAGACGCGGCCTTCGCGCCAATATTCGCGCACCGGGCGGAAATAGCCGTGGTCGTAGCCGTGATGCCAGTAATAGATGCGCCCGACTGGCCCGCGGAATCCGCTGTCGTAAGCGTGGAATGCGTAAGGCCGGTCGTTGCAATCCATATCGCTGGCGATGGCGTTGCCCGCCATTCCGCCGAGGATCACGCCGCCCACGGTCGCGGCCGCCTTGCCGCCGCCATGGCCGAACTGGTTGCCGATGATGCCGCCGGCAACCGCGCCCAGAATGGTTCCGGCCGTGGCGTTGCTGTCGTTGCAACCGCCGTAATCGCGCGCGGACGCAGCACCGGCGGATGCGCCGAGGGCGACGGCCGTTGCCGCAACGATCATTGCTGTTCTCGTCAACATGGTCTTCTCCTCGTCTTGCCCGATCGACATTTACAAGTGTCAGGGCGTGAACGCGGCCTGAATGGAATGTGACCGCAATGCGGCGCATCGCTGCCGCATTCGATTCATAACGGGTGAGGCGGGAGATTTGTTCCGTGCGCGATCAATACACCCGCGCCTTGGGCGGAATGTATTCGACGTCGTTGGTGAGTGTGTAGGAGTGCACCGGGCGGTAATCGAGTTTCGCCCAGCCGGTCTTGGGGTCGATCCACGACAGCGTGTGCTTCATCCAGTTGACGTCATCGCGATTGGGATAATCCTCGCGCGCGTGCGCGCCGCGGCTCTCGGTGCGCGTCACCGCGCCCTCGATGGTGACGATGGCCTGCTGGATCAGGTTTTCGTATTCCAGCGTTTCAACCAGATCGGAATTCCAGATCAGCGAACGGTCGGTCACGGAAACGTCGCCCAGGCTCTTGTAGATCGCGTCGATGCGCTTGCGCCCCTTTTCCAGTGTCTCGCCGGTGCGGAAGACGGCGGCGTCTTCCTGCATCGCCTTCTGCATGGCAAGGCGCATCGCAGCCGTCGGCGTGTTGCCCCTGGCGTTGCGGTATTTGTCGAGGCGCGCGAGCGCGGAATCGCCCGCGTCCTTCGGCAGGTCGCGATGTTTTTCGTTCGGCTCGATGGTCCTGGCGCATTGCTGGCCAACCGCCTTGCCGAATACGACGAGATCGATCAGCGAATTGGAGCCGAGCCGGTTTGCGCCGTGCACGGAAACGCACGCCGCTTCGCCCACCGCCATCAACCCGCGCACGATGGTGTCGGGATTGCCGTCTTTCAGCGTCAGCGCCTCGCCATGATAATTCGTCGGGATTCCGCCCATGTTGTAATGCACGGTCGGCAGAACCGGGATCGGTTCCTTGGTCACGTCCACGCCCGCGAAAATGCGCGCGCTCTCCGCGATGCCGGGAAGACGTTCGTGAATGATCTTGGGATCGAGATGCGACAGATGCAGATAGATGTGATCCTTGAGCGGGCCGACGCCGCGCCCCTCGCGGATTTCCACCGTCATGGCGCGGCTCACGACATCACGCGAAGCGAGATCTTTGGCGTGCGGCGCATAACGCTCCATGAAGCGCTCGCCTTCGGAATTGGTGAGGTATCCGCCTTCGCCGCGCACACCTTCCGTAATCAGAACGCCCACGCCATAGACACCTGTCGGATGGAACTGCACGAATTCCATGTCCTGCAGCGGAAGCCCTGCGCGCAGCACCATGGCGTTGCCGTCGCCCGTTTGCGTATGTGCACCGGTGCAGGAGAAATAGATGCGGCCATAACCGCCCGTCGCCAGCACGACCTTGTGTGCGCGGAAGCGGTGGATTGTACCGTCGTCCAGATTCCACGCCATCACGCCACGCACTTCGCCATTCTCGACGATCAGATCGAGCGCGAAATATTCGATGAAGAAATTCACGTCGTGCTTCACGCATTGGCCGTAAAGCGTGTGCAGCATGGCGTGGCCCGTGCGGTCTGCGGCGGCGGCGGTGCGCTGCGCGATGCCTTTGCCGTAATGAGAAGTCATGCCGCCGAAGGCACGCTGATAGATCTTGCCTTCCTCGGTGCGCGAAAACGGCACGCCGAAATGCTCGAGTTCGTAAACCGCTTCCGGCGCGTTCTTGCAAAGATATTCGATGGCGTCCTGATCGCCCAGCCAGTCCGAACCCTTCACGGTGTCGTACATGTGCCAGCGCCAGTCATCCTCGCCCATATTGCCGAGCGCGGCCGCCACGCCGCCTTGCGCCGCCACTGTGTGCGAGCGCGTGGGAAATACCTTGGTGATGCAGGCCGTCTTGAGCCCGCTCGCCGCGCATTCGAGCGTGGCGCGAAGCCCGGAGCCGCCCGCGCCGACAACGACGACGTCGAAGCTGTGATCGATGATGGGATAAGCCGTCATGTGTTTCTCAGATCGCAATTCGGAAAATGGCGAAGAGCGAGACCGCGCCCACGGCCCACGCGAAGAAGCGGTTGAGCATCAGCAGCGTGAGTTTCTGTCCCTCGGAATGCACGTAATCCTCGATCACCACCTGAATGCCCAGCGTCATGTGATAAAGGAGCGTGACGACGAAGAGGATCATCAGCACGGCATTGATGGGCGCGCGCAGGAAATCCATCGCGGCGACATAATCGGCGCGCACAAGGCCCAGCAGCGACACCACGAACCAGATCGAAAGCGGCACCAGTGCCACCGCGCTCATGCGCTGCTGCCAGAAATGCGCCGTGCCGGAATGGGCGGAGCCCAGCCCTTCGACGCGCGCCAGCGGTGTGCGGTGGCTCATGGCGCCACTCCGTAGCCGGTGGCGAACACGCCGACCGCCAGCAAGATCGACAGCACGATCACCAGCACGCCCGTCCGCACCGCGGTGGGAACGGCGAAACCCAGCCCCACATCCCACGCCAGATGGCGGATGCCGTTCAGGAGGTGGAACGCCAGCGACCAGATGAAGCCGAAGATCACGATCAGCCCGATGGGCGAGGCCGCCGCCGTGCGCACCATCGCATAGGCATCCGGCCCGGTGGCAATCGCGATCAGCCACCAGGCGAGCAGTACTGTGCCCGCCGCCAGCGCAACCCCCGTCGCGCGATGGGTGATCGAGGTCATCATCGTCACCGGCCAGCGATAGATCTGCAGATGCGGGGAAAGCGGGCGCGGTTCCGCCATGAAATCCTCGGGAAAATCGGTTCGCGAACGGCCGGGAGTGTAGGGTTCGAAGCCCCCAAGTCAACATGATTGCAGACCCGCACGATGGCGTTTTGCCGCGAGGAGCAGCCCGTGGAAGCGGCGTTAGCGCAATGCTAAAACAGGCGAGGGGAGCGGGTGGAAATCCTCGATGTCTGAAAGTTCTGTAGCGGCCGGCGTCCGTTTGGGCGATTGGGGGCTTCAGCGTGTGCGGGCGGTGGCGCTGGCGGAGCCGCTGGCCGAAGCCGTTGCCATGGTGCTGACGGCACCGATGCTGCTGATCCCTGCACTGTGGAACGGCTTTCCGCTCACTTTCTACGACACCGGCGCATACCTGCACCAAGGCCTTGCTGACCGCTTCATCGTGGAGCGTTCGCCGGTCTATTCGTTCTTCCTCCGGTTCGCGGGTGCCAGCCACAGCCTTTGGTGGATCGTTGGCTTGCAGGCGGCGATGACGGCGTTCGTGATGGTCCAGACCGCGCGCGCCTTCCGTCCGGCGATGACCGTGCCGGCATTCCTCGGCATTGCCGGGCTTCTCACCGTCGCGACGGGCCTTCCGTGGTATGCGGGCCAGATCGAGCCAGATTGCTTCACGGCGCTCGTGGCGCTCTGCACTTATCTCCTCACCTTTCATGCGCCAAAGCTTGGGAGCGCACGCGCAGGCCTTCTGGTTGTGATCGCGGCATTGGCGACGGGCGCGCATCCTTCGCATCTCGGGCTCGCGGCAGGTCTTGTCATTTGTGTTGCGGTCTATTGGCTTGCCACACGCAAGATCGATTGGCCGCGCGCGAGCATCGCCCTTCCGACTTCGGCCTTTGCGCTTGGCTTAAGTTTGGTGCTGATCGCGAACTACCATTTCACCAAAGAGATATTCGTCAGCCGAGCGGGCCCCAATTTCGAATTCGCACGGCTGGTGCAGGATCGCATCGCCAAGCGCGATCTCGACGTCATCTGCCCGGAGTTGAATCTCAAGCTTTGCCCCTACCGCAACGCGTTCCCCAAGACAGCGGACGAATGGCTGTGGAGCGACAGCCCGTTCAACAACGCGCTTGGCCGTTTCGAAGGCACTGCCGCCGATTCCGGCTATGTGGTGCACGACAGTCTTGTGCGCTTTCCATGGGCCAATCTGAAGGCGGCGGCCTCCGACGCCACGACTCAGTTCTTTTCCTTCGCCACGGGCGACCAGATCGAGCCGCAGGCATGGATTCTCTATCCCGATCTGCACCGTTTCATTCCGGGCCAGCTCGACGCCTATATGCACAGCCGTCAGCAGGAAGGCGAAATCCGCTTCGGCCCGGTCAATTTCGTGCATCTCCCAATGGGCTGGCTTGGGCTTCTCGGAATGAGTGCTGGCCTGTGGCTTGCGATTCGGGCGCGCGCAAAAAAACCTGTGATCTTTTTCGGCTTCATTCTGGCTGCTTTAGTCGGCAATGCCGTCATCTGCGGCGTGATGTCCAACCCGCATAATCGCTATCAATCGCGACTTATCTGGCTGCCGGTCTTTGCGCTGTGCCTTGCAGCACCGCAGCGTGCAACCGCCTTCTTGCGAGCACCACAAGAATCCGGCACTTAATGGCCGATGGCAGCACCGGTCCGCATCGCCCCGTCGATCCTGAGCGCCGATTTCGCGCGCCTCGGAGCCGAGATCGAGGCGGTGGAGAAGGCGGGCGCCGATCTCATCCATATCGACGTGATGGACGGCCATTTCGTGCCCAACATCACCATCGGGCCGTCGGTCATCAAGGCGCTTCGGCCGCACGCCAGGAAGCCCTTCGATGTTCATTTGATGATTTCGCCCGCCGATCCCTATCTCGAAGCCTTTGCGGATGCGGGCGCCGACGGCATCACAGTGCATCCCGAAGCGGGCCCGCACATCCACCGCACGCTTCAGGCGATTCGCAAGCTTGGGAAGAAAGCGGGCGTGGTGCTCAATCCCGGCACGCCGATCGACGCGCTCGATAACGTCATGGACCTTGTCGACCTGATCCTGATTATGACCGTCAATCCCGGCTTCGGCGGGCAAAGCTTCATCGCGAGCCAGTTGAAGAAGATCGAGGGAGCCGCTGAACGCATTGCCAAAACCGGCCGCAGCATCGCGCTCGAAGTCGATGGCGGCGTGACACCCGAGACGGCCAAACAGGTGATCGCCGCGGGCGCCAATGTGCTGGTCGCGGGCACCGCCGTCTTCAAGGGCGGACCGGAATCTTACGCTGCCAACATCGCCGCGTTGCGTGGCTAATGCCGTGGCCGCGCGCGCGCCAAAGCGGCACCGCCCGCCCCTGAACCTGCTACCGGAAATTCTGGCCGCGCTGTGGCGGCGGATGATGGGGCCGTGGCGGCGCTTCCGGCGGCGTAACTGGTTTTATCGCCGCCTGCTCAAAGGCAAGCTGCCCGATCACATCGCGTTCCATCCTTACGATGCATTGCCCCGCAAGCTGGAGAACGCGGATGCACTGTTAAAGAGCCGCTTCCGCGTCGGGGTGGAAACCGTTGAAGTTAAAGACGCATCCGTCTTCGACGAGACGCCGCCGTCGCGCGCTTGGGCGGAAGGGTTGCACAGTTTCAACTGGCTCGCCTCGCTGTCCTCGGCTGGCGGCGAGCCGGCGCGCACGCTAGCGACCAATCTCATTTCGCAATGGGTCAAGCGCTATGCGTCCTATTCGGAACCGGCCTGGCTGCCGCACATTACCGCGCGCCGCCTGATCCACCTCTTCGCCCATAGCCGGTTTGTGCTGTCGAATTCCGACATGCTGTGGCGCTCGAAACTGTTTGTGTCCTTGCGTGAGCAGTCGCGCTTCCTTGCTCGCACCGCCGGCGAAGCGCCCGATGGCTTGCCGCGATTCGAGGCGGCGGCGGCGCACGCGCTGTCGGGCGCGTGTCTGGACGATCAACCCAAACGTCTCGTCACCGGCCTCGAACGGCTGGAAGCCGAGATCGCTCGACAAATTCTGCCCGATGGCGGCCATGTCACCCGCTCGCCCGAGGCGTTGGTCCATGCCTATCGCCATCTGGTGATGGTGATGGATGCGCTGACCGCACTCGACCACAAGGTGCCCGCCTCGCTTCGCAGCGCGCATGACCGCATCGCGCCGATGCTGCGTTTCTTCCGCCATGGCGACGGGGCGCTCGCGCTCTTCAACGGCGGCGGAGAAGGCCATCCAAAAATGATCGCCGCATTGCTCGCGCGCGACGAAGTGCGCGGCCAGCCATTCCTGCATGCGCCGCATTCGGGCTATCAGCGCATGGCCGCAAGCCGCTCCTTTGCCGTGATGGATTGCGGCACCGCGCCGAGGGGCACGTTTTCCAATGCGGCCCATGCCGGATGTCTCGCCTTCGAGTTCAGCGCGGGCAATCAGCGCATCATCGTCAATTGCGGGACAGGCGACGGCAAATGGGACGGCGCGCTGCGCGCCACCGCCGCGCATTCCACCATCACGCTAGCCGATACGTCGATGGCCGCAATCCTCTCGGAAGGCTTCGCGCGAAATCTGATCGGCGCGCGGCTGCTCGGCGGACCTCAGCACATTGGCACCCAGCGCCGCGAAACCGCCCATGGCTGGTGCGTGGAAGCAATCCATGACGGCTATCTCGACGAATTCGGCATCGTCCATGAGCGGCGCATCACCATGGCGCCCGACGGCGCAACGCTCACCGGCGCCGACAGACTCGTGCCCAAGCGCCGGCTGCGGCAAGGCGTGCCTTATGCCGTGCGCTTTCACATCCACCCTGACGTGCGCGTGTCGCCGTCGCAGGGCGGCGCTGTTCTGCTCAAGCTGCCGGGCGGCGAGGGCTGGCGCTTCCGCGCGAGCGGCGAGGTCGCTATGGAGGAAAGCATCTATCTGGGCGGCGAGGCCGCGCGCCGCACCGACCAGCTCGTGATCACGGGAACGGTCGCCAACGAACCCGCCGAAATCGCCTGGATGTTCGAGCGGATCAATCTGTGACGCCTCGCCATTTGCCCCCCGCCGCCGCCCTTGCTATGCAGATTCCATAACCGCGCACAGAGGGGCCTATGGTCCAGTTCACTTTGCCCAAAGGCAGCAAACCCGTGAAGGGCAAGACTTGGCCGGCCCCCACCACGAAGAATGGCAAGAAACCCAAGCGCACGAAAGATTTCAAAGTCTATCGCTACGATCCCGACGCCGGTGGCAATCCCCGCATCGATACCTATCGCGTCGACCTGGAAAATTGCGGGCCGATGGTTCTGGACGCGCTCATCAAGATCAAGAACGAGATCGATCCGACGCTCACCTTCCGCCGCTCCTGCCGCGAGGGCGTGTGCGGTTCCTGCGCCATGAATATCGGCGGGGGCAATACGCTGGCCTGCACCAAATCGATTTCCGATATTTCGGGCTCGGTGAGCATTTATCCGCTGCCGCACATGGCCGTGGTGAAGGATCTCGTGCCCGACATGACGAATTTCTACGCGCAATATGCCTCCATCCAGCCTTATCTCCAGACCAAAACGCCGACGCCCGAAAAAGAATGGAAGCAATCGCCCGAGCAGCGCGCGCAACTCGACGGTCTTTACGAATGTATTCTCTGCGCCTGCTGTTCGACTTCGTGCCCGAGCTATTGGTGGAATTCGGAGCGCTATTTGGGCCCCGCAGCACTTCTGCAATCGTACCGCTGGCTAGCCGACAGCCGCGACGAAGCGACTGGGGAGCGCCTCGACCGGCTGGAAGACCCGTTCCGGCTCTATCGCTGCCACACGATCATGAATTGCGCGAACACCTGCCCCAAGGGCCTGAACCCGGCCAAGGCCATCGGCGAAATCAAGCAGATGATGGTGAAGCGGGCGGTTTGACGGTGCTGTTCTCTTGGGCTACATTGTGGCCCAAGGAGATTCCCATGACAGCCAATGCCGTTGTCCGGGCGCGTATCAACGAACGCGTCAAGAAAGAAGCGTCCGCAGTGCTGGAGGCGATGGGCCTCACTGCATCCGATGCGTTCCGGCTTTTGATGGTGAAGATCGCCGCCGAAAAATCGCTGCCGTTCGAGCCACTGGTTCCCAATAAGGAAACGATCGAAGCGATGAGGGCCGCGCGACGGGGCGATCTCACGCGTGCGGATTCTCCCGCTGATCTCATCAAAAAGCTGAATGCGGACGATTAAATATACCACCCGCTTCAAACGCGACTACAAGCGCGAGAAATCCGGGCGGCACGGCAGGAAGCTCGACGCGGATTTGACGGCGATCTTGAATCTTTTGGTGTCGGACACGCCTTTGCCGCGCCGCAATTTCGATCATCCGCTAACGGGCGACTGGAAAGATCACCGGGACTGTCACATCAAGCCCGACCTGATCTTGATTTACCGCAAGCCGAATCCGAACGATCTCGAATTGGTGCGTCTGGGGTCGCACAGCGAATTGGGCTTGTGAAATTCAGACGGCCGCCATCTTCGCGGTGAGGCCCGCGCGCATCCTCAGCATCCGCCACAGAAGCGCGCTCGCGATTTCCGCGATGCGGCCTTGCGGATCGATACCGCAGGCCTTGGCCACCATCTGCACCAGCTTCCTGATGTGATGGCGGCGATAAAGGCTCATCGCTTTGGCGTGATAGGCGCGCGCATATTCCTCGCGATGATAGGGAATGGATTTTTCCTGCGCGGCTGGAATGTTGGCGCAATAATAGGCATAAGCCAGCTCGTCGTCGTCGGATTCCTGTACGCGCGTCACCGCCACGATCAGCTTCTTCCAGAAGGGCAGGTCGGGCTCGTCCTGGCGGTTGAGCGTTTCGAAGAAAAGTTTGTAGTGCCGGAATTCGTCCGCCGCGATGCGGCCCGCGATTTCCTTCAGCACCGGCTCGTCGGTGCCTTCGCGGACTGCGGAATAGAAGGACGAAGTTCCCGATTCCACGACGCAGCGCGCAATCATCTCGCCGCGCAGGCTGCCGCGCACCGAATTCGTATCGTTGCTGGCGAAATGGGGCGGCTTGTAGCCGGCCCGGAAGCGCGCAAACGCTTCTTCCAAGTTGAACGAAGGATCCGCCATCTCCGCCCAGCGGCCGAGCGCAAGGCCATGCTGGGTCTCTTCCTCGCCCCAGCGTTCGATATCGTCCAGAGTCCGGGGATCGGCGTCCTTAAAGACGCGCTTCAGATAGGTCACGTAATCGGGGGCGTTATATTCGACCAGGGAGGCCGCTTTCACCGCGGCCAGCAATTTGGGCTCGACCTTGGAGGCGTCGAAGGCGGACCATCGGACATCGTCCAAAGTCCATCCCCCGCCATAAACTGCTCCGGTCGTCATCTATGGCCCCGTGTGACTGTTGAACGCCTTATAGCAAAGACAGTTGCAGGCGCGAACCCTTGACTTCGGCGCATGGATGGCGGGCGGGCCTAGAGCGAGGACCGCAAAACCTGAAGAGAATCCAGCACTTCCACGGCCTTGGCGCGGGCCTGCTCGGTCTTGGCGGTCAGGATATCCTCCTGAATGTTCTGGATACGGCGGTCGAGCGCCTCGGCATTGACCTCGGCCATGGGGATGGCCTCTTCAGCCAGCACCGTGAGCTTGGAGGGATTCACCTCTGCGAATCCACCCAGCACGAAGAAGCGGGTGTCGCCGCCTTGGACGCCCTTCACATCGATCACGCCGGGCTTGAGCGTGGAGATCACCGGCGCATGGCCCGGCAGCACGCCGAACTCGCCCTCGGTGCCGGGCAGCGTGACCATCTCCGCTTCGCCCGAAAGCAGAAGCCGCTCGGGCGAGACGAGATCGAAGGAAATTTTCTCCGCCATCAGGCCGCTTCCGCCGCCAGCTTCTGCGCCTTCTTCACGGCTTCCTCGATAGTGCCCACCATGTAGAACGCGGCTTCCGGCAGATGATCGTATTCCCCGCGCACGACGGCGGCGAAGCTTTTCACCGTGTCGGCGAGATCGACGAAAATTCCGGGGAAGCCGGTGAACACTTCGGCCACATGGAAGGGCTGGGAGAGGAACCGCTCGATCTTGCGCGCGCGCGCGACCGTGATCTTGTCCTCTTCCGAAAGCTCATCCATGCCGAGAATGGCGATGATGTCCTGCAGCGATTTGTATTTTTGCAGGATCGCCTGCACGGCGCGGGCGGTGTCGTAATGTTCCTGACCGACGACGCGCGGATCGAGAATGCGCGAAGTGGAATCCAGCGGATCGACGGCGGGATAGATTCCCTTTTCCGAAATCGCGCGGTTCAACACGGTCGTTGCGTCCAGATGTGCGAACGATGTGGCCGGCGCAGGGTCGGTCAAATCGTCGGCGGGCACGTAAATCGCCTGCACCGACGTGATCGAGCCCTTGTTCGTGGTGGTGATGCGTTCCTGCAACGCGCCCATGTCCGTCGCCAGCGTTGGCTGATAGCCCACGGCGCTCGGAATGCGGCCCAGCAACGCCGACACTTCGGAACCGGCTTGCGTGAAGCGGAAGATGTTGTCCACGAAGAACAGCACGTCCTGACCCTGATCGCGGAAATATTCGGCAACCGTGAGGCCGGTGAGCCCGACGCGCGCGCGCGCGCCCGGCGGCTCGTTCATCTGGCCGTATACCAGCGCGCATTTGGAGCCTTCGGTGGAACCTTTCTTCGGATCCTTGTTCACGCCGGATTCGATCATTTCGTGATAGAGGTCGTTGCCTTCGCGCGTGCGCTCGCCCACGCCGGCAAACACCGAATAGCCGCCATGTTTCTTGGCGACGTTGTTGATGAGTTCCTGAATGAGTACGGTCTTGCCCACGCCCGCGCCGCCGAACAATCCGATCTTGCCGCCGCGCGCGTAAGGCGCGAGCAGATCGATCACCTTGATGCCGGTGACGAGCACCTGCGCTTCGGTGGATTGCTCGGTGAAGGCGGGCGCTTCGGCATGGATGGGGCGGCGCTGCGTGAAATCGATCTTGCCCGCTTCGTCCACCGGCTCGCCGATGACATTCATGATGCGGCCCAGCGTGCCATCGCCCACGGGCACGGAAATGGCCGCGCCCATATCGGTCACCTTCTGCCCGCGCACGAGGCCTTCGGTGGAATCCATCGCCACCGTGCGCACCGTGGATTCGCCCAGATGCTGCGCCACTTCCAGCACGAGGCGGTTGCCGCGGTTCTCGGTTTCCAGCGCGTTCATGATCTCCGGCAGATGGCCGTCGAACTGCACGTCCACCACCGCGCCCATCACCTGCGTGACGCGGCCCTGCTTGTTGCTTTCCGTCATGGCGTTCATGGCTTTACCTTCCACTTTGCCCGCAATGCGCGGGGCGAGAGATTGCAATTCGCGGAAGATGGATCGGGACTAGGCTTCGACGAGATTGAGGCGGCGCTCGATGCGATCCAGACGTTCATCGACACGATCAAGTCGTGCGGTCTGGTTGGCGATTTGGACCTGCAAATGCCCAAGCTGGGCCTGGATCGAACCAATCGTGCTTTCCATCGCGGTCATTCTGGATTTGATCTCCGCGCGGTCACGCTTGGCTTCGGCATTCTCGACGCGCATGGCGCGAAGAATTTCCAGAACCAGATTTTCCGTCTCTTCCGTCATAAGCCTAGGATACCCTATCCACCTCCAATGTTAAACCCGTGTCCTTAACGATTTCACAGCGCCTCGGCGCCGGAAATAATCTCGATCAGTTCCTTGGTAATCATGGCCTGACGCGTGCGGTTATATTGCAGCGTCAGCTTGTCGATCACTTCGCCCGCATTGCGCGTGGCCGAATCCATGGCGCTCATCTTCGCGCCCATTTCGCCCGCGACGTTCTCCAGCAACGCGCGGAAAATCTGCACGCTCACATTGCGCGGCAGAAGGGCGGCGAGAATTTCGGCTTCGTCGGGCTCGTAATCGTAGAAATTGCCGAGCGGGCCTTTGGCGGGTTCGCTCGCCTGAATGTCGGCGGGGATCAGGCGCTTGGCGGACGGCACCTGAGAGATGACCGATTTGAATTGCGAATAGATGATGGTGGCGACATCGAAGCCGCCATTATCGAACATCTCCAGCACGCGCGCGCCGATTTTCGCGGCGTCAGAAAAACCGATGCGCTTCGTGCCCACGAAATCGATGGTGTCGATGATGCGGTTCGCATAGGTACGCTTCAACTGATCGCGGCCCTTGCGCCCGACGCAGAGGATTTGCACGTTCTTGCCGTCGCGCAGCAACGCGTCGATAGTCTGGCGCGCAAGGCGAACGATATTGGTGTTGAAACCGCCGCACAGCCCGCGATCCGCCGTCGCCACGATCACCAGATGGTTTTGCTCGGCTCCGGTGCCGATGAGCAATTTCGGCCCGCCGGGATTGTCCTTCTGTCCGGCCGCAAGGCTCGCGATCACCGAGCTCATTTTTTCCGCGTAGGGACGCGCTGCTTCCGCTGCCTCCTGCGCCCGGCGCAGCTTGGACGCCGCCACCATCTGCATGGCCTTGGTGATCTTGCGCGTCGCCTTGACGCTCGCGATCCGGTTGCGGAAGGACTTTAAGCTCGGCATCAGGCAAAGCTCTTGGAGAAGTTATCCAGAATCTCTTTCAGCTTGGCTTCGATTTCCGGCGTCAACGCCTTGCCGGTGCGGATGGCGTCGAGCATGCCGGAATATTTGCCGCGCAGCAGCCGCAGGAATTCGTCTTCGAAGCGGCCGACTTGGTTGACGGCCAGTTTGTCGAGATAGCCTTTCATGCCGGCATAGATCGCGACGACTTCTTCTTCCACCGGCATCGGCTTGAATTGCGGCTGCTTGAGAAGTTCGGTCAGGCGCGCGCCGCGATTGAGCAGGCGTTGCGTCGCCGCATCGAGGTCGGAGCCGAACTGCGCGAACGCCGCCATTTCGCGGTATTGCGCCAGTTCCAGCTTGATCGAGCCCGCCACCTGCTTCATCGCCTTGATCTGCGCCGACGAACCCACGCGGCTCACCGAGATGCCGACATTCACCGCCGGGCGAATGCCCTGGAAGAACAAATCGGTTTCCAGGAATATCTGTCCGTCGGTGATCGAAATCACGTTCGTCGGAATGTACGCCGACACGTCATTGGCCTGCGTTTCGATCACCGGCAATGCCGTCAGCGAACCGCCGCCATTGTCGTTGTTCAGTTTCGCAGCGCGCTCCAGCAGGCGCGAATGCAGATAGAACACGTCGCCCGGATAGGCTTCGCGGCCCGGCGGGCGGCGCAGCAGCAGCGACATCTGGCGATAGGCGACCGCCTGCTTTGAAAGATCATCGTAGATGATCAGCGCGTGCATTCCGTTGTCGCGGAACCATTCGCCCATGGCGCAGCCGGAAAACGGCGCGAGGAATTGTAGCGGCGCGGGCTCGCTGGCGGTTGCTGCGACCACGATGGTGTATTCCATCGCGCCCGCATCCTCGAGCGTCTTGACGATCTGCGCCACCGTCGAGCGCTTCTGCCCGATGGCGACATAGATGCAATAGAGTTTCTGCTTTTCGTCGCCGCTCGCGTTGATCTTCTTCTGGTTGATGATGGTGTCGATGGCGATGGCCGTCTTGCCGGTCTGGCGGTCGCCGATGATGAGTTCGCGCTGGCCGCGCCCGATGGGGATCAGCGAGTCGATGGCCTTCAACCCCGTCTGCATCGGCTCGTTCACCGATTTGCGCGGAATGATGCCGGGCGCTTTGACGTCCACGCGGCGGCGCTCGGCCACATTGGTGAGATCGCCCTTGCCGTCGATGGGATTGCCGAGACCATCGACCACGCGGCCGAGAAGCCCGCGCCCCACGGCCACGTCCACAATCGCGCCCGTGCGCTTGACGGTATCGCCTTCCTTGATGGTGCTGTCGCTGCCGAAAATCACGACGCCGACATTGTCGGTTTCCAGATTCAGCGCCATGCCCTTGATACCGCCGGGAAACTCCACCATCTCGCCGGCCTGCACATTATCGAGGCCGTAGACGCGCGCGATGCCGTCGCCGACCGACAACACCTGTCCGACTTCGCTGACTTCCGCTTCGGCGCCGAAATTCTGGATCTCGCGCTTCAGGATGGAAGAAATTTCGGCGGGCTGAATGTTCATCTCAGTGTCCTCTCATGGCCGCACGCAAGCCGTTCAGCTTCGTGCGCAACGTCGAATCGATCATGCGCGATCCCACTTTCACGACGAGACCGCCGAGCAGCGTTGGATCGACCTTTGCATCGAGCCGCGCATCGCGGCCGAGCTTCGATTTCAGGATGGCTTTGAGTTCGGTGACTTCGGCGCCGGACAGCGCGCGTGCGCTCGTCACCTGCGCCGTCACTTCGCCGCGCATCCTGGCGACCAGCGCCTCGAACGCGCGGATCGCATCGGTGAGCGCGAACAATCTGCGCTTCGACGCCAGCAGCAAAACGAACCGGCGCGTCAGCGCCGCGGCCTCCATGCGATGCAGGATGGCGTTCATGCCCTGGGCCTGCTCCTCGCGGCTGAAAACGGGCGCTTTCACGAGGCGGGCAAGCTCCGGGCTTTTGCCGATCATGGCCTTGAGCGAGGCGAAATCGCGCTCCAGCGCCTCGACCTGTTTTTCCTCCACGGCGAGCTCGAAAACCGCGGTCGCGTAGCGCCCGGCAATGCCGCTGATCTGAGCTTCTTCGGTCGCCACTCGCACCCCATCTTCGCCGGCTTGCCGGCTTGTGCTTAACCCATTGTTTGAGCGAAGAAATTCACCCGCGTGGCCGAATCTTAATGGCGACGCGCGTGGCAATTAGCATGGGCCGGGGTGGGCCGCAACAATGTGACGGATGCGCCACTGTCGCGGGCCTGCCGCCTGCCATTTTGCATTGCAGCAGCAGATACCTATATGCGTTAGGCTTCGGGACAGCTTGGGAGACCGGCCATGTTCAAGCTCCATACGATTATCGCCAGTACGCGGCCCACCCGCGTCGGGCCCGCCATCGCCAACTGGTTCCACGAATTCGCCAGGGAACACGGAAAATTCGACGCCGAATTGATCGATCTGGCCGATTTCCATCTGCCGGTGCTCGATGAGCCGCATCATCCGATGCGCCGCCAATACACGCAGGAGCACACAAAAAAATGGAGCGCGAGCGTGAACGCGGCCGACGCGTTCGTGTTCGTCACGCCGGAATATAATTACAGCCCGCCGCCGTCGCTCTCCAATGCGATCGATTATCTGTTCTGGGAATGGAACTACAAACCCGTGGGGCTGGTGAGCTATGGCGGCGTATCGGGCGGCTTGCGCGCGGCGCAGGCTGTGAAGCTGCAGCTCACCACGCTGAAGATGATGCCGATCCCGGAAGGCGTGGCGCTGCCCAACGTTTTCCAGCAATTGAAGGACGGAAAATTCACCGCCAACGAGCTGAATACGCAGGGCGCGCAGGCCCTGCTGAATGAACTCATCCGTTGGGCCGAGGCGCTGGCGCCGCTGCGGGAGACCGTCCGCAAGTCCTTCACTTGACGGGCGGGCCAAAGCCCTGTCAAACGCCCGGCCATGATCGAGTTGACACAGGAATTCGGCTTCGACGCGGCCCATTATCTCGCGGCGGGCGCGGAAGAAAACCGCCGCCTGCACGGCCATTCCTTTTATGTCGAGGTAACGCTGCGTGGGCAGGCCCATCCCAAGACCGGCTGGCTGCGCGATCTCGGCGAAGTAAAGGCCGCGCTCGAAGCGATCCGCGCGCGCCTCGATCACTCGCTTCTGAACGAAGTCGAGGGACTGGGCGAACCGACGCTGGAAAATCTTGCGCGCTTTATTTTCGTGCGTGCGAAGAAGGCACTGCCGGAAGTGGCGCGTGTGCGAATCCGCCGTCCGTCATACGGGCAATCCTGCGTATACGAGGACGCGTGATGGTGAAGCGCACGAAACTCACGCAATTGGGAAAACCCACGCCGCTTCCAAAATCGCCGGACGAAGCGAAGCTCGAGGCTATTCCCAATCCGCATCCGGGAACCGATTATTCCGTGCGCTTCGCAGCACCCGAATTCACCGTGCTTTGCCCGGTGACGGGCCAGCCGGATTTCGCGCATTTCGTCATCGATTATTGCCCGGCAAAATCGCTGCTCGAATCCAAATCGCTGAAATTGTTTTTGTCGAGCTTCCGCAACACGGCCGCATTCCACGAAGATTGCACGCTGATGATCGCCAAGCGCATCGTCTCCGCGATCAAACCCAAATATCTGCGCATTGCGGGTTTCTGGTATCCGCGCGGGGGAATTCCTATCGACGTCTTCTGGCAGACGGGAAAATTGCCCGCGGGCATCTGGTTCCCCGATCCCGGCGTGTTGCCCTATCGCGGACGTTGACGTGACAGCCCAGCGGTATTACTTTTCTTGAAAAGTAAGGACCGATGCCATGGAATCCAAAATTACCGCCAAAGGCCAAATGACCCTGCCGAAAGAGGCCCGGGAGCATATGGGGGTAAAGCCGGGCGACCGGGTGAAGATATTCATCCAGCGGGATGGGCACGTCGTGCTGCTTCCCGTGCTTCCCGTAACGGCGCTGAAGGGCATCGTCAAATCCCGCCGCCGCCGGCCGCCGACGATTGAGGAGATGGACAGGGCCGTGCGCGATGGTGCCGTGGCGCGCTATCGTCGCGCGACCGGCAAATGATCGGCCTCGATACCAATATCCTTATCCGGTATCTGACGCAGGACGATCCCCGCCTGACCCCGAAGGCGACCGCGCTCATAGAACGCCAGCTTTCGCTTGCGAACCCGGGCTATGTCACCGTCGTGACGATGGCCGAAACCGCTTGGGTGCTGGAGAGTTACTATTCGCTCGGGCCGGGCCAAATTGCCGTCGCTATCGAGCGCATTCTCGCGGCCAATACGATTGTCGTGGAGCGCGAACAGCAGGTGTTCGAAGCCATGATGCTGCTCAGGAAAGACAAGGTGGATTTCGCGGACGCGCTGATCGGCCTTCTGTCGGCGCGTGCGGGTTGTTCGCACACTCTGACATTCGACAAGAAAGCCTCGCGCCTTCCAGGCTTCGAGCTTTTGTCCTAGCGGGATCGCGCCGCCAGCTTCGCGCACTCCGGATGGCGATGGCATGAGACCACATGATCGTTGACCATGCCGATGGCCTGCGCGAACGCATAGATGATGACCGGCCCGCAGAAATTAAAGCCGCGCTGTTTCAATTCCTTCGCCAATCCCTCGCTCATTTTGGTTTTGGCGGGAATCTGCTTGTTGGTTTTGTAGGCGTTGATCTGCGGTTTGCCGTCCACATGCTTCCAGATCAGTTCGCGAAATCCGCCCGGCTCTTTCTCTTCGATATCGAGCCACAATTGCGCGCCCTTGATCGCCGCCTTGATTTTGGCGTTGGAGCGGATGATGCCCTCGTTCTTCATCAGGCGCGCGAAATCGCGCTTGCCGTAGCGCGCGATCTTTTCCGGGTCGAAGCCGTGGAATGCTTTGCGGAAATTCTCGCGCTTGCGCAAAATCGTGATCCAGGAAAGCCCCGCCTGGAACCCGTCGAGCACCAGCTTTTCGTAGAGCGCGCGGGAATCGTATTCCGGCACGCCCCACTCCTTGTCGTGATAGGAAATGTAAAGCGGATCCTCGCCGGGCCAGACGCAGCGAATTATTCCGTCGCTCACCGCTTCTTGGCTTTCTTCTTTTTTGCAGGCTTTTTCTTGGCGGATTTTTTGGCCGGTTTCTTCGCCGCCTTTTTCGCGGCGGCCTTCTTCGCTTTCGGTTTGGCGGCGGCCTCGGCGAAGTAGGTGGCCTCGATCTTGTTGCCGTCCAGATCGATCACGAAGGCGCCGTAATAATCCGGGCCGTAATCGGGGCGCGGGCCGGGGCCGCCATTGTCCTTGCCGCCCTTGGCGAGCGCGGTTTCGTGGAATTTGTGCACGGCGTTTTTCGTCTTTGCCGCAAATCCGGTGTGATTGCCGTTGCCGGGCGAAGCGGCCTGCTGGTCGTGCGGAAGTCCCACCCAGAACACGGGCGCGTCCTCGCCATAGGCTAGCGCATAAGGCAGGAATTCCATGACGCGCTTGTAGCCCAGCGCGCCCAATACGGCATCGTAGAACCTCGCGGCGCGTTCGACATCGGACACGCCGACCGAAACATGATGGAGCATGATCGTCTCCTGTGAGAAGGGAAACGGACTCTGAACGTTCACGCGCGCGCGTCAAGCCAAGATTGTTTTACAAGCCGCGCCGGGACATTGCCCGCTGCGATCGCAGCACCGCCCGCTTGCTCAAGCCGGTCGAGCCGGATGAGCGCAAAGCCGCGCGTGCCATAACCGCTCACGATCTCGCCAAGGCTTTGACCCGCCGCGGTAACATCGGTTCCGGGCGGGGGCAGGGCGCTGTCGCTCTCGATGACGAGCAAGCGTTTGCGCGCCGTGCCGCGGTGCTTCATGCGCGCGGTCAATTCCTGTCCGACATAGCAGCCCTTCTCGAACGACACGCCATGAAGTTCCTCGAGCCCCGCATCCAGCGCGAACATCTTGTCGGAGCCGAAATCCGTGCCCTCGGGCACGCCGAGGCCGAGGCGATGCTCGCGATAGGCATCGGAGGGCAGCGCCGCCGTTTCCGCGCGCGCCACGATGCTGCGTTTGCCGAGGGCTGCGAGGCGCGGATCGGTGAAGCCTTCGCCCCACACCACGGCCAATTGCGGGCGAATGCCGATTTCCACCTTCGCCCGAAGCCGGTACATGGTGAGGCGCTTTGCCAAAGCTTCCGCTTGCGCGCCCGCGCAATCGAGCAGCACCGCGCCTTCGCCTTCCGAGATCAAAAAATCGAACAGGATTTTTCCTTGCGGGGTGAGCAGTGCGGCATAGAGCGCGGCCCCCGGCTTCAATTTGTCGATGTCGTTGGTGATGAGGCCTTGCAGAAGCGTGCGCGCATCCGGCCCGGAAAGTGCCACCACGGCGCGGTTATCGAGCAGCGCTTTCATGTCAGGAGCGCCTTCTCGAAACGCGCCACCGCCGCATCCCACGCGAATTCCGCCCAGAAGCGTTTGTGCGCCGCCGCGGCCAGCCTGTTGCGCAATTCATTGTCCGACAGAAGCCGCAGCACCGCATCGCGGATGGTGGGTTCATTTTCGCCGTCCACGATCAATCCGGTTTGATCCGCAATCACGGCATCGCCCGTGCCGCCATCGGCGCCTGCAATCGATGGCACGCCGAATGCAGCCGCTTCCTGAAACACGATCCCGAATCCTTCCACCGAAGTTCCCTCGCGACGGTTGGGCAGCAGGAATATATCGGCATTTTTGAGGAAATTAGCCTTCTCGTTTTCAGAAACATAGGCGTGAAAGCGCACCGAAGCCGCCACGCCCAGTTCCTGAACCAGCTTCTCCAGCCGCGCGCGATCCGCGCCCTTTCCGACAATGTCGTAGATCAGGCCCGGATATTTGGCGCGCAATTCCGGCAACGCGCGCAACACCATGTCGATGCCCTTGCGCGGTTCCAGCCGCGCGATGGTGAGCAGCTTCGGATTTTGCGTCGGCGCATGCGGCGCAAATTCGCGCGATGCGCCCGCGGGCGGGATCACGCCCGGCAGCATCACGCGCGTCTTGCCGCGCGCGAACGGTTCGGCGATGCGCGCCGTGAATTGGGAATTCGCCGCCAATATATCGGCCTTGGCGAGTGCGGCAATCATGCGCCGTTCCTTCACGCCGCCGGGCGCTTGCAGGAATTCATTGCCATGACCCAGGCACAATACGCGCACATCGCTCAGGATGCGCTCGGAAAGCGGCGAAAGGCTTTTCCACGTATCGGTTACGATAGCCGTCACGTCACCTTCGGCGATGCGCGCGGCGACGGCGTGCGCCTTGCGCCATCGCATCCAGGGCCGCGGGCCCCCGAAGCGCATGATCGGATAATGCCGCGCGGCATCGATGCGGGCGGCTGCTTCCGCGCTGGTGGCATCGCAAAAAACCTCGATGAAGTGTCCCCGCGCGGCCAGCGCATCGGCCAGCCCCGTCACGTAAAGCTGGGTGCCGCCGACGTCGGGCAGGAAATTCTGCGTGTCGAACAGGATCATGCGGGTCTGCTTTTGGGCGAAGGCGGGCGTTGCGTCAATTGCCGAGGGCTCGTAAGACGGGGCCATGAGCGACTCTTACGATCTTCTCATCCGCGGCGGGATGGTGGCCACGCCCTCCGGCATTGCCGAGGCCGATGTGGCCGTGAAGGGCGGGCGGATCGCGGCCATCGGTTCGCTGAACGCCAAGGCCGCGGAGATATTCGAGGCCAAGGGCTTGCACGTCCTTCCCGGCGTGATCGACAGTCAGGTCCATTTCCGCGAGCCCGGCAACGAGCACAAAGAGGATCTGGAGAGCGGCAGCCGCGCGGCGGTGCTGGGCGGCGTCACCGCCGTGTTCGAAATGCCCAACACCTTTCCGCCGACCACCACGCGCGCTGCCATCGAAGACAAACTCGCGCGCGCGAAGAACCGGATGCACTGCGATTATGCGTTTTACGTGGGCGCCACGCCCGCCAATGCCGGCGCGTTGGGCGAGTTGGAAAACATTCCTGGCGTGTGCGGCGTGAAGGCGTTTCTGGGTTCTTCCACCGGAACGCTGCTGCTCGATCACGAGACCGACATCCTCACCGCGCTCAAGGCGGGCAGGCGGCGCATGGCCGTTCACTCCGAAGACGAAGCGCGATTGAAGGAGAGGAAATCGCTGGCGCTCGAAGGCGATCCGCGCACCCATCCGTTCTGGCGCGACGTGGAGACGGCGCGGCTTTCCACCGAGCGTGTGTTGCGGCTGGCGCGGCAAGCCGGGCGGCGTCTGCATGTGTTGCATGTGACCACCGCCGAGGAATTGCCGCTGCTCGCCGAGGCGCGCGATTTCGCCACTGTCGAAACCACCCCGCAGCATCTGACGCTCGCGGCACCGGAATGCTACGAGCGGCTCGGCACTTACGCGCAGATGAATCCGCCGATCCGCGAAGCGCGCCATCGCGATGCGCTGTGGCAGGCGGTGCGCGAGGGGCTGATCGACGTCATCGGTTCCGATCACGCGCCGCATACGCGCGAAGAGAAGGACAAGACCTATCCTAACACGCCATCGGGAATGCCCGGCGTGCAGACGCTGGCGACGATCCTGCTCGATCATGTCAATGCGGGGCGCATGACGCTGGAGCGCTTTGTCGATCTGACGTCGGCCGGTGCTGCGCGTATTTTCGGCATTGCCGGCAAAGGCCGCATCGCGCGCGGTTTCGATGCCGATTTCACGATTGTCGATCTCAAGCGCAAGCGCAAAATCGAAAATTCGTGGATCGCGTCGAAATGCGGCTGGACGCCGTTCGATGGCATGACCACAACCGGCTGGCCTGTCGCCACCATCATCCGCGGCAAGACGGTGATGCGCGATTTCGCGTTGACGCAAAGCGGGCAGGGCGCGCCCGTTCGCTTTGTCGAAACGCTTAGTGCAGCGTAAACTCGCTTCCCACCATCTTCAGTTCCGACGGCGCGATCAGCCCGCGCGCGGCGACGCGCACCGAATGAAGCCGGCCGTCTATATTGTGCGTCCAGAAATTGAGAAATTTGTTCAGCACGGGAAAGCGCGGCACCAGATCGAATTCCTGCCAGATGAAACTCTGCAGAACATCGGGATGATCGGGCATGTGATAGAGAATTTCCGCCGTCGTAAGACTGTAACCCCGCAACGCCAACTCGAGCCTGCTCATGATCGCCTCGTTTGCGCCCTCGCTTAAAGTCTCTCACGGATTCCTGAATGATAGGTTGGCATGCAAATCCCTCTTGTCGAGTCTTGACAAACGCCATTGTTCGCCCGCGCGCTTTGCCGCTTGACGCAGCCGCGATTTTCGGTTGCGCTGGCAGCACTCGCTTCAAGGAAGTGCCACATGAAAGACCGTTTCGCGGCCATCCTCATCCGCAAGGAGGGCGACGCGCAGGTTGCAGAAGATGCGCAGCTTTCGCTTTCCGATCTGATGGACGGCGATGTTGTCGTACGCGTCAGCCATTCCACCGTGAATTACAAAGACGGGCTCGCGCTCACCGGCCGCGCGCCGATTGCGCGCAAATTCCCGATGATCCCCGGCATCGATCTGGCGGGCATCGTTGAAACCTCGTCGCATCCCAAATTTAAGCCGGGTGATAAAGTTCTGCTGAATGGCTACGGCCTCAGCGAAACCCATTATGGCGGTTACGCCGAATATGCCCGCGTGAAGGGCGATTGGCTGGTGCCGCTGCCCGCCGCGTTCACGCCGGCGCAGGCGATGGCAATCGGCACGGCCGGTTACACCGCGATGCTGTGCGTGCTGGCGCTGGAAGATGCGCATGTGACGCCGGACAAAGGGCCGGTGATCGTCACTGGCGCGTCGGGCGGCGTCGGCTCAATCGCCATCGCGGTTCTTGCCAAGCTCGGCTATCACGTCATCGCCTCCACCGGCCGCACGGAAGAAGAGGCCTATCTCAAATCGCTGGGTGCCGCCGAAATCATTCCGCGTGCGGAGCTTTCGGGCGAGCCCCGCATGCTGGGCAAGGAGCGCTGGGCGGGCGCAGTGGATTCGGTCGGTTCCAAGACGCTCGCCAATGTCATCGCATCCGCGAAATATGGCGGCGCGGTCGCGGCTTGCGGGCTGGCGGGGGGCATGGATTTGCCAACCAGCGTGGCTCCGTTCATTCTCCGGGGCGTCTCGCTTCTGGGAATCGATTCCGTGCAGTGCCCCATGCCGAGACGCCTTAAAGCCTGGCAGCGACTAGCAACCGACCTCGACATGAAGAAGCTTCAATCCATGACGCATACGATCAAGCTCTCCGGCGTGCGCAAGGCCGCCGGCGACATTCTGGCCGGCCGCGTGCGCGGGCGGCTCGTGGTCGAAATCCCATGATCGCGAGCTGAATTCGGCATGGAGTACTTTATTCTCATCGGTTCGGGGGTTGGGATCGGCCTGATCGTGGCCGCGCCCATCGGGCCGGTGAATCTCATCTGCATCCGCCGCACGCTGGCCCATGGTCCGGTGAACGGATTCATGGCGGGCCTGGGCGCGGCACTCGGCGACGGCGTCTTCGCCATCGTCACGGCCTTCGGCCTCACCGCGGTCGCGCAAATGATCGAAGGTTTTTCGCTGGCGCTGCAATTGGCGGGCGGGGCGCTGCTGCTCGTCTTCGGCTGGCGCACCTACATGACCGAGCCTTCGCCCACGCGCGAAAAGGAAAAGATGGAAGTCAACGAAGGTGCGGCGTCCTCGCTTGCGCGCTCGATGGCGTCCACCTTCGCGCTCACCATCACCAATCCCGCGACGCTGTTCGGATTCGCGGCGCTGTTTGCGGGCCTCGGCGTTCTCGGCGGCGGTAACGCCAGTTTCGCGCAAGCGGCAATCGTGGTCGGCGGCGTGGTCGGCGGTTCGACGCTGTGGTGGTTCGTGGTCACGGCCATCGTGGGCCTGTTCCACGCGCGCATCGATTCACAAGTGATGCGCGCGATCAATCATTTGTCGGGTCTTGCCATCACCGCATTCGGTTTCGCCGTGCTGATCCATGTGGCGCTGAAAATTTTCCATGTGAACGTGTAGCCGCTCAGAACACGGCATACCCGCCATCGATCACGAACAGATCGCCGGAGTGATAGGCGCTCGCATTGCTTGCCAGATAAACCGCGATGCCGCCGAAATCGGCCGGCGTTCCCCAGCGCCGCATGGGCACGCGGCTGATGACCTTTTCGGTGAAGGTGGGATTGTCCTGCCAGCCCGCCGTCATGTCGGTGGCGATCCAGCCGGGCGCGATGGTGTTGGCGCGCACGCCATAGCGCGCGAGTTCCACCGCGATGCCGCGCATCATGGAAATCACCGCGCCCTTCGTCGCGCCGTAATGCTGGTTGCGGCCCGCGCCTTCGATGCCCGCCAGGCTTGCGACACCGACCAATGATCCGCCCGCGTCGCCGCGTCTGGCGCGCTCGATCATGTGCTTGGCCGCTTCGCGCAGTGTGAAGAACACGCCGTCTTCGTTGACGGCATGGACTTTGTGAAACTGCTCGGCGGTGATTTCCGTGAAGCCGCTCACGCGCACGCCGATGCCGGCATTGGCAATGACGCAATCGACGCGTCCCATCTCGGCCACCGCCGCCTTCATGCCTTCGATCACTTCGGCTTCTTTCGACACATCCACCTTGCGCGTAGCCACGCGCTTGCCGTGGCCCGCGAGGCGCTTTTTGGCGTCGGCGTTTTTTGCATCGTTGGTGCCCCAGATGACGAGATCGGCGCCCGCTTGCGCCAGCGCCTCGGCCATGCCGAGCCCGATGCCGCCATTGCCACCCGTGACGAGGGCCACTTTTCCGGTGAGATCGAAGGCTTTGTACATTGTGACAATCTCCTGAATATCGCGCGGGGCCACGCTAGACCGTGCACGTTTTTGGGGCAATTCCCGCCACTAACCATGTTCGCGCCCGCACCCTTCCCATTTCGCGCGTCCCTGTGACATGCTCGGCAAAAGGCCGGCGTAACCGGCGGGGCGCAGGGGTTGGTGGATGACATCTGAGATCGCGGTGATGAACCAGCGCGCCGTCGCTTTGGCCGCGGATTCCGCCGTAACCCTGATCGCGGGCGGAACGGTGGTGGTGCGCAACGAGCACCAGAAACTGTTCAACCTGATCGAAGGCCGCCCCGTGGGCCTGATGTTTTTCGGCATGGCCGATCTGCTCGGCCATCCGTGGGATCATCTGATCGAACATTATCAGAAGAAGGTGAAGCCCGAGCCGCTCGCCCATGTGCGCGATTACGCAGCAAGCTTTGTCAATTCGCTCGACAATCTGGAAGAATTTTTTCCGAGCGACCGCCAGGCCGACGATTACCGGCGCCTGCTTCTTTCCGTCGGCCGCTATATCCTGCGCCATGCCGACGATCTGCGTGCGCGGGGCAATGAGGCGACATCCGACATCGCCATTCTCGAAACGGCGATCGAACAGATCTGGCGCTTCTATCAATACCGGCCCGACGGTTCGCCACGCCCCAATCTGGCATGTTTTCCCGAAGGCTTCGGCAAGCGCGTGCTTTCCGAGCATGCCGGCGTGATCGACGAATTCGTCACCTTCGCCTTCGGCCAATACGGCATCGGCAAGGTCACCCAGCAGCATCTGCGCGACATCGCCATGTTCTGCGTGGTGAAGGAATTATTTCTGGAAGACATCGCGGGGCTTGTGTTCGCGGGCTTCGGCGCGGAGGAGCGCTATCCGGCGCTCGTCACCTATTATGTCTCGGCCATCGTCTGCGGCATCGTCAAGCGCGCGGAGGCCGGCGTCGATCAGGTCAACAACGAGCAGCGCTCGCAAATGCGCATCTTCGCCGACAGCGCGGCGACCACCGCCTTCATCCGCGGCATCGATTCCAATCTGGAAAACTGGATGTACGGCAATGTGCAGGTGCTGATGCACAGGCTGGCCTCGCAATTGATCGAGGCGTTCCCCAACGCCGATACAGCCTCGCGCGAAGCCGCGCGCGGAAAATTCCTGGACGAACTCGGCCCGCGCCATTTCGAAGCGTTCTACCGCGCCATCGCCGAATATCAGCAGCGCATCTTCATCAACCCGGTGTTTCATGTGCTCGACGTGGCAACCAAAAGCGAGCTTGCGCAGACCGCGCGGCAGCTCGTCGAGCTCAATGTCTTCAAGAAGCGCATCATGGCGCAGAAGGAAACCGTGGGCGGCGCCATAGACGTTTGCATCATCAGCCGCGACGACGGATTCCAATGGGCCTCGAAGGGAGGAGTGGAGCGATGAACAAGCTGAGTGACGGTCCCCGCAGCAGTTTCGCCGACAATGCCGAGCGTCTCGAGCAGGCCGCGCGCGAGATCAAGAGCAAGCAGCTCTCCGATGTGCAAGGCGCGCCGCCTCCGCCGCGTGCGGCTGGCCTCACAGCGGAAGAAAATTGGTCGAAGAATTTCATGACGCAGAGCTTGGGACCGCGCGCCGGGCTCATCAATGTCGCCAATCTTTCGCCCATGCCGCATTCGACATTCGTGACGGCCGAATTCGCGCCGCCGCGCGTCGCCAAGCCCGGAGAATTGAAACGCGCCGCGCCTGTCGAGCGCGCCCCGATGAGCATGCGCATCGGCCAGAAGGAGGAGCGCAAGCGCACCTGGCTCGGGCGGTTGCTGCGCGGGAGTTAGGGGTTCGCGTTTTCTTCTATTCGCCGCCGCAAGCTTTTTTTCGAGCAATATTGCCGGCGGCAAGCCCGGCGATTTGCTACCGGGGATTGAAGTGCGCCCGGTTGCACAACTCAACTTAAATATTCATTCTCGATTAACCATAAGTTCGGGCACACGGCTCAAGTAAAGCGTTTTTCGAATTCGGCTATTCGGCGGCGGCACTCCTGTGGAGCGGTTGCCCGCAAATGCATTGAATTGGGGCGTTCGATGCAAAATCGGCGGGTGTCAAATCAACGGCAAGTGTTCGCCGCGCCCGCTGAGCATTTGCCGCGCGATATTCTGCTCGAACGCAGTATTTCGGCGCTGAAGAATGCGCATCCCGAATTTTCCGCCGAGAAAACGATCACGCCGGGGCAGGGCGCGGTCCTCATCGCGATTGTACTCGTCACCGTTGCGTTGTTTTTTGCCGCTCCCGCAATCATCGGCACGTTGATCACGATTGCCTGTGCGGCGGCCTATCTCGCCAATGGAATTTTTCGCGCGCTGCTTGTCTGGGTTGGCGCGGGCGAAACGCCGAAATGCGCGCCGCCATCGAAAAAAGCGCTGCCGCTCTACACGATCCTCGTGCCGCTTTATCGCGAAGCCAATGTTCTGCCCGCACTGGCCGAAGCGATGCGCGCCCTCGATTATCCGAAAAAGAAGCTGGATATAAAATTGATCCTTGAAGCGGATGACGCAGAAACCATCGCCGCGGCCGAAGCGCTCGATCTCGAAACCTGTTTCGAAATCATCCGCGTGCCGCCCGCGACCCCACGCACCAAGCCGAAGGCCTGCAATTACGCGCTCAATTTCGCGCGCGGCGAATATCTCGTGATCTACGACGCCGAGGATCGCCCCGAGCCCGATCAATTGAAGAAAGCAGTCGCCGCGTTTCGCGCCGCGCCGCCGCAAATCGCCTGCCTGCAGGCGCGGCTCAATTTCTACAACGCGCCGGAAAATTTTTTGACTGCGATGTTCGCGCTCGATTACGCGCTGTGGTTCGATTTTCTTCTGCCGGGCCTGGACAAGCTCGGCGTTCCCATGCCGCTCGGCGGCACGTCGAACCATTTCCGCATCGATGCGCTGCGCGCGATCCACGGCTGGGATCCCTATAATGTCACCGAAGACGCCGATCTCGGCATTCGCCTCGCGCAGATGGGTTATCGCGTCGCCACCCTCGATTCCACCACCTTCGAAGAAGCCACCACCGATCTTCCCAATTGGCTGCGCCAGCGCTCGCGCTGGCTGAAGGGCTATATGCAGACGTGGCTCGTGCACATGCGCAGCCCGCGCGGCCTATTGCGCAACGCCGGGCTTCGCGGATTTTTCTGCTTTCAACTGTTCATCGGCGGCACGATCCTGACCGCGCTTTTGAGCCCGGTTTTATGGGCTCTTTCGCTGCTTCCGCTTGTGCCCGGCGCGCCATCCTTGCCCGATTTCGGCCCGCATTTTTCCGTTCCGGTCTTAAGCCTTTTCGTCGGCAATGCGCTCTTCACCTATCTTGCGATGCTGGGGCCCTATCGCCGCGGCTGGCTGTCGCTCACGCCATACGGTTTGGCCGCGCCCATTTACTGGATGCTGATTTCGCTTGCGGGCTATCGCGGTGCGTTCCAGCTTTTCACCAGGCCCTGGCATTGGGAAAAGACGCGCCACGGCACATCGAAGATGACGACCGCATGAGCGCGCTGCCGGTTCTATGGCTCGCCATTGGCGCGGGCATGATCGCCGCAAGTGCCGTGTCCTTCGCAAGACGCGAGGATGCGCGCGGGCTCATCCGTTTGGGCGCGTCGCTGGCGGCGATCCAGCTTCTCGCGCCCTTGAGCGGGCTGATCGTGGCGGCATTGCTGCCGCGATTTCTCGGCCTCGGCCGCAAGGGCGCCGCGCAATCGGCGGGGCTCTATGCGCTCATCCTGTTTATGCCCGCGATCACCGCACTCGTGTTCCTCTATCTTGCGCAGGTTCAGCATTTCGACATTCCGTATTTGCTGACGGGCTCGCCGATATCGCTTTTCCGCCGCTTTCTGGCTTGCGCCATGCCGCTCGCGATGATCGCGATCTGGAAGCACGGGCCGGCGCGGAGTTTCTTGTGAGACGCATCCTCGCGCTTCTCGTTCTGCTCGTTCCGCATGCAGCATTCGCGGGCGCATGGACCATGCCGCGCGGAGAAGGACAGATCATCCTGCAATCGACCTGGAGCCGCGCCTATGCGAGCTACGATTCTAAAGGTGCGGCAAGTGTGCCCACGCTGTTCGAGAAATCGCTGTCCGACATTTATGCCGAATATGGCTGGAACAATTGGCTCACGCTGATCGCCGATCCCGAATTCGCCCATGCGCGTACGCAAATCTATGGCCGCGTGAAGATCGACAACGACTGGGCGGGCGCGGGCGGCGTGCGTATCCGGCTGTTGCGCAATGTCGGCGTGCTGTCAGCGGAGTTCACCGCCAAGAGCGCGGGCGCCTATGCCATGACGGTGTCGCGCGACGGGGCGCCCGGCCGCCAGCTCGAAACGCGGCTGCTTTACGGCACCAATTTCCATTTCTTCCACCGCCCCGGCTACATCGACATCGAAAGCGGCTATCGCTGGATCGCGGGGCCGCGCGCCGACGAAATCCCCGTGGACGTGACGCTCGGCTACCGCGTCGACTGGCGCACCTGGCTGATGTTCCAGAGCTTCAACATCGTGGCGATGGGCAATGCGCGCCCGCCTTACGAATACTACCGCCAGCACAAGTTCGAATTCTCCACCGTCGCCCGCTTCGGGCCGAAGGTCTACATCCAGAGCGGCGCCTTTATCTCGCCGGCGGGTCAGAACGCGCTGGTCGAGAAAGGGGCGTCGGTGGCGATCTGGTTGCATTTCTGATCTTCACGAAGTGGGGCGCGGCAACAGGCCGCCCTTGCTATTGAGAATGAGTTGCATTATTGAGAGAGCGGACAGGCCAGATTGGTCTCATGTGGATGGACTCGATGAAGCGTTTTGCCCTGATCGGCGCGGGCCTCGTGCTCGCTTTTGCGGCACCCGCCTGCGGCGCGGACACCGGGCCGATAGCGTTGCGCCTGAAAGACCACAAATTCACGCCCACAGAGATCCATGTGAAGGCGAACCAGCCCAATGTGATCCTGCTCGCCAATGACGACGACACGGCGGAGGAATTCGATTCCACGTCGCTCAAGGTCGAAAAGGTGGTGGCGGGCCATGACAAGGGCGAGGTGCGGCTGCGCCCGCTCGCGCCGGGGCGCTATCCCTTCATGGGCGAGTTTCATTCGGCGACGGCCGAAGGCGTCGTGATCGCGGAGTAGAAGATGCTGGCAACCCTTCTCATCGTATTCCGCGAAGTCATCGAGGCGGGGCTGATCGTCGGCATCGTGATGGCCGCGACCAAAGGCGTGCGCGGCCGCGGGCTTTGGGTGAGTTACGGCGTGGCTGGCGGCATTGCGGGCGCGTGTCTGGTGGCGGCATTTGCGGGCGAATTGTCGTCGCTCTTTTCCGGCTCGGGACAGGAGTTCTTCGACGCCACGATCCTGCTTCTCGCCGTGGTGATGCTCACCTGGCACAATGTCTGGATGGCGGGCCACGGCCGCGCCATGGCGCGCGAAATGAAGATGGTCGGCGTATCGGTCACCAAGGGCGATCGCCCCATGACGGCGCTTGCGATCGTCGTCGGCGTCGCGGTGTTGCGCGAAGGATCGGAAGTCGTTCTCTTTCTTTATGGCATCGCCTCGAGCGGCGGCACGTCATCGCTGGCAATGCTTACGGGCGGCGCGCTGGGCCTTGCGGCGGGGGCGGCCATGTCCGCCTTGATGTATTTCGGGCTTCTCACCATTCCGCCGTCGAAACTGTTCCGCGTCACGGCCGGGCTCATTACGCTGCTTGCCGCCGGCATGGCGGCGCAAGCCGTGCTCTTCATCCAGCAGGGCGGTTATCTGGAAGTGCTGACGCGCACGGTGTGGGACACGTCCTGGCTCCTGCCGCAAGACAGCATCCTGGGCCGCCTCCTGCACACGCTCATCGGTTACAGTGACGCGCCCAACGGCGCGCAGCTTGTGGCCTATATCGGGACAATCGTTGCGATCTCGCTTCTGATACGCTGGGAGCGGGCGCGCCACCCCCACGCCGGCGTCATAGCAAACCCCGCGTAACCATTGGCGCCAATGCGTGCCAAATTGGCAGCTTTCCTTAAACCTGTTTTGGAAAGCCCTCCTTAAACAATTATCCCGTTTAATCGCCTCTGCGATCTGCCGGGTAGAAGCATGGGGCGCATCATTGCCGAAATGGCCGCGCGCGTTCGCGGCCGTCCCTGGGGGAAAAACGCGACCAGGCTTGCCATCCTGGAGGCGGCGCGACGCATTGCGGCCGCTGACGGGCCGTCCGCCGTCTCGCTCAGCCGCACCGCCGACGAGGCCGGTTTCGCGCGGCCCACGGTTTTCGGCCATTTCCGCAACAAGGAAGAATTGCTGGTAAGCGTGGTCGCCGACGATCTCGCCACCCTCGGCCGCATCATGCGCAAGGCAGCCGACGCGCCGCAGGACGAAACTTCTCCGGTGGAAATTACCGAAACGCCGGCCGAGGAAGCGAAGAGCCAAGAAGCGGTCCCCGCCGCGCAAGCCGAAGAAACTGCGCCTGTCGAAGAACCCGCCGCTGCCGCGCTGGAAGAAACGCCCGAATTCACGCACGAAGAGATTTCCGCCGCCATCGGCGAAGCGCAGCCGGAAGAGCCTGTTTTCGAATTGACCGCGCTGGATGCGGTTGCCGATGAGCCCGCCAACGGCCACGAAGAAGAAGTCGAGCAGCCCGAGCCGGAAATGGCCGGGCTTTTGCTGCAGGAGACGTATGAACCCGTCGCTGCCGCAAACACCGAAGAAGGTTCAGCCGAGCCTTCCGCGGAAGAATCCGAACCCGAGCCGCAGCCCGAAACGCCGCGTGCGTCCTACGAACCGCCGCGTGTCGATCAATGGCTGGAGCGCCGCCTGCGCGTGTTCGAGCACACGCTCGCCGAACTCAATCAGCGCATGGACAAGGCCGAGCGCGCCAGCGAACGCGCCGAGGGCCTCGTCGCCGAAGGCATGCGCGATATCCAGCAGCATCTCGATGCCGGCGAAGCGCGCGCGAAGGAAAACGCGGACGCGCTCGTCCGCCGTGTCGAAGCTTTGGACCAGCGCATGCTTGCCGCCGTTGCATCCATGCGCGCCGATCTTTTGCGCGCCACCGGCCCCGATGCACCTCAGCCGCTTGTCCACGAAGACAAGCTTGCCTTCATTCCCACACCGGCCGAAGAGCCGAAGCCGAAATTCGAGCCGTCCGATTCCTATCTCGATGCGGCGCGGCGCGCGGCGAGTGCTGCGGCCGAACTTGCCGAAACCGATAAGAATCCGCCGCTGATCGGCGGCATCAAATGGCCGGCCAATGACGATGCGCGCAAACGCTATACGCGCTACATCATTTCGGGCGTCGCGGTTCTGGCGCTGACGCTGGTGGGCGCGGGCCTGTTCCTGCGTCATGGCGCCGACGAAGTGAAATCCATGTCGGCCATGCCGAAGATCACGGCGGCGCAAGCCAAAACCTTGCCGGCGAACGCGCCGCTCGACCGCCTCACGCAGCTCGCCAATTCCGGCGACGCACAGGCCGAACTGATCGTCGGCCTCAAATACATGCAGGGCGGCGGCTCGGATTCGAGCGCCGCGCAATGGCTGGAGCGTTCGGCGAACGGACACAATGCCGTCGCCCAATATATTCTCGGCACGCTTTACGAGAACGGAAGCGGCGTCGGCAAAAATCCGTCCGAAGCGGTGCGCTGGTATCAACAGGCGGCCAACGCCGGCAACCGCAAGGCCATGTATCGCCTTGGCATCTCTTATGCCGAAGGCGATGGCGTGACGCAGGATTATGCGCAGGCCGCAACCTGGTTCGAGAAGTCCGCGAATGCGGGGCTGGTCGATGCGCAATTCAATCTCGCGGTGCTCTATGAGCGCGGCGAGGGCGTGCCGCAAAGCCTGCTCGATGCGTATAAATGGTACGCGATCGCGGCCGCTCACGGCGACAAGGAATCTGCCGCGCGCGTCGAAGCGCTGAGCGCGCAGCTTGCGCCCGACGATCTGCAGGTCGCCCAAAAGACCGTGCAAGAGTTTTCGCCCACGGATTTCGACCGCGAGGCCAATCTCGCGCCCACGATAGCGGATGTCGCCGGGCCGTAAAACCGGAGGCGCCATGAAATACGCGCCGTTTGCAATCTTCCTGCTGCTATTCACGGCTTCGCAAACGCTTGCCGCGCCGATTTCCGACAGACAAGCCGCCTCGCATGTGGGTGAAACGGCGATCGTCGAAGGCGTAGTCAAAAATGTTTTCACGACGGGAGGCGGCACGACGTTTCTCGACTTTGGCGCGCCCTATCCGGACGAGACATTCACCGGTGTCATTTTCGACGATTATGCGGGTGAGGTGGGCGATGTCAGCGGCCTCACCGGCCGGAAAGTCGATATCTTCGGCAAGATCACGCTATATCGAGGCAAGCCGCAGATCATCTTGAAATCGCGCACGCAAATCCGGGTCTATTAGCCCCTTGCCATTTCGCCATGCTCCGGGCATGAGTGCCGCGGGGCCTCTCAGCCGAGGCGAAAGTGCCGCTTCCGCTCGCCAGTGTGATCACGCCGACATTCGGACGCGAGGCCTATCTTGCAGCCGCGCGCGCCTGCTGGCTTTCGCAAACCTATCCCGAACTCGAATGGCTGATCCTCGACGACAGCCCCGAACCTTCGCGCGTGTTCGCGGGCGAAAGCGATCCGCGCATCCGCTACAGGCACAGCAAGGTGCGCGCCACCATCGGCGAAAAGCGCAACGCGCTGCTCGCCGAGGCAAAGGGCGACATCATCCTTCATTTCGACGACGACGATTTCTACGCGCCTGAATATGCCGCCACCATGATCGCGGCGCTCGACCGGCTTGGCGCCGATCTCGTCAATCTGCGCGGCTGGTACATGATCGATTTCCGCTGCAGCGCGTTCTGCTACTGGAATCTCGAACGCAAATCGAATTTCCGCTTTCTCTCAGGCCCGCGCGAATTGCAGGCCGTTCAGCTCACGCCTGAGGGCCTGGGCACGCTCAATCTTTCGCACATGGGCTGGGGCTTCACCTTCTGCTACCGGAAGAAAGTGTGGGACGCGATCCGCTTTCCGCCTATCAACTTCGACGAAGACGGCATTTTCGCGCGCGAGGCGGCGACGCGCTTTGTCGTGACGGGCTTCACCGATACCGACGGCCTATGCATCAAGGCCGTGCGCCATCCGAGCAACATGTACTATTATCCGCAATTCAATCTGCCGCTGTTCGCGCTGAAGAAAGTCCAGCCGCTGGCCTGGACTCATTTCGGGCTGGATCGCAGCGCGGGGAATTGATTCACGGCATAATCGACATAGGCTTCGACCGAATGCTGCTTGCGCCACGCGCCCATGCTCGCCGCTGCCTTGGCGCGCAGCTCGGGCAGGCGCCCGATCGCGCGCGAGACCGCGGCCGTGATCTCGCGCGGGTTCGTCTGCGCGAAGATTTCGCCCGCGCCGGAGCCTTCGTTCAACCGGTCTGACATCCAGGTATTCGCCGGCACAACGCCCGGCACGCCGCAGGCAATGCCTTCGGCGAAAACTCCGGATGGCTGCATGGCATAATTCGAGCCCGTATAGGGCATGAGCAGCAGATCCGAATTCACCATCCGCGTAAAGTAATCCTGGCGCGACAGCTGTCCGGCATGAATTGCGGCGCGAACGGGAAGGCTGCGTAGCGCTGCCGATAAAGCATCGGCGTCCTCGGCCCGCATCACCTGAATGAAGAACGAAACATCGGCGTGCGCCATGCAGACCGCCTCGACGATCTTTGCGTAAAGTTCGCCGCCTTTCTCGCCGCGGTTCTGTCCGAGCAGTCCGATGCGGATGCCGCGCCGCGCATGCTGCTTCAAACGCGCGAGTTCCTCGTCCGGTGGACCGGATACCGGCAGCGGCGCAAGCCCGCATTCGGTTTCGGCGGCGTGCGAAATCAGTTTGCACAAGCGCCTGTCTGCGGCGGTGAGTTTCAGCTTTTCCGGCGGCAGAAGTGCATTCATCCGCTTGGCTGCGAAACGGAAAAGCGTGAAATTGCCTTTTCCTTCTTTGCGCTTTGCATCGAGATACCAGCCTTCTTCCGGCCGCACGAAATTCAAAACGAAACCGGGCCGTTCGCGCGCGGGAAGTTCCGTCAGCCATTCGGCGACGCCGTTCATGATAGTCGGAAATGCCCATGGAAACACCACGATATCTGGTTTGGGCTCCGTCCACGCCTCGCGGCAGGCGCGCGTAATCGCCCGGCTTTGCACCATGAATTCGAGCAGCGGCTGGCAATGGGGATCGCGTGTTGCATAGGTTTCGGGCTTGCAATAGGCGGCGATATCTGCCTCGGTCACGCCGAAAATGCCGCGAGCGCCGGTCTCCGCCGCGATGCCGGGCAGCACCTTGTCCTGCACGAACACACGCAGGTCGATGCCGCGTTTCCTGCAAACCTCTACCCAGCCCAACGTTTCGTTATAGGGATGTCCGCCTCGGGTGCGCAGCGAAGGCTGCATCAAATCGATTTTCATGCGTGCCCGCAAATGTCCGTCAGGGTCGTATTCCAAGAAGTTCGCTTGGGATGGAAACCGGATCCTTGGCGAATTTCGTGACAAAATACTTCAACAGGGGCGGATCGTTCCACGGCACGTCGTGCCAGGCCGTGCGCAGAAACGGGCTTTGGGGATCGCGGTTCCATTCCTGCGGAAAGAGCGCGATAGTGTCGGTCACCGGCTCCACGGAGGGCGGCTCCTTGTTCGTCAGCGCCGCCATGTACGCGCCCGCCGTATCGACGCCCATCAGATGGGCGCGGCTCGCCATCGGCGCCGCGCGCGGATTGAATTCGAGCAGATATGCTTTTTCCGTTTTCTCTTCGATCATGAAATCGATCCCGGCAAAGCCGTTATAGCCGAAATAGGCGATCAGGCGCGACGTGGCTTCGATCATGTCGGGCCGGTCGAGGCGGCGCGTAACGGAACTGGGCCCCGTCTCGCGCGCCTTGTTGAGATGCGCATAGGCCAGAGCGGCGAGCTGCCGCCCCCGCAAGGCGGAACTGGCGACACCGGCCGCTTGTCCCTTGATGAATTTCTGTAGCGTGAACTCCGCGCGTTTTCCGGCCAGTGCGCTCGAGAGATTTTCGTGCAGCTCGTTTTCCGTGTGGCAAAACAGGATACCTGTTCCGCCCGCGCCGAAATCGGGTTTGAGCAGCAAGGGAAATCCATGCTCGCGCGCGAACACCGCCGCTTCGTCCCTGTTGGGCGAAACGAGGGCGGGCGGCATGTCCACCCCGCACGCGGCGGCTGCCTTCATCAGTGCCGATTTCAGCGTCATCTCGGTGTAGCGTGCAGGATCGCCCAGCGAATTCAGGAGCAGGGTGCGCAACGGGCTCACACGCTTGGGATCGGTGCGCGTCGCGAGCATGTTGTGCAGCACATGAGCTGCCTTGTCGTCGCCGGGAAGGATGCGTTCGGGCTGCCACTCGTTGATCACATGCTGGATAATGTTGTGCGTGCCAGCGATGGTCGTAACGGATTCGCGTACCAGCCAGCGCCGGCTGACGAAGGAGGTATGGGCGATCGGGCAGCCGGGCAGGCACAGCACCCCCACCTCGAACCCCGCGCGGCTCAAGGCTTCCGGCATGCGCGCGGGCCCAAGCCAGTCGGTTTCGGTCGCAAAGATCAGGATACGCATGAAGGCCCCGGGGCGGTTTGCCGTATTTTGCCTAGAGCCTGCCATCGGGCGGCGCATGACGCAAAGCGGCTCGCGGGGGCGGGTCAGCCGGAGCCCGCCCGAACCAGCAACTGTATCTCGGCTTCCGGGTGTTCTTTCGAACGATAGGGCGAACCTATCGGCTTGAACCCGCGCTTTCCGATAACATGCAGCGCGACCAGATTGTCGGTACGAACGGTCCCGTAAATCGGCTGGCGGCCCTCGGGTTCGGCGAACAGCGCGTCAAGGACCCTGTAGCCCATCCCGCCGCGATACGCCTTGTCGCAATGAAGCCAGCCAACCTCGACGGGATAAAGCGGCCATTGATCCTGCACTCCGGCTTTTTGAAAGCAAGCTTGGTGATAACCGGGGTCCGGCTTTTTCAGGGCTCCTACGGCGGCGAGAATGTTTTGCTTCATGACGAAGACGAGCTTCAGACCATGTTGGCGTACCCAATCCGGCGATAGATTGGCGACTTCGCCCGCCTTGTTAACAAGCGCGCAGAAGGCGTTGAGATCGTGCGGCGAACAGGCATCGATCGATCGCACATTCGAGGTGAATTGATCGTCTGCCATTTGCTCTTGTTCTCGAACCAAGTGCTAATGATATACGATGCCGCGCGGCAAAGGCTGGCTTGCCGAGCCGAAGCGACGGAAATCTGGTCCGCCTTCGCCCTAAAGGGCTTCGGCGCGACAGCCTACGCGCCTTCGTCGCGTAGGCTGGTGCCGGCTGCAGGGATCGAACCCGCGACCCACGGTTTACAAAACCGTTGCTCTACCAACTGAGCTAAGCCGGCTTGCGCCTCGGAGATACGCTGGCATGGGCGGGGTTGCAACGGCCCTAGCGCCCCAGCATGGAGCCGGTGGTGATCCGGTCGGGCGCCGTCGCCCCGCCGGAAACCACCATGCTCATGGCCTGATCCATGGTCATGTCGGTGGCGACCAGCCGTTCGATGGGGGCGATCTCCAGATAGCCCGAGGTGGGGTTGGGCGAGGTCGGCACGAAGACGGCGGCCAGTTCCTGCCCCGTGGCCGCATCGGTGAAGGTGCGCATCACGAGCCCGACCGCCTTCAACCCCGGATGGGGAAACTCGATCAGCACCACCCGCGCGGTGCCGTCGGGCTTCTGCTGCACCACGGTCACGAGCTTCTTCGCCGCCGAATAGATCGATTGCACCAGCGGAATGCGCCCGATCAGAAGCTCGGCATAGCGGATGAGCTGCTGGCCGACCACGCGGGATGCGATGGCGCCGATCAGGTAGAGCGTCAGAAGCGCCACCACCACGGCGGTCACGCCATGCAGGGCTTCGTTGGCGAGGATGGGCGCGAGCGCCGGGAAGCGGTCGTCCACGAAATCGATCAGGGCATCCGACAGCGGATGGCCCGCCGCCGACAGGATCTCCACAAAGAAATCGAACACGAAAAATACGACCACCAAAGGCGTGATCGTCAGAAGCCCGGCCAGCAGATTGTTCTGGAAGCCGGCCCAGAACGATCTCTTGTGCGTCATAACGGCCTCGGCGATGTTCAAAGCGCGGACGGCAGGGTAGACGGATTCGCTGGGCCCGATAATCTCCCTCCCGGTCACGAAAAACGGCGGAATATGTCTCGTATCCTCATCACCAGCGCGCTTCCCTATATCAACGGCGTCAAGCATCTGGGCAATCTGGCCGGTTCGATGCTTCCCGCCGACGTTTACGCGCGCTTCCAGCGGGCGAGGGGGCTCGACACGCTCTATATCTGCGCCACCGACGAGCACGGCACGCCCGCCGAGCTGGCGGCGCTGGAAGCGGGGCAGGAGGTCGCCGCCTATTGCGCCGAGCAGCATGAAATCCAGAAAAAGCTGGGCGAAGGCTTCGGATTTTCGTGGGATTATTTCGGCCGCTCGTCCTCGCCGCAAAACGCCGAACTGACGCAAGGGCTCGCGCGCGCGCTGTGGAAGAACGGCCATCTCGAAGTGCGCACCACCAAGCAGGTCTATTCGCACGCCGAGAAGCGCTTTCTGCCCGATCGCTATGTGATCGGCATCTGCCCCTATTGCGGCTATGAGCGCGCGCGCGGCGACCAGTGCGAGAATTGCACGCGCGTGCTCGATCCAACCGATCTTATCAGTCCGCGTTCGGCGGTGTCGGGTTCGGCCGAAATCGAAATCCGCGATTCCGCCCATCTGTTTTTGAAGCAATCGCAATTCGTGCCGCAATTGCGCGAATGGATCGACAGCCACGCAAACGATTGGTCGCCGCTCGTCTTGTCCATCGCGCGCAAATGGCTGGACGAGGGCCTGCACGACCGCGGCATCACGCGCGATCTGACCTGGGGCGTGCCCGTGCCCGACGACATCGGCGAGGGCAAGCTGAAAGGAAAAGTGTTTTACGTGTGGTTCGACGCGCCCATCGAATATATCGGCGCCACGAAGGAATGGGCCGACAAGAACGGCAAGGGCGATCTGTGGCGCGAGTGGTGGCAGGGCGATGCGCGCTATGTCGAATTCATGGGCAAGGATAACGTGCCGTTCCACACGGTCGGCTTTCCCGTCACGATCATGGGCTCGGGCGAAAAGTGGAAGCTGGTCGATCAGATAAAAGGCTTCAACTGGCTCAATTATTATGGGGGAAAATTCTCCACCAGCGGCAGGCGCGGCGTGTTCATGGACGCGGCACTCGAAATCCTGCCCGCCGATTACTGGCGCTACTACCTGATGGCGAATGCGCCGGAAAGCGCGGATTCCAATTTCACCTGGGAACATTTTTCGTCCGTGGTGAACAAGGACCTTGCCGACGTGCTGGGCAATTTCGTCAATCGCGTCACCAAATTCTGCGCGGCGCGGTTCGACGGCCTCGTGCCGGGCGAGGGCGAATATGGCGCCGAGGAAAAGGCGCTCATCAACGAACTCGATCTGCGCGTGAACCAATATACCGCGTTGATGGAAGCGATGGAGTTCCGCAAAGGCCTCGCCGAATTGCGCGCCATCTGGGTCGCCGGTAACGAGTATCTCACGCGCGCCGCACCCTGGACCGCGATCAAGACCGACCGCGCGAAGGCCGCCGCCGGTGTGCGCATGGGGCTTAATCTCGTGCACATCTTCGGCCATCTCTCATGGCCGGTCATTCCCGATGCCGCGCGCAAGATGCACACCGCCATCCAGCCCGCGCCCGCGATCATTCCGTGGCCGGATGAGCCGATGAGCGAATTGCTCGATCAGCTCGACATCGGCATGAAGATCGCCGTGCCCGATGTGCTGTTCGCGAAGATCACCGACGAACAGATCGCGGCGTGGAAAGCGCGGTTTGGCGGGGAAGAAAGCTAGAATCCACCCCCTCAAGGGGAGGGCGGGGTACACGGCCAAATCGCATCGGCGGCTTTGATAATCGCATCGTTCTCCGGCAGCGGATGCAATTCGGTATGCGCGTTCAGCCAGATGACGATGCTGCGCGTCATCGGGCGCTCGTCCGGCCACTTTGCCATACATTCGGCGTTTATGCGGCCGCTTTCCATGGCGTCCATCAGGGCGTTTTTCACCACATCGACGCAATCGTCGGTAATCGTCTGGCACGACCCGACAAAATCGGTCCCGATCTTCGCTTCGCCGATGGGCGCCCGCGTGTTGCGCTCTACGTCGTAAACAATCGCGACAAACATAAAGCCGGCAAAGACAATGAGAAATGTACGCAGCATCTCAATCGCGCGGCATCACATCCGCGCCCATCCCTCGGGCCCGAGCGCTTCCAGCGGCTGGAACCGCGCCTTGTATTCCATCTTGGTGCTGCCTTCGATCCAGTAGCCGAGATAAACGTAAGGCAAGCTCCGCGCGCGAGCTGCTGCGATGTGATCCAGAATCATCTGCGTGCCGAGGCTGCGCAGGTCTTCGCCGGGATGATAGAAACTGTAGACCATCGACAATCCGTCGCGCAGCACGTCGGTGAGCGCGCAGCCCATCAACGCGCCGGGCGTGCCGTCGTCGCCGGTCTTGCGGTATTCGACGATATGCGTGTTGACGGGCGTTTCCTCCACCATCGCCACATAATCGAACAATCCCATGTCGGACATGCCCCCGCCCGCATGGCGCGAATCCAGATACGCGCGCAGCAGCGCGAATTGCTCGCGCGTCGCCTCGGGCGGAACTTCGCGGCGCAGAAGATCGATGTTGCGTTTGAGGATGCGCTTCTGGCTGCGCGACACGGCGAATTCGCCGGCCGCAATGCGCACCGAGACGCAGGCGTTGCAACCTTCGCAGGCCGGGCGGTAGGCGATCATCTGGCTGCGGCGAAAGCCGGAATGGGTGAGCGCTTCGTTGAGCGGTTGCGCCAGCGAGCCCGTCAGCCGCGCGAAAACCTTGCGCTCCGTCCGCCCCGGCAGATACGGGCATGGCCCCCCCGGCGTCAGGAAAAACTGCGGCAGACGCGTCGTGCGCTGGTCCGTCAACTCATGTCATCCGTTCACTCGACGCCGAAATATGACAACACAATCGGGATTTTCGCCAGTGGGCGTTCGCTATCAGGGTTTATCGCCGGGCGGCGCGGGCGGTGCTTCCTTCAGAAGCACGATGGAAATGCGCCGGTTGGCGGAGGCGTCAGGATCTTCGGGCAGAAGCGGCTCGGAGCCCGCTTTTCCCGCGACTTCGTAGATGCGGTCGTTGTCGACACCCGCCGACGTAATGGCCGCGCGTGCGGCGTTCGCGCGTGCAGCGGAAAGCTCCCAATTGCCGCCGCTGTCGGACCCGCCATTGGTATGGCCGCTGATGGAGATGCGGTTGGGAAGCCGGTCGATGATCTTGGCGATGGCGGCGAGCGTTTCCTTCGCATAGGGCATCAGGTCGGACGTTCCCGGCTGGAACATCGGCCGTCCGTCCTGATCGACAAGCTGGATGCGCAAGCCATCCGGTGTCTGATCCATGATGACCTGCCGCGACAATTGGGCGATGTCGGGCATCTGCTGCATCGCCTGGCGGATCGATTCCGCCGCACTGGCGAATTGGCCGTCCTGAATCGAAGGCATCGCCTGTTCGAGATGCTCGTCGCTTTGCGCTTGCGATTCGGGCGCCTGACCGTTTGCGTCGGTCGAGCCGCCGCGGCGATCGGCATTGTCCTTGGAGTGTGTGGGATCGGACGGCGCGGGCGGCGATGTCTTTTCATAAACCGATACGACGCCGCCGGAGCGCGCGCCGGGCTCGCCCAGCACCTTGCCGCCGAGTACGCCGCCCGAGCCGCTGGAGGTCTGCGAAATGCTCTGGGCTGCGAAATAATCGGCGATGCCGCGTTTTTGTTCGGGTGTCGTCGTGTTGATGAGCCACATCAACAGGAAGAACGCCATCATCGCCGTCACGAAATCGGCATAGGCGACTTTCCACGCGCCGCCGTGATGGGCGTCGTGACCGCCTTTTTTGACGCGTTTGACGATGACGGGATTATCGCCCGGCATGGCCCAGCCCCTTACCCATGACGGGCGCTTTCCGGCAGGGCTTTCCCCGGCCGCACGCCTCGCCTAATTTCCCGTCCAGAATGCCGTTAACGCCTTAAGCAAGCGTTGAAAGAGGGCGAGATGAGCTTCGATTCCAGGGCGTTCCGGCAGGCTTTGGGCTGTTTCCCGACCGGGGTGGCGGTGGTGACGGCCAGGCTGCCCGGCCGCCATCCCATGGGCATCACGGTCAATTCCTTTGCCTCTGTGTCGCTCGATCCGCCGCTGGTGCTGTGGTGCCTCGACCGGAAGTCCGACCGCTTCGAGACCTTCACCGGCTCGGAAGGCTACGTCATCAGCGTGCTCGGCACGGCGCACGAGTCGGTGTCGGCGCGGCTGGCCAAGCAGGGCTCGCACAGCCTCGAGGGCGTGGAGTTGCTCCAAACCGAACTGGGCGCGCCCGCGCTCGCCGATGCGCTGGCGATCTTCGAATGCGCGCGCCACGCGGTCTATGACGGCGGCGATCACGCGATCCTCGTCGGCCGCGTGCTGCGATTTGCGCGCCGCGAGGCAGGCGCACCGCTCGTGTTCTTCAAGGGTCGTTACGGCGCGCTGGCCTCCGGTTGAGTACGGCCTCAAGTAGCGAAGCGATAGGCCACAATTAAAGAAAAACGCCGCCGGATCGCTCCGGCGGCGTCTCAAGTCGCGGGGACTCCGCTTACGCGATTACCACTGCAGGATGCCGAAGATACCCAGTTCGTTATAGGTCCCGGTCCTGGGAAGGCTCGTGCTGCCGAGCGTGCCGGTGCCGTTCTGGTTCGCGAGCGCGCCGTGCTTGGCGTTATCGTGCTTGTACACGAGCGACAGGCTGACGATCTTCGTCGGCGACCATTCGATGCCGGCATTGTAGTAAGTGTCATCCGGCTTGTTGACCGAGGGTTGCTGCAGCTTTTCGTTCACCGAGTCGTAACGGCCAAAGATCGCCCACTGCGGATCGAACTTGTACGAAGCAAAGCCCGACCAGCCCTGTTCCTTGTCCGTGGTGGAGGACGTCACGCTGTTCCAGTCGTTCGCCGAGAAATATTCCACGCCGGCGGTGATTTCCTTCGTCTTGTAGGCGGCCAGTGCGTTGAAGCGCGTGGCGGTGTGCGAGGGGGCCGGGCTTGCGAGCTCCATGTCCTTGCCGAGCTTGCCCGTATAGCCGCCGACCGCGACCACGAAGTCGTCGATATTGGCGCTGACGCGGCCTTCAACGTCGATGCTCTTGAACTTCACGCCGTTGCCCGGTCCCGGAGGAGCCTTGTAGCCCGCGCCGTTGATGGCCGAGATCGCATAGGAGAACATGCCGTCGGCGAACTTGCCGGACAGATGCACGCCCCAATCGGCCGAGGTGCCGATCTTGGTGCGGTCGATCAGCGTGTTTTCGACATAGCGATAGCCATAGACGCCTTCGGCGAAGGGAATCCACGGCAGATCGGTCGAGCCGAGCTTGACGTCGAGCGCGTCGTCGATATGCGCATCGAGATAGGCCTTCTTGATGTAGAGCTGCGTGGCCTTGGCGCTCGAATTCGAGTCATAGGTGAAATCGGTCGTGATGTTCGCGGACCACATGTCGTCGAACTTGTGGTCGATGCCGATGTAGAAACGCTTGATGTCGAAGCTGTAGCCCTTGAAGGTCGTGTCGGCGCCGTTGGTCTTCTGGGTGGCGTCGGTGATGTCGAAATACATGCGGCCACTGACCTTGGTGTTATACCACCAGCCGCCCTTGTCGGCGTCGGATACGGCGTTGACCTTGTCCTCGAGTGCGCCGATCTGAGCCTGCGTCGCTTCATTCATCTGCGCCGCGCTGGCCTCGTTGGCCTCGTCGGCCTGAAGCTGCTGAATTTCCTGATTCTGCTGCTGGATCATCATTTGCATCTGATCCAGACGGGCATCAGTCGAACTGGACGCCATCGCCGGTCCTGCCAGCAAGGCGCACGCCGCCGTACCCACCATAAGTCCACGAATAATCATTGGTTCCCCGCTCATTCACGCAAAAAACCGCAACGGATGCGGCGTCCAGCCCTGTCTTCCTTGGAAGGCCGGGGAGGGTCGTATCGGCTGGTCATTTCAGAGCGGTGAAGAATGCATGACAGTACTGCGACAGCGGTACGGTCTTGGACGGAGTGAGGAAAAATCCACACACCCTCTTGCACGTTATGTTAACGTTGCTTATGTTATCGTTGCTTAGAGGATATTGCGATGCAAAGTGGCTTCGACCGCGACATGTTGATCGTGCTCCACGATGTGGCGCGACTTCTGCGCACCAAGTTCGATCAGCGCGCCCGGGCCCACGGTATGACGCGGGCTCAGTGGGTTATCCTGGCCCGCCTGGCCCGCCAGCCGGGCATGTCGCAGAACGAAATGGCGGCAATCTGCGAAGTCGAGCCCATCACGGTGGGCCGGCTGGTGGACCGGCTGGAGGCCCGCGGCATGGTGGAGCGCCGCCCGGACCCGGCCGACCGGCGCATCAATCGTCTGCATCTTCTTAAGGCGGCCGAACCTATACTCGAGGAAATCAGTTGTTACCGGGATGAACTGCTTGCCGAAATCACCGAGGGGTTGAACCCCGCCCAGCAGGCGGCGCTGGTCGATTCGCTGCTTCACATAAAGAACAAATTGACGGCCGATGGGGCAAGCTCCCAGAGGCTGGATATGGCCGGGGAGTAAAGAATGTCCGCCATGCAAACCGATACCGGCTCGACGCCCTACGCTGCGGCCCAAGGCCCGCTCAGCCAGGCGAAGGATTTCATCGGCCGCTTGCGCGCCGACCGCGGGCTCTTGCGCCGCGTGCTGATGATCGGCGGCATTTCGATTGTCGCCGCGGTCGCGCTTGTCAGCTACCTGATGGGCGGGCGCTACGTCTCCACCGACGATTCCTACGTGCAGGCCGCCAAGCTGATGGTCTCGACCGATGTTTCCGGACTCGTGAAGGACGTCGATGTGAAGGAAGGCGATCATGTGAAGAAGGGGCAGGTGTTGTTCCGCCTCGATCCCACGCCCTTCCGCATCGCCGTGCAGAACGCGCAAGCCCAGCTCGCCCAGACCAAGCTGACGATCGATTCGATGAAACAGGATTACGCGCGCATGCTGAGCGATATCGACGCCCAGCGCGCCACCGTCGTGCTGGACCAGCGCAATTACGACCGCTACGCGTCGCTGCTCAAATCCAATGCGATTGCGCCGGCCACTTACGACCAATCCCGGCTCACCTTGCAGGCGGCGAAGGATCAGCTTATCGCGCTTCAGCAGACCGCCGATACGCAGCTCGCCAAGCTCGGCGGCAATATCGACATTCCCGACGAGCAGCAGCCGCAATATCTGCAAGCCCTGTCGCAACTGGACGAAGCCCAGCGCCAGCTCAACCATTCCACCGTGCGCGCGCCGTTCGCCGGCGTCGTCGCCGAAGTGGATTCGCTGCAGCCCGGCACGCTGGTGATCTCCGCCATGTCGGCCTTCTCCACCACCAGCGCGGTCGGGCTTGTCGCCACCGATGACGTGTGGGTCGAAGCCAATATGAAGGAAACCGATCTCACCCACATGCACAAAGGCGATCCGGTGAGCTTCACCGTCGATACCTATCCCGGCCGCACATGGCACGGCCATGTCGAGGCGGTGAGTGCCGCCACGGGCTCGGCCTTCTCGGTGCTGCCGAGCGAAAACGCCAGCGGCAATTGGGTGAAAGTCACGCAGCGCATTTCCGTGAAGATCGCCATCGACAGGAAGCCCGGCGATCCCGAATTGCGCGCCGGCATGAGCGCGGTGGTGGACGTCGATACCGGCCACCGGCGCTGGTGGCGCATGCTCTTCGGCGACTGACGCCAATGACTCGCGCGCTCGGCGTTTCCTACGAGGCTTATGAAAGCAAGTTCGAACTGACCATCGTCATGCTGTGCTCGATGGCGGGCACGCTGATGCAGGCGCTCGATTCCACCATCGCCAATGTGGCGCTGCCTTATATGCAGGGCAATCTGCAGGCCTCGCGCGACCAAATCACCTGGGTTCTCACGTCCTATATCGTCGCGTCCGCCATCATGACCGCGCCGGTGGGCTGGCTCGCCTCGCGCTTCGGCCGCAAGAATCTCGCCATCGTCACGCTGGCCGGCTTCACGATCACTTCGATGATGTGTGGCGCTGCCCAATCGCTCGACCAGATCATTCTGTTCCGCTTGCTTCAGGGCGCGTTCGGGGCTGCGCTGTCGCCGCTCTCTCAATCCATCATGCTCGATCTTTATCCGCCGGAGAAACGCGGTTCGGTGATGGCGATCTGGGGCATGGGCGTGATGGTGGGACCGATCCTCGGCCCAACGCTCGGCGGCTATCTGACCGACGTCTATAGCTGGCGCTGGGTGTTCTACGTCAACGTGCCGTTCGGCATCGCCGCGGTTTCGGGCATCTGGCTTTTCCTGCGCGACACGCATCGCGATTCCACATTGCGTTTCGACTGGACCGGTTTTGCCGTGCTGGGCCTCGGTCTCGGCGCGCTGCAATTGATGCTCGACCGCGGTTCGACGAAAGACTGGTTCGGCTCCAATGAAATCGTGATCGAGGCGGTACTGGCGGTGCTCGGCATCTATCTCTTCGCCGTCCACATGATTACTTCCGACAAGCCCTTCATTCCGCGCGAGGTGTTCCGCGACCGCAATTTCATCTCGGCCATTGCGCTGATGTTCATGATCGGCATGGTGATGCTGGCAAGCTCGGCGCTGCTGCCGCCGTTCCTGCAAAATCTCGGCGGCTATTCGGTCACCGACACGGGCCTTCTGATGGCCCCGCGCGGCGTGGGCACCATGTTCGCCATGCTGTTCGCGGGCCGCATGGCGATGCGCTACGATGCGCGCTACATCATGGCGTTCGGGCTCGGGCTGCTTCTATGGTCGATGTGGGAGATGTCGCGCTGGACGCCCTCCATCACCGCATGGTCGCTTGTCGGCGTCACCTTCGTGCAGGGTATCGGCATGGGCTTCACCTTCGTGCCGATGAATCTGGTGGCCTTCGCCACGCTGTCGCCGCTCTTCCGCACCGATGCCTCGGCGCTGCTCAACCTGATCCGCAATGTCGGCTCGGCCATTGGCATTTCGATCACCACGACCGTGCTTGCCGCCAGCGTGCAGACCGCACACGCCCAGCTTGCCGAGAACGTCAACATGTTCAACCGCAATCTGACCGTGAACGCCCCCAGCCTGATGTGGAATCCCATGCTGCCCTTCGGCGCGGAGCAGTTGGACCGGGTGGTCAATTACAACGCGGCCGTCATCGCCTATGCCAACGACTTCCTCTTCATGTTTGCAGTGAGCCTGCCCGCGCTGATAGTGATATTCCTGATGAGAAGGCCGCCGATGCTGCCGCAAGGCGCAGCGCCCAAGCTGGAAGTGATGGAATAGCGCGGCCCTGCCAACGGAGGCATCGATGGCTGCGCGTGTCGCTTTTATCGGATTGGGCGTGATGGGTTATCCGATGGCCGGCCATCTGGCGCGGCACGTCCACGCCGTCATCGTCTATAACCGCCACGCCGAAAAGGCCGCACAGTGGGTACGCGAATATGGCAGCCGCGCCGCGCCCACGCCCGCAGCAGCAGCCGAGGGCGCGGATTTCGTCTTCGCCTGTGTCGGGCGCGACGCCGATGTGGAAGAAATCGCGCTCGGTCCTCACGGCGCGTTCGCCGCCATGAAGAAGGGCGCGGTGTTCATCGATCACACCACCGCCTCCGCGGGTCTCGCGCGACGGCTTGCCGAATATGCCCACAAGGCGGGGCTCGGCTTTGTCGATGCGCCCGTCTCCGGCGGCGAGCAGGGCGCCAAGAACGGCCAGCTCACCATCATGTGCGGCGGAAGCGAATCCGATTATGCCAGGGCCGAACCCATCATGGCGGCTTACGCCAAGCAATGCCGCCTGATGGGCGAGGCGGGCGCGGGCCAGCTCACCAAGATGGTCAACCAGATTTGCATCGCGGGTCTTGTTCAGGCGTTATCGGAAGGGTTGAGTTTCGCGCGCGCCTCGGGCCTCGATCCGCTGCGCGTGATTGAGGTGATCTCGAAGGGTGCCGCCCAAAGCTGGCAGATGGAGAACCGCCACGCCACCATGCTGAACAACGATTTTCATCACGGCTTCGCCGTCGAATGGATGCGCAAGGACCTTGCGATCTGCCTTGAGGAAGCGCACCGCAATGGCGCCTCGCTGCCGGTGACCGCACTTGTCGATCAATTCTATGCCGAAGTGGAAAGCATGGGCGGCAAGCGCTGGGACACCTCCAGCCTGTTCGCGCGGCTGGAGCGGCTGAGAACGGCGCATCGATGAAAGAACGTCCTTATCATCACGGCGATCTGAAGAACGCGCTCGTCACCGCCGCGCGCGAGATTCTGGAGAAGAAGGGATTATCCGCGCTTTCGTTGCGCGCGGTGGCGCGGCGCGCGGGCGTGAGCCACGCAGCACCCTATCGCCATTTTCCCAATCACGAAGCGCTGCTTGCCGAACTCGTAGGCGAGGGCTTCGCCGAACTAAAGAACGACATCGCCGCCGCCGGCGCGCGACCCGGCGACAAGGCCGACCGCATCACCGCGATGGGCGCGGCCTATATGCGCTTTGTGGCGCGGCGTCCGGCGCTCTCGCGGCTGATGTTCGGCTCGCAGCTCGCCAACCGCGAAGCATTTCCGCAACTCGAACAAGCCGCCGACGGCATCGCGCTCGAAATCGGCAATGCGCTCGGCGATTCCGCGCTCGGCCTTGCGGTGTGGGGCTGTGTGCACGGGCTTGCCATGCTGGTGCTGGAAAACGTCATCGATCTGGGCCAGCGACGCTCGGGCCTCGACGTGCTGCCCTCGCGCGCCGAGATTTTGCTGCGCAGTCTGTTTTCGGCAGTACGTGATTAGCTTCGCAGCAGCTTCGCCGCGTCGCGCGCGAAGTAAGTGAGAATTCCGTTTGCGCCCGCGCGCTTGAACGCCATCAGGCTTTCGAGAATCACACGATCGCGCTCCAGAAATCCGCGCTCGATCGCCGCCATCAGCATCGCGTACTCGCCCGACACCTGATAGGCGAATGTCGGCACACCGAACTTCTCCTTCACGCGCCAGACGAGATCGAGATAGGGCATTCCCGGCTTCACCATCACCATGTCCGCGCCCTCGGCGATATCGAGCGCCACTTCGCGCAACGCCTCGTCGCCGTTGGCGGGATCCATCTGATAGGTGCGCTTGTCGCCTGTGAGCGCCTTGGCCGAACCCACCGCCTCGCGGAACGGGCCATAAAACGCGCTCGCATATTTGGCGGCATAAGCCATGATGAGCGTGTTCTTGTGGCCCGATTTTTCGAGCGCCGCACGGATCGCGCCCACGCGCCCATCCATCATGTCCGATGGCGCGATGATATCGCAGCCCGCATCCGCCTGAAGCAGCGCCTGCTTGACGAGAATTTCGACCGTCTCGTCATTGGCGACGTAATTGTCGATCAGCACACCGTCATGACCATGATCCGTATACGGATCGAGCGCCACGTCGCACAACACGCCGATCTGCGGCACCGCCTTCTTGATCGCGCGCACGGCTCTGCAAACCAGATTGTTCGAATTCAGCGCCTCGCGCCCATCCGCCGTTTTCAGCGAAACATCCGTGTACGGAAAAAGCGCCACGACCGGAATGCTCAAGCGCGCGGCTTCCTCCGCCGCGGCCACGGCGTCGTCTACCGTCAGCCGCTCCACGCCGGGCATCGAGGCCACAGCCCCGCGCTTCTCCGCCACGAAGATCGGCCAGATGAAATCGGCGGGCGACAGCGCATGCTCCGCCACCAACGCCCTCGACCAATCATGGGCGCGCAGGCGTCGCATTCGCGTTGCGGGGAAGGTGGGGATCATTGTTTTAGCAACTCTCGAACAAGTTCGCCATTCTTCGGTGCGAACGGATCAATCACTTGGACCGCACCATAGATTGCGCCGTCCTGTAAATCCTCGCTCAAGAGATAATCGCACCCATGCGCCGCGCAAACGGCCAGCAGCCGTGCATCCCAGATTTCCAGTCTGTGCCGTTCGAGCAGGGCGAGCGTGTCCTCGACAACTGCCGCATGAGGCACCAGCAGCGAAAACCATGTCATATAGCCTCTGACGATTTTCGCAGCTTCGTCGAGTGAGAGCTTTGTCTTGCGCGTTGTTGCGTTCAAAAATTCGATCAGGCTTTGCTCTGTCAGGCCTGCTTGCACGCCCGTCGCGGCCGTCACCAGTCCGTGCGCAGCGATGTGACGCGCCCCCGCGCTTTTGTCAGCGGCATAGAAAAGAATGTTTGTATCGAGCGATACCACTGTTCAGCGCTCGTGCATCTCGTCACGGGTAAATCCTTTGCCGCCAAGGTCGAAACCTTTTTCCAGCATGGCCAGAAAATCAGCCAGCGCCTTATCCCGCGCTTTTCCGGAGAGTTTTTCTTGTCCGGCAGGAATCAGCCGTGCCACGGGCTTGCCGTTGCGGGTGATGGTCACGGTCTTGCCGCTTTCGGCTTCCTTCAGAATCTTCGAGAAGCTACGGTTGGCTTCTCTTGCGCCCACGCTGGACATTGGCAGCTCCGGTGCTATGAATGTCACTACTGTAGTGACATTTGGCAGGAAAAGCAAGCAGGACAAGGGCATGGACTTCGAACTCTCCGAAGACGAACGCGCCATCGAGGCCGCCGCCCGCCGCTTTGCCGCCGAGCGCCTCGCGCCCAATGCGGCGCGTTGGGATGCCGAGGAAATCTTCCCCGTCGATGCGATGCGCGAGGCCGCGGCGCTGGGCTTTGCCGGCATCTATGTAAAAAGCGATGTCGGCGGTTCGGAGATGCGCCGCCTCGACGCTGCCATCATCTTCGAGGAATTGTCGGCGGGCTGCACTGCCACCGCCGCCTTCATTTCCATTCACAACATGGCGTCATGGATGATCGACCGTTTCGGCAATGACGAGCAGCGCAAGCGATTTCTGCCGAAGCTCGTCACGATGGAACATCTGGCAAGCTATTGCCTGACCGAGCCGGGCGCGGGCTCCGATGCGGCGTCGCTCAAGATGCGTGCGGTGAAGCAAGGCGATCATTATGTGCTGAACGGTTCCAAGGCATTCATTTCCGGCGCGGGCGTGTCCGATATCTATGTCTGCATGGTGCGCACGGGCGAGGATGGGCCGAAGGGCATTTCCTGTCTGGTCGTGGAAAAAGGAACACCGGGACTTTCGTTCGGGAAAAAAGAAAAGAAGATGGGCTGGAATTCGCAGCCCACGGCACAAGTGATGTTCGACAATTGCCGCGTGCCGGTGTCAAACCGCATCGGCGCGGAGGGCGAGGGCTTTCGCATCGCCATGATGGGGCTCGATGGCGGGCGCATCAATATCGGCGCGTGCTCGCTGGGCACGGCGCGCGCGGCGCTGGAAGAAGCGAAAACTTATGTCAGCGAGCGCAAACAATTCGGCAAGGCGATTGCGGAGTTCCAGGCGACGCAATTCAAGCTCGCCGACATGGCGACGGAATTGGAAGCCGCGCGGCTGATGATCCGCAACGCCGCCGCCGCATTGGACCGGCGCGATCCGCGCGCGACAATGCTCTGCGCCATGGCCAAGCGCCACGCTACCGATTCCTGTTTTGCCATCGCCAATGACGCGCTGCAATTGCATGGCGGCTACGGCTATCTCAAGGATTTTCCCGCCGAGCGCCATGTGCGCGATCTGCGCGTGCATCAGATCCTCGAAGGCACCAACGAGATCATGCGCGTCATCGTCGCGCGCGAAATGTTCAAGCAATGACGGACGTTCTGTTCGAAAAGCGCGGCGCCATGGGCCTTATCACGCTCAACCGGCCCAAGGCGCTGAATGCGCTGACGCATGGCATGTGCGTTGACATGAAAGCGCAACTCGACGCATGGGCCAATGACGATGCGATCAAGCATGTGGTCATTCGCGGCGCGGGCGAGCGCGCCTTCTGCGCGGGCGGCGATATCCGCGCGCTTTATGAATCCGGCAAGGCGAAAACGCCATACGCGCTCGATTTCTATCGCGACGAATACCGCCTCGACGCGGCGGTGAAACATTTCCCCAAGCCCTATATCGCGTTGTTGCACGGCATCGTCATGGGCGGCGGCGTTGGTGTGTCGGTGAACGGCGCGCAGCGCGTGGCCGATGAGAGTGTCGTCTTCGCCATGCCGGAAACGGGCATCGGATTGTTCCCCGACGTGGGCGGAAGCTATTTTCTGCCACGCTGTCCCGGCGAGACCGGCATGTATCTCGCGCTCACCGGCGCGCGATTGAATACCATGGATGCGCTTTATGCCGGCATCGTCACGCATTTTGTGCCCGCCGCGCGGAAGGAAGAACTGCTGAACAAACTCGCCGATGGCGTGCCGTTCGGCTGGGCTGTCGGGCAATTGGTCGAAAACGCTACCATCGCACCACTGGCCGCACATCGCGCGATCATCGACAAATGTTTTTCAGGTACTTCTGTCGAGGAAATTCTTGCGCGCCTCGATGCTGAAGCAAGCGAGTGGTCGAACGAAACTGCCAAAACCATCCGCACCAAATCGCCGACGAGCCTGAAAATCGCCTATCGGCAGGTTCGCGAAGGCAAAAAACTTTCCTTCGACGATTGCATGAAAATGGAATTCCGCATGGTCAATCGCATCATTGCGGGGCATGATTTCTACGAAGGCGTGCGCGCGGCTATCATCGACAAGGACGGTGCGCCCAAATGGCAACCGGCGGAACTTGCGGGCGTTACGGACAAAGACGTGGATGCTTACTTTGCTCCGCTGAAGGACGAACTTGATCTATCAACCTAACATCCGTCATCGCCCGCTTCATGCGGGCGATCCAATTAAATTGGATGGCCCGGACGAGCCGGGCCATGACGAAGGGAGGATAAAATGACCACCATCGGTTTCATCGGCGTCGGCAATATGGGCGGGCCGATGGTCCGCAATCTGCTCAAGGCGGGATTCACCGTGCGTGCGTTCGACATGAGCGCTGCCGCGTTGAAAGCCGTAACGGACGCCGGCGCATTCGCGGCCAAGTCGGTGAAGGAAGCCGCGAGCGATGCCGATGTGGTCATCACCATGCTGCCTGCGGGCACGCATGCGCGTGCCGTGTATCTTCACGATGGCGTGCTGGCAGCGGCAAAAAAAGGCACGCTGCTTATCGACTCGTCCACCATCGACATGGATTCCGCGCGCGCCGTTCACGGCGAAGCCGAAAAATCCGGTTTCGATTTCCTCGATGCGCCGGTTTCGGGCGGCGTCGGCGGCGCGGAGGCAGCCACGCTCACCTTCATGTGCGGCGGCAGCGACAAGGCATTCGCGCGCGCCGAACCGATCCTTCAGAAAATGGGCAAGCGCGTGGTGTTGGCGGGTGGCGCGGGCGCAGGCCAGGCGGCCAAAATCTGCAACAACATGCTGCTCGCCATTTCGATGATCGGCACTTGCGAGGCGTTCGTGCTTGCCGAAAAACTTGGGCTCGATCCGCAAAAGCTGTTCGACATCGCATCGACATCCTCAGGGCAATGCTGGTCGCTCACGACGTATTGTCCCGTGCCCGGTCCTGTTCCCACTGCGCCATCCAATCGCGATTACGCGGGCGGTTTTGCAACGGCACTTATGTTGAAGGATCTCAAACTCGCGCAAAGTGCGGCGCAATCGTCCGGCGCCAACACGCCGCTCGGTGCCGAAGCGGCACAACTCTATTCGCTCTTTGCGTCAAAGGGGCACAACAATCTCGATTTTTCGGGCATCATCCGCATGTTGCGCGGGGAGCTTTGATAATTTTTACCTACCTTTAATACATCTGCTTCTACCCTGCCGCACAATATAACAGGTGGGCCCGGAGCAAAATCCGGGGAAGACGATGACGGCACTGGCCAAACCGCAGGTGGCTGCGGCGCTGGAAGGCGCACAGTCCATTCGCAAACATTATCTGGAAGCCCTCAATCTCGTGGAGCGGCTGCATCGTCAGCTTCTCGACGTGATCAAGGACGAACTCGACCGCCGCGACGAGCGCGAGATCAACAGCGTGCAAGCGCTCTTGCTCTTCAATGTCGGCGATCAGGAATTGACGGCGGGCGAGCTGCGCACGCGCGGTCATTATCTGGGGTCGAACGTGTCCTACAATCTGAAGAAGCTGGTCGAGGGCGGCTATATCCATCATGAACGCTCGGAAGCCGATCGCCGCTCCGTGCTCGTGCGCCTGACGCGCAAGGGCGAGGCGGTGCGCGACATGCTGCGCGAATTGTTCGACCGCCATCTGGTTTCGCTGGAGGCGGTGGGCAATGTGGCGGTGCCCGAACTCGACGGGTTGAACACCACGCTGCGCAGGCTCGAGCGCTTCTGGATCGATCAGGTACGCTTCCGGCTCTGATCTTTTTGCCCGACTCGTGGCAGGCTCCCGTCTTCCGGCGGGAGGCCGCGAGTGGGCAGGCATGTCGTAACCCATCTTGAGCATCACGCGCGCTTCTACGCATCCGCGCTGATCGGTCTTGCGTTCTATTTTCTGATGCCGGGGCTTGCGCCGCCCGTTCGCCTGATCGCCTCGGGCGATATTTTCTTCGTCGCCTATCTTCTCACCATGGCTGTGCTGGTGGCGCAAATCACGCCCCAGGAGCTTTGCCGCAAATCGGCCGAGCAGGACGAGGGCATCTTCCTCGTCGTCGCCATCGCGCTTGTCATTATCGGCTTCTGTTGTGCTGCCATCATTTCGGTGCTGAATGAGCGCCATGGGCCGGTGGGCGTCACGCTGATGCTGGCGCTGGCGGGCGCCCCGCTGGGCTGGCTCACGCTCCACACCATCGCCGCGTTCCATTATGCGCGGCTCTATTATGCGCCGGCCGCGGGTCCGCCGCTGCAATTCCCCAATACGCAGGAACCCGGCGTATGGGAGTTCATCTATTATTCCTTTGTGGTGGGCATGACGGCGCAGGTGTCGGATGTGCAGGTGCTTTCCACCAAGCTCCGCCGGGCCACGCTGGGTCACGCGCTGGTCTCGTTCTTCTTCAACACGGCCATCATCGCCATGGCGGTCAACGCGATCGTGGCGATTGCGACCTAGATTGCGCTGGCGCAACGGGGCCGGAGCCACTATGTGACAATTTGCTTTGGGCCCGGTGGGGGTGGTGCGCTATCCTTGGGCCACGTCCAGGCAAGAGGCTGGAAATCATGGCGTTTGCGTATCTTTCCCGGTTCCGGGAGGCCCTGTCGGGCCTCAGGCGCGAGGGGCGCTATCGCATATTCGCCGATATCGTGCGCCAGCGCGGGGCCTATCCGCAGGCCTTGTCCTACATGGACGAGAACCGCCGGCCGATCACGGTGTGGTGCTCCAACGATTATCTCTGCATGGGCCAGCATCCCAAGGTGCTCGCCGCCATGCATGAGGCGATCGACCGGGCTGGCGCGGGCTCGGGCGGCACGCGCAATATCTCCGGCACGACGCATTACCATGTGGAACTCGAAGCCGAGCTTGCCGATCTGCACGGCAAGGAGGCGGCGCTGCTGTTCACGTCCGGCTTCGTGTCGAACGACGCGACGCTGGCGACGCTGGCGAAATTGCTGCCGGGCCTGATCGTATTTTCAGACGAACTCAATCATGCCTCCATGATCGAAGGCATTCGCCATGGCGGCATGGAAAAACGCATCTTCCGCCACAATGGTCTCGCCGATCTCGAAGCGCAGTTGCGCGGCGCGCCTGCCGATGCGCCGAAATTGATTGCCTTTGAATCGGTCTATTCGATGGATGGCGATTTCGGGCCGGTGGCGGCGATCTGCGATCTGGCCGAGAAATACGGCGCGATGACGTATCTGGATGAAGTCCATGGCGTCGGCCTTTACGGGCCGCGCGGCGCGGGCGTTGCCGCGCGCGACGGCGCCATGCACCGCGTCGACATCATCGAAGGCACGCTTGCCAAGGCCTTCGGCGTAATGGGCGGTTATATCGCAGCACCGGCCGAATTGATCGACTGCATCCGCTCCTTCGCGCCCGGATTTATTTTCACCACCTCGCTTGCGCCCGCGCTGACGGCGGGTGTGCTCGCCAGCGTGCGGCACTTGAAAACCAGCAATTTGGAACGCGACGCGCTTCACGAACGCGCAGCCCGCCTGAAGCAACTCTTTGCCGAAGCGGGATTGCCGGTGATGCCGTCGCCGAGCCATATCGTGCCGCTTTTCGTGGGCGATGCGGCGCTGTGCAAATCGGTTTCGGATTCGCTGCTGCGCGATCACGCGATCTATGTGCAGCCGATCAATTTCCCGACCGTCCCGCGCGGCTCCGAACGCCTGCGCTTCACGCCTTCGCCGCATCACACCGATGAGATGATGGGTGCGCTGGTGCGCGCGCTCGATAGCGTGTGGACGGCGCACAAGCTGCAACGCGCGGCGTAAAAAAAGAGCGGCGGGATTTTCGCCCCGCCGCATAGAAAACGCATAAGCGTTAATGCTTAACCCCGGCGGCGTCCCTTGGTGGCGGGAGCGCTCTTGCCGAGCCCGATTTTCTTGGCGAATTCGGAACGTTGCTGCGCGTAATTGGGCGCCACCATCGGATAATCGGCGGGCAATCCCCACTTCGCGCGGTACTCGTCGGGCGTCAAGTTATACCTGGATCGAAGATAGCGCTTCAGCATCTTGAGCTTTTTGCCGTCTTCGAGGCACACGATGTATTCCGGGGTCACGGATTTCTTCACATTGATCGCAGGCTTCTGCGCAGAACTCACATCCGCGGGCGCGGCACCGGTCAGGCCGCCGAGCGTTGCGTGAACGCTTTTGATCATTCCGGGAACTTCCGTCACCGGAATGGGGTTGTTGCTGACATAGGCAGCAACAATGTCGCTGGCGAGACGAAGCAAGTCGTCGGCGCGCGCTGATTGATGGTCGTTCATTCTGTCCTCTGATATCTCGACGCCAATGGTTTGGAGTCAATTCGCTGTTTGTATTGCGCAAGCCGGATGCAAAAGCAAGTTATTCCCGTGCCGGAAACACGCGTCTTTCATGACTTGGTTGTAAAGTACAACCTTCGAAATCTTCATCTGGACTTGTACGAATACTGTTATGTCTTTCCGGTTTTTGCCCGGCTTTCAACACGTATAAGTTGAAGGCAAGATCAAAACGTTCATTATTTGATTTTTGGCATGGAATCGAACATAGCACGCAAATACGTATAAGGTGTGTTGGTCCGGTAACGGACGGGCGCTTTTCGGCCGCCGGCACTGTCCACAATCCGCAGCCGGCATTCCCAATCGTGGGCTGGCGCAAGATTTGGTAAAGGGGTAGGGGTAGAGGCGCGATAGGTGCGGGCGGCCCCGCCTATCTCGGGTATTTCGGTGAGGCGTGACATGGCGGCACTTTCGAGCGCTGGCACCCAGCGTGGTTCGGACTTTTTTTCGCGGGGCCTTGCGGCCTCGGACCCCGAGGTCTTCCGCGCCATCGGCGAGGAATTGAAGCGTCAGCAGGACAATATCGAGTTGATCGCCTCGGAAAACATCGTCTCCAAGGCGGTGCTGGAAGCGCAAGGCTCGGTGCTGACCAACAAATACGCCGAAGGATATCCGGGCCGGCGCTACTATGGCGGCTGCGAATATGTCGATGTCGCCGAAGAATTGGCCATAGACCGGGCGAAGCGTTTATTCGCCTGCGACTTCGCCAATGTTCAGCCCCATTCGGGCGCGCAGGCCAATCAGGCGGTTTTCTTCGCGCTGCTGCAACCGGGCGACACGTTTATGGGCCTCGATCTGGCCGCGGGCGGGCATCTCACCCATGGTTCGCCGGTCAACCAGTCCGGCAAATGGTTCACGCCCGTCTCCTATGGCGTGCGCCGTCAGGACCACCGCATCGACATGGACGAGGTGGAGGCCACCGCCAAGAAGCATCGCCCCAAGCTCATCATCGCGGGCGGCTCGGCTTATGCGCGGATCATCGACTTCAAGCGCTTCCGCGAGATCGCGGACGAAATCGGCGCATACTTCATGGTCGATATGGCCCATTTCGCGGGCCTGGTTGCGGGCGGGGTTCATCCCAATCCGCTGGACTACGCCCATGTCGTGACCACAACCACGCACAAGACTTTGCGCGGGCCCCGCGGCGGCATGATCCTGTCGCGCGATGCGGATCTCGGCAAAAAGATCAACTCCGCCGTATTCCCCGGGTTGCAAGGCGGCCCGCTGATGCACGTGATCGCGGCCAAGGCGGTTGCGTTCGGCGAGGCGCTGCGGCCCGAGTTCAAGCTTTATGCGAAAAACGTGATCGAGAATGCGAAGGCGCTTGCCGAAACATTGATGGCCTCCGGGCTGGATATTGTCTCCGGCGGCACGGATACACATCTGATGCTTGTCGATCTGCGCCCCAAGCACGCCACCGGACGCGCCGCCGAAAAAGCGCTCGACCGCGCGCATATCACCACCAACAAGAACGCGATCCCCTTCGACACCGAAAAGCCCGCGATCACTTCGGGCATCCGGCTCGGCTCGCCCGCCGGCACGACGCGCGGCTTCGGCCCCGCCGAATTCCGCGAGATCGGCAAGCTGATCGTGCAGGTGGTGGATGCGGTCGCCAAGAAAGGCGAGGCGGGCGATGCCGAAGTGGAAGCCGCAGTGGCTTCGCGCGTGGGCGAACTCTGCCGCCGCTTTCCGATCTATCAATAGGACCGATTATGCGCTGCCCATTCTGCGGACATGACGACAGCCAGGTGAAGGACAGCCGTCCTAGCGAGGACAATTCGGCCATCCGGCGCCGGCGCCATTGCCCGGCCTGCGGCGGCCGCTTCACCACTTTCGAGCGCGTGCAATTGCGCGAATTGATCGTCGTGAAGAAAAACGGACGGCGCGAGCCTTTCGAGCGCGACAAGCTGGAGCGTTCGCTGACGCACGCGCTGCGCAAGCGCCCGGTGGAAGCCGAGCGCGTGGACCGCATGGTCACGGGCATCGTGCGGCGGCTGGAAAGCATGGGCGAAAACGAAATCCCCTCCACCGTGATCGGCGAGCTGGTGATGCAGGCGCTATCGAGCCTCGACAAAGTCGCCTATGTCCGCTTCGCTTCTGTCTACAAAAACTTCCGCGAGACGAAGGATTTTGAGAATTTGATTGGTGAGATGGAGGGGGAGAGGGATTGAAGATGCGCGTGGGATTTGTCGCTGCTTTGATCGCATCGCTTCTTCTCTCGACGCCTGGGCTAGCATCGTGTGATGAGGATTCAATTGATACAATTTCCGACGATGGAGATTTGATTGTTTTAGCCTCAGGTACTGCTTACGACGTAATATCGGGTGACGCTGCAACTGCTTCGCTTTGGTTAGAAGGAGAAGATGTCCTTGTTTGTGATGACACGATCATCAACAAGGATGAAAACGGCGAAAAAATCGAAGTTAGTCCTCATTGAAATTTTGTTGTGCTGCGGCACTCCAACTGTTGCCCAAATTGAATCTCATACTTTCTAGTTACTACGTCATGGCCCGGCCCGGAGCCCTTTTTGGCGGAGGGTCCGGGCCACCCATTATTTTATAAAAGGAAATTGGATCACCCGCATTCGCGGGTGATGACGGAGTGGTTTTCCTCCCCCCGTTTTACGGGGGAGGTGCTGAGCGAGCACTTCTTGTCCGCCGAAGCAGCGATAGCTGCGTAGGCGGACGCGAGCGAAGCGGAGGGGGCGGCTGCGCCGGTGAAGTACTTGCACCATCGCCACACCCCCTCCGTCTCACTCGCTTGCGCTCGTTCGACACCTCCCCCGCTTTCGCGGGGGAGGAAAATTCGCAAATTGTCATCCCGGCCAAGCGAAGCGCGAGCCGGGACCCACTGTGACGCTGTCCCGGTGGGTCCCGGATAGCCGCTGACGCGGCTTCCGGGATGACAATATAGGTTGGAAAAGCGCTAAACTACGAACGCACCAGCAACGGCACACCATGTCCGACACCACCCACATGCACCACGCACTCAGGCTTGCGGCTCGCGCGCTGGGACGTGTCGCACCCAATCCGGCGGTGGGGTGTGTGATTGTATCGGGCAAGGGGCAAATCCTTGGGCGCGGGTGGACGCAACCCGGCGGCCGCCCCCACGCCGAAACAGTAGCGCTCAAACAGGCGGGCGAGGCGGCGCGCGGCGCAACCGCCTATGTCACGCTCGAACCTTGCGCGCATCAGGGACAAACCCCGCCTTGCGCCAATGCGCTAATCGCGGCCGGTGTTGCGCGTGTGGTGATCGCAATCGAAGACCCCGATCCGCGCGTGTCCGGCAAGGGCATCGAAATGCTGCGCGAAGCGGGCATCGAGGTTACCAACAATGTTCTGCGCAAAGAAGCCGAAGAACTGAACAAAGGTTTCTTTCTCCGCATTACGCAAAACCGCCCGCTCGTCACGCTCAAGATCGCGCAAAGCCTCGACGGCTGCACGGCCACCGCATCGGGCGACTCCAAATGGATCACCGGCGAGGAGGCGCGCGAATTCGGCCATCTGCTGCGCGCCAAATACGACGCCATCCTGATCGGCGTGGAAACCGCGCTCGCCGACGATCCCGAACTCACCTGCCGTTTGCCCGGCCTCGAAGACCGCTCGCCCATCCGCGTGGTGCTCGATACGCGGCTGCGGCTCGGCGTGTTGTCGAAGCTCACGCAATCCGCGCGCGAAATCCCCACCTGGGTTTTCACCACGTCCGATGGCGGCGGCGCGCTCGAGGCCGCGGGCGTCGACATCATCCGCGTGGCGCGCGACGCGCGCGGCAGGCCCGACATATCCGCATGTCTGAATGTGCTGGCCGCGCGCGGCGTGACGCGGCTTCTGGTCGAAGGCGGCGCCACGGTTCACGCGGCGTTTCTGGATCGCGGGCTTGCCGACCGCCTCGAAATCTTCACCGCGCCCATCGTTCTGGGGGCCGCGGGACACGGCGCAATCGACGCGCTGGCCGCGCTCACGCTCGATGAAGCCCCGCGATTTGAACGGATTACGCGGCGGAAGCTCGGCCCCGACCTGCTGGAATCCTTCGCAGGCAGGGCCTAAAAGGAAGCCATGTTCACGGGAATCGTCACCGATGTCGGCCAGGTCCGGCACATCGAAAAGCGCGGCGACACGCATGTCGTGATCGGCACGCATTACGACGTCTCGGCCATCGAGATCGGCGCGTCGATCGCGTGCTCCGGCGCGTGCCTGACAGTGGTCGACAAAGGCAGCGCGAAAGATCGCTGGTTCGCGGTGACGGCATCGGCCGAAACGCTTTCCAAAACCACGATTGGCAATTGGAAAGCCGGCGATCCGGTGAACCTCGAGCGCCCCATGCGCGTGGGCGACGAACTCGGCGGCCACATCGTCACCGGACATATCGACGGCACGGCGGAAATCGTGAGCGTGACACCGGAAGGCGAATCCACGCGCATTGTTTTTCAGGCCCCCGCGGAACTCGCGCGCTTCATCGCGCCGAAGGGATCAGTGGCGCTGGACGGCGTTTCGCTGACCGTGAACGAGGTGGATGGCGCACGCTTCGGCGTCAACATCATTCCGCACACATTGAAAGTCACAACCTTCGGCCGCCTGAAACCGGGCATGAAAGTCAATCTCGAAGTCGATCTTATGGCGCGTTATGTCGCCCGCCTCGTGAAAGCCTGACCATGTTCCGCGATTACATCTCGTCCATCGAGGAGCTGATCGAGGAAGCGCGCAACGGGCGCATGTTCATCCTCGTGGATGCCGAAGATCGCGAGAACGAGGGCGATCTTGTGATCCCCGCGCAGATGTGCACGCCGCAGGCAGTGAACTTCATGGCGAAATACGGGCGCGGCCTCATCTGCCTCGCGCTGACGCAGGAACGCGCCACCGAATTGCGCATTCCGATGATGACGCAGTTCAACGGCACGCCGAACCAGACCGCGTTTACCGTTTCCATCGAAGCGAAGGAAGGAATCTCCACCGGCATTTCGGCGCATGACCGCGCGCATACGATTTCGGTCGCCATCGATCCAACCAAAGGTCCCGGCGATATCGTGATGCCGGGTCATGTGTTTCCGCTCGTCGCCAAGCATGGCGGCGCGCTGGTGCGCGCGGGCCATACCGAGGCCGCCGTCGATATCGCGCGGCTGGCGGGCCTGAACCCTGCCGGCGTCATCTGCGAGATCATGAACGATGACGGCACCATGGCGCGGCTGCCCGATCTCGTGCAATTCGCGCAATTGCATGGGCTGAAAGTCGGCACCATCGCCGATCTCATCCAATATCGCCGCCGCTACGACCATTTCGTGCAGCGCGCGGTGGACACGCGCTTCCTCAGCCATCATGGCGGGGAATGGCAGATGAAGGTGTTCGTCAACACGCTGGAATATGCCGAGCACATCGCGTTCATCAAGGGCGACATCTCGGGGCCGGAGCCTGTGCTGGTGCGTATGCATGCGCTGAACATCTTCAGCGATCTGCTCGGCTACCAGAATTATCAGGAAGGCGTGCTGGAACAGTCCATGCGCATCATTTCCGAAGAAGGGCGCGGCGTGATTGTAATCCTGCGCCAGACCAAGCCCACTTTTGTTTCGGATGTGCTGCTGGGCCGCACGTCGGAGGATCTCGACCGCCGCCGCGTCAAGGAATATGGCGTGGGCGCGCAAATCCTGCTCGATCTCGGGATCAAGGACATGATCCTGCTCACCGACACGCCGGAGAAAAAGGTCGTGGCGCTGGACGGCTATAATCTCAACATCGTCGGCACCCATCCCATTCGCGGGAAGAAATCATGAGCCCGAACATTCTCATCGTCGAAGCGCGTTTTTATACGCATATTTCCGATGCGCTGCTCGATGGCGCGATGGCGGCGCTGGAGAAAGCGGGCGCGAGCTTCGAACGCATCACGGTTCCGGGCGCGCTGGAAATTCCGCCAGCGATCTTGTTTGCGGCGAAAGCGGGCGAGGGCGCGGGAAAGAGCTACGACGGGTATGTCGCGCTCGGTTGCGTCATCCGCGGCGAGACCTATCACTTCGAAATCGTGGCGGGCGAATCCGCGCGCGGGTTGACGCAGCTTGGCATCACACACGGGCTTTGCATCGGCAACGGAATCCTCACCGTCGAAAACGAAGAACAGGCGATGGCCCGCGCCGCGCGCGACCAGCTCGACAAGGGCGGCGATGCGGCGCGTGCCGCACTTGCGCTCGTCAATCTGCGCGCAAAGCTGGGCGCGCACAGGTGAGCACCGATCACAGCGGCAGGCGTGCGGCGCGGTTGGCGGCCGTGCAGGCGATCTACCAGATGGAATTGACCGGCGCGGACGCCGAAAGCGTAGCGGACGAATTCGTGCATCACCGCTTCGGCGGCGAAGCGGAAATCGCGCCCGCGGGCGAGCCCGACGAGGAATTCTTTTCTGCCATCGTGCATGGCGTGCCGCATCATCAGGTGGAGATCGACCGCGCCATCGCCGGATCGCTCGCCGAAAACTGGAAGATGCAGCGCATCGATTCCATTTTGCGAGCCATTCTGCGCGCGGCCTGTTTCGAACTGATCGCGCGGCGCGACGTGCCGGCCAAAGTGGTGATCGATCAATATGTCGATCTTGCGCGCGCGTTTTTCAATGGCGACGAACCGGCCTTCGTGAATGCGGTTCTCGACAAGCTCGCGCGCAAGAAACGCGCCCAAGAATTCGGGGAAGCACCGCCCGATGACGAACTCCAGTTCTGAACGCCCCGGCGAATTCGATTTGATCGCGCAACTCTTCGCGCCGCTCGCAAGCGCGCCCGGTGCGTTCGGATTGACCGATGACGTGGCGGTGTTCACGCCGCCGCCCGGCAACGAACTCGTGCTCAAAACCGATGCCATCGTGGAGACGGTGCATTTTCATGCGACCGATCCGGCGGATACCGTCGCGAAGAAGGCGTTGCGGGTGAATTTGTCCGATCTCGCGGCGAAAGGCGCAAATCCGGTTGGTTATCTGCTGACGCTCAATCTTCCGAACAGCACCAGCATGGAATGGCTGCAATCTTTCGCGCGCGGATTGGCGGAAGATCAAAAGGAATATGGCATTTCGCTTTTCGGCGGCGATACCACCGCCACGCCCGGCCCGCTGTCGATTTCGGTGAGCATGTTCGGATTTGCGCCCACAGGCTCGATCACCAGACGCGCGGGCGCAAAAGTGGGCGATCTCGTTTTCGTCTCCGGCACCATCGGCGATGCGGGCGCGGGGCTGGCGGTGTTGAAAGGCGAGGGCCACGCGCTGAGTGCCGCCACGCGCGAAGAACTCATCGCGCGGTATTATGTGCCGCAGCCGCGTCTTGCGCTAGGTCAACGCTTACGCGGCATCGCAAGCGCCAGCCTCGATGTCTCGGATGGATTGATCGCCGATTTGGGGCACATCGCGGAAGTCTCCAAAGTTCGCATCGTTGTCGCAGTCGCGCGCGTGCCGCTGTCGCATGCGCTGGAAGCGTTGTGGGGACGCACAAACGATTCAATCGCCCGCGCGGCCACCTGCGGTGACGATTACGAAATCGCCTTCACCGCGCCGCCCGAAAAGCGCGAGGCCGTTCTCGCCGCCGCGCGCGCGAGCAAAACGGCCGTCACCGAAATCGGGCGGGTGGAGAAGGGCGAGGGCGTCGTGTTGGTGGATGAAACCGGAAAATATGTTCCCATCCGGCGTCCGGGTTTCACGCATTTCTGATTCAGTAACCACTTCTTATCCCAGTCCTGTCACGCTTGGCCCATGCTGCACGCTCGCACCATTCTGCTTTCGCTTGCCCTCGCTTTGGCGGCCGCGCCCGCGTTCGCCGCCGATCCCGAGCCCGAGCCCGGCACGACGGTGGAGATGCCCATTCTCATCGCACCGATGATGATGGACGGCCGGCTGAGCGGCTACGCCTATGTCTCCAGCATGATCGTCGCCACTTCGCCCAATGCGGCCATCGACGTGCGCGCCAAGACGCCCTTCATCCAGGACGCCTTCGTCCGCGACGTGAACGGGGCGAGCATCGTCAAGGCGGGCGCCACCGTTTCCCCCGGCACCGGCATCCCCGATACCAGCGCCGTGGACGCAAGCGGCCTCACCGCCCGGCTCCTAGCCGATGCCCGCCGAATCGCGGGCGAGAAGAAGATCGCGGGCGTAAAGTTGACGCAGGTCTCGATCGCCCCGCTCCGCGACCCCTCGGGCAGCTGAATCGCCGGTTTTCCGCACGATTTCCGCCGTTGCGCGCGCGCGGCTCTTTTGGCATGTTCCGCCGCGCCCGCCCCGGGCACTTAGAGGGAAGCGGCAAGCTTCGCTGCCGGCCAACTCGGCTCTTACAATTCGGCACGAAGGAAGAAACCCATGAGCTTGGAGCTTGAACTCGTTTTGGCGAGCGGCGTGCTCGCGCTTATTTACGGCGCGTGGACGATCCGTTCGCTGCTCGCGATGAGCGCGGGCAATGCGCGCATGCAGGAGATCGCAGCCGCCATTCAGGAAGGCGCTGCCGCCTATCTGAACCGGCAATACACCACCATCGCCATTGCGGGCGTCGTGATCTTCGCGCTCGCGTTCTACATTTTCGGCTGGCAGGTGGCGGTGGGTTATCTCATCGGCGCGACGCTGTCGGGCCTTGCCGGCTACATCGGCATGAATGTGTCGGTGCGCGCCAATGTGCGCACGGCGGAAGCCTCGCGGCAGGGCTTGGCGCAAGGCCTGTCGGTCGCGTTCCGCTCCGGCGCGGTGACGGGCTTGCTCGTCGCGGGTCTCGGGCTGCTCGGTGTTGCGGGCTATTACGCGTTCCTGCGGTTCGGCCTCGGCCTCGACATCATGGATGAAGTGCAGGGCCGCATCGTAACCAACGCGCTGGTGGCGCTCGGCTTCGGTGCATCGCTGATCTCGATCTTCGCGCGCTTGGGCGGCGGCATCTTCACCAAAGGCGCCGATGTCGGCGGCGACATGGTGGGCAAGGTCGAAGCGGGCATTCCCGAAGATGATCCGCGCAACCCCGCCACGATCGCCGATAACGTCGGCGACAATGTCGGCGATTGCGCCGGCATGGCGGCGGATTTGTTCGAAACCTATGCGGTGACGACGGTCGCCACGATGGTTCTGGCCTCCATCTATTTCACCGGCGAGACGAAATCGGCGCTGATGCTTTACCCGCTTGCCATTGCGGGCATGTGCATCGTCACCTCGATCATCGGCACGTTTTTCGTGCGGCTCGGCGGCGGCAAGAACATCATGGGCGCGCTCTACAAGGGCCTGATCGCCACGGGTGTTCTCTCGCTGATCGGGCTTTATCCGCTGACCGATCACATCGTGGGATTGGCGAGCCAGATGACGGTCGCCGGCAAGACGTTCACGGGCATGAGCCTTTATGCCTGCGGCATCGCGGGTCTGGCCATCACGGGCCTGATCGTCTGGATCACGGAATACTATACGGGCACCAATTTCCGCCCCGTCCGGGTGATCGCCGAAGCCTCGCGCACGGGCCATGGCACGAACGTGATCCAGGGCCTTGCGATCTCCATGGAATCGACGGCGCTTCCCGCGCTCGTCATCTGTGCCGGTATCGTCTTCACCAACTGGCAGGCCGGTCTTTTCGGCATCGCCATCGCGGTGTCCACCATGCTGGCGCTGGCCGGCATGATCGTGGCGCTCGACGCGTTCGGTCCGGTGACCGACAATGCCGGCGGTATCGCCGAAATGAGCGGCCTCGAAGGCGAGGTGCGCAAGACGACCGATGCGCTCGACGCGGTGGGCAACACCACAAAGGCCATCACCAAAGGCTATGCCATCGGCTCGGCGGGCCTCGGCGCGCTGGTGCTGTTTGCGGCTTACACGTCCGATCTCAAATATTTCCTCAATCATTCGGACGTCTATCCCTACTTCGCGGGCGTGAGCGAGATCGATTTCTCGCTCGCCAATCCGTGGGTGGTGGTCGGCCTCTTGATCGGCGGCTTGCTGCCCTATCTGTTCGGCGGCTGGGCGATGACGGCGGTGGGCCGTGCGGCCGGCGCGGTGGTCGAGGAAGTGCGCCGCCAGTTCAAGGAAATGCCCGGCATCATGAAGGGCACGCAAAAGCCCGATTACGCGCGCGCCGTCGATCTTCTGACGCGCGCGGCGATCCGCGAAATGGTGGTACCGTCGCTGTTGCCGGTGCTGTCGCCGATCATATTGTTCACGGCGGTCTATTTCCTTGCGGGCAAGGCCGAAGCGTTCTCCGCCGTGGGAGCGATGCTCTTGGGCGTGATCGTCACGGGCCTGTTCGTCGCGATTTCGATGACGTCGGGCGGCGGCGCGTGGGACAACGCCAAGAAGTTCATCGAAGACGGCCATTACGGCGGCAAGGGCTCGGACGCGCACAAGGCGGCCGTGACGGGCGACACCGTCGGCGATCCCTACAAGGACACCGCGGGACCGGCCGTCAATCCGATGATCAAGATCACGAACATCGTGGCGCTGCTCTTGCTCGCCACACTGGCGCACGGGATTTGATGCGGATGGGCGCGGGGGAGAATTCTCCCGCGCCTACTGCCCGCCACCCGGATTGGGCGTGCCCTGTCCGCCGATAGGCACACCGGGCGTGGCGTTGAAGAGCTGCTGCAGGAACGTCATCTCCTTGCCGAGCGAGGGAGTCTCGCGCGTTTCGAAGGAGACGATATGCCCGTCCTTCAGGCTGTAGTGGTGCAAGTCCGTCACCTTGCCGTCCTTGTCGAAATGGATGGCGAAAATCCGGCGGCTCTCGACTTCCGGATTGAAGAAGGCGACCTGCTTCTCGACGCTGGAGATGTAATACCAGGACGTCGAATTGGTGCTGAAGGTCGATTGCGTGGACGGATCGCCCAGCCGCTTCTGCACGGTGGTCTTGGTGTCGACGCCCACCTTGATGGCGGCTTCTCCCGCCGTATCGGGCAGGTAGCCCCGCTGGTCGATGACGGGCGTGCAGCCCAGAAGAAGGGCGGCGCTCAGAGCAAGGGCATAAATACGCATGAACATCCTCGGGCGATGGCCCCCGGCAAATGTGCTAGCCTTGGGCGCCCGCCGTTGCAAGAGCGGGCTGGTGGGGCAAGCGGAATATGCTGAATCCGTTCAGGAAATCGAAGGACCGCCGCAAGTTCGCGGAAAGCCTGTGCGCGGCGCTGACCACCCGCGCCCGCGGCCCCGAATTCTTCGCACGCCTGGGCGTGGCCGACACTATCGACGGGCGCTTCGACCTCGTGGCGCTGCATGCCTTTCTGGTGCTGGAGCGGCTGAATGCGCAGGGCGCGCGCGATCTGGCGCAGGATGTGACCGATCATCTTTTCACCGGCTTCGATGAGGCCCTGCGCGATCTGGGCGTGGGCGATATGGGGCTCGGGCCCCGCATGAAAAAATTCGCCAACGCCTTTTACGGCCGCATGCAGGCCTATGGCGTGGCGGCGAACGAAAACGAACTGGCCGAAGCGATTTTGCGCAATGTCTATCGCGGCGATGAAGCGAACGCCGAAGCCGCGCGCAAGCTCGCGGCCTATGTCTGGCAGGCGCGCGCGCAGCTCGAACAGAACGATCTGACGAAGGAGCCGCCCAATTTCGGCGTGCCGCTGTTATGAAAGACGCCGCGCCCATCGAACGCATATACGATCTGGCGAGTCTCTCCGAGGCGGGCGATGAAGTGCAGATCGTGGCAAGCGGAGACGATTTGACGCGTCTGGCTGAGTGGGCGGGCGTGGACCGCGTGGACCGTTTCGAAGGCGGCATCACGCTGCGCAAGCTTTCGCCCACGCGCTTTGCCTATGACGCGGTGCTGAGCGCCGATGTGGTGCAGTCTTGCGTCGTCACGCTGGAGTCCGTGCGCACACATATCGCCCGCAGCTTCGCGCGCGCGCTGCATTATGCGCCTCGGGCCCGCGAGAAGGAGGGCCTGCTGACGCTGGCCGCGGGCGACGATGAGGCGCCGGAGGAGATCGCCTCCACCCGCTTCGATCTGGCGAGACCTCTTCTGGAGGAATTCGCGCTCGCCATCGACCCATATCCGCGCGTGCCGGGCGTGGCCTTCGAGCCGCCCGAAACGGGCGAGCCGCCGCCCGAAAGTCCCTTCGCCGTCCTCAAGCGGCTCAAGGAAAAGGGCGGATAAGCGCCTCGGAAATGGGCAGAAATCGGGGCAAAGCCGCTTGAACCCACCTGCCATTTCGGGTTATCTCCGCGCCTCATTTCAGGCACTTAAGGAGTTTCCGCCATGGCGGTCCCCAAGAGAAAAACCTCGCCGTCCAAGCGGAACATGCGCCGGGCCCATCACAGGCTGGCGCCCGCCTCCCATACCGAGTGCCCCAATTGCGGCGAGCAGAAGCGCCCCCATCACGTCTGCGGCGCTTGCGGCTATTATGACGGCCGCGAAGTGAACAAGACGGAAGGCTGATCCCGCGCCGCGGCCGGGTGCAGAGGCGAGTGTGAGCCGAATCCTGAACGTTTCTGTCGATGCCATGGGCGGCGATGCCGGGCCCGGGGTTGTGGTTGCAGCCTTGGCGCGTTCGGCGATCCGCCATCCCAATGTGAATTTTCTCGTGCATGGCGACGAGGCGGTGCTGAAGCCGCTCTTCGCGCGCAGGGCCAAACTCGCGTCGCGCGTCGAGATCCGCCATTCGCCCGAGCGCGTGCGCATGGAGGAAAAGCCCAGCAGCGCGTTGCGCCGCGGCCGCAACACATCGATGTGGGCGGCAATCGAATCCGTGGACAAGGGCGAAGCGCAGGTCGTGATTTCCGCGGGCAATACCGGCGCGCTGATGGCGATGAGCATGTTTCACCTGGGCACCATCGAAGGCATCGACCGTCCTGCCATCGCGACGCTGTGGCCCAGCAAGCGCGGGCAGAGCGTCGTGCTCGATGTGGGCGCGACGGTGGAAGCCGATGCGCAGCAGCTTGTCGATTTCGCGGTGATGGGCGAGGCGTTCGCGCGCGCCATTCTCGGCCTCGAACGGCCCAGCGTCGGCATCCTCAATGTCGGCGAGGAAGACGCCAAGGGCCATGACGCGGTGAAGGAGGCGGCGCAAATGCTGCGCCGCGTGAATCTTCCGATCGAATTCTGCGGTTTCGTGGAGGGTGACGACATTGCCGAAGGCACGGTGGACGTCATCGTCACCGATGGTTTCACCGGCAACATCGCGCTCAAGACGGCGGAAGGAACCGCCAAGATGGTCGTGCATTTCCTGCGCACGGCGCTCAAGCGCTCGCTGTTCGGGCAGATCGGCGCGGTGTTCGCGTCGGGCGCGTTGAATATCCTGCGCCGGAAGCTCGATCCGCGCGCAGCGAGCGGCGGGATATTCCTCGGGCTCAACGGCGTCGTGGTGAAATGCCATGGCGCGACCGACGCGCTGGGATTTGCAAGCGGTCTCGACATGGCCATCGACATGGCGCACGCCGAAGTCATCCCGAAGATCATCGCCGATCATGCCGCCGCGAGCCCTGCGCTTGCGCCCGCCGCCTCGGGAGGGGCGGTTTGATGGCGCGCAGCTCCGTCGTGATCGGGTGCGGCTCATATCTTCCTGACAATGTTGTCACCAACCACGATCTGGCGAAGAAGGTCGACACCACCGATGCCTGGATCGTGGAGCGCACCGGCATTCGCGAACGGCGTTTCGCGCGCGAAGGCGAATTCACGTCCGATCTCGCGGTGAAGGCGGCCGAGGCCGCGCTGGCCGATGCGAAAATTTCCGCAAGCGAACTCGATCTCGTCATCGTCGCCACCACGACGCCCGACGAAACATTCCCCGCTGTCGCCACGCGTGTGCAGGCCCGCCTCGGAATGACACGTGGCGCCGCGTTCGATGTGCAGGCGGTCTGCACCGGTTTCATCTACGGCCTCGCTGTCGCCGACAACTTCATCAGGTGCGGCCAGGCCAAGACGGTGCTGCTGATCGGCGCGGAGACCATGTCGCGGCTGATGGACTGGACCGACCGCACCACTTGCGTCCTTTTCGGCGACGGCGCGGGCGCGCTGGTGCTGCGCGCAGACGAAGGCAAAGACAATGCAACCGGGCGCGGCGTGCTCAACACCAAAATCTATTCCGACGGCCGCCTGCACGATCTTCTCTATGTTGACGGCGGCCCCTCGACCACGCGCACGACCGGTTACCTCCGCATGCAGGGCCGCGAGGTCTTCCGCCACGCCGTCACGAACATCGCATCCGCCATAGAGGCGTGCGCCGCCGGCGCCGGAATCGCGGTTGCGGACATCGACTGGTTCGTGCCCCATCAGGCCAACCAGCGCATCCTCGACGGCACGGCCAAGAAGCTCGGCATCCCTGTGGATAAGGTGATCTCGACGGTGGCGCTTCACGGCAACACCTCGGCAGCGTCCGTGCCGCTCGCCCTCGACGTGGCTATCCGCGATGGCCGCATCAAGCGGGGGGACACCGTCCTCCTCGAAGCCATGGGCGGGGGCTTCACCTGGGGCGCGGCGCTGATCCGCTGGTAACGCCCAACTTCAGCATCCGCCCCTATCCCTTTGACGTTGACGGCAAATCGCCTCCCGCATAACTTTCGATTCCGGGGCACGGAGTCGAAAGCATGGCCAACAGCACGCTCACTCGCGCCGATCTCACCGAGGCGGTTTTCCAGGCGGTCGGTCTGTCGCGTAATGAATCGGCACAGATGGTCGAGGATATGCTCGAAGAAATCTGTCAGGCGCTTGCCCGTAACGAAACGGTCAAGCTTTCGTCATTCGGCACGTTTGCCGTGCGGCAGAAATCGCAGCGCATGGGCCGCAATCCGAAAACCGGCGATGAAGTTCCCATCGCGCCGCGCCGGGTTCTCGTGTTCCGTCCGAGCCATGTCCTCAAAGCCGTCATCAACGGACAGACGCCGGTGTTCGAGGCGGATGAATGAGCTACGCCGCCATCGCCGCGCAGCCGGCGAAATCGCCGGATGCGTTTCGCACCATCTCCGAGGTGGCGGTCGAGCTTGACGTGCCGCAGCATGTGCTGCGTTTCTGGGAAAGCCGCTTCGGGCAGGTGAAGCCGGTGAAGCGCGCGGGCGGGCGGCGCTATTATCGCCCCGAGGATGTCGATCTGCTGCGCGGCATCCGCACGCTGCTTTATTCCGACGGCGTGACGATCAAGGGCGTGCAGAAATTGTTGCGCGAACAGGGCGTGCGCTATGTCGCCGAAATCGGCCGGGGCGAGGCGAGCCTTTATGGTTCGGTCGAGAGCGTCGCTCATCCTTCCGCCGGACGTTATGCAGCCGATGACGATGCGGCTGATGTTATTGTTGATGATGTAAATGACCGCGCCGATTCCGCGCTTGCTACGCTGTCGCGCGTTCATGCCGAGGCCGAAGAAGCCCTGAACGCCGAAAACCGCGCCCGCCTCGAAATCCTGCTCGACGAATTGCTGCATCTGAAAACGCGCCTCGTCGCGGCGAGAGCTGCGTGAAAATAATTTCCCAATACCCCCTTGAACCGTGACGGTCGAATCCCCACTTCGCCTATATCCCGACTTTTGCGTTCTGAAAAACGCACGGTTCTCACGACCGGCGCGGGAGACCTGTATCTGCGGCGCCTTTTCAAAAAAGGCGAAAATGAACCACGGGACGAGTCTGTCCAAAACGGAGTAAAATTTTGAAAAAATAACTGACCCGCCGGTCATTTACTCAATCCTCCAGCTCCACCACCACCGCTTCGCCTTTTTCGAGCGCGATGGCGAGTTTGCCGTCGCGAAGCGCGCGGGCGTCGTCGCCGAACACATCGGCGCGCCAGCCATGGAGCGCCGCCACGCCGTCGTCTTCGTAAGCGGCGATGCGCTCGATGTCGTCGGAATTGGCGATCAGGCGCGGGGCGACGTGGCTGGCTTCGGCGCGCAGGCGCAGCAGCGTCTTGAGGAGATCGACCACGGCGGGCGAGGGCTCGCGCTTGCGCCGCGGGCGGTCTGGCTCGATGCCCGCAGGCGGGGCTGCGTGGCGGCCCGCCTCGATGGCGTCGAGCAGACCTCTGCCGAGCTTCGATGCAGCGAAACCTTTGGGCACGGCACGGATGCGTTCCAGACTGTCGGCGGAATCGGGCGGATGCGCCGCGATCTCGAGCAGCGCCTCGTCCTTGATGACGCGGTTGCGCGGAATATCGCGCGTCTGCGCCTCGCGCTCGCGCCAGGCGGCGATCGCGGCCAGCATCGCAAAGAAGCGTTTGTTGGAGGTGCGCGCCTTCAGCCGTTTCCACGCATCGGCGGGATCGAGATTGTAGAGCGCGGGGTCCTGCAGCGCCGCCATTTCCTCGGCGACCCAGCTTTCGCGCACGGTGCGCTTCAATTGCGCTTCGAGCGCTTCATAGATCACGCAGAGATGCGTGACGTCCGCGAGCGCGTATTCGAGCTGGCGGGGCGAAAGCGGCCTCCTGCTCCAATCGGTGAAGCGCGCCGATTTGTCGATCTCGGCATGCGCGAGTTTGCGCGCCAAGGTTTCGTAAGACGCCGCTTCGCCGAAGCCGCACACCATGGCGGCGATCTGCGTATCGAACATCGGATCGGGAATGACATGGCCCTGATGATGGAAGATTTCGATGTCCTGCCGCGCCGCATGCAGCACCTTCACGATGCGCGGCATGGCGAGCAGCTTGTAGAAAGGAGCAAGATCGAGACCATCCGCCAACGGATCGACAATCGCGGCAATCCCGCCGGGTGCGGCCACCTGCAACAAACACAGCTTCGGCCAATAGGTCTGGTCGCGCATGAACTCGGTATCGAGCGCAATATAGGGCGCGCTTTCGAGCTCGCCGGCGAGCGCCTTCAGCGCCGCTGTGGAATCCACAATCCGCATGCAACCGCTATAAAGGATTCGGCCGCGCGCGTCCGGGGATTTCGGGGCCGCAGGGGACCGGAGCGGCGGCCTTGCGATACGGAGTACCCCCCGCGCCGTTGGGCACCCTTGACTTGGGCAAGCCCGCCTCGCCACATACCGCCCTTTTCCGGGGAGCCCCATGCACGCCTATCGCACGCATAATTGTGGCCAGTTGCGCAAGGAGGCCGTGGGCGCGCATGTGCGGCTTTCGGGCTGGGTGCACCGGCGGCGCGACCATGGCGGGCTGCTGTTCATCGATCTGCGCGACCATTACGGCATCACACAATGCGTGATCGAGCCCGATAGCCCCGCCTTCGCCGAGGCTGACAGGGCGCGCTCCGAATGGGTGCTGACGCTGACCGGCAAGGTGGTGGCGCGCTCGGCCGAGACCGTGAACAAGGAACTTCCGACCGGCGAAATCGAACTGCGCATCGAAGACGCGCGCGTGGAATCGATCGCCCAAGAATTGCCTCTGCCCGTATTCGGCGAATTGAACTACCCGGAAGAAACGCGGCTCAAATACCGCTTCCTCGATTTGCGCCGCGAGCGGCTGCACAAGAACATCACGCTGCGCTCGCAGGTGATCTCATCGATCCGTAGACGGATGATCGAGCAGGGCTTCACCGAATTCCAGACGCCGATATTGACGGCGTCTTCGCCCGAAGGCGCGCGCGATTTTCTGGTGCCGTCGCGGCTGCATCCGGGCAAGTTCTATGCGCTACCGCAGGCGCCGCAGCAATTCAAGCAATTGATCATGGTGGCGGGCTTCGACCGCTATTTCCAGATCGCGCCGTGCTTCCGCGATGAGGACGCGCGCGCCGACCGTTCGCCGGGCGAATTCTATCAGCTCGATCTCGAAATGAGTTTCGTGACGCAGGATGATGTGTTCGCCGCCGTTGAGCCCGTGCTGCATGGTGTGTTCACGGAATTCGCCAATGGGCGCAGCGTGAGCGCATTGCCGTTCCCGCGTATCGCTTACGATGAATCGATGCTGAAATACGGCGTGGACAAGCCCGATCTGCGCAATCCCATCGTCATTGCCGATGTGTCGGACGTGTTCGCGCGCGAGGATGTCGCGTTCAAGGCCTTCAAGGGCAAGGTCGTGCGCGCGATCCCTGCGCCGGGTGCAACAGCTCAACCTCGATCATTCTTCGACAAACTCAATGACTGGGCCAGAGAGGACATGAAGGCTCCTGGCCTTGGTTACATAGGAATCGGTGATGTTCATGATCAGGGCACCGTATTCACAGGCCCGATCGCGAAATTCCTATCAGATGAAGCTCGTTTGGAGTTGATGAAGAAAACTGGTGCGAAAGTCGGAGATGCAATTTTCTTCTCGGCTGACGCGAAGGCGGATCGCGCCGCCGCACTCGCAGGTCAGGCGCGCATCAAGCTCGGCCGCGAACTCAATCTGATCGACGATACCAAATTCGAATTCTGCTGGATCGTCGATTTTCCGATGTATGAATACAATGAAGAAGACAAGAAGATCGACTTCTCGCACAATCCGTTCTCCATGCCGAATTTCCCGCGCGACAAATTCCTCGCGCTTAATGCGGGCGATTCCGAAACCATTCTCGGGATCAAGGCCTTCCAGTACGATATCGTCTGCAATGGCATCGAGCTTTCCTCCGGCGCCATCCGCAATCACGATCCCGATGTGATGCTCAAGGCCTTCGAGATCGCGGGCTATGCGCGCGAGGAGACCGAGCAGAAATTCGCGGGCATGCTGAACGCGTTCCGTTACGGTGCGCCGCCCCATGGCGGTACCGCGCCCGGCATCGACCGCATCGTCATGCTGATCGCTGGCGAAGAGAACTTGCGCGAAGTCACCATGTTCCCGATGAACCAGCAGGCCGAAGATCTGATGATGAACGCGCCGAGCGAAGTCTCGCTCAAGCAGTTGCGCGAGCTTCACATTCGCACCGTTCTGCCGGAGAACAAATAATGTGGATCGACGGGAACATCGGCTGGGTGCTGGAGATTTCCGGCATCCTCACTTGTTCGATGCTGCTTTATGCGCTGGCGCCGCGCACCGTCCATCAGCTCGTCTTCGGTGAGAACATCGTGTCGCCATCGGCGATTCTCGCGCTGCGCAGCTGGGGCGTCATGATCTTCGGCGCGGGCGCGTTGCTGGTTTACGCGGCCTACCATCCCGATTTTCGCGACGCGGTGATGCTCTATTCGATTGCGGGCAAATCGAGTTTCATCCTGCCCGTGCTGTTCGACAGCGGAAAGTTCTTGCGCAAGCCCGCATTCCCGATGGCGCTCGCCGATGTGGTGATGGTCGCGCTGTTTGCGTGGTACTTGCTGAGTTAATTCAGCTTACCCGGAAGTTCCTTGATGCTCTGCTCAATCAGCGACGCGGCGCGCTTTTCGTCGAGACGCGCGGCAATCAGCTTTTCGGCCGCGGCGACGGCCGCGTCGGCCGCAAGCGAGCGGATTTCGGCCATGGCCGCGCTTTCCGCCTGCGCGATCTTTTCCTGCGCCTGCTGGGCGCGGCGTTCGATCTGCGCTTTCAGCGCGCTGCGCTGTTCGGCGGCGAAGCGTTCGGCTTCTGCTTTCGCCTCGGCGATGATGGTTGCGGCTTCGTGCTCGACGCTCGCGGCCTTGCGCGCATATTCGGCGAGAACGGCCTCGGCCTCTTCGCGCAGGCGCTTGGCTTCGTCGAGTTCCTTGGCGATGGCTGCCGCGCGCGCATCGAGAGCGGCTGCGGCAAACGCAGGCACGCGGCGATAAAGGAAGATGCCGACGATGACGAGAAAGCCGACCCCAACCCAGGTTTCCGGATCCTTGAGGAATTCCACGAGCCTTCTCCTAGCGCCGCGCCGCGGCAATCGCGGCTTCGGCTTCCGAAGGCGAAACGGAATCGCCCGTCAGCCGCGCCACGATTGCAACCGCCGCATCGCGCGCGGCATTGGCGACATGCGTCTTGGATTGCTCGCGCACGCTCGCGATGCGCGCTTCGGCCTTGGCAAGCTCGGCCTGCGCCTGCGCATCCGCATCGGCCTTGGCCTTATCGACTTCCGCCATCAGCTTCTTGCGATTGTCCTCCGCCATGCCATGAGCCCGCGCGCGCGCAGCGGAAAGCGCCTGCTCGTAAGCAGACGATGCGGCTTCGGCGTCCTGACGGTGTTTTTCCGCCGCCGCCAGATCGCCTTCCTTCCTTGCTTTGCGCGCCTCGATGGTTCCGCCGACGCGCGGCACCACGATGCGCCACATCACCACGAACAGGAACGCGAACGTCACCGCGAGCCAGAAGATCTGGCTCGGGAAGGTCTCCGTCTTGAACGGCGGAAAGCCGCCGCTCGCCGGAGCCTCTGTGCCCGTCGTGGTGGCGTGCGCGTCCATCACATGCCGAACAGGATGATGAGCGCGATCACGAGGCCGAACAGGCCCGTGGCTTCGCACAGCGCGAAGCCGAGGAACATGTTGGTCGTCTGCGAAGCGGCCGCGCCCGGATTGCGGAGGGCCCCTTGCAGATAATTGCCGAACACAAGACCGATGCCGACGCCGGCGCCGGCCAGCGCGAAGCAGGCAAGGCCCGCGCCGATCATTTTCGCTGCTGCGATATCCATAAGACGTCCCTTTCTAGTGATGATCGTGAAGATGCAAGGCTTCGTTGAGGTAGATGCAGGTGAGAATGGCGAACACATAAGCCTGCAGGCCCGCAACGAGGAACTCGAGCGCCATGATGGCGATGATGAGAAGCATGGGCGCAATCGACAGCGCCGAGAGGATTCCGCCCGCGCCCGCCAGTGCAATGACGAAACCGGCGAACACCTGAAGCATAGTGTGCCCCGCCAGCATATTGGCGAAGAGACGCACCGAAAGGCTGATGGGGCGGGTGAAGAAGGAGATAACCTCGATCGGCACCATCAGGATCAGGAGAATGAACGGCGCTTCCGGCACGAACAATTTCAGGAACCGGAAACCGTGTTCGATGAAGCCCGTGATGATGACGACGAGTATCACCAGCGAGGCCAGCGCAAACGTCACCGCGATCTGGCTCGTCACCGTGAACACGCCGGGGATCAGCCCGAAATAATTGGAGAACAGCACGAAGAAGAAGATCGCGAACACGAAGGGGAAGAAGCGCAGGCCGTCTTTCCCCGCCGCGGATTGGATCATGTTGCCGACGAATTCGTAGGAAATCTCCGCCATCGATTGCAGGCGGCCCGGCACGAGGCTGCGTTTGGCGCCGCCCGCGATCAGGAACAGCGATGCCGCGCTCACCAGCACGCACATCCAGAGCGCCTGGTTGGTGAAATAGATGGGATGGCCGGCAATCGTCAGGATCGGCGCGCTGATGAGCGGCTTCACGCTGAACTGCGCCATGGGGGTCATCGCCACGGGATCAATCCTTATTGTCCTTCGCCGCTTTCGCCGCGCGTTCGTTCATCTCGGTCGCGGCGCGCATCACGTTCCTTATGCCGGCCGCCGCGCCCAACATGAACATAATCACCATGAAAATCGGGCGCGTGCCGAACAGCCAGTCCATGCCCCATCCCAGTGCGCCACCCACAACAAGGGCTGCCACCAGTTCCGTCGTGAAGCGGAACGCCACCGAAAGGGGAGCCACGCTCGCCTGTTTCGGCGCCTTCGCGGCTTCGCGCCGGCGCACTTCTTCGAGCCGCTCGCCAAGTTCGCGCAGATCATCGGGTTCGGGAGGCTTGTCGCTCATGGCTTGCCCCGTTTGCCCGCGCGAATCTGCCGGATTCGGACCTTCGCGGCTCTCGAAGGCGCGCGGACCATAGGGACGAGGTTTCAGCCTGTCAAGAATGTGAATTACAAGACAACAAGCTGATTTTGCTGGAGAAACCATGCCGCGGCGAAATGCGCGGAGAACATTCTATCGCAGCCGCAAATGCCTATTCCGCCGCCGCCACGCGCTCTGCTTCGGCCAGCGTCACCGAGACGAGCTGGCTGACCCCGCGCTCGGCCATGGTCACGCCGAACAGGCGATGCATCCGGCTCATGGTCAGCGCATGGTGCGTGATGACGAGGAAGCGCGTGTCGGTGATGCGCGTCATCTCGTCGAGCAGGTTGCAGAAGCGCTCCACATTGGCGTCGTCCAGCGGCGCGTCCACTTCGTCCAGCACGCAGACGGGCGCGGGGTTCACGAGAAACACCGCGAAGATCAGCGCCATGGCGGTCAGCGCCTGCTCGCCGCCGGAGAGCAGTGAAAGAGCCTGCAGCCGTTTGCCGGGCGGACGCGCGAAGATTTCGAGGCCCGCTTCCAGCGGATCTTCGGATTCGGTGAAGGTGAGTTTGGCTTCGCCGCCTTCGAACAATTTCGTGAACAGGGTCTGGAAATTGCGGTTCACCTTTTCGAAGGATTCCAGAAGCCGCTCGCGGCCTTCGCGGTTGAGGCTGGAAATACCGCGGCGCAGGCGATCGATCGCGCCCAGAAGATCGTCGCGATCGGAGGTGAGCGTGGCGAGGCGCTGTTCATGTTCGGAGGCCTCTTCCTCGGCGCGCAGATTGACGCCGCCAAGCTGCTCGCGCTCGCGCTTGAGTTTTTCCACGCGGCCATCGGCATGTTCGAGATCGGGCAGTTCCGCGCCGTCCTTGATCTCGGCAAGCTCGGGCAATTGTGCTGGCGTCGCATCCAGTTCGTCGCGGATGCGCGCGGTGAGTTCGGCGATGCGCTCGGCGGCCGATTCCGAAAGGGCCTGCGCGCGGGCGCGTTCTTCACGCGCATGAGACAGCGCCGCATCCGCGGCTTTCACGGCCTTGTCGGCTTCGGCGAGCACGTTTTCGGCCTGCGCGCGCGCGTCGGATGCCGCGTCGCGTGCAGCTTCGGCAGTCGCGATGGTATCGAGAAGCGCGTTGCGCCTGGCCGCGATTTCATTGGGCTGGGCTTCGAGCTTCGCCAGTTCCACGCCCATCTCCGTGCGGCGGCGGGTGTGTTCGCCGATCTGCTCGCCGGCGGCAAGATGACGGCTTTCCCATCGCGCGCGTTCTTCTCCCAACGCGGCAAGGCGTTCGGCGCGCATTTCGGAAGCGCGCGTCAGCCCTTCGAGCGATGCGCGCGCATCGGAATCGGCGGCGCGGGCTTCGGCGGCAGCACCGCGTGCAGCAGCAACAGATTCCGCCAACGCCGCGCCATCGGCCAGCGCTTCGAGCGCGGCCGTGGCCAGACGCTCGGATTCGCGCGCAGCATCGCGGGTTTCGGTGAGGCGGCGGATTTCGGATTCGAGCGAGGCGAGTTTGGCCGCGCGTTCGGCGGCGGCGCGTGCGGCTTGCGCCGCTTCGCCTTGGGCCGCGATCAAAGCCTGATCGGCGCGGCGCTGGTTTTCTTCGGCGGAGCGGAGCGTATCGCGCGCATTCGCAACCGCTGTCTTCGCAGTGGAATAGATATCGAACAATTTGGCGCGATTTTCCTTCGCCGTCGCGAGTTCCGTTTCGAGCGCGGCAAGCCGGTTGCGCTGCGCAAGACGCACGGCGGCGGCCGAAGGCGCATCGGCGGAGGCGGAAAATCCGTCCCACCGCCACAAATCGCCGCGCTGCGACACCAGCCGTTGGCCCGGCTTCAATTCGGATTGCAGCCGCGCGCCATCCTTCGCATCGACAAGCCCGGTCATTTTCAGCCGCCGCGCAAGGGCGGACGGCGCATCGACCAATTCGATCATCGCGCGCGCGCCTTGCGGCAACGGCGCCAATTCATGGATCGCGCCCAGATCGCGCCAGTGATGGGGTGCGGCTTCATCGAGCGGCGCTTCGAGATCATCGCCCAATGCGGCGGCGAACGCAGCTTCGAAGCCCGGCTTGACGCTGACGGCATCGATCAGCGGTGGCCACAAATCCTGACCGCCAGGACGCAACAGATCGGACAGCGCCTTGGCCTCGGCGGAAAGACGCTCGGCCTCGCGCTCGGCATTTTCGAGCGGCCCGCGCGCATCGGTTTCGGCGTGTTCCGCCTTTTCCAGCGCATCGCGCGCTTTGGCGACGCCACCGTGCAACGCATCGGCCTGTTCGCGGGCGGATTGGGCAGCTCCTTCCGCCGCGCGCACATCGGGAGCCGCCGCTGCCGCCTGCAACGCAACGCCCAGACGATTCTGCGCATCCTCAAGCTGATGAGCGCTCGTCTCGGAAAGTGCTGCGGCGACTTCGCGCGTGCGTTCGTGACCGGATTTCTGCGCGTGCCATTCGGCAAGCTCGGCATTGAGGCGATCGAGCGTGCGTTCGCGTTCGGCTAAAGCATCGGCAAGCTCGGCCGCGCGCGAGCGGGCCAAAGTAAGTTCCTCTTCGGCGCGCGCGTTCGCGGCTTCCAGTTCGGAGGCTTCGGAAGAAAATTTCTGCAACGCCGCCAGCGCATCGGCGCTCAAATTCTGTTCGCGGGCGAGGTCCTGCTCCGATTGCGCGATACGCTGGCGCAGACGCTGCGCATCCTCGCGCGCACGGCGCTCCTCGGCATCGAGCGCGTCGCGCTCCACGACCAAACGGTGCAACGCGGCCGAGCGCTCCGCTTCGGTCTGGCGCAAAGGCGGCAGAGCGGCGGCGGCTTCGGCCTGAGCCGTGGAAGCCACTGCCGACCGATCGGCGCATTCGCTTACCGCGCCGCTCGATGCAGCCAACGCCGCTTCGGCAGCGCGCGCCTGTGCTTCCGCCGCCGACCAGCGCAGATAATGCGCCAGCGCCTCGGCCTTGCGGATCAACCCCGAAAGATTGCGGTAGCGCGACGCCTGCCGCGCCTGACGCTTCAGATTCTGCAACTGGCCTTCGATCTCGCGGATGATGTCGTCGAGCCGCGACAAATTCGTCTCCGCCGCGCGCAGGCGAAGTTCGGCTTCGTGGCGGCGCTGATGCAGGCCCGCGATGCCGGCGGCTTCTTCCAATATCGCGCGCCGCGCCAGCGGCTTCTGGCTGATGAGCATGCCGATCTGGCCCTGGCGCACGAAAGCGGTCGAACCTGCGCCCGAAGACGCATCGGCGAAGAAGATCTGCACATCGCGCTGGCGCACGTCGCGCCCGTTGATGCGATAGACCGAGCCCGCCTCGCGCTCGATGCGCCGCGAAATCTCGATGGAGTCGTAATCATTGTAGGCGCCGGGCGCGCTGCGGTCCTGATTGTCGATGAAGAGCATCACCTCGGCGGTGTTGCGCGAGGGCCGCCCTGCGCTGCCGCCGAAGATCACATCGTCCATTTCGGTGCCGCGGATGGAGGTCGGCCGCGTTTCGCCCATCACCCAGCGCAGCGCATCGAACAGGTTGGATTTGCCGCAGCCATTCGGCCCCACAATGGCCGTCAGCCCGGGTTCGATATGAAGCTCGGTCGGCTCCACGAAAGATTTGAAACCGGAAAGTCTTAAACGCGTGAACTTCAATGTGCCCTGCCGCCGTTTGGCTGCCGGATTATTTTTTCGGCAGCATTGAATCCAAAAGTTTCTTCATCTGGTCCCAGGGGAACTCGCCGGAGCGCAACTCGCCGTTGATGATGAAGCTGGGCGTTCCGTTGATGCCGTATTTGGTGGACGCCTCCTGGCCCACATCGGTCGCCCGTTTCTGCTCCGCCTGATTCCCGATGCAAGTATCTACCTGTTCGCCGCTCATGCCAGCGATTCGTCCCATATCGACGAGGGCGGCATGCACGTCGGTGATTCCATATTCCGGGTCCCACTTCTCCTGATTCCGGAACATGAGGTCAATGAACTGAAAATAGTTATCCGCAGGCAGGCAGCGCGCCATGCTCTCCACGGCCACGTCGGCGGCGCGCAGCGGGAAAACGCGGAACACATAATAGACCTTGCCGGTGTCGATATAGTTCTTCTTTAGAAGCGGAAAGACTTCGGCGTTCCAGCGCGAGCAGTGCGGGCAGGAGGGCGCGGCGTATTCCACCATCAGGACTGGCGCCTTGGGATTGCCCAGCGTGCGATCGGTGGGTTTCAGCACGATGGCGAGCTTGCCGCCGCTTTCGGGCACCGAATTTTCCTGCGGGCCGCCCGAGAACACGAAGATATAGGCCACAACGCCAAGCGCGATAACGGCCGCGGCCACCAGGCCGATCAGAAGCTGCTTGCGGGTCACATGGCTCTCCCAGCTTTTGCCGCTTTGCTTGTGACAGAGCCGGGCGTTGCGTTCAATCGGACACGGAATCGCGAGGGGGCCGGCGCGCGCGCGCCAACCGAATGAGTGCGTTTTGCAGGGATTCCGAGCCCTTAAAGGTTAATGCCGGGTCATCCGGCGGAGGGGCGGCGGTAAGCTTCGGTCGTGGGCGGTGGATTGGGCGCGCAGCCAGTGGCCCTTGCACGAATCGCAGGCGCGAAACGGCGGGCCGGCCCAGATAGGCATTGATCCGTTCGCAGAGCGGGCGGGTCTCATGCTGCAAGAAGAGGGAAGCGCCCGGTTCGGCCTTCAGCGTCAGGGTTCCGCCGGACGGGCCGTCGCTGAGCTTGATGGGCCGGGCGAGGCGGGCGACCTCGGCGCCGGCGATCTCGTCCCAGCGCAGGATGAGGGTGGGATCGCGAAAGCCCGCACGCGTGAAGGCCGCCATGGCTGCCGCATTCGCCTCGCGTCCGATGGGTTCGGTGCGATTGCGGCGGGGAGGCGGTGGATCGTTCGTTTTGTCCGGTTGCGCCATGGCGGGGATGATAGTCCTGTGAGGAGCATGAAACCATCCGCCCAAAAACTGCTCGGCTGGTACGACATTCACCGCCGCACGTTGCCGTGGCGTGCGCCGCGCGGCAGGCGCGCCGATCCGTACCGCGTGTGGCTGTCGGAAATCATGCTGCAGCAGACGACGGTTCAGGCGGTGGGGCCGTATTTCAAGAAATTCCTCGCGCGCTGGCCGGATGTGAAGGCACTCGCCGCCGCCGAGCTCGATGACGTCCTCGCCGCATGGGCGGGGCTTGGTTATTACGCGCGCGCCCGCAATCTGCATCGCGCTGCGAAGGTCGTGGCGGAAGAACTGGGCGGCAAATTCCCGAAGACCGCCGCCGAATTGCAAAAACTTCCCGGCATCGGCCATTACACGGCGGGCGCGATTGCGGCCATAGCGTTCGATGAGCGCGAAGCCGCGGTTGACGCCAATGCCGAGCGTGTGATCGCGCGGCTGTTTGCTGTAGAAGAACCGTTGCCCACCGCCAAACCGAAATTCCGCGCGCTCACGCAATCGCTCGTTCCCGAAAATCGGGCAGGGGATTTCGCGCAGGCGCTGATGGATCTCGGCGCCACGATCTGCACGCCGAAGCGGCCGGCTTGCAAAAATTGCCCATGGACCGCAGCCTGCGAAGCGCGCAAACGCGGCGTTCATGAATTGCTTCCGGCGAAAACCGAAAAAGCGGCGCGTCCTTTGAAGCGCGGCGCAGCCTTTGTCGCGCGCGATGCGAAGGGAGCCGTGCTGCTGGTCAAACGCCCAGAAAAAGGCCTGCTCGGTGGCATGCTTCAACCGCCGCTGGGACCGTGGACGGAAACATTTCCGTCAAAGAAAGAAGCGCTGCTGCAAGCACCATTCCGCTCGGATTGGAAAAAAATCCCCGGCATTGTGCGTCACGGGTTTACGCATTTTGAATTGGAGATTGAGGTTTATCTTATCTCCCTCTCCCCCAAGGGGGGAGAGGGAATCTGGGTAGCGCAAACAGAGCTAAATTCGGTCGCACTTCCAACCATCATGCGCAAGATCATCGCGCATGCGCTGAAAGATGAAGGTCCGTTATTTCGTCAGGCGAGGTCGGCGCGCAAACGCTGACGCAAAACATCGATCGGCACGAAATTCCCCTTCGACGCCTCGTAATGCCAGAACGTCCAACCATTGCACGCATCCAAGCCCTGCACATGCGCGCCGATGCGGTGGATGGAGCCGGTGGCATCCGCGCTCACCAGCGTGCCGTCGGCGCGCACCTTGGCGCGATGATGCTTTTGCGTCCCATGCAGCACTGTTCCCGGCGGAAGCAGACCGCGCTCAACCACCCACCCGAACGGAATGCGCGGCTCGGCGCGTTTGGATTTGGTGATTTCGATTGCCGCGTTATCGGCGGGCTCGATATCGGCAATGCGCGTGCGCGCGATGCTTGCGTATTTTGCATCGCGTTCGAGCCCGATGAAATGCCGCCCGAGCTTGCGCGCCACAGCGCCCGTCGTACCGGAACCAAAAAACGGATCGAGCACAACGTCGTCCTTTTTGGTAGACGAGAGGATCACGCGATAAAGCAGCGCCTCCGGCTTCTGTGTGGAATGCGCCTTGCCGCCGTCCTTGTCTTTCAGCCGCTCGCCGCCGGAGCAGATGGGCAGCGTCCAGTCCGAGCGCATCTGCAGATCGTCGTTCAGCGATTTCATCGCTTCGTAATTGAAGGTGTAGCTTTTCTGCTTGGGATCGCGCGTCGCCCAGATCAGCGTCTCATGCGCATTGGTGAAGCGGCGGCCGCGGAAATTCGGCATGGGATTGGTCTTGCGCCAGATCACGTCGTTCATGATCCAGAAGCCGAAATCCTGCAGGATCGCGCCGACGCGAAAGATGTTGTGATAGGAACCGATCACCCAGAGCGCGCCGGTGGGCTTCAGCACGCGCCGCGCTTCGGTCAGCCAGTCGCGGGTGAAGCGGTCATATTCGGCGAAGCTGCCGAACTGATCCCATTCGTCGTCGACCGCATCGACCCTGGAATTGTTGGGGCGGTGCAATTCGCCCGCGAGCTGAAGATTGTAGGGCGGATCGGCGAAGACGAGGTCGGCGCACGCCTCCGGCAGCGCCTTCATGGTCTCGATACAATCGCCCTCGATCACCCGGTCGAGCGCGTCATCCAGATTCAAGCTCCGCATTGGTCCCCCGAACTATCCACAGGGCGCGGAGAGTGAGTCGGCGCGACTCACAGGTCAAGAGTCTTTGGAATCAAAGACTTATTGTAGAGTCCACAGGATTCCCACCATACAAGATGTTGTGGACCGGCGCGAAGCTACGCCGGTGGTGGCAGGTCGGGCCGAGGCGCGAAAGCGCGGAAAGATGCTCCTCGGTGCCGTAACCCTTGTTGGTCCGCCAGCCAAAACCGGGATGTTCTTCGTGCAGCGCAATCATCATACGGTCGCGGGTGACTTTGGCGACAATCGAAGCCGCAGCGATGGAAAGCGAGCGCCCGTCGCCGCCGATGATCGTGTCGCACGGGCAGGGCAGCGGCGGCGGATCGTTGCCATCCACCAGCGCGAACACCGGCGCGGTTGCGAGCGCGCGGATCGCGCGCGCCATGGCGAGGTGGGTTGCCTGGCGGATGTTCACCAGATCGATTTCATCGACGCTGGCTTCTCCGACGCCGACAATTGCGCCGCATGACATGATCGCTTCATAGGCTTTTTCGCGTGCGTCCTCCGTCAATTGCTTTGAATCGTTGAGGCCTTTGGGGATGCGCTTGCGCTCGGTGAAAATGACCGCCGCCGCCACGACCGGTCCCGCGAGCGGCCCGCGCCCTGCCTCGTCCACGCCCGCGACGGGGCCTGCCATCTTTTCCAGAATGCGCTTTTCAAAGGCATAATTCGGCATTCCCCCTTGTTAGAGAAGGGCAAGCTGTTCGCCAAGATGGGGCGGGCGCTTGAACCTGTGGAGATCGAGCGGGCGGCCCTCGCGGTTCATGCCGAGCCGCTTCACCGCCAGATGAAAGCGCCGCGCGATCATCGAGGCATAAGGCCCGGTTCCACGCATGCGCGTATGCCAGGCGCTGTCGTAATCCTTGCCGCCGCGCATAGAACGGATCAGCGACATGACGTGCTTGGCGCGGCCGGGCTCCACGCTTTCCAGCCATTCGCGGAACAAATCTTTGATTTCCAGCGGCAGCCGCAACAGCACATAGCCCGCGCTCCGCGCGCCCATATCGTGCGCGGCGGAAAGAACGTTTTCCAGTTCCTCGTCGTTCAGTGCCGGGATTACGGGCGCGAACATCACGGCGGTTGGAATTCCCGCTTCCACCAAACCCTTGATCGTCTGCAAGCGGCGCGGCGGCGTGGATGCGCGCGGCTCCATCGCACGTGCAAGCTTTCGGTCGAGTGTGGTGACGGAAACGGCTGCCTTCGCCAATCCCTTCTCCGCCATCGGCCCGAGAATATCGATATCGCGCAGGATCAGCGCCGATTTGGTGACGATGCCCACGGGATGATTGAAATCGCGTAAGACTTCCAGAATGGATCGCGTCACGCGCAAATTCCGTTCGATGGGTTGATAGGGATCGGTGTTCGTGCCCATCGCGATGATTTTCGGCACGTAACCGGGCGCCGACAATTCCTTCGCCAGCAATTCGGCGGCGTTGGGCTTGGCGAACAGGCGGCTCTCGAAATCCGCGCCGGGCGACAGGCCCATATAGGCGTGCGTCGGCCGCGCGAAGCAATAGATGCAGCCATGCTCGCAGCCGCGATAGGGATTGATCGATTGCTCGAAGGAAATATCGGGCGAATTGTTGCGCGTGATGATGGTTCGCGCGGTATCGCGCAAAATCTCGGTCTTGAGGGGCGGCAATTCCTCGCCGGAATCCCAGCCGTCGTCGATCAGCACGCGGGCTTCGCGCTCGTAGCGCCCCGATGCGTTCGACAGCGCGCCGCGCCCATGAAGCCGCCGCGGATCGGCGGTGATGTCCAGTACCATCGTCATGAGGGCAAAATAGGAACTTAAAGAGAACAAATCAAGTACTAAATCTGGCCGCCTGAGGTAAGGCTAATACAAGATGCGACAGGAATTTCGTTTGCCGGGACCGCCTTACGCACCAAAGTGTCAGCAATGATAAGCGTCGTGATCCCAACTCTGAACGCGGAAAGCCGGCTGGCGTATTGCCTGTCGCGGCTGGTGGCGGGCGTGGTCACAGGCGTGGTGCGCGAGGTCGTGATCGCCGATGGCGGCTCGGCGGACGAAACGGCGCGCATCGCCGAGGCGACCGGCGCGCGTTTCATCGAGGCGCCCAGGGGCAGGGGAAGCCAGCTCGCCGCAGGTGCGGAGGCCGCGCGTGGCGACTGGCTGTTGTTCCTCCATGCCGACACGGTTCTGGATCAGGGCTGGGAAGAGGAAGCCGCGGACTTCATAGAGCGCGCCGGGCCGGATCGCGCCGCCGCCTTCCGCTTCGCACTGGACGATTTCGGCGCGGGCGCACGCAGGCTCGAGAAACTCGTCGCGCTGCGTTGCGCGCTATTCAAGCTGCCTTATGGCGATCAGGGCCTGCTCATTTCGCGACGGCTCTACCGCAGAATAGGCGGCTTCAAGCCGATGCCGTTGATGGAGGATGTGGATATCGTGCGCAGGCTCGGCGCCAAGAGGCTCGTGATGCTACGCACGCGCGCAGTAACGAGTTCCGTCAGGTTCCACGAGCGCGGCTATTTCGCGCGTTCGGCGCGCAATCTGGCATTGCTTCTGTTTTATGTGCTGCGCGTGCCGCCGCGGGTGCTGGCGCGGCTTTACGGATAAGCGTATACATCGTCCTTGTACGGAGGGCTTCGGCCATGGGCGTGTGGTTGCGTGCGGGTCTTGTGACGATTGCGGCGCTTTTTGCAGGCCCTGCGCTTGCCGACCATCAACAGCCGGCGAAAATCGCACCGGCACAGAGTGCAAGTCCGGAAAATAGCGGCATGCCTGAAAACGCCGCACCCGATTACGGCGACGACGGCAGCGTCATCAATCCCGATGGCGACGATGACGACGCCACCTCGCCCGATGACGGCGACGACAATGGCGACAGCCCGGATGATGATGACGGCGATAGCGGGTTGCCGGCCACCAATCCGGTCTAGGCCCGTTCTTTTCATCTTCGCGAAAGTTCCGGTTGCGGGCGCGGTGAAGACGCGGCTGGCGCGGGGTATCGGCGTCGCGCGCGCGACGATGTGGTATCGCCGGGCACTGGCACACACGATTTCGGCGGCGAAGCAATCGCGCATTCCATTCCGCGTCGCGTTCCGCCAACCCATTGGCGATCTTGGGCGGCGAATGGGTCTGGTCGCAAAATCCTCGCGCGGACCCTCGATCATCGCCGGTTGCGACATTCCGGAATTATCGCCGTCGATTTTGCGCGAAGCCGCCGATGCTATCCGCCGCTTCGATCTCGTCATCGGCCCGGCGCGCGACGGCGGGTATTATCTCGTGGGATTGCGCACGCCCGCGCATGCGTTTCGCTTATATGATTGCGTGCGCTGGTCGAGCGAATTTGCGCTGGCCGATACATTGCGGAATGTGCCGAAGCATTGGCGGGTCTATTGTTTGCCGATGCTGAGCGACGTTGATGTGGCGGAGGATTTGAACTAGCCGCCCGCGAGCGCATTCGCCAGCACGATCTCGTCGCCGTCGCGAATAGTGTGCGTTCGCGCGCAATTGGCGCGAACCATTTCGTTATCGTGAATGCAGACGATGTTGCGGCGGATGGCGCCGTCTTCATCGAACAGATGCAGGCGCAGGGCAGGGGTCGCGCGCGCCATGTCTTCCAGCACTCCGGCAATTGTCGTGCCGTTCGCCGTCAATTCCTTTTTGCCGCCGCTCACTTGCCGCAATACGGGCGGCAATTGCACGCGGATCATGAATAGGCTTCGACGCTGAGGATACGCGGCAGACCGGTCGCGACTTCGCTCCAATGCTCGCCGAGATCGGATGTGCCGAACACCGCGCCGCCCGTCGTGCCGAAATAGACGCCGCCTTTCTGATCCGCCGTCATCGCTCCGCGCAAGATTCCGGCAAAGTTCGTTTGCGGCAGGCCGTCGGCGCGCGCGCTCCAATGCGCCGCGCCATCGTTGCTGCGATAGACGGTCAGCCGTCCATTCGCCGGAAAGCGGAAATTGTCGCCGTCCAGCGGCACGGCGAAGATGCTGTGCGAGGCGCGATCCATCACGATGGGAAAACCGAAGGAGCATTTATGCCCGTCGCTCAATTCGGCGATGGGAAGGCCGCTTTCGGCTCGCTGCCATGTGTCGCCCGCGTCCACGCTTTTATAGATGCCGCGATGATCCTGGCGATAGATCACATCGGCATTCTTCGGATCGTGCGTCAGCTTGTGCACGCATTGGCCGACATCGGAATCGATGCCGTCATTCTTGCGCGCCCATGTCTTGCCGCCGTCATCGGTGCGGAACAGCCCCGCCGCCGACACGCCAACCCAAATGCGGTTCGGATTATTCGCATCGGCAAGAATTGTGTGCGCGGTGAGCCCGCCCGCGCCGGGCATCCATTCGCCGCGGCTTGGATGATTGTTGAAACCATCGACGCCATGCCACGAGAGCCCTCGATCCTTGCTCACGAACAATCCCGCTTCCGACACGCCCGCATAAAGATTTCCGTGCGCGAAAACGAGCGTCCAGATCTGATCGACGAAGCGGCCGCCTTCCTTGTATTTGCCTTCGAAATCGAACGCGCCGACGATGCGGTGATGATCGGCATTGCCCTTGTCGCCGGGCGCGAAGCGGGGCGCTGCCTCGAGTTGCGTCCATTCCTTCAGATCGTCGCTCACCATGATGGCGGGGCCGAAAATGTCGCTGGCGATGGCCGCGTAATAGCGGCCCTTGTCGTCGCGCGCCGAGGCAGTGACGTGCCAGCCCTTGAGTACGAAATCGGACGACCATTTCTTGCGGTCGTCGCTTTTGAAAATGGCCGCGCCTTTCTTGGTGCCGGCGATAAGAACGGTGGTCATGGCGTTCGCGCCCGGGGATTGCGGGTGGAGTTTAGCACGACTTGCCGCGCGGCATAGAGTCTGAGATTATTGCGGTTCGAAGAAGGATCGAACGGCCATGAGCGACAGGCTTGCCGAACTTTTCAAGTTGAGCCCGGCGGAACGCATCCAGCTTGCCGAGGATTTATGGGACAGCGTTGCCGCCGATCCCGAGGCGCATCCCGCGTTGACCGAAGCCCAATGCGCAGAAATCGAGCGGCGCCTGGCTGAACACACGCGCAATCCGTCCGCCGCCAAGGGCTGGGACGAGGTTCGCGCACGGTTGTGGTCGCGCGCCGGCTGAACCTTGAAGATCCGCTTTCTATCTCAAGCAGAAGCCGAACTCGCCGAAGCGGCGGATTGGTATGAAGCGCGTGGCGCGGGCCTCGGTGCGGAATTCCTTCGGGCGCTCGATGCAACTATCGCTTCCGTTCAGCGCAATCCACTCGGTTATCAATTGATCTTCAAGAATGTGCGCAGGGCCTTGCTTCGCCGGTTTCCTTACAGCGTCATCTACTCGGTTTTGGACGGCGAAATTTTGGTCATCGCCTGTATTCACGGCAAGCGCGATCCGAAACGCTGGCAGGAACGTGTTTAGCGTTTGTGCTCTTCCAGTCGCGGCATGATTTCCACGAAATTGCAGGGGCGGTGGCGGATGTCGAGTTGCCATTTCAGGATGCCGTCCCAGCCATCTTTCACCGCACCTGGCGAGCCGGGGAGCGCGAAAAGATAGGTGCCTTTGGCGACGCCCGCGCAGGCGCGCGACTGGATGGTGGAGGTGCCGATTTTTTCAAAAGATATCTGGTGGAAGAGAACGGAAAATCCGTCGATCTCTTTTTCGAACACCGAACGGAACGCTTCCACCGTCACGTCGCGCCCGGTGAGTCCGGTGCCGCCGGTGGAAATCACCGTATCGATTTGAGGGTCATCGATCCATTTGCGCAATTGCGCCGTGATTGCCGCCTGATCGTCGCGGACAATCGTGCGCGCGGCCAGCACATGACCGGCATCTTTGATGCGCGCCGCCAGCGTATCGCCTGACGTATCGTTGGAAGCATCCCGCGTATCGGAAACGGTCATCACCGCGATGCGCACGGCGACAAAGGCGATGCTCTCGTCAATGCGATTGGGCGGCATGGAAGCTCTGCACCGCGCGCGGCACATTGGCGACGGGCACATCCTGCGGGCGATAGACGGGCCATGCCCCACTCGCGGTTTCGTCGAGCGCGGGCACGTCCTGATTGAAGCGCCGCCGATAGAGCCAGTGATAGGTCATCAGCCGCTTCACATAGGAGCGGGTTTCGGGCGAGGGCATGCTCTCGATGAAGAGCAGCGGATCGCTCGCGCAATCGGGCCGCATCGACATCCAGCGCGAGACATTGCCGGGGCCTGCATTATAGGCCGCCGCAAGTTCCAGCAGATTGCCGTTCAACTGTCCCAGCAATTGCGCGATGTAACGCTGGCCGAGCGCGAGATTGTTGGAGGGATCGTCGAGATCGCCGCCGCCGAGATTCTTCGCCGTCGCCGGCATCAACTGCATCAGCCCGCGCGCACCAGCCGGCGACACGGCGTCCGCCATAAACCGGCTTTCGATGCGCGCGAACGCCAGCACCAGCGAGGGATCGATGCGATAGCCGCCGTCGGGCGCGTAATTCGGTACGGGAAAAAGTCCTGTCAGCATGATGCCGCGTGCCGCCGCCGTCTCGCTCGCGCGCAATTCGACATTGGGAAGATTCATGGCGCGCGCCAGCGCCGCGAACGATCCGCCCATCTTGTAATCGATGGCCGCGAAGGCGCGGTTCATTTCATTGGGCACATCGTCCTTGCGGCCGACCTGCCACAGCGCAACGGCGCGATGGGCGGCGGGTACCTGCATCAATTGCAGGAAATTTTCGGCGGTCAGAACCGGATCGCTGAACGGGGCTTGCGCGTCCTCGCCCAGCATGTGCGCGGCTAGCATTCCATAGAATGTCGGCTGTTCGCGCGCCGCCGCCATCAGAAGCGTGACGACGCGCAACGGATCGCCCGCCTGGATATGCGCACGCGCGGCCCAGAACGCGGCAGCCGAGCGCGTCCAGCTCGGCACAGCGCCATTCTGCGCCAGCCGCTCCAGATCGGTTGCGGATTCCTCGAATTTGCCGAGGCGATAGGCGGCAAAGCCCGCCGACCAGTCGAGCAACGGTGCTGCCTGATTGCCCGCGAGCGGCGAGGCCACATCATAGGCCTGCTGCACCATATTCTCGGCGAGATAGGACGCGGCCACGGGCTCGGTCAGCCGCGCGACATCGGCCGTGTTGGCATCGCTCGAAGATGCAAGCTGGGTGAGTACCGCCTGCGCCGCGACGGGCTGATCCTCATGGATCATGCTCTCGATCTGCAATTGCGCCGCGCGCGAAGCGGGTACGGTCATCGGCGCATCGGGGGCCATGTCGACATCTTCATAGCCGCCGCCGCGCCAGCGAAAGCCGGGAATATCTTCGACGTTGGCGTGATGGCGGCGCGCGCGCTTGTGGGCGAGCGCATAGATACGGTCGGCAATCGACAGATCGCCGTATTTTTCGAGCCAGCCATTCAGCTCGGAAAGCTTGGTGCGCCCCGAATGCGGCGAGAGGATATGCTCGGCCAGCACATAGCCCATCAGCGAATTATCGGAGAGATGCGCGATCTCCGCACGCGCCGCGGCGAAATGGCCCTCGCGTTCGTCGGCGAAGATTTCGCGATAGCGATGCACGTCCTGGTCGGAGAGCACGCGCAACGCAGCGCCCGCTTCGCCGCCATTGTCGTTGCTCAATATGTCCTGCGCGCGCGCGCCTGCCGCCACGCTCAGGAATGCGGCCGCTGCCACGAGTAAAACTCTACGCCTCATGTAGTCCCTGCTGCCACGAACGAATCGGGAGGTTAAACGCGAGGCGCCTTCTACTCAAGCAATCGCAGAGATTTAATCTTACCGGCGACAGCTTGCAGGTCGCGCCAGGCGAGTTTCTTGTGCGCGGGCTGGCGCAAAAGATAGGCCGGATGCAGCGTCGGCATCACGGGAACCATTTTTCCGCCCGCGTGATATTCGAGCCAACGCCCGCGCAAGCGCATGATCCCGTCGGTTTTTCCCAAAACGTGACGCGCCGCGACCGCGCCGAGCAGCACGATGATCTCCGGTTTTACCAATTCGATATGACGGCGCAGGAAGGGAAGGCACATCGCCGCTTCCTCCGGCGAGGGATCGCGATTGTCCGGCGGGCGCCAGTTCAAGACATTCGTAATGTAAACATTGCTCGCGCGGTCAAGCCCGATTGCAGCGAGCATCTTGTCCAGCAATTTTCCCGCGCGTCCGACAAATGGCAGGCCCATGCGGTCTTCGTCGCGGCCGGGCGCTTCGCCGATGAACATGATGTGATGCGACGGAGTTCCATCGGCGAAGACGGTATGCGTCGCGCCCTTCTTCAGCGGACAGCCATCGAAGGATTCGAGCGCGGCTTTCAGTTCGGCAAGCGTATTGGCGCTGGCCGCGAGTTCCATCGCGGTGCCGATGGAGTCCGCTTTGCCCTCCTCTTGAGGGCGGGCCGAAAAATTCGAAGAATTTTTCGGGGAGGGGTCAGGTCCCGGCATTGGAGTTTGACCCCTCCCCGAAATTTGCGACGCAAATTTCGACCCTCCCTCAAGGGGAGGGTGGGGTCTGGCCACCATCCGGTCCACCGGCTCTTCGCCCATAGCTTCGTCTGCCCCAGCGTCGAGAAGCCAGGTCAAGGCGTTTAGTGAATCGGGCCCGGATTCCATGGGTGTTTTCCATATCCGTGATTATGGTATCATAAGCCTATGAACACGAAGACCGCCAAACCGCCCAAGGCTCTATACACAGAAGAAGACCTTGCGCCCCGCGACCATGCCGCCGACGAAGCGGCCTTGGATGCCTGGATCGAGCGTAACAAGGACGCGCTCAATGCCAGCATCGATAAGGCGAGGGCTGAGTTCGAACGGGGCCATTACTTCACCCACGAACAGGTCTGGGCCGAAGTGAGCGCTCGATTAAAGCGCTGCTCCTAGAAACACCAAAAATTGTCATCCCGGGCGAAGCGGCGATAGCCGCGAAGACCCGGGACCTATCGCGCCGCTTGCACCGTGGGTCCCGGCTCTCGCTGCGCTCGGCCGGGATGACAGGCGAGTTGAAGAATTCTCGACCTTCCCCCGCGTCACTGCGCGCTTCTGCGCGAGCCTCGCCGGTTGACCCCGGCGCGCGGGACGTCCCATAAACAGCGCTTCGGGGCAGAGAATTCGGGATTAGCCGATGGCGGACGGCATTCAGCGCGAGAGCATGGAATATGACGTGGTGATCGTGGGGGCGGGGCCGGCCGGTCTTGCCGCTGCGATCCGCCTCAAACAGCTTGCGGCGAAGGAAGGCCGCGAGGTTTCGGTCTGCGTGCTGGAGAAGGGCTCGGAGGTCGGCGCGCATATTCTCTCCGGCGCGGTGATCGATCCCATCGGTATCGACGAGCTCATTCCCGACTGGAAAGAGCAGGGCGCGCCCATCGACACGGAAGTGACCGACGACCGCTTCTATTATCTCGGGCCCGCGGGCGCGTTGCGCATCCCCAACTTTATCTTCCCGCCGCTGATGAGCAATCACGGCAATTACATCGTGAGCCTCGGCAATGTGTGCCGCTGGCTCGCGACGCAGGCCGAAGCGCTGGGCGTGGAAATCTATCCGGGCTTTCCGGCGCACGACGTTGCCTATGGCGAGAACGACGAAGTGATCGGCGTCATCACGGGCGATCTGGGCGTGGCGCGCGACGGCCACCACAAGGATTCCTACACGCCCGGCATGATGCTGCTCGGCAAATACACGCTCTTCGCCGAGGGCGCGCGTGGCTCGCTCACCAAGACGCTGCTCAAGAAATTCGATCTCTCCAAGAATTCCGATCCGCAGAAATTCGGCATCGGCGTGAAGGAGCTTTGGGAACTGAAGCCCGAGAAGTTCAAACGCGGGCTTGTGATGCACACCATGGGCTGGCCGCTGGACGACAAAACCGGCGGCGGCCTCTTCATGTATCACTTCGGCGAGAATCTCTGCGCCATCGGCTTCGTGGTGCACCTGAATTATTGGAACCCCTACACCTCGCCCTTCGACGAGTTCCAGCGCGTCAAGCACCATCCGCAGGTGAAACAATATTTAGAAGGCGGCAAGCGCATCTCCTATGGCGCGCGCGCTATCACCGAGGGCGGCTTCCAGTCGGTGCCGAAGCTGGCATTCCCCGGCGGCGCGCTGATCGGTTGCGCGGCCGGATTCGTGAACCTTCCCCGCATCAAGGGCAGCCATAACGCCATCAAGACGGGAATGTTGGCAGCGGAAGCAGCCTTCACCGCGCTGGGCGAGGGCCGCCACCACGACGAGCTTTCGGCCTATGAGGCGGCCTACAAGGAATCCCACGTTTACAAAGACTTGAAGCGCGTTCGTAACGCAAAGCCTTTATGGTCCCGGCTGGGCACGGTGCTGGCGCTGCCCTTCATCGGGCTCGATATGTGGACCAATCAGCTCTTCGGCTTCAGCTTTTTGGGCACGCTGCATCACGGCAAGCCGGACTATGCGACGCTCAAGCACGCCTCGGAGTGCAAGCCCATCGCCTATCCTAAGCCGGACGGAGTTCTCAGCTTCGACAAGCTCTCCTCCGTGTTTCTGTCAAATACCAACCACGAGGAAGACCAGCCCGTTCACCTTGTTCTGAAGGATCCGGCCATTCCCATCCGGGTCAATTTGCCCGAATATGCCGAACCCGCTCAGCGTTACTGCCCGGCGGGTGTATATGAAGTGGTCGAGGACGCGGGCGGGCCGCGCTTCCAGATCAACGCCCAGAACTGCGTGCATTGCAAAACCTGCGATATCAAGGACCCGTCGCAGAACATCAACTGGGTAACGCCCGAAGGCGGCGGAGGTCCGAATTACCCGAACATGTGAGGCACAATTGCGTACCCTTCCGCTGAAGTCCCTCGCCGCACTCGCTATCGCGTTCACGCTTGGCGCCTGCACCGGCCGGCCGCTGTTCAATCCGGACGATGCGATCCGCTCGTTGCCGCCGTCGCAGGCTGCCGATGCTTACGGCCATTATCTCTCGGCGCATTTAGCCGCGAGCGAACACGACATCGCCGATGCGGCTGCGCTCTATCAGGCGGGCCTCAAAGACGATCCGGACAATTCCGATCTTCTGAACCGCGCCTTCCTCTACACCGCAGCCGCGGGCGACATGGATACCGCCGCCGTGCTGGCGCAGAAGGTGGTGGATGGAAGCCCGGACGACCGCACCGCGCGGCTGGCGCTGGCGGTGAACGACGTCCGCCACAATGATTTCAAAGGCGCGCGCGACGAGATTTCCAAAAGTGCCAAGGGGCCATTCGTGACGCTCACGCTGTCGCTGCTCGATGCCTGGGCCGCAGCGGGTCTCGGCGATGAACAGACCGCGCTTGCCGATCTCAAGGATGTGCCCAACCAGGGTGGCACGGAAACGCTGGCCGCCTATCACCGCGCGCTGATCCTCGATTTGCTCGGCGACAATGAGGCCGCCGACGCGGCCTACAAGGAAGCCATTCCCGAAAAGGGCGCAGGCCCCCGCGTGGTGGACGCCTATGGCCGTTTCCTCGAACGCACGGGCCGCCAGGCCGACGCCAAGGCGTTCTATGCCAAATACGAAGGCGATGACGGACTCCAACCCATCATCGACGACGCCAATGACCGCATGGCGAAAGGCGTCATCCCCGACCGCCTTGTGAAAACAGCCAATGAAGGCGGGGCCGAGGCTTTGTTCGGCATTGCTTCGTCGCTCACCGATGCGACCAGCGCCGACATCGCGATCCTCTATTTGCGTTTCGCGCTGTCGATGGCGCCCGATCTCGATCTCGCCAAGATCGTGCTCGCCGACCGCTTCGAGACGCTGGAGAAATATGACGACGCGATCTCGGTCTATCGCACGGTGAATGTGTCTTCGCCCTATGCGCCGGCCGCGGCGGTTCAGGTGGCCGTGGACGAAACTCGCGTGGGCCAGACCGCGCAGGCGATTTCCGATCTCGAAATGCTGTCCAAGGCGCTGCCCGATGACGTGACGGCGTGGACCGCGCTGGGCGATGCCTATCGCGGGGACAATCAGTTCGCAAAAGCGGCTGACGCCTATGACCAGGCCATCAAGGCGCTCGGCACGCCGGGCGAGAAGGACTGGCCGCTGTATTACGCTCGCGCCGTGGCCGAGGAACAGGCGCAGCATTGGGACCTCGCCGAAAAGGATCTGCAATTCGCGCTCAAGCTCAGCCCCGATCAGCCGCAGGTGCTGAACTATCTCGGCTATAGCTGGGTCGATCGCGGCGAGAATCTGCCGCAAGCGCTCGCGATGCTGGAGAAAGCGCGTTCGCTTTCGCCCTTCGACGGCTACATCGTCGATAGCGTCGGCTGGGCCTATTACAAGATCGGCCGCTATCAGGACGCGATGAAGACGCTGGAAGATGCCGTGTTGCTGGTGCCCGGCGATCCCACGATCAACGATCATCTCGGCGATGCCTATTGGCAGGTCGGCCGCAAGCTCGATGCGCATTTCCAGTGGAACCATGCGCTCGCCTTCGGCGCGGTGGACGCGGAAAAGAAAGAGATCGAACAGAAGCTCGAAACCGGACTGAAACCCGGCAAGCGCGGCGGTTGATGCACGAAGCCGCGCGCGCCAAGATCAATCTCTTCCTGCATGTGGGCCGCCGCCGCGCGGACGGTTATCACGAGCTCGAAAGCCTGGTCGCGTTCACCGATGCGGGCGATGTGCTAACCTTTGCGCCTGCCGAAACGCTTTCACTTGCGATAGACGGCCAGTTTGCTTCTTCACTTCAAAACGAACCCGACAATCTCGTCCTGAAAGCCGCACGCGCATTGGCGGCGCATGCGGGCGTCGAGCCTCGCGCAAAGATCACGCTCACCAAGAATCTTCCCATCGCCTCCGGCATTGGCGGAGGCTCTGCGGATGCAGCGGCGGCGCTGCGTGGGCTTTGCAAACTGTGGAATCTGTCACCTTCGCCGGACGACCTGAACGAAATCGCTCTGTCGCTCGGTTCGGATGTTCCCGTCTGCCTCGTGAGCAAATCCGCCTGGATGACCGGCCGCGGCGAACACATCGCGCCCATGTCTCTGCCGCGCATTCCAATGGTACTTGTCAATCCGGGCGTTCCGGTTTCGACCGCCGAAGTTTTCGCGAACCTCCATTCGCGTACCGGCGTCGGCGCACCCAAGCCGGACGCAATTCATTCGACGGATGAATTGATTGCTTACCTTAAAACCACTGCCAACGATCTCGAAGCACCCGCCCGCGCCATCGCGCCCGTCATCGAGGAGGCGCTCACCGCATTGCTGAATTGCGGCGCGCTTTTGGCTCGCATGTCCGGCAGCGGAGCGACGTGCTTCGGGATATTCGAGGACGATGCGAAGGCGGGTGCGGCGGCAAACATAATCGCTAAAGCGCATTCGGGTTGGTGGGTGAAGGCTGCTCAATCAATCTAAGTTGTCATGGCCCGCGACTGCGGGCCACCCAGTTCTCGCTTCTCATACAGTGCAGAACCCAACTGGGCGGCCCGCACTAGGCGGGCCGTGACAATGCAGTTAATATCCCCGGCTCACGCAAAACTCCGCCACATCAATCAGCGCATCGCGGATTTCGGGGGAGGGAATTTTGCGCAACGCCGCGCACGCCATATCGGCGTAATGCGCAGCGCGGCGGTGGGTCTCGCGGATCGCGCCGGTATCCTGAATGTAGGAAATCGCGCGCTGAAGATCGCCTTCGGTTTGCGTTCCCGCGCCGATCGCGCGCGTCCAGAAGCGGCGGGCTTCCTCGTCGGCGCGCGCGTAAGCAAGGATAATCGGCAGCGTGACCTTCGCCTCGCGGAAATCGTCGCCCACCGATTTGCCCATCTCCGCCTGACGGCCCGAATAATCGAGCGCGTCGTCGATCAACTGGAACGCGATGCCGAGATTGTGCGCGTAATCGCGGAAGGCCGTCACCAGCGAAGCGTTCGCGCCCGTCACGGCCGCGCCCGCTTCCGCCGAGGCGGCAAACAGCGCCGCGGTCTTTGCCGAGACCACTTGCAGATAATGCTCCTCGGTCGTCGCCAGATTGTTGGCCGATTTGAGTTGCATCACTTCGCCCTCGGCGATCACGGAGGATGCGCGCGCGATGATGCCAAGCACGTTCACATCGCCCGTCTCCACCATCAGCTCGAAGGCTTTACTGAACAGGAAATCGCCCACCAGAATGGAAGGCTTGTTGCCCCACACGATATTGGCCGCGAGCTTGCCGCGCCGAAGCGTGCTGGCATCCACCACATCGTCATGCAGCAGCGTTGCGGTGTGAACGAATTCCACCGCCGCGGCCAGCTTCACATGCTTCTCGCCCGCATAGCCGCAGCCGCGCGCGGCGGCCAGCGTCAAAAGAGGACGAAGCCGCTTGCCGCCGGAATCCACCAGATGCGCGGCCAGATCGGGGATCAGCGCCACAGCACTTCCCATGCGCTCATGGATCAACCGGTCGGCGGCTTCCATGTCGGCGGCCACGAGCGCGTGCAGCCGGTCGATGGGCGAAAGCCCGCCGCCGGTCCTCGATTGCGCTACTTCGGCCGTAATCGTCATGGCCTCTGCTTGCCCATGTCCCCGTCTCTTGCGACATTAGACCGGCTCCGTGCCCGGTCAAGGCGAGGGGCGAGGGTCGACAGGTGCGCGAAGTCCTCAAGACGAACAATCCCGTGGAACTGAGCTTCGCCGAAGCGCTGCTGGCCGACGCGCGGATCGCCTTTACCGTGTTCGACGGACATATGAGCGTGATGGACGGCAGCATGGTCATTTTGCCGCGCCGGCTGATGGTGATGGACGAAGACGAGGCGCGCGCGCGAAGCCTGCTCGCCGAGGCGCTGTCGAGCAAGGCCGAATGGGCGTGAGCATCGCCTATAGCGAGGATCGTTTTCTGGGCGGACAGGTGATCGTGCGCCAGCCGGTGAGTGGATTCCGCGCAGGGCTCGACGCGGTGATGCTGGCCGCGAGCATCGGCGCAAAAGACGGCGACGAGATTCTGGAATTGGGGTCGGGCGCGGGCACGGCAAGCCTGTGCCTGGCGGCGCGCGTTCCGGGCTGCAAGATCACCGGAATCGAAATCGATCCGTCATTGGTCGAACTCGCCAATGAAAACGCCGCCGCCAACAAAATGGAAAGCCGCGTGCATTTCATTCAAGGCGACGCGCTCGATCCGCCGAAGCGCGATTTCGATTTCGTCTTTACGAATCCGCCGTTTCACGAGGGCGAGCGCTCGCCCGATGAATCCCGCGCGCTCGCGCTTCAGGATGAAGGCCGCCTGGGCGACTGGCTGCGCGCCGGCCTCAAGCGCACCAAATCCGACGGCACCTTCACCGCCATCCTGCGCGCGGACCGGCTGGGCGAGGCGCTGAACGCGGTTCCCCATCGCGGTGCGTCGGTGATCCCGCTCTGGCCCCGCGAAGGGGCCGAGGCCAAGCGCGTGATTCTCTCCATCGCCAAGGGTTCGCGCGCGCGGCTTTCCTTCCTTCACGGCCTCGTGCTGCATGAGAAGGACGGCCGCTATACGCCGGATGCGGATGCGATTTTGCGGGGCCATTCGCTTGCCCCTGAATCGGGCCGCCTGTAGGTTCCGCGCGGCTTCTAGGACCGCGACTCGTGATGAAAGCCCGCACATTTCAGGACCTCATCCTGACGCTCCAGAATTACTGGGCGGGGCAGGGCTGCCTCATCCTGCAACCCTACGATATGGAAATGGGCGCGGGCACCTTTCATCCGGCGACGACGCTGCGCGCGTTGGGGCCGCGGCCATGGCGTGCGGCCTATGTGCAGCCCTCGCGCCGCCCCAAGGACGGCCGCTATGGCGAGAATCCGAACCGGCTGCAGCACTATTATCAGTATCAGGTGATCTTGAAGCCCGCGCCGGTGGATGTGCTCGATCTTTACCTCGGCTCGATCAAGGCGATCGGGCTCGATCCCGCGCTGCACGACATCCGCTTCGTGGAAGACGATTGGGAAAGCCCCACGCTCGGCGCCTGGGGGCTCGGCTGGGAAGTGTGGTGCGACGGCATGGAGATCACGCAGTTCACCTATTTCCAGCAGGTGGGCGGCATCGATTGCGATCCGGTGAGCGCGGAGATCACCTACGGGCTCGAGCGATTGGCGATGTATGTGCAGAATGTCGAATTCGTGTACGACCTCGCCTTCAACGAGAATTTCCGCTACGGCGAAGTGTTTCACCAGAGCGAGCGCGAATTCTCCGCCTTCAACTTCGAACATGCCGATACGGCGATCCTGTTCAAGCACTTCGAAGACGCCGAAAAGGAATGCAAATCGCTGATCGCGGCGAAGCTGGCGCTGCCGGCCTACGATCAGTGCATCAAGGCGAGCCACAGCTTCAATCTGCTCGATGCGCGCGGTGTGATTTCGGTGACGGAACGCGCGGCCTATATCGGCCGCGTGCGCGCGCTGGCGAAAGCGTGCTGCGAGGCGTGGCTTGCGTCACCGATGGGCGAATATAAGCCGAGGTATGGCTGATGCCCGATCTGCTGCTCGAACTTTTCAGCGAAGAAATCCCCGCGCGGATGCAGGCGCAGGCCGTGAAGGATCTGGAACGATCGGTCGTCGGCGCGCTGTCGGATCGCGGGCTGATGTTCGAATGCGCGAAAAGTTTTGCTGGCCCGCGCCGCCTGACGCTCGCGATTTCCGGCCTGCCCGCCAAACAGCCCGATGTCTCCGAAGAAAAGAAAGGCCCTCGCACCAACGCCAACGAAAAAGCCATCGAGGGATTTTTGCGCTCGGCGGGTGTTGCGCTCGACCAATGCGAGAAACGCGACGACGGCAAGGGCGAATTCTATGTGGCGGTGATTTCGCGCAAGGGCCGTGCTACGGCCGATGTGCTGGCGGAATTTTTGCCCGAAACTTTCGCGAAATTGCCATGGCCGAAATCC
>Ga0335085_10000231_pt1 | contig 175096 bp, 162 predicted proteins | sample Lox_Sample_45_FD_206712 | JGI IMG/M metagenome (GOLD analysis project Ga0335085, IMG submission 206712) | Soil microbial communities from Loxahatchee National Wildlife Refuge, Florida, United States - Lox_Sample_4.5 | ecosystem: Environmental > Terrestrial > Soil > Wetlands | place: USA... | reverse complement strand
TTCGGCGGTCGCCATGTTACGCAGGTCGCTCTTCATGGCCGCCACGTACGCCTTCTCCTTCGTGTTGGCGAACTTCGGGATCGCGATCGCGGCCAGAATGCCGATGATGACCACGACGATCAGAAGCTCGATCAGCGTGAAGCCCTTCTTGTTCATGGAACGCATAGCGGAGTCCCCCTGCTGGTGGTTGTTGCCAGGCCCCCAACAGGACCTGGACGCCGAATGGACGCGACGGTGATTCGCGTCCCGTAGACGAGCCACCCAGGGTCACGTAACCGCCGGGTCACCCCGCGTGCCGGGGCCGCGCGTGCGAATCCGCCGCCGTCGGTCGTCCTCTTCACGGCCCCGACACCACGCCCCATGCACATCGCCAAGCGCACCCCCGATCTCCTCGTGCTCACCGACACCGGGGCATCCCCCCGCATGATCGGCGTGTGCATCCTCGCGGTGGGCGGGCTGTTCATCTACACGGGGAGCCAGCAGTCGGGGCTCGCGCTGACGCCGATCGTCATCGGCGCCCTCGCCGCGCTCGCCGGGATCGCGTTCGTGATCCTCCCCGGCCGCGTCATCGCCGCGTTCGACAAGCCGTCGCACACGCTCATCCTCACGCGCCGCACGTTCAACGGCTCCACGCGCGACGAGGTCGACTTCTCGAAGATCGCCGATGTCACCGCCGAGATGTCCGCGATGGGACGCGGCGGCGCCACGTATCGCGTGACGGTCGTGCTGAAGGATGGCACGCGGCTCCCCCTCACCACGTGGTACACGTCGAGTCCGCTGCACCAGGTGGCCGCCGACGCGGCCGAAGAGTTCCTCGGGATCTCGCCGCCCCCCACCGCGCCCACCGCGCCGTCGCAGTACGCGATGCGCCTCGCGCTCCGCCAGCGGCAGCACGCGCAGTCGCGCGGCTCCATCGGCTGCGTCATGCTCTTCTGCGCCATCTTCCTCGCGGTCGGCAGCGGGATGCTCTTCACCATGTGGACGCGCCTCACGCACTGGCTCCCGGTGAACGCCACGGTCACGTATTCGACGATCACCACGGTGCACGGCTCGAAGGGAGGTGTGAGCTACCGCCCCGACATCACGTACCGCTATGACGTCGGCGGCCGCACGTACTACAGCGGACGCTCCACGATCCTCAACGAGAGCCGCAGCTGGAACTGGGCGACCAACGTGATCCGCCGCTATCCGGTCGGCTCGGAAGTGATCGCCTACGTCGACCCCGCGAACCCCGGCCGCGCGTTCCTGATCCACGAGTGGAGCGTCTTCCCGTTCATCATCACCGCGATCCCGCTCGCGTTGATCCTGTTCTTCTTCTGGACGTGGCGGCAGATGCCGGCCCACCGCCGCGACGGTTCGCCCCCCGCCACCGTTGCTCCGGGGAGCGGGACGACGTAATCTCGTGTCGCTCCGGGCGTTGACTCGGCGCGCCCTCCGTCGTCATCTCTAACGCCCATGGCAGCCCCCCAGAAGACCTGTCCGCAGTGCGGCAACACGTACGATGCCGAGCAGCGCTTCTGTCCGCGCGACGGCTCGACGTTGCGTGCGCCGCCGGGGAGCGACCTCGTCGGCAGCGTCGTCGCCGACCGCTACCTGATCATCAAGCGCATCGGCGAAGGGGGCATGGGGCAGGTCTACCTCGCCGAGCACGTGAAGATGAAGCGCAAGAGCGCGGTGAAGGTCATGCACCAGGGGATGGTGCACGACCAGGACGCGATCCAGCGCTTCAACCGCGAGGCGAGCAACGCGAGCTCGATCCAGCACCCGAACGTCGCCGCGATCTACGATTTCGGCGAGACGTCCGACGGGCTGATCTACCTCGCCATGGAGTTCATCGACGGCGAGCCGCTCACCAAGATCATCGAGCGGCAAGGCGCGCTCCCCGCCGCGCGCGCCGCCGAGATCACGCGGCAGTGCGCCGAGGCGCTCGAGGCCGCGCACGAGATGGGCATCGTCCATCGCGACCTCAAGCCCGACAACATCATGATCGCCCGCGGCCGCGCGGGCGAAGACGTGGTGAAGATCGTGGACTTCGGCATCGCGAAGGCGATGACCGGCGAGGACCAGAAGGTCACCAAGACCGGGCTCGCGATCGGCACCCCCGAGTACATGAGTCCCGAGCAGCTGGGCGGCGACCAGCTCGACTCGCGCACCGACATCTACTCGCTCGGCCTCGTGGCGTTCAACATGTTCACCGGGCAGCTCCCCTTCCCCGCCGTCACGAGCCGCGAGGCGCTGATCATGCGCCTCACCGAGAAGCCGCGCACGCTGGCCGACATCCGGCAGGACGTGCAGTGGCCCGAGGAGCTGCAGTGGGTGATGGACCGCGCGCTCGCGAACCATCCCGGTGAGCGCTACCAGCACGTGAACCAGTTCGGCCGCGATCTCGTGAAGGCCGTGGCGAGCATGCCGCAGTCGGCGCTCTCGCAGCAGGGGACGCTCGCGATCTCGGCGATGCCGAGCGAGGCGGGTCCGCTCCGCACCGAAGCGCGCAGTTTCGGGCGCGAGAGCGCGAGCACCGGCGCCGCCACCGGCACCGCCCGGCGTCCCACCACGGCCGCGCCGAGTGGCACGCAGGAAGTCACGGAGCCGGTCAGGGACGGCGAGATCAAGAAGAGCAAGGCGCCGCTCTTCGCCGCGATCATCCTCCTCCTCGCGGCCGGCGGCGGCGGCTTCTGGTACATGCAGCAGCAGGCCAAGACCAAGAACGTGGCGGCGGCGGCCGTTACCGATTCCACCGCGAAGGCCGACTCCATCGCGAAGGCCGCGGAGACCGCGCTCACCACGCTGCGCGACTCCGTGGCGCGCGCCGAGAGTCTCGCGAAGATCGCCGCGGCCGACAGCGCGAAGACCGCGGCCAAGCCCGTGAAGTACGCGCCGCTCTCCGCGGACGCGGCCGAGGCGCTCGTGCAGCCCATCCGCAACGAGATCGAGGACGGGAAGACGCAGACGTCCAACGGCGAGTACGAGCGCGCTTCGCTCCGCTTCGGCAACGCGTCGGACGCGATCAAGGAGCTCGCCCGAAAATATCCCGACATGCCGCAGCTCAAAGCGGTGCGCTCGGAGCTCAGCGCGGCGAGCGAGGCCAGCAAGAACGCCTGCCGGGCGGAGCGGGACGACGCCTTCAAGCGCGGCGCGACGCCCCCGGAGTGCCCCTAGAACGCTTCGTGCCAGCGTCGCCAAGATTGGTGATGCGCATTACAATAACGGGGCCGGGATCGTCGTCTATATAGCGGACCCGGACCGCATCGCGTCACCCCAGCCCCGCATGGTCAACGTGCCCACCAACTCACGCCGCGCCGTGATCGGCGCGCTCGCGCTCGTCACCGCTGTGATGTGCGCCACCGCCGCGCCCGCGCAGTCCAAGGCGTACTCGCTCGACGACCTCGTCGGGCTCCTCAAGCGGAAGGTCTCGAGCACGCGCGTGCTCACGCTCGCCAAGCAGAACTGCATCAGCTTCTCGATGAGCAGCGATGCCGAGTCGGCGCTCAAGAAGGCGGGGGGGAGCGCGGACCTCGTGAACGGACTGCACGACGTGTGCAGCCCCGACCATCCGAAGCCGGGCGCGGACACCGCGCACCGCGTTTCGCCAGGCGCCGTGCCCGTGCCGGTCGCGTCGCAGCCCGTGGACACCATGGTGGACGTGCACATGCGCGCCGCGGTCGTGAACCCGGATCTCACCATCCGGTCGCTCCCGCAGCTCGACATGCTGATCATCACGCCCAAGGGCGACACGATGAAGGTGTCGACCGATCTCGAAGGGAAGTACGACCACACCTTCAAGAGCGGCGTGTACCGCGTTGAGGCCGATGCCGAAGTCGGCGGCAACCATTACAAGTGGGCGTTCTTCGCGCCGTTCACGAAGGACATGGGGCCGATCGAGCTCACGCAGAAGAACGCGGCGATCACGCCGCTCGCGGTCGCCACCGGCGGCGCCGCCGTGACGGAGCACGACACCGTCGTGAAGGTGGTCGCGGCCCCCGCGGCGCCCCCGCCGCCCAAGGTGCTCACCGAGCGCGACATCTTCGAGCGCGACCGGCCCAGCTTGTACACCGTGTTCGGCACGCTCACGCGCGGCACCGGATTCCTGGCCGATTCCAACGGCCTCGTGATGACTAACTACCATCTGGTGCAGTTCGCGGACGAGATCCGCGTGCAGGTGGACAGCGTCACGAAGGTCTACGGCAAGCTCATCGCGAAGGACGCGGACAAGGACATCGCGGTCATCGCGATCAATCCCAAGCGCTGCAACAAGTGCCGCGGGCTGACGTTCGCGGACTCCGCACACGGCGGCACGCCCGGCCCCGGTGACCGCGTGCTCGCCTTCGGTTCGCCCATGAACAAGCTCGGCGTGCTCTCCCTCGGCATCATCAGCAGCGCCGACCAGAGCACGCTCGTGAGCGACGTCAGCATCGGCTGGCAGAACACCGGCGGCCCGCTCGTGAGCCGCGACGGCTACGTGCTCGGCCTCACGAACGACAAGGGCGTGTCCGACGCCGGCGGCGGCCGCACCGAGACGAGCATCGCCACGCCGGTGCTCATGCCCGTCCTGGGCCGCGGCCGCGATTCGCTCGCGGCGCTCGCCGCGAAGCCGGTGAGCGATGAGCTCCTTCCGCTCGCGCCGCGCGAGCCCTTCCCCGTGGCGCCCATCGACGCCGTGCGCAAGCTCGGTGAGCAGCTCATCCTGCGGAACTATCAGGCCGAGCAGGGGCCGTTCCACATCTTCATGATGACGCCGCAGGTGATGGCGTGGCGGCAGCAGCAGGCGGCGGACGCGCTCTCCGAGAAGAAGCAGAAGGATCCCAAGCGCTATGCCACGCTCACGATGATCGATCCCATCCAGGCGTGGCTCGACTGGGACGAGTATCTCGCGGACCGCCGCGCGGTGGTGATCTTCAACGTGATGCCCGACGACGCGAACTTCCCCTTCTACGAGCCCGACAAGATCCAGAACATCCGCGAAGGGAGCTTCGCCGACATGCGGATCTTCCGTGACGGCGTCGAGATCATCCCGGTGGAGAAGTGGCGCGTGCCGGCGGTGCTCAACGTCGACCAGATGAAGGCGGCGGGGAAGGCGATCCCGTACCAGGGCATCTACGTGTACCGCGTGAACGACTTCGCCCCGCGCGCGGTGGGCACGGTGGCCACGTACACCGTGACGATCAACGATCAGGCCACGCTCAAGCAGTTCAAGCTCACGCTGCAGGGCTCGATGATCGAGCAGATGTGGAAGGACTTCACCCCGTACCAGTACGGCGGCCGGCAGTAACGAGTCCCGAGCTCGAGCTTCTGTGCCGCGCGGCTGACCCCGGCGCGCCCGCCGCCGATCTGGCGGCGCGCGCCGCGGCGGTGCGGGATTGGACGGCGCTGGTGGCGCGCGCGGAGCGCCAGGGCGTCATCCCCCTCCTCGACAAGTTCCTGAGCGCGCATCCCGGCGCCGCCCCCGCGGCGGCCGTCGCGGACGTGCGCACGCGCGCGCGCGTGGAGGCGATGCAATCGCTCACGCTCGCGGGGGAGCTCGCGACGCTCACCGAGCGGCTCGAGCGCGCGGGAGTCCCGGCGCTCGCGCTCAAGGGACCCGCACTCGGCGCGCTCGCGTACGGCGACTTCGCGCTGCGCCCGCAGATGGACGTGGACCTGCTCGTGCACCCCGAGCACGTGGACCGCGCGCTCGCGGTGCTCGCGGAAGCAGGCTTCACGAAGCACTACGATCTCGCCCCAGGGCAGGAGGCCGCGTTCCGGGGCGTGGAGTACCACCATGCGTTGGCGGGTGAGGGGGGGCGATCGGTGGAGCTGCACTGGGGGATCATCAAGCGGCAGTTCGCGCTGCGCGCGGGGGAATCGCTCTGGTGGACTGGCACGCAAGGAGTGTCGTTGGGCGGGCGCACCGTTCGCACGCTCTCGAACGAGGCGACGATCGTGTACTTGGCCATCCACGGCGGGAAGCACGAGTGGCCGCATGTGCGCTGGATCGGCGACATCGCGGCGGTGGCGCGGCTCGCGCCCATGGATTGGGGCGCGGTGGAGCGCGCCAGTAGAGCGCTCGGCACGCTGCGCATGACGCGGCTGGCGCTCGCGCTGGCGAGCGATGTGTGCGGCGCGGTGCTTCCTGAGTCAGCACTGCGGCTCGCGATGGGGGACGACGCCATCCCGTCGCTCGTGGCCGAGGTGCGCGAGCGGTTGGAGGGGTCGGGTGATCCGGCGGGCTTCGTGGCGAGCACGCGATTCCAGCTCGCCCTCCGCGAGCGCGCGGGAGACAAGCTCGCGTTCGCCGTGAGTCACGCGGTGACGCCGAACCTCGATGACTTGCAGACGGCGGACGTGCCGCCGGCGTGGCGTGGAATCTATTTCGTGCTGCGGCCGGTGAGGTTGGCGCGGCGGTGGGCGGGCATGGTGTTCACGCGGGCACGCTAAGGCGAGGGCCGACCGGTCCTGGAAGGCTTAGTGGGCAGGCTAGGCCTCGCGCGGAGTTTCTCGGCGCGACGAATCGCGACGACGGGCCCCGGGTGGAGCTATCGATCGCTGGGGGGGACTCGGTTCGGGTGGTACGCTGGGAATGCGAGCAGTTCACATTGCTCATCCTTGAGCATGATCACAGGCGTACCGAATTCCGACTCGCTCCCCATTCCTAGGTCGGACAGGCCATACCTGGACGGGCAGATCACAGCGAACACGCGCTCGGCGCCATCGAGCTCCGTGTTGATGCTCTTCGTCGTGTCGTGCCATATGAAGGCGCTGGCCGGAACTCGTTCTTTCGTGAGATAGTACCGCAACGCTGCCGACGCCGGTGTCGACGTGACCACGGCGGCTTCGCTCAAGCGAGGCTTGAGGAACTGTGCGTATTCCTGGGCGTTCCAAAAGACAACCGATGCGCAGCCCCGCTTGATGCCCTCGGTCACTCTGAGGCTGGACACCGCGAGCCAGGCGACCCCGAGTGCGCCTAGCAACGCCAATGCCCGTCCGCGGCCTACTGTTGCTGCCTCAACGACTGCGTCCAATCCCTCAGCCGTGAGCAGCAACAGGAACGGCACGACGAACAGGAGCGTGCGAGTGGGTGGCACCACGCGCTGTACGAAGCACAGAACGGTAAGACCGCCAAGAATTGTGACACACAAGATGCGCGATGTCGTTCGCCGCTCGGTTGCACCCATGACCATCGCCAGCAGTACGCACACCACGTTGAGAATCGGACCGCCGAACGCGTTCCCGGAACCCGTCCACGCGAGCAGTTCGTAGCCCGCCAGTCCGATTCCGCTCGTGAGGTGCGCCAGGCTCACCGGGGCAACATACGGGTTGGAGACGAGCGGTCTGATGCCGCGATAGCGGAGTATGACGGGCGCGTAGAGTACGGAGGCCGCGACGCCCAGAACGACCAGCGCGACCAAGGAACTCCGGATGAGAGCTCGTCGATCAGCTTTCCGGGTTCGCACGAAGAGCCACAGTAGGGTAAGCGCGCACGACCATGCCATGGTGGGCACAGCCCATAGGCCGATGGCGCACGCTGCGATCCAACCACCCCAGAGCACGGCCGCCCGGCGATGCGCGAGGGAATCTGCGAACAGAAAGGCCGTGAGGGTCATCAGCGTGACGATCGAATATCCACGCGCACGATCAGAGTATTCGATCAACGGGACCGAGACCGCACATAGTCCTAGCGCGATCAGCGCCGCGCGCGCCGAATAGAGGCGGCGAGCCACCGCATATACCACGGGGAGCGCGAGGCATCCCGCCAAGAGCGCCGGCAGCCTGAGAGCGGCGAGGTTGTCCCCGAAGGCGGAGATCGATGTCTTTGCCAGGGCCGAGTATAGGATGTGGTTGTTCGGCACGTAGTAGTCGGAGAGCACCTGGATCCAACCGCGAGAAACGAACGCGAAATGGGTCTTCGCCTCGTCGTGCTCGATGGGAAGCATGATCAGCGACACTCGAATCATGACTCCCGCCAACACGATGAGACCGGCCGTCCACCAGTAGAATCTGGTTTCGGCGGCCTCCCACGTTCGAATCGAACCACGAGCATCGCGCAGAAGCTCCTTGGCTTCATTGCGTTCGCGACTGATCAATTCGGCGATTTCGATCCTGTCTGGAAGTCGTCTCGACATGATTGCGTTGCCACCCGTACGAGAGAATCAGGTCCTAATCTCGAGCAGCCGCACAGGCGCCATCGCGGCGACGAATACGGACCTTGTGCGAACTTGCCCTTCGATCAACTCGATCGGCGAGGAACCTCCCGTTCGATCACGCTAAGACGCGGGCTAAGGCGATCGCCTCGCGGCAGAGTCGCCCTTCCAAGCGTCGGCTAGCGCGGCGCCTAGCTCAGCGGAGAACTTCTTGGCGCCGGTGCTGTTCAGATGCTCCGCGTCCGAGAAATTCGCGGGATCGTTCGCGATCGCGGGGTCGTCGAACGTGAAGAATGGGATGCCGCGCTTGCGCGCGATCGCGCGGTAGAGAGCGATCGTTTGATCGCGGCCGTGCGCGGCACGTATGGCGGGTCCGAACTCCGGTGCGACGAACATCGTGACGCGCACGTCGTGGAGCTTGGCGATGTCGAGCACGCGCTCGAAGCCCAGCACGCGACTGCGATCGATGTGGTAGGTGGTATCGCGCACAGCGCGCACGGCGGAATCAGACATGTGCGAGGCCGAGAGCCGCGAGCCGAAGGCATCGAACTCGGGGGCGGGGTGCGAGATGAGCTCGAGCACGCTGCGGAGACCGATGCGCCCGTTCCACTCCGCGTACTTGTACATCGGGATGTAGTGCCACGCCTCGGCCTGCATGCCGAAGTACTCGTTGAGCGCATCCTCCACGATCGGCTCGTCGATGTAGGGCACGTACAGGTACGCGTGCAAGCGGTCGCGTAGATAGTTACGGTCAAGGCCGAAAGGATCCACCTCGAGCGCGACTTCACGGGTGGTGTTGTGCTCGAGGAAGCGCTCGAGGACCAACGCGATCTCGGGGAACGCCGCGCCGTTGAGGCCCAAGTTCACCCCTTCGAGCTTCGTGGCGTGATCCACCGTGGGGATGTCCACCGTGTTGTACGCGCGTGACGAGCCGATCACGATGTAATCGAAGTCGCGGTGGTCCATCGCGAAGATCCAATTGACCTTCACTATCGGATTGCGCCGCGCTGCCCAATCGAACAAGGAGGAGAGCGCGGTGCAAATCGCGACGAGCCCGACCATCCAATAGAGGGAGCGGCGAGCCGGGGTCACGGCGATCGCCCGGCAGGGGTGAACGGTCCCCACTCCCGGCGCAGTGCTTCGCCAAGCCGGTGCGAGAAGATCGCCGCTCCTCTCGCGTTCAGGTGGCGCGGGTCCTGGAAGTTCGCTCGGTCGGCGGCGATGTCCGAGTCAGCGACCTCGACGAACGCCGCGCCGTACTCACGGCCGATCGCCCGGTAGCGATCGAACAAAGCTGTGCGATTCCGCACAGCGTCGCGAAACGGCGCATACTCTGTGGCCGTGAACATCGTGACCGGGATGCGACGTGTCCTCGCAGTGGCCAGGAGTCGCTCGAGGTCTTTCACCCAGCTCTCGCTCACCAAGTAGGTGGTGTCGCGAGCAGAATCGAATGCTGCCGCGGAAACGCCATAATGCGGTGGCGCCGAGCCCGTAGAATCGTACTCAGCGTGTTGTCGCCGGAGGACCCGCATCACGCTCTGGATACCGACCCGGTCGTTGTATTCGGCGTACCCAATGAGCGGTACATAATGCCAGAGGAGTTCGCGCGCGCCGAAGTAATCGTGGAGCATGTGTGCGACCGCTGTGTCCTGCAGGTGGGCGATGTAGAGGTACTCGTGGAGCGGGTGGCTGACCCAGACGCTGTCAAGTCCGAATTCGTCCACCTCGAGGAGCACGCGGCGCGTGCTGTTCCGCCGCAGGAACACGTCGAACATCAATGCGATCTCGGGGATCGACGCGCCGTCCTGGCCGAGGTTCAGTCCTCGCCCACGCACGCCGCTGTCCACGGCTGCGACTTGGACGACGCGATACGCACGCGACGAGCCGAGGACGACGTAGTCGTACGTGCCTCCTTTCATCTCGAATACCCAGTTCGCCTTCGACTTGAGGTCGCGCCGCGCAGCCACGCCGATTCCCGCATCGAGCGCGCTGGCGATGATAACGAGCAGCCCCATGAATCCAATCGCGTGCAATGCCTTGGTCGCGTTCGTGGCTGATGGCATCGTCGGCGGTCAGAACTGGAAGTAGATGAACTCCAGCGGACTGTGGAACATCCCGAAGTTCGCAATGAGCAGGAGGAGCGCGTAGTAGAAAGCCCACCGCACGGCGATGGGCTTGTCGTCGAGGAACCGGCGCATCTGCTTGTGACGCTCAATGAGGTGCACGCCCTCCATGATCGCAATCATCACGACGCTCACGAGGAAGTAGTCCGTCATGACCGCGGCCCGGAACCCCACCCTGGTGAGTCCGGAAAGCGCATGTGTGATCACGAACTGCGCGTCGGTCATCGAGTTGGCGCGGAAGAAGACCCATGCGATGAGCACGAGGTGGAAAGTGATGAAAGCATGGATCCACCGATGGCTCCACTTGACCCGCTGCATTAGCTCAGCCGCGTAGAACCGCCGGCGCCAAGCCGCGGTGGCGGCCCCGATCACTATGTATGTCCCGTGCAGCGCCCCCCATGCGAGGAACGTCCAGTTCGCGCCGTGCCAGAGACCGCTCAAGATGAACACGATGAGGATGTTCACCTGCCACCGATGCAGTGGCACACGGCTCCCGCCGAGCGGGATGTAGAGATAGTCGCGGAACCACGACGACAGCGAGATGTGCCAACGCCGCCAGAACTCAGCGATGGACTTCGAGAAGTACGGCCGGTTGAAATTGTCCATCAAGCGGAAACCCATCACCTGCGCGGCGCCGATGGCGATGTCCGTGTAGCCCGAGAAGTCGCAGTAGATCTGGAAGGCGAAGAAGTACGTCGCGACGATGAGCGGCCAACCCGTGTGGCCGGTAGGATCGTTGTAGATCTGGTTCACGTAGAGCGCGAGCCGGTCGGCGATCACCACCTTCTTGAAGAAGCCCCACGTCATCAGCTTGAGACCGTCGGCCACGCGGTCCCAGTCCCACGTGTGCTCTTCGCGGAATTGGTGCAGCAGGTTGTACGGTCGCTCGATCGGGCCGGCGACGAGCTGCGGGTAGAACATCACGTAGAGCGCGTAGATCCCGAGGTGCCGCTCCGCGGCCACGCGCCCGCGATAGACCTCGATCGTGTAGCTCATCGACTGGAACGTGTGGAACGAGAGCCCGATCGGGAGGATGATGTCGAGGTGCGGGATCACCCACGCGAGCCCGAGGAGCGAGAAGAGCCCGTTCAGGTTCGCGTCGACGAAATTGATGTACTTGAAGAAGCCGAGGAGGCCGAGGTTCGCGGCCAGACTAAGCACCAGGAACGCGCGCCGCCGCGGCCCCTCGGCGTGCTCGATCGCTCTCCCCGCGACGTAGTCGACGAGGATGAGGAACGCGAGGATGAAGAGGTATTTCGGGATGAACGCCGCGTAGAACACGCAGCTGGCTGCGAGCAGCAGGAGCCAGCGCACCCGGTGCGGCGCGAGGAAGTACAGCGCCGTGACGACCGGGAAGAACGCGAGGAACTCGAGGGAGTTGAAGAGCATTCGGCGCTAGGTGTGGGCCTATCCCTCAGGCCGGTCTCGATGCTGCGGATCGCACGAAGTCGCGATGCTTGGCGTTGGCGAGCGTCGGCAACGAGTCGACCACGAGAACGCGCACCGGGCAGTCGCTCCCGAACGCCTTCACGCACTCGCGCGCCAGGGAGTCCAGCATTTCGGGGCTCAAGGGGCGCGAGACCACGAGGCGCAATTCGATCGTGCCGCCCTCCTCCTGGACGAATCGATAACGCCGGATCGCACCGAGGCCCGCGAACGGTTTCACGATGTAGCTCGGCAAGTTCGCATTGATCCGCCGCCCATTCGGAAGCACGATCGCATCTCCCGATCGCCCCTCGATCGATGCGAGCATCGGGTGCGCGCGGCCGCACTCGCACGCGCCTGGCTTCAGCTCGATGTCGTCCCCGATCGCGTATCGGATCATCGGGAAAGCGCGGAGCATCATGTCCGTCACGATGGCCTCTCCGCGCGTGGCGCCTGAGCCTTGCAACTCCAGCCACGTAGTCTCGACGTTCACGTGCAGCGATCCCGCCGGGCATTCGCACGCGCTGAGGCCGCCCTCGGCGCTCCCGTAGGTATCCACGCACCGCGCGCCCGTCACCCTGGTGATGAGCTCGCGCTGATGCGCACGCAACGGCTCGGCCGTGAGGAACACCGCCTTGAGCGAGAGATCGTGCAGCGTCTCCCCCCGGTCCTGCACGAGCACGCAGAAGTCGAAGATCGCCGACGGGTAACCGATGGCATGCGTCGGGCGGCGGCGGCGCAGGCTCGCGAGATGCGCCTGCAGTCGCGCGGGGGCGATGTCGTAGGCCGACACGCGGGTGCGGTTGAATGCCCAGTCGCGCGCGGCCACCGTGGCGCGTGCACGCGTGCTCCAGTGGAGACCGAAGAAGAGCGCCGAGGGCTCACCCACTGCCACGCCGAAGTCCGCCATGCACCGGTACATGAGCGCGTGCCGGTACGCCCACGCGCGGAGGTCACACGCGAAACGAAGGGGCGTTCCCGACGAACCAGACGTCGAGTCGGGATAGGTCTCGCGGCGCGGAACATCCGGAGCCACGAACGAGTCGTACTCGCGCGCGACGGTTTCGCGCTCCAATACGGGAAGACGGCCCATCAAGGTGCCGACGTCCTCCCAGGTGCGTGCGGCGCGGATGTCGGCCGCGAATGGCGCCAGCGACCTGCGATAGTGCGGAACGCGCTCGAGCGCGAAGAGCAACTGGTCGCGCTGTCTCGACGCCTGCTGCGCGAAGAGCGCGTCGCGTGAGAGGCGTGCGCTCCGTTCGACGTCGCGCAGCGCGGCGGCCACGGGTTCCCGCCGGATCGCCTGAAGCGTGAAGTAGAGATGCCGCGCCCAGGACGATCGCACCGACTCGACCCCTCAGGAGTGGAAGTGCGAGTGCGCCGCGCGAGGCTCACGCCTTCTGCGGCTCGTCCCCGTAGTAATAGTCGTAGTAGTAATAGCCGCCGTACTGCGGCACCTTGCGGTCCGGATCGTTGAGCACGGCGCCCACCACGCGCGCGCCGACGTTCGTGAGACGCTGCATCGCATGCTGCGCCGCTCCGCGCTCCGTGTTCCCGGCGCGTAGCACGAGGATCACCCCATCGGCGATCCTGCCGAGGATCATCGCGTCGCCCGCCACGTGCACCGGGGGCGTATCGAGGATCACGATGTCGAACTGGCCGGCGACCTCTTCCAGGATGGCGTGCGTCCGCGCGCTCCCGAGGAGCTCCGACGGATTCGGCGGGAAGGTGCCCGCCGGGACGAAGCTCAGGCGCTCGACCGGCGACGCGCGCATCACCTCGGCGAGCGTGTTCTGCCCCGCCAAGAGCTGCGTCATCCCAGGCTCGCGCGGCACCCGGAACACGTTGTGCAGACGTCCACGCCGGAGATCGCAGTCGGCCAGGAGCACCCGCAGCCCCTGTTGAGCGAAGGTCACCGCGAGGTTCGCGGCGGTGGTGGTCTTCCCATCTTGCGGACTCGGGCTGGTGATCACGATCGTGCGCAGCGAGTGGACCGCCTGCGAGAAGATCAGGTTCGTGCGCAGGGTGCGGAAGGCCTCGGCGCTCGTCGAGCGGAGATTGCTCGCCGTGACCAGCGCCGGGCTGTCGCCGGCCTTCTTGCGCTGCGACCGACGCGACTGCGGGAGGGCCATGTCCAAGCCGGCGAACTTGAGGCGCCCGTGTTCGCCCGCCGTCGGAAGGATCTGCGGGATTATCGCCAGACCGGGCACTCGGAGCAGCTGCTCGATCTCCTCCCGGCGGCGGATCGCGGTATTCATTCGCTCGACCAGGAACGCGGCGCCGGCGCCGAAGAACAGCCCGAGCACGAGTCCGAGCCCGAGCTTCGTGCGCGTGCGCGCACCGATCGGTTTCGTCGGCCGCGTCGCGTAGTCCACGATCTCGACCTGTCCCGCCTCCACCGCCTCGCTCACGCTCGCCCGCTGGTAGTCATCACGGAGCTGGTCGGACATCCGCTTGATGGTCTCGACACGCGTCATGAGGCGCGCCTCGGCCGCTTGCTTGGCGGGCATCGCGGCGAGCACCCCCGCGAACTTCGAGAACTCGCTGCTCGTCGAGGCGATACGATCCGTGAGCGACGACACGTGGCTCTGGATCGCGCTCACGAGGCGTTCCTGCGTCGCGCCGACGAGCGTGTTGAGGCGTTCCACATCAGGGTTGGTCGGCGCGCTCCCATATTGTCCCGCCGTGAGGGAGTCGCGAGTCATCTCGAGCTGCACGAACTGGTCGTACAACGCGGAGACGACAGGATTCGCGGCGATCTCCGGCGAGGAGATGATCGTCTGCAGCGTCTTGGCTCGAGTGCTGTCCCATGGCCCTTGGAGCGTCACGAGCAGCCGCTGATACATGTCGCGGTCGGCGATCATCTCCTGGCGCTTGTCCTCGAGCTGGAAGAGCTCCGCCTGCTGCGCCGTCACCTGGTCGGCGGTGCCGTACATGTGCTCCTGGCTGCGGAACTCGCTCAGCTTCTGCTGCGCATCGTTGAGTTGCGAGTCGCTCTTGAGCACTTGGACGCCGAGGAACTCGCGGCGGCGGCGGGACTCGGCCTGCCAGGCCTGTGCGTTGGCGTCGCGGAACACGTCCACCGTCGCGTTCACTACCTGCTGCGCCTGGTACGGATCCTCGTCCACGTAGTCGACGTCGATGACGTCCGTGAGCTTGCGTTGGCGCGGCGTGAGCGCGGCGGTCAAGCCGATGGCCGCACTCACCAAGGGCTTCGACACCAGCCACCCTTCGGCGACGCCAGGGTTGTCCTTCACGGCGAAACTGAGTCCGCCGATCGTGATGAGACTGTCGTACGCCGCACGTGCGGTAACTGCGCCAGCCGACGCCACGATCCCTTCTCGCCGGAACCGGAGCCGGATGCTGTCCGCTACCGGGTCACTCACCACCGTGAGCGTGGAGAAGATCTTCGCGCCCACCCCCTTGGGTATGACACGCAGACCGAGCGGGTGTTGCTTCACGACCTCTGTCGCCACGCTGCGGCTGTCGAGCACCTGCAATTGCGACTGGATCGGGTCGGCCCACATGGCCACGCCGCCGTACACAGGCGGCTGATTGTCGATGCCATTCGTCATCGCCCGCCGAGTGTCGACCAGCCGGATCGTGGCGGTCGCCTGGTATTTCGGTGCCTCGGTCTTCGCGATGATCCAAGCGGCTCCGACCGACGCGAGCGTGATGACCGTCACCAGCTTCCAGCGACGGCGGATCGTCGCGAGCAATTCCTTCAGGTCCACCTGCTCGAGGATCGGATCGCCGTCATCGGCGTGCGCGCGCCACGACGGCGCGTGCTCATCCGCCGCCGCAACAGCCGTGGACCTGGGGGGGGGCAGGAGATCGGACATGTCAGCGTCTCGTATAGTACCCGATCGCGATGAACATCGTCACGAGGCTCGCGATCGGCGCGGCGTAGTTCCGCAGGAAATCGATCTTCCGCCCAACGATCACCTGATCGCCCGACTGCACGTGCAGCGTGTCGAGCGCGAGTCCCACGTTGGTCATGTCATACACCGTGACCTTGTGCCCTCGCACGAGCTTCACGTCCGTGACATCCGCATCCACCGTCGGCCCGCCCCCGATCGCGATCGCCTGCGAGATGGTGGTGGTCTGCGGCACGTTGAACAAGCCCGGCGCGTGCACCTCACCACCCACCAGCACGCGGTACAGCGGCTCCACGATGAACTGCGGGTTCGACTGGAACTTGGCAAGGAAGGCGGCGACGTGCGCGCGCACGGTGTCCGGCGGGAGAGCCACCACGTCCAGTTGCTGGTACAACGGTTGCAGCAGCTTGCCGTTCGGCCCCACTATGAATTCGCCACTCAATTCCTGATTGCGCCAGACGTCCACCTTCAGCACGTCGCCGGGGCTGAGCTCGTAGCGCCACGCGGCGTTCTGCGAATCGGCCACCGCGCGCGCCACGGGCGCGGTGCGCATCGGCTCCGTTTCCGGCGCTGAGGCCGGCGACGAGGCGCACGCCGCGAGCACGATCACGAGAGCGGGGGCGAATCGGTGCATGAGTCCGTGGAAGGGCAGTCGTAATGATACGCGCACGCCGCGCTAGCGGCCAAGGTGCGCGAGGGTCCGCAAGATGACTCCCAGGTCCGAACGCCGGGTCGCGCGCTCGGCGTACTCCAGGTTGAGGCGGATCTTGCGGGGCGCGATTTCCTCGATGTACGCCCGTTCGGGATCCGCGTGGGTAGCCAGCACGGCCGCCTCATCCCGGTACTCTAAGGACGCGGGATCGGTCACTCCGGGCACAAGATCGAGCACCCGGCGCTCCGCCGCCGAATACCCGGCCACGTACTTGGCCACCTCGGGGCGGGGACCCACGAGGCTCATCTGGCCGGCGAGCACGTTCAGGAGCTGAGGGAGCTCATCCAGCTTGTAGCGGCGCAGCACGCGCCCCACCGGGGTGATCCGCGGGTCGTCGCCCACGGTGAGAGCCCCCCCTCTCTGAGCTGCATCAGCGACCATCGTGCGGAACTTCCACATGCGAAAGGGCACGCCGGCGCGGCCGATCCTGTCCTGCCGGAAGAACACCGGGCCCGCGCTGTCGAGCTTCACGGCCACGGCGATCGCGGCGAACACGGGAGACAAAACGATCAGCCCCACGCCCGAGGCCGTGACGTCGAACAGGCGCTTCCCCGCCGTCACCGGCGGTGCGCCTCAGCGATCTCGAGCACGGCGCTCGTCACATCCGATACGTCGGCATCGGCGAGGCCGGGGTGCAGCGGGATGGAGACGATCCGCTCGTAGTTCGAGAGCGCCACCCGGAAGTCAGCGGGCTTCAACTGGTATTTGTCCCGGTAGAACGGATGCAGGTGCACCGGGATGAAATGCACGGAGCTCCCGATGTTCCGCGCCGCGAGCTCCTTGATGAACTCGTCGCGCCCGATGGCGATCGCGTCGGGGCGCAGGCGGAGCGTGTACAGGTGCCACGCGTGCGTCACGTCAGCTCGGCGCGCGGGGAGCTCGAACGCCGGGTGATCGCGCAGCGCACGATCGTACGCCGCCACCACCTCGCGGCGCCGCGCTTGGAGACGTTCGAGCTTGGCGAGCTGCGTGAGGCCGAGTGCCGCTTGGATGTCGGGCATGTTGTACTTGAAGCCGGGCATCAGCACTTCGTAGAACCAGCTCCCCCCTTTGTCATAGCGCTTCCACGCATCGCGGCTCATGCCGTGCAGCCCCGCCACGCGCGCCTTGTCTAGGAGTTCGGGCGAGCCGGTGAGCATTCCCCCCTCGCCCGTGGTGAGGTTCTTCGTGGCGTAGAAGCTGAAGGCGGCGGGATTGCCGCTCGAGCCGATCGCGCGCCCTTTGTACTTGGCCGCGAGTGCGTGCGCCGCATCCTCGAGCACCGTGATGCCGCGCGGCTTCGCTGCGGCGACGATCGGATCGAGATCCGCGGGATGTCCCGCGAAGTGCACCGGGATGATCACCTTCGTGCGCGCTGTGATCGCGCGCGCCACGAGCGCGGGGTCGATGTTCAGTGTGTCCGGCTCCACGTCCACGAGCACGGGGCGCGCGCCCACGTGCTCGATCACGTTCACGCTCGCGCAGAACGTGTTCGGCGTGGTGATCACTTCATCCCCCGCGCCGATGCCGAGCGCGATGAGCGCGCTGTGCAGCGCCGCGGTGCAGGAGTTGAACGCCGCGGCGCCCGGGGCGCCCACGTAGGCCGCGAATTGCTCCTCGAGCTTCTTCACGCGCGGGCCGGTGGTGATCCAGCCGGAGCGCAGCGCATCGACGACGGCGGCGATGTCGGTCTCGTCGATCGACGGGGGGCTGAACTGGAGGAACGTCGCGCGGGGGCTCATCGCGCGCGAATGGCGGCCAGCGTGTGCGTGCGCAAAGGCGTTAAAGTAGTGATAATGTTATACAAGTGGCTTGATAGTGGCGCTACAAGCCGAGCCAGCGGCGGTGCGAGCGTGATCTTCTCTGAGCGCACGGCACAACCCGGGAAGAGCGCTACCAGCTCACTCGCCGTCACCTTCCGCACGTTCGGGTTGCGCGGGTTGTCGACGTGGAAGTCGTACCAGAGGATCATGCCGCCGGGGCGCATCACCCGGCGCATCTCCTGCGCCGAGCGACGGCGCCGTTCGGGGTCCAGGATGGACGTGAACACGGTGGACTGCAGCACGAGATCGAAGCTCGCGTCGGCGAACGGGAGCGCTGCCAGGTCCCCCTGCTGCACGGTGACCCCTGGCGCGACGCTGCGCCGGGCATCGGCCACGCGGTCGGCCAGCAGTTCCACACCGAACACCTGCTCCGGCCGCGCCCCCCAACGCACGAGGTCGCGCAGCCACTGCCCTGCGCCGCAGCCCACCTCGAGCACGCGCACGTTCGCGAGCGGCGTCATCCCTTCGCGCCCGAGGAGCGCGAGCACGCGCCGCTCGCGCTCGGCGAGCATGCACTGGTGCGCGACATCGGCCGAGCTGCCGCGCGCGGTCGCGGCGCGCGCCGCGTAGGCCGCGGAGAGCCGACGCGCTTCCGCGTCAGCGGGAGAGTTCAGGGGCGGCGGGAGCGGGGGCACGACGCAAGATGGCGAATCGGAGCGTGCCGCGCAGGAATCCGACGCCGTACGCGACGTGCATCGTCACCAATGCGGCGGCGAAGGCCGCGGCGACCTTGAAGCCGCTCGATCGCGCGACCACCGCGGCAGCGCCGAGTGCGAACGCGGCGTACGCGCCCGCCACGGCGGCGAGGAATCCTACTCCCCACCACGAGAACGGGGCGAGAAGAGCGCCGGCCACGAGCGCCACCACGAGCGTGGACGGCGCGAACTGGCGCGGCTGCAGGGGCGCTCCCGAGCGGATCGCCGCGAGCGGCTTGTAGTAGCCGTACTGCGAGAACATCTGCCAGAGCTGATCGAGACGCTCGCGCGCGAAGTAGCGCGTCACGACGCTCGGGAGCAGCAGCACACGTCCCCCCGCGCGCCGGAGACGCATGTTGAATTCGTCGTCTTGGTTGCGCGGGAGCGATTCATCGAACAGCCCCACCTTCGTGAACGTCTCTCGCCGCCAGCAGCCGAAGGGGACGGTGTCCACCCACCTGGGCGCCTCCGTGCCGACGCGGAAGTGCGAATCCCCGACGCCGGCGCGCGAGGAGAGCGCGATGGCGATGGCGCGCGCCACGGGGCCCGATCCGGCGGGGAGGACTTCGGTGATGCCGCCTACGTTGTCGGCCTGGTGTTCGTCGAGCGCGCGCACGAGCTGTGGGATGTAGTCGGCGGGATACTCGCAGTGCGCGTCCATGCGCATGACGATCTCGCCGCGCGCCCGCGCGATGCCGAGGTTCATGGCGGCGGGAGCGGTGCGCGCTTCGTTCTCGACGAGCACGATGCGCGGATCGCGCTCGACATTGGCCGCGATCTGCGCGCGGGTGCCGTCCTTGCTCATGCCGTCCACCACCAGGATCTCCAGGCGGTCGTGCGGATACGCGGACGCGGTGATGGAGCGCAAGCAGCGGTCGATGAAGCGGCCTTCGTTCCGGCAGGGGACGATGACGGTGACGTAAGGCGTCATGCGCGCGCCGTCAGCCCTTGATGTACGCGTCGTACCAGATCGCGATCATCGCGAGCTGGAACACCAGCGGCTCCGGATCGGGATCGCCGCGCAGGAACGCGTCCACGGCGGCGCGCACCCGGTTCCGCATGAACGGACCGCTCTTGATCGGCTCGAGGCCCGGGAGCATCCCCACGAGCTGGCGCAACTCCGGCACCTCTCGAAGATAGCTGCTCCAAGGCACGCCGAAGCCCCACTTCCGGTGCGTGAGGACACGCGGTGGGAGGCGGCTTCCGCTCGTACGGCGCAGGATCGCCTTGCCTCGGAATCGCGTGAAGAGCTCGCTCGAGGGCATGGACGCGAGACCCTCGACGAGCCGGTAGTCGAGGAACGGGACGCGGCATTCGATCGAGGCGCCCATGGTCATGCGGTCGTTGCGATCGAGCTCCGAGCACAAGAACGCATGTTGGTCCATGTACATCGCCTGTCGCACTGGCTCATCCGGATACAGACGCATCGACTCTTCCAGGAACTCGCGCCGCGCGGGGAATTCGCCGCGCGCGTCCATGCCCAGCGCGCGCAATTCGCCGGGGAGCACCTCGCAGGCGTTGAAGATCACGAGATCCTCCGGCGCACCAAGGGCGAGGAAGCGCAGGAGCTTCCGCAGTCGCCGGCTCAGCGGCAGCGAACCGAAGGCCGCGAGCGGGCGGCGCGCCTCGAACAGTTCGTTCAGGAATCGGAGCGGCTGATAGCGCACGTAGCCGCCCATCGTCTCGTCCGCTCCTTCGCCTGAGAGCAGGACGGTCACCGATGGCTTCGCGAGCGCGGAGATGCGCCACAAGTGCACCTCGTTCGAATGCGCGAGCGGTTCGTCGCGGAGCACACTCGCCGCACTCAGATGCGCCAGGAGGGACTCGGGCGCCACCGCCAACTCGTGCGCCCGCAGGTCCCACGCCGCCGCGACCTCCCGGGCGATATCTCCCTCGTCGAATGCGCGCTCGGGGAATCGCACCGTGAACGTCGCCGTGTGCTCACGCGTCGTGGAGGCGAGCGAAGCGGCGACCGCCCCCGAGTCGAGTCCGCCGCTCAACAGCACCCCGACGGGGACGTCGCTGATCCTTTCCAGTGCCACCGCGTCATCGAACAGCGAGGCGAACCAAGTGTCGCTCGCACCGTCGGGCTCAGGCCTACTCGCTCGGCGAGAGAGGTCCCACCACCGATCCATCGTGACCTCTCCATCCTTCCATCGGATCCAGTGGCCGGGGCGCAGCCGCTTCACGCCGACCAGCGGCGTGCGCTCACCCGCCGTGAATCGGAAGCAGAGGAGCTCTTCCCACGTGCCTTCGTCGAACTGCTTCGGCAGGCCGGCGGAGAAGAGCGCCTTCGGCTCGCTGGCGAACAGGAATTCTCCTTCGTGCCGCGCGTAGCAGAGCGGCTTGATCCCCAACCGGTCGCGCGTGATGAAGAGGGAGCGATCCTGTGCGTCCCAGATCGCGAACGCGAAGAGGCCATTCAGGCGCGGGAGCATGGCGGCGCCCTCGCGCGCGTACAGCTCCACGAGCACTTCGGTGTCTGAGCGCGAGCGGAACCGCACGCCGCGGTGCTCCAGCAGCGCCCGGAGCTCTAGGAAGTTGAAGATCTCGCCGTTGTGCACGATCGCGAAGCGGCCATCCGCGGACCACATCGGCATGTGGCCGGCGGGGGAGAGGTCGAGGATCGAAAGTCGCCGCACTCCGAGCGCGATCGCGTTCGCCGCGTACGATCCCGCATCGTCGGGTCCGCGCACGCGCATGGTGTCGCGCATCACCCGCACGCGCCGCTCGAGCTCCGCATCGCTCTGACGGGACCCCGCGATCCCGCAGATGCCGCACATCAGGCCGGCCCCACGGCGCGGCCGAGCACTTCGGTGAACAGCTTCTCCCATCGCGCGCGCACCGGCGGCCAGGCCCACTCGGCGGCGAGCTGGGCCCCGGCGGTGGACAAGCGCGCGGCCAACCCGGGCTCGCGCACGAGACGGACCACCGCCTCCGCCATCGCATCGGCGTCCCCGGCGTTCACGAGTAGCCCGGTGTACCCGTCGATGACGAGATCGCGGATGCCTCCCACGTCCGTCGTCACCACCGGGATCCCGAACGCCGCCATCTCCACCACCGCCACCGGCGCGTTGTCCACGTTCGTGGTGTTCAGGAACACATCGCATCGCGCGGCGACCTCGCGCTTGCGGCGCTCATCCAGGAAGCCGAGGATCTCGACCGCGCCATCCAGTCGCAGCTCGCGAGCGCCGGCCGCGACGACGTCGCGCATCCCTTTGTCCTGCCCGGCCATCACGAGCGTCGCCTCCGGGAGCTGCTCGCGCACGCGCGCGAGCACGCGCAGCGCCATCAGCGGGTTGTAGATCTCGTGATACGCGCGCATCCAGAGGAGTCGCGGCGTCACGTGTTCACGATGCCGGTACGGATAGCTCTCGACATCGAGGATGTTCGGGATGACGCGCACCTCTCCCGCCGTCGGCCGCATCTCACGGGCGAGGAATTCACTCGGCGCCACGAGCGCGGCGGCCCGGCGCAGCACGCGTTCGCTCCACTTCGGGAACCGCATCGCGAACGCCGGCATCCCGCCGCCGTGCAGATGCATGATGAGCGGCTTCGAGTGCGCGCGCACCATGCGCGTGACGATGTCCTCGACGACGAACGAAGGGCCGCTATAGGTCTCTACGATCACGAGGTCGAGCCGGGGGAGCTCGCGGTGCAGCGTCGAGATGGTGTCCGCGAGGCGCCGGAAGCGTCCCGGACGCACGGACGTCGAGACGACATCGTACCCCGATTCGCGGAGCAGGTCGGTGAGGAACTCTCCTTGCGTGGTGACGTAGCCCGGATTGCGGCCGAGCATCGGGCCAGTGATGGCGATGCGCGGAAGATCGCGCGGGCTCGGCGCGATCACAGATTCCCGTCCGAGTCGAAGATGCTGTAGTTCATCCGCGCGTACTTCGGCCGGAAGGTCGAACCGGGATGACAGAGGATCTGGCACGGGCGGCGCATCACGAAGAAGCCGCTGTCGCGCAGCCAAGCCAGCTGCTCTCCAGTGTCGGCGTATGCTTCGACCGTCTTCGCGCCGACGGCCAACGCCATCGTCCTCACTGCGGAGAAGAGCCGAATGAACTCCTCCGCGTTCTCGGCTCCCCAGTCGAAGACGTAGAGATAGGGACCCCCCTGGCCAACGATCGCATAACCAGTGCGCCCGGCGCGCAGCGCGGACAACGGCTCCACGAATCCGGTGAGCCCGGCGCAACGCCAGCTCAGGAAGGCGTCATCGTGAACGATGTACGGGCCTTCAAGCCGACTCTGGTGATCTCGCACCCGCGGTGCGATGTCGCGCCAACCAGTTGCTTCGGCGCGCTCCGCAGGTGGCCGCTTCGAGTCGTCGAGCGAGCGCGAGCGGCGTGCGAGCACCGGGCGCAGGGCGGCCCCGATCACGGGGGACAACCCTTGCAAACGGGCGGGCAGCTTCCAGCTGACCACGTGCGAGGGATCCAGCGGCAGCACCGCGATCGCCGGTCCCCGGAACGATTCGAAGCCGACGCGCTGCATGGTGACATCTGCGGCGGGACTTGGGTTGTGCCCGAGCGTCACCATCCCGCGAGACATCGCGGATTCCAACAACCGCGAGGCGACCCGGCGACGTCGCGCCACAGGATCGACCATGATGTCGCACACCCACTGGCACGCGACGACCTTGCCGTCGACCGCGAGCGTTGCCGGGATGAGGCCGCATTGGCCCACCACCGCTCCGTCCACCACTGCCAGCAGCAGGCCGGGCACCGGCCCTCGCTCAGGTCCACGGAACTTCCATCGGTTGAATCGCTCTTCCCGTCGGCGTCTCTTCGTCGGCCACATGCGATGGGCGAAGCGCGCGTGCGCCTCCGCGAGGGGGCCATCGAACGGCGTGATCGTCAGCTCGTGCTCGCCGACTCCAGTAGTGGCGCTCATTGAGGGCCACCGCGCTCCAGCTCGAGATGCTCGGATACCGTGCGTGTGCGGATGCGGCCCGCGATCTGGAGTTCCGCGACGCGCTCGAGGAACGGGTGGAGTGCGGAGAAATCCTCGGCGCCTCCTCTCGTAAGGCCGCTGGGGTGTCCATTGATCACGACGGAGCGCCCCCGCGATATCGCCTGGTCCAGGAGCGCGAGCGCCTGCGCGTCGAACCCCGTGTGATGTTGTGAGATGCAGGCGATGCCGGCGCAGCGCTCGGCGCGCGCGCCGAGGAGAGGCCGGACCTTCCGCCCGGTGAGGCGCTGCGTGAGCGAACGGTACGCGACGCGACACCAGGCGTATCCGCTCGTGCGAAGCGCCCGACAGAGCGACGTGATGTCCGCGGCGGCGCGCAACGGGTTCATCGCCCGATCGCCAAGGCTCACCGCCCCCTTCCGGTACCAGGTCATGGGGCGGCTGAAGGGTGGGACGAATCCTCTCACGGCGCCCGGTTCTCCGAGACACTTCTCGAGTGCGGCCTTGCTCCTGTCGAGCGAGCGGCGAACTTGTTCGCGCTCCAGGAAGGGGAACCATTCGTGCCGCCACGAGTGCGAAGCGATCTCGTGTCCGGCCGCGCGGATGCGGCGGATCTGATCCGGCACGTGGTATGGGAATACTCCGGGTTCGGCCGCGAATCCGACGCACGCGAACGTCATGCGGACGCCGGCGCTACCCGAAAGCGCTAGCAGCCGGTCCACGCTCTGCGTCTCCTCGAAGAGCACCTCTTCGTGGAAGTTGTACGGATACGTTGCGTTCACCTGCCCGATCGCCGAATCGAAATCCCAGATGAGGAGCAGGGATGGTGCGTCGGTCACGCGTCTGCCTCCACAGCAGGAGCGGCGCGCGGCGGAGGTCGAGAGGCGAAGAAGAGCGCTGCGGCGAGCCCGAAGGCGAACGGTGTGATGGCGAGACGCATCGCAGCGTGCGTCATGGTGAGCATCGACCACGCGACGAGTGCGAGAGAGATCGCTTTCGCCGAGGAGTTGCGTTGACTCGAAACGTCGCGCATCGCGATCACGAGCATTAGCGCGAGTGCCGCGAGGCCGAAGATCCCGTGCTGAGCAGGAAGTCGACTGAATTCCGTGTGCACCGAAGACGAGACGTCGCCGAAAGCGTCCAGGGTGGCGGGCCCAGTGCCGAAGATCGGGTGCGCGACGAAGCTCTCCAGCTCGGTCTTGATGAGCACATCACGCCCGGTCGGGTCCGTGTCGCTGAACCGCGTCGCGATGGCTCCCTCCGTGAGCGCATCGAGCCTGGGGATCACGATGAATTGCACCGCCGCGACGACGGCGACAGCCCCCACGAACAGTGCGACGCGATTGCGTGCGCCCTTCACGAGCAACGGCGAGGCGATGAGGAGCGCGCCGATCCCGCCGAAGAGTCCGCCCCGCGAGAACGTGAGAGCGCTCAGCGTTCCTAACAGGAGCGCGAATCCGGTGAAGACCAATCGTTCGCGCGCGCGATCCTCCACGAGGAGAGCGAGGAGGATCGCGAGCAGGACGCCGAGGCCGAAGACCGTCGAGACTTGGTTGGGGCCGTAGCCCGCGCTCGTCTGGAAATTCGAAGCGTCAGTGAACGTCAGATCATCGAGGCTCGCCGTCTTCGTCATCGCGATCAGGCCGAGGCTGACGATCGGGGCGATGATCGCGAGGAACATGCGCTGGATGTCCGCGCGCGACGGGCGCAGCTGCGAGAAGAACCAGGTGGACACCGCCAGCAACAGCGGCCCCGAGAGATTGAAGCTCACCTGTTGACGTGCGAACTCGAATGGCTTCTCCGAGAACGAGATCAACGTCGATGGCATCAAGAAGGCGAAGTACGAGACCGATACCCAATCCCACCGGAGCTTCCGTACGCGCGCGAGCACGATGATCATGATCACCACGTTCGCGTACTTCACGAACTCCCAGGGAAGCCTCGCCTTCCCGAGCCGCCAAAGGATCTCGCTCCCGGCCATGTAACAGCAGATGATCGCCACCCGCCGCAACGTCGACGTCATCGCCGCCCAGAGCGCGATACCGAACGTCACCATCGCATGAAGTGTGGCCAAGGCGACGGACCGCGCCAGCAAGATTCCGTACAGGCCATGTCCGAGCAGGATCACCGAGATCCACAGCGCCGTGAGCTCGCGCGGCGGACTCTTCGAGACGTGCGGGCGGAGAAGGAGCGGACCGCGCGGCTTCGCGGGCTGCTCGGGGGCCCGCGGCTCGGCTACCGGCGTGACCGTCACGTCGTCACGCTCGCTGCTCTAGCTGCAGCATCGCGCGCACCCGTTCCAAGTATCGCGCATAGGTGAATCCCTCCGCCGCCTTCACGGCCTTCGGTGATTCGGCGCGCCACCGCTCTGGCGCGTTCACGTACTGCAGCACTCCTTCGACGAAACCATCCACGTCATCCGGGTCGGCCACTGTGCCGATCCCGAACTTCACGAGATACTCCGGGATGCTGCTCACCCGACTCGCGACGGGAACGACCCCGAACGCCATCGCCTCGCTCAGCACCTTCGGCCACCCCTCGCTGCGGCTCGGGAAGAGCATGAGATGCGCGGCCGCGTAACGCGGCGCCAGCGTGCCGTGCGGCAGCCACCCGTGAAAGGTAAGCGATTCCGAGATGCCTCTCTCGCGCGCCATCTGCTCCAGTTCGTCGCGCATCGGGCCGTCCCCCACGAAGTCGAGCCGCACCGCGAAGCCGCGGCGCAGCAGCCGTGTCAGCACCTCGAGCGCGCGCCCTACGCCCTTCCCTTCCTCAAGACGACCCACGAAGAGCATCCGCACCGGATAGCCGAACTCCTTCTTGGCCGCCGCGGCGCGTCCTTCGGCGAGCTCACCATCCGTCAGACTCGGATTCAGCCACGCCTGCACGTGCGGCGGCTGCCCCGGCCAGTTCCCGTTCACGGTCACGATCGCCCGATGCCACGGCTTCGCCAGCCAGCGGCGCTGGAGCTCGTAGCTCCATGGTTCCTCGCCGCGCGGATGCCAATTGCCCGCATACTTGATCCAGCGCTTCCGCGGGTTCCGCAACAGTGGGAACAGGAACGCCATCGCCATGCTGACGCTCGCCGGACACCGCAGCTGCACGGCCTCTGCGCCGCGCATCTCCTGGAGGCACGCACGCACGTAACCAGGGAGCGCGCGCAGCACGCCCAGTTTGTCCACTATCAACTCCCCGCCGCTCGGTCGCAGCTCGCGTACGCGCACCCGCGGCGAGGTGTACGGCAGCGCGTTCGCGGGGGGCGGTCCCTCGTTCAACGGCGCCACGTGCACGAGCTCGTCGAAGAGCGCGGCCACCTCATCGAGCTCGCGCACCGTCGGCCCCCATCCGACCAACGTGTCGCCGCGGCGATGATGCGGAGTGTCGGAGATCACCACGAGCCGGCGCCCGCGTGGGCGTGTGGCCTCGCGCAGCACCGCATCGTACCGCGCCGCGCGGCGCGCCCACGTTTGCTCCGCAAGTGCGCGCGCGCGCGCCGCGTCGGCCATGCGAGCCCGCCGAGCATCGTCGCGCAAGAGCTCATCGATGGCGCGCGCCGTGCCGTCGGGATCGTTCTCTCGAACGAGCACGCCCGTCTCGCCGCCAACGACAGCCTCCGCCAATCCGGAGCCGGCGCTGACCACGGCCGCCTTTCCGCACAGCGCGGCCTCCACCACCGCGATCCCATATCCCTCGAAATCGCCGTCGCGCGTATTGCGGCTCGTCATCACGAAGAGATCGCACGCGTTCATGCGGCGCACGAGCTCGTCCTGTGACGCGCGACCCACGAACTCGATGCGGTCGGCGACGCCGAGCTCCTGCGCGAGCGCGGTGAGCTCCGGCGCGCGCGTCGGGAGGCCCACCATCTCGTAGCGCACACCCGGGAGCGACGGGAGCGCGCGGATCACCACCTCTTGCCCCTTCCGCTCGGTGACGTTTCCTACGGTGAGCAGCACAGGAGTGCGCGCCGCGCTCGGCCGGCGGCTCTCGACGACGTGGAACACTCTCGGGTCCGCGCCGTTGGGAATCACGATCTCGCGCGCCGAGCGGATGCCCGCCGCGTGCATGCGCGAACGCGTGTACTCGCTCACGCAGACCACGGCATTCGCGGCAGGATAGGCGAGCTTGTTCAGCATGCGCTCGAGGGCGCTGCGCGTGCCGAACTCTGTGCCGTGCCCCACAGCGATCCACGGAAGATGGTGGGCGCTCGCGAGCCGCCACGTGAGCCACGTGGACCGTTCTCCCGACGCGAGGATGACATCGGGCCGCGCGCGCTTGATCTCGCGCGACGCGACGCGATACCGGTACGCCGCTTCGAGGAGCGGCCCCGGCACCTCGCGCAGTCGCACCACATGGAAGGGTTGGCGCGCGTTGTACGCATCCACTTCCGCTTCCGACGCGTAGTCCTGCCGGCTCAGTACCGTGACCTCCCAGCCGATCTCGGTCAACTGCTCGGCCACCGCCGCCGCATGCGTGCCGATGCCCCCGGGGCCGGGAGGGAATTCGGAGCTCAGGATGAGCAGCTTCATGCGGCGCGGGGCGGGAGCGTGGGGATCTCCGGGAAGCGCTCGAGCATGCGGCGTGCTTGCCGGAGGCGCTGCCGGATCTTCCAGATGGTATGCGGCATGAGCGCGGCGCCGTAGAGCGCCTTCGCCGCTCGCCGCCATCCTCCCGCGTGCGCACTGAGCGTGCCCGCCGCACTCTGTGCCAGCGCCTCGCGCACTTGGCGATCCGAGAAGTAGCGGAGCGAGCGATAGATCTCCGTGACCTCGGGGAGATGGCGCAGCGTGATGCGCCGACGGCTCCCCGCGTACGTGACGACGCGCGCGCCGTGCGTACGCAGCCCGCCGCGCGGCGCATGGTGATGCAGCACGGAGATGTCGGGGGAGAGGAGCATGACAGCCCCCGAGAGATACGCGCGCATCCCCAGGTCGCCATCCGCGCGAGCACCGTGGTCGTAGGCGAGATCGAAGAGCCCGCTGCGCTCCAGCACGCTCCGGCGCGCGAGCGAGTTGTTCGTCGGGAACACGTCGCTCGCGCGTGCGAGCGTGAAGGCCGCGGGGAGCGGCCCCGCCGCGGGCTCGCGCGCGACGCCGCTGGACACGTCGGCGCCCGTATCCAGAAGATGCGCCACGTGCCGCGCGATCAAGTCGGGCTCGATCTCATCATCGTCATCCACGAACAGGATCGCATCTCCGCGAGCGCGCAGCAGCCCCGCGTTCCGCGCGGTGCACTGCCCTGCGCTGTCGAGCGTAAGCACGGTCACGGGAAGGTCGGCGAATTCCCGGGCGAGACCCGAATCGTGGCGTTCCGCCGGCGCCTGATCGACCACGATCACCTCGGTAGCGCGAAGCCTCTGGGCACGCAGCTGACCGAGGATGGTACGCAGGTATTCCGGCCTGTCGAGCGTCGGGATCAACACCGACACGGACGGCGCGCGCCTGGCGGCACGAACGCGCGCACGCGTGTACACCGTCGCGGGCACCGTGGCCACGACTTCGCGCGTGGCGAGCCACGCGTCGGCGAGCGACTCCGGCGTATCATAGCGCGCGAGCATCGCTCGCAGCGTCGCCCAGAGCGCCCACCGTCGGCCGAACGATCTGCGGAGGAAACGCAGCTCGTCCTCGAGCGGGATGCGCGGCGCGACGCACGGGAGCCCGAGCGGAACGTGCCGTGGCAGCGCGCCGAACCGGATGCATCGATGTCCCCATTCGAGCGACATCGCGTCCAGCGAGTCGAACCCGTTGTCGGGAGGAGACCATCGTAATACTTCTGTGCGCGCGAGGCACGCCCGCAGCGAGACGCGCCAACTCGTGGCCGGCGCCGACGGCGATGGATCGCGATTGAACGTCCAAGTGGGGGCGGCGAAGTCGATCATCCCCGGCGCGCCTGCCAAGCCGAGTTCGAGCCCGCTGTGCCAGAGATCACCGGGCGTGTCGAGAAGGGCGAGGATTCGATCCGCTGGAGGCGTTCCGAGCGCCGAGTCCCAGAAGAGCCAAGCTTCCGCCCCTGACCCGGAGAGCTCGCGCGCGATCATGTCGCGCACCCCCGACGGAGACAGCGCGCAGCGGCGCAGCTCACCGTGCGGCCAGGCGGGCAACGGGGCATCGCCCAGCCAGATGAGGTCCACGCGCGCGCTCATGCCCGCCTGGATGCGCCGAGTGCGCGCTCGTACAGCGCGCCGAACGCCGCGGCCTGATCCGCGAGGCGGAACTTGCTCGCGACGCGCGCGCGGCCGGCCGCTCCCATCCGCGCGCGCAGCGCCGGGTCGCCGGCGAGCCGGGCCAACGCATCGGCAAGCGCATTCGGGTCGCGCGATGGAGCCGTGAGTCCCGTTTCGGAATCCACCACGTTCTCCGGCAGTCCGCCGGCCCGCGTGCACACCACGGGCAACATCATCGCCTGCGCTTCGAGCACGCTGTTGCCGAACCCTTCCGACACCGCCGCGTGCAGGAAGACATCGGCCCAGCGCATCTCCTCACGGATGTCCGATGGCGGCTTCGCACCGAGCAGCGTCACGACATCAGTGAGACCGAGCTGATACCGCGCGTAGGCGGTGGCGGTATGGAACTCCCCGGCGCCGATGATGTGATACTCGCAGCGCACGCCGCGGTCCTCGAGCGCGCGCACGGCTTCGAGCGCGTACTCGTATCCCTTCCGCCAGTCCAAGCGACCCACGCTCAGGATGCGCAGTGGTCGCGCGGCCGAGCCGGCCTGCACAGCGTGATCGCGCGGTCCCGGGTCGAAGAACTGCGCGTCGATGGCCGGAGAGATGAGCGCGTGCAGCTTGCTCTCGGGACACCCGCGCGCCCGCGCACGCTTCCACAGGTATTCGCCGAGCACGTGCACGGCGGTGGCGCGGTGCCAGACCTCGGCGTAATGCGACGGGTCCTCCAGGCCGACGAAGCTCAAGTCGTAACCGCGGAAGCTCACGACCGTCGCGGCGCCCAAGAGCGTTCCGAGATCCATGCGGCCCACCGCGAGCGCGCCGAACTCGAAGTGGATGAGCGCGGGACCCAGGCAGATCAGCTCCGCATCGAGATACAGCCGGCGCAACGTGCCGCCGCGAGAGAGGTATCGCCTGGTGCGCGCGGGTGCGAGTACCAGGCACCGTGCAAGAGCGAGCGGCGCGAGCAGCGCCGCGCGCCACCGCGGGCGATGCGGCCACGTCACGTGCACACGCCCGCGCAGCGATGCGCTCGCGTGCGGCGGCAACTCGGCGAACAGCGCCTCGTCGCGCTTCTGGCACACGATGTGTACGTCCCAACCCGCGTCGATCAGCCCCACCGCCTTGGCGACGATGAAGGTCTCCGACCGGGCGGGAAAGACCGGCACCACTAATGCCACGCGCCCGCGCGTCATGCGTAGCGCTCCAGCCACTCCGCGAACGTGAGCAGCATCGCCACGGTGTATCCGCGCTTCTGTTCGAGCGGTTGCTCGAAGAACGCACGCAAGAGCGACTCGATCGCCGCCGGCGCGACGAACTCATGGACGCGCCGCCCGCCCCCGAGCAGCGCGCCCCGCAGTCGCTCCCGGCCGCGAGGTGAGAGGAACTGCACCTCCCAGTTCCGCTCGATCACCTCGGCGCCCGAGATCGCGCGCCACGCCTTCTTGATCGCACGCTTAGGCAGAAGGAGCGTTCCAGCGAAGGGGTAGGTACGCAAGTCCGCGTCGTGCGCCTGCCATGTGATGCGCGCGAGATCGGGGGCGTGGCGCTTGAGCCACTCCACCTGGAGACGGCGACCCCGCACGTAGTCCGTGGGCAGCCTGCAGAAGAACTCGGCCATCGCTGAATCGTAGAAGGGGAGCCGCGGGAATGCACCAAGCTGGAACGCGCGCACCCCCACCGAGGTCCACCGGAAGCTCCACGAATCGGTCTTCAGCGCTTTCAAGCGGAAGTCATCATCCGCCATGGGCGGGATGTTCGACATCTCGCGCGCGATGCAGTCGTCCACGGCGCGCTCGGGATCGCTCCCGAGACGCGGCGCCGCGATGTGGTCGAGCAGCCAACCGCGGCCTCCCTGTTTCATCTTGCGCGCCGCGGCCGTCTCGCCCCCGCCCCCGGTGTGATCCAGCCACACGTCCCCCCAGTGCGCGGCGATCACCGCGTCCGCGTGCGAGCCGAGCGCGGCGCTCACGCTCACCTGCCGCGTCTGCGTCAGGTCGTTGAACCCCTCGGTGGCCGCCAGCACGTCGTCCATGCGATCGAACAAGTACTCGGGAATGCCGAACGACTCGAAGGGGAGGCCGCGCGCGGCCGCGACGCGCCGCGCGATCCGCGTCTCGATGGAGCGCTCGCCGTAGCCGTACGAGTACGACCAGACCACCGTGGTGGCAGGCGTTACCGCGCCGACGGTGGTGCGACTGTCGAGCCCACCGGAGATGGGGAGAGCGATGCGTGCGTTCCCGGTCTCCGAGCGCAGCACGCGCCGCAAGCGGTCTCCGAATTCGTCCACGGCCGCATCGAACGAGAGCGCCGGATCCGGAGCGTGATGCCAGTCCCAGTAGCGCTCCTCGCGCCGGCGCGATCCATGCGCATCGCACACCAGGTGCACGGCCGGCCGCACGATGCGCACGTCCTCGAAATGCGTGCGGTCCTCCGGGAAGAATCCCATCGCGAAGAAACCGCTCAAGCCGAGCCAGTCGAACTTGGACGCGTCCACCGCGCGGCCCACGGCAGGATGGAACGTCCCGATCGCCGCGCGCCCACCGTTCGTCCCGACGTACGCATGCAGCGTGCCGAACCGGTCCGTCCACACATGCCACTCACGCGCCTCCGCGTTCCACGCGAAGAGGGCGAAGTGGCCATCGAGCGCCGCGGCGTTCTCCTTCCCGTTCCGCAAGTCGAGCACGAACGCACCGAGAGGATCCGCCGGGGCGGAGAGGGCATCGTAGCGCACGAGCTCGCCCACGAGCCACACCGACCACGGCGCGACGGTGCGAGTCTGCACGAGCCCGCGCGCCGCCTCGGCCGCGACCCACGCACGCCACGCGCCCGGTGCCTCGCCGGCCGGGCGCCACGGCTGCTCCAAGCGCGCCGGCGTCGGCGTGGCGGCGGCGCCGAAGCTCACGTGGAAGTCCGCGAACGCGCTCATGTGGCGAGCGCTTCCGCATACAGCGCTTCGTGCGCGCGCACCTCGTGCTCGATCGTGTAGCGCTCCATGACGCGCGTGAGCGCCGCGTGACCGAAGCGCCGGCGATCCCCCGGCGCCTTCGCGAGCCGGTCGAGTGCCTGGCCGAGCGCGAGCGCATCCCCCGCCGGCACCAGCAAGCCGCTCTGCCCGTTCACGAGCAGGTCGCGCGATCCGGCCACATCCGTGGCGACGCACGCGCGTCCCGCGGCCATCGCCTCGAGCAGCGCCACGGGGCATCCCTCCTCATGGCCGTGCGCCCGTGTCGCGAGCGCGAAGATGTCGGTCTCCGCGTGCAGGGCAGCAACGTCGTCCACCCGGCCCACGAAGTGCACGCGATCCGCCGCGCCGAGTCGCTTCGCCTGACCGCGAAGACTCAGGCCGTATTCGGAGTCTTCCCCCGAGCCGGCGAGGATGAGATGCGCTCCCGGTACCGACGCCGCCGCGAGGATGAGAACCGGGTGTCCCTTCACCGGAAGGAGCGCCGCGACGCTCGTGATCACGGTCGCGTCTCCCGGGATGCCGAGCCGCTCGCGCATGCGGAGCCGCGGCGGCGTGCTCGGCGAGAACCTCGCTGCGTCCACACCCCGCGGGATGAGACGCGTCTTCGCGCGGTATGGGAAGCCGCCGAAGAAGTCCCTCATCATGTCCGTGTTCTGCGCGACGATGCGGCGCGCCAGGAGCGAACGTGCGTGCCAGCTGCGCGCGTGCCATCCCATGCTCTTCTTGGTGTAGATCCAGCGCCGCGTGCCCGCGGCGCGCGCGATGAGCGGCTCCGAGTAATCGTCGCTGTAATGGAACGAGTGCCAGAGCGCGAAGTCGCGATCCCGCACCGGCGAGGCAGCGTCGCGCGCGCGCGCGAGGAGCGAGCGGTACGGCTTCGCCCCTACGGTGAACTGGAATTCGAGGAGCGGGATGCCCGCGCTTTCGATCTCCTTTTCCAGCGCGCCGCCGCGCTTGAGCACCGCGATGGACGGCTCGAATCGCGCGCGATCCAGCCGTTGCACGATGTTCAGCATGGCGCGGCCCGAGCCGGCGGTGATGAAGTTAGGGATCGTGAAGAGGATCGTCGCCGGCGCGTTCATTCGGTGCGCTCCAGCCACCACGAGAGGGTCATGAGCGTCCAGATCCCCCACTTCGCGTCGATCTCTCCGGACAGGTGGCGAGCCCAATAGGCGCGGATCGCCTTCGCGTCGAAGCAGCCGACGCCGAGCAGCGCCGGCGATGCGAGCGCAGCGTTCGCTACCGGCCGCAGCGGCCCGCGGATCCACTCCCCAAGCGGCACCGCGAAGCCGCGCTTGGGGGTGGGGATGATCTCGGCGGGCACGTGTCGCGCCAAGAGGCGACGGAGCTCACCCTTCCGTTCACCGCGCGCCAGACTTTCGAGCGGATCGATCCGCAGGCTCACATCGATCACCTCGCGATCGAGCATCGGCACGCGCACCTCGAGGCTGTGATGCATGGACGCCATGTCCACCTTCTTGAGCCCGCGTTGCAGCTGGCCGCGGAATTCCGCCACGCGGGAGAAGTTGGCGAGCGCGCGCGCGCCGCGGTACGGGGCGGAATCGTATAGGCGAAGATCCTCAGGCAGGGCGCGCAGCGCGGGTGCGATCCGAGTCAGTTCGTCGGCGGGAAGCCGGCTGTTCACCGCGAAGTAGTAGTCGCCCGCGGTGCGGTGCATGGGCACGTCCGAGGGCCGCGCGGACGAGAGCGCCCGCCGAAGCGCGTACCGGGCGGCACGCATCGGCCACGGCCAAGAGAACTCGCGCGCGGCGCGGAAGAGGCTGAGCGGCCGCTCATATCCGAAGAACAACTCGTCCCCGCCGTCGCCGCTCAGCGCGACGGTCACGTGCTCGCGAGCGAGCCGGCTCACGAGGAGCGTGGGGAGTATCGAGAAGTCCGCGAAGGGCTCGTACTGCGCCTCGCGCACTTCGTCCACGGCGGCCACTGCTTCGGCGGCGGTCGCGTCGTGGCGCACTTGCTGCAGTTGCAGCGCCTTCGCATAGCGCGCCGCGTCGAGCCCTTCATCCTGCGCCCACCCGGGGTTCGCGATCGTGAACGCTTCGAGGCGGTCGCCTGCTTGCTCGCGCGCGATCGCCGAGACCAGCGGCGAGTCGACGCCACCGCTCAGGAACACGCCCAGCGGTACGTCGGCGATCCGATTCCTCCGCACCGCGCCGTCCAGGGCCGCCGCGAGCGCGTCGAGCGCCGCATCGCCGCGCAGGTCGGTCTGTGGGTCCTCCGCCAACCGCCACCATTCACGCATCTCGAGGCGGCCATCCGCGTGAACGGTGAGCGCATGCCCCGGTTCGAGCTGATGCGTGTCCGCGTACAGCGTGTACGGCGCCGGCAAATGCTGGAGGCGCAAGTACAGATGGAGAGCGTCCGGCCGTAGCGCGCCCGGTCTCCCCCACGGCGCGTCGAACAGGGCATCGAGTCGCGACGCGAACGCGACCGTACCGCTCGCCCCATGCACCGCGTAGTAGAGCGGCTTGATCCCCGCGTGATCGCGTGCGAGTAGCAGCGAGCGCGATGCGCCGTCGAACCATGCGAACGCGAACATGCCGTTCAGCTTGTCGAGCGCGCCATGTCCCCATTCGGTGAGCGCGGCGAGCAGCACTTCGGAGTCCGCGTTCGTGCGGAAGTGATGGCCGCGCCCCTCGAGCTCCGTGCGCAACTCGGCGAAGTTGTAGATCTCGCCGTTCATGATCAGCGCCGAGCGCCCATCGGCGCTCAGCATCGGCTGGTTCCCCTCGGGCGTCGGATCGATCACCGCCAGCCGCCGGAATCCGAGATGAACGCGATGCTCGGCGTCGTGCCAAGCGCCCTGCGAATCCGGCCCGCGCCGGACCATGCGCGCCGTCATCTTCGAGACAGCTTCAGCCCGAGGTCCTTCGGCGCCGCCGCGCGGTGCGAAGATCCCGCAGAGTCCGCACATCCTCAGCCGTCCGCGCTGAACGCCAATCGTTCGTAGAGCGCCTTGAACGCCGTCACTTGATCCTGCAGGCTGAAGCGGCGCTCGGCGGTGTCGCGCGCGCGCGCGCCCATGGCCCGTCGCAGGTCGGCATCGCGCGCCAGGCGCTCGATCGCGCGAGCGGCACCATCCACATCGCGAGCAGCGAGCACGAATCCCTCGCGGCCGTCGGTCACGGCCTCGCGCATCCCTCCGGCGTCCGTGGTCACGATGGGCAGGCCGCATGCCATCGCCTCGAGCACCGAGTTCGAGATCCCTTCGCCCAGGCTCGAGTGAAGGAACACGTCCGCGGTGCGGAGCAGCTCACGGACCTGCACCGGCGCGAGCGTGCCGCACAACACCACGTGTTCGTGGAGCGCGAGCTCATCGATGGCGTGGCGAAGCCGGTGCAGTTCCTCCCCCGCGCCCACGATGCTCAGTCGTGCCGCCACGCCGTGATGGAGCACCCGGCGCAACGTGGCGAGCGCGTACTCGTATCCCTTGCGCCAGTTGAGCGCTCCGACCGCCACCAGGTGGAGCACGGGTCCGGCCGCATGCGGGCCGGGAGTGAACTCGCGCGTGTCGATCGCGGGCCGGATGACGACCGCCTTGCGTGCATCGAGGCCGATCGCGACCGCCTCGTCGCGGATCGCGTCGCATACGCAGTGCACCGCGGCGGCGGCCTCGAACGTGCGCCGCAGGAGATCGGCGTATCCCTGGTTCACGTGCGGTCGCACGAAGATCTGCGTGCCGCGGCAACTGATGACGACCGGCGCGCGCCAGAGCTCGAGGAAAGGGAGATAATCGATGGCGGCGGAGTTCCACTCGAAGTGCACGACATCGGGATGCAGCGCGACGAACGGTGCGACGTTGCGGAGACGCCGCGCGCGGAGGCGCCAAGGGCCGCGCCCCTCGCGTGCGACGTGCGCCGCCGCCTCGGCGGCCCGTGCCGGTGCCCGTGCGATGGCCGCGAACGTGGCCGGCGTGAGCGAGCCCATCGCGATCACGCGAATGCCGGGCAGGTGGTCGCCGTTGATACGTCCTCTCGCGCGGACAGCGGCAGTGACCTCGACTCCCGCGTTCGCTAGTCCGAGCAATTTGCGCTGCAAGAACGTCTCGGGGGGCCAGCTGATCCCGAACGCCAAGAGACGGACCGGACGCGAAGCGCTCACCGCTTCACTCACGGTCACGTCGCCCCCTTCACACGCGGTCGAGCCGCGACGTCTTGGTACACTCGCCGCCAGCGTTCTACCTGCGCGTCGAGGCGGAAGCGCGACTCGACCGTTCGTCGCGCGTTGCCCGCTAGCCGTGCGGCGAGCTCCGGTTCGTGTGCGAGCCGCGCGACCGCATCGGCTCCGGCGCGCGCGTCGCGCACCGCGACGACGAGTCCATCGTTCCCGTCGCTCACGGCCTCCCGCATGCCGCCGGAGTCCGTCGTGACCACGGGGAGGCCGCTCGCCATCGCCTCGAGCACGGCGTTCGAGATGCCTTCGCTGAGGCTCGCGTGCAGCAGGATGTCGCTTCGGGCCATGGCATCACGCACCATGGAAGGGGGAACCCTGCCGCGCAGCGTGACGGCGTTCGCCAGGCCGAGGTCCTCGATCGTGAACAGGATGCGCGAGCGTTCGCTACCGGCGCCGATGATCTCCAGACGGCAGTCGATGCCACGGTCGAGCAACAGGCGGAGTGTCTGGAGCATGACTTCGTAGCCCTTGATCCAGATGAGCGCTCCGACCGCGAGGAGCTTGAGCGGCGGCGTGCGTTCGAGCCGCGCCGGCGGCCGGAATTCTTCGACATCCACCGCAGGGAAGATGACCGCCGATTTCTCGGGGTCGAGGCCCAGCGCGCACGCCTCCTCCCGCACGGTCTCGCAGACGCAGTGCACGAGCGTGGCGCGCCGGAAGGTCTCGCGGACCTGGTCCGCGTAGCCCGCGGACACGTGGGGGCGCACGCGGATCTGCGTGCCGCGGCAGCTCACGATCGTGGGCAATTCCCACAGGTCGTCGCGCTCGAGGAAATCGATGGCGCCCCCGTTCCACTCGAAGTGGACCACATCGGGCCGCGGCAGCGGCAGGGGCTCGAAGAAGTCGCGCGCGATGATGACCTCGACGCCGGCGCGCTCCAGCGCCTCGTACTTTCGGCGGAGGAATTCTTCCAGCGGGAGCGCGAGGCCAGCGTAGTAGACGCGCATCGGTGAGCCGTGGGCCATCACCGCTTGTGGATGATCCCGATGCCCAGGTGCGCGGGGCGGTAGGCGATCTCCTCGCACTCGTACTCGCGTTTCAGCTCCTGCCAATACGTGGACACCTCCCGCTCGCGCCCGGTGGTGCGGATGTCGTGCAGCGCGATGATCCCCCCCGGCGCGACGAGCGCGCCGTACTGCTCGAAGTCGCTGCGGATCCCTGCGTAGGTGTGATCGCCATCGATGAAGAGGAAATCCACGCTTCGCCCCGCGAGCGCTTGCTTCGCCGCCGCGAGCGTGGCCGGCGCGTGCGAATCGGCGCGGATCATCACCATGCGCGTGCGCGGCCGGTCCGCGGCGAACGCCGCGTACAGGCGCGCGCGCCGGCGGTCGTAGCCGCCGCCGAACCGGCCGTCGGGGAGATCGATGCTGATCACGAGGTCCGCGGCGCGGCTCGCGCGCACCCAGGCGAAGAGCGTGCCGCCGGACCGCGTGCCGATCTCCATGATGACGCGCGGCTGCCGCCGCTCGACCACGCGCACCATGTCGAGCAGCTCGCGTTCGTCCTGCATCGGCTTGATGTGCTCGTAGAATCCGCGGCCGCTGTAGTCGGACACGGCGCGGACGATCTCTTCCGGCGTGCGCGCGGCGAGTGCGCGCTGGAGCGCGGGGCGCGACATCCACCAGGCGAGGGGGTCGAGCAACGTCCGGCGCATGCGCTGGAAGCGAGGGCGTGATGTTTCGAGAGGCTCTTCGTTCATGAGGGCGAGTGCGAGCTGTCGGCTCGGCCGATGTGCCTGAGTAGTGCCGCGCCCGAGCCCCCCGCTTCCACGCGAGGGATCGCGGTGGGCACACTGGATGCGGTCACCGAAGCGGCACGGGTGCTCAGCGCGAGTGCGTATCCCGCGCGCCGGACTTCCTCGCTGCTCTCCGGCACCGAGTCGCCATTCGGATAGGAGAAATAGCGGCATCGTGCGCCGGTCTCACGCTCGATCGTCGCGCGCGAGTCGACGAGCTCCCGGACCCGCTCGGCGCTCGGCTGATTCGCGTGATGCAGCTCGTGCTCCACTCCGTGACTACCGATGGTAGCTCCCCTCATACGGAGCGCGCGCACGGCATCCCAGGTGAGCGCGCGGTACTCCGGGAACCGTGCGAGAAGACGCTCGGTCTCGCCCGCCGGGAACGCGGCGCGGATTCGATCCATCGCAAGTCGGCGCTCCATCGAGGGCCGAGACTTGAGCGCGGTGCGGATATCCTGGAACGCGTTCTCGCGCGTCGGCCGCGATCCCAGCTCCCATCGTCGTCCCAGTACTTCAAGCGTGCGAGCCTCACCGTGCAGAACGAGCAACGCCAGCTCCGCAGTCCAGATCGTCCCGCCCCGAGAGACCGGTCCTGTCGAGACGAAGAGCGTCCACGGCAGTCTCGCACGCTCGAGTGCCTCCGCGAGCGGCTGAGTGCCCTCCAATCCGTCATCGATCGTGATCGCGATGGCCGGAGAGACATCCTGACGGGTGAGCATGTCCTCGAGCTCCGGCATACTGATCACGCGATGCCGCCTGATGATCGCCAGTTGAGCCCCAAGCGCCTCGATCTCGATCAAGTTACGATCGAGACGATCATCGCGCGGACGAGCCAAGGCTCCGTGATAGGTGAGCACGATCACGCCTCGCAACTGCGGCACGCGAGTCATCCGCGCTCCCCAGAGCGCCCGGATCAACTCGATCATCCTAGAAGCGAGCGCGCGGCGGCCACCCGCGCTACTCGTGAGACGACCGGCTCGTGGCAAGCTCCGTGCGCGTCTCCGCGAGTTCGATCTCCCACCGGAGGTCAGGGCGTACCACCCCAGGCAGGTTGCCGGCGAAACGTCCGCGCACAGAATTCCCTTCGGCTCGGTCGACGACGTGGAACGCAACGGCATCGCGCTGCCGGACGTGGACGTACACCGAGTGCGCATCCTGGATCACGACGTGTACGAGCAGGCTCCCCTCGGAAAGGAGGTTCCCAGGGAGAGTCACCACGCTCCGGTACCGCCCACGTGATCGCGGGCGATCGATCCATTCGGTGCTCGCCTCACTCGTCGAGAACGCGCAGATCCCTTCCTCGTTGTAGAAATGCAGCTGGGAGACGAGACGCGCTCCCTCCTTCAGCACATCGTACTCGAGCTCCACCCGCACCGGGCGATGGATCTCGACGCTCTCCGCGAGCTCGCCGCGTTCGTCCAGCACCCGCATTCCCGTGAGACGAACCGTCTCGTTCCCAGGCGCCGACCGGGGATCGTCCCACACCCTCTGCGCGTACAACCCGATGCCGCTGTTCAAGTAGGTGCGCACGACTTCCACGCTCGGCCCATCGGCCATCACGAGCCCGGCATCGAGCAGGATCGTGCGCGGACAGAGCCGCGCGATCGCGCTCATGTTGTGGCTCACGAGCAGTACGGTGTGCCCCGCCTTCCCGACATCCTGGATCTTCGCGAGGCACTTTCGTTGGAAGCTCGCATCGCCCACGGCGAGGACCTCATCTACGAGCAGGATGTCAGGCTCCAGATGCGCTGCGACCGAGAACGCGAGACGAAGATACATCCCCGTGGAGTAGCGCTTCACGGGAGTATCGATGAAGCGCTCGATCTCGGCGAACGCCACGATCGCGTCGAACTGCCGCATCGTATCGGCCCGCTTCATCCCGAGGATCGCCGCGTTCAGGAACACGTTCTCGCGCCCGGTGAGCTCGGGGTGGAATCCAGTCCCCACCTCGAGGAGCGAGCCGAGGCGCCCACGGATCGTAGCGCGCCCGCCCGTCGGCTCCGTGATGCGCGAGAGGATCTTGAGGAGCGTGCTCTTCCCGGCACCATTGCGCCCCATGATGCCCACGATCTCCCCCGCGGCCACGTCGAAGGTCACGCCGCGGAGCGCATCCACCCACTCATCTTCATCGGCAGAGCGGAACTCTCCACGCAGCAGGGACGAGGCCGCGCCGGCAATCGACGCACGCAGCGTCGGGAAGCGCTCGCGTTTCCCGATGCGATAGCGCTTCGCGAGCTGCTCCGCGTGGATGGCGGTGGTGCTCATGCGCGCACCCTACACGATGTCCGCAAAGCTGCGCTCCATGCGCCGGAAATACGCGGCACCGGACACCAAGAGCGCCAGCGTTGCGGCCGTGCTCGCGAAGATCATCGGCCCCGGCTGCGTGTTCACGCCAAGGATCGCCCAGCGAAAACCTTCGACCACCCCCGCCATGGGGTTCAAGCCGAACACCGTACGCCAGGGCTCGTGGAGGAGCGAGCTGGGATACGCGACCGGCGTCGCGTACATCCAAAGCTGCGCGATGAAGGGCACCAGGAACCGCACATCGCGATACGCCACGTTCAGCGCCGACAGCCAAAGCCCCACGGCAAGCGAGGCCGCGAGGGCGAGCACGATGAACGCCGGCAGCCACACGACGTTCCATGTCGGCGTCACGTGATACCACGTCATGAGCACCACGAGCATCAGCATCGCGATCGCGAAATCCACGAGCCCCGACAGAACAGTCGCCACCGGGATGATCAGCCGCGGGAAGTACACCTTCTGCACGAGGTTCGCGCTCCCCACGAGCGAGTTCGAGCTCAGCGTGAGCCCCGTCGCGAAGAACGTCCACGGCACCAGGGCCGCGAATGAGAAGATCGGGTACGGGATCCCGTCGCTGGGCACCTTGGCCAGGCGCCCGAAGAACAGACTGAACACCAGCATCGTGAGCAGCGGCTGCAACACCGCCCACGCTACGCCCAGCGCGGTCTGCTTGTAGCGCACCTTCACATCACGCCACACGAGGAAGTACAGCAGCTCGCGATACTGCCAGATCTCGCCCAGCTTGAGCGAGACCCATCCCTTGGACGGCGCGATGACTGTCACCACATCGTGCGATGTGGTGATGGGGGCGCCAGGTGCGTCGAGCATCGTCGAACTAGCCACGCAATCTCCGTCTGGGGCCGGCGGCGTGAAGGTCAGCGTCCTCTAATATAGTGGACGCCGGGTAGGGTTCCGCTCAGCGCACCACTTTCTCGCGCACCGCGGGGAGCAGCGCGAACGTCAGCCCGATCCCCGGCACCATGTAGCGCACCAACGGCAGCGCCAGCACGCCCATCACCCAGAAGATGAGCAGGAACGACGCCACGATGATCGTCAGCCGCTTTCGCTCGCCCCCTGCTCGCCACGCCACGTACCCCGCCCACGCAAGCGCGCCGAGATACACGACTTGGATCAGTGCGATGTAGCCATCGAGCCGCTGACTGTCGGTGCCGTACCACGCACGCAAGAGCTTCAGAGCGATGAGCTCGACCATCCCCAATGGGTGCCGTGCCGTCTCGGCCAGCATGGCCCGCGCGACCGCGCCGAACGACTTGAGATCGTCGTATTGAGCGTAGAACGAGATCATCACGGTCCGCGCCGCATCGGGCACGTAGATACCGGCGCGATAGTCCTTGCGCGCGTTCACCCCGAACGTGAGCCCGTCGCGCATGGTCGGCACGCCGGCGTCACTCAGCAGCACGAAGTGGCCGGCGGCATGGCTGGCTTCCAGTTCCCATGGCAGCGTCACGAGCAGCGCGATCACTAGCACGCCGACGGCGGCGACCCACCGTTCGCGTCGGGTCCACTCCTTCGCGAGGAGCAGCACCAGCGCGGCACACACCAGCGGCAGGAACAGCGCGATCGGCCGCACGAGCATCGCGGCCCCCGCGAGCGCGCCCACGGCGATCACGAGCCCGGCGCGCGGCCGCACGTTCCGTGTGAGCTTCCAGAGTGCATACGCGCACGCGAACAGTACCGGCGTGAACGCGAGCTCGCTGTTCGGCTGCTTCGTGAGCCACAGCCCCAACGGATACGTGCTCCATGCCGCGCTCGGCACCAATGCGATCCAGCCGCTCCAGATATCGCGCGCGATGAGGTACAAGAAGAGCGACGAGAGCGCGACGCAGACCAGGGCGAGCAGGTCGAGCGCGCGACCCTCGCCGACTCCGACCAAGCGCCCCGCACCGATCGTCGCGGCGACGATCACCGGATAGCCCGGAGGGGTTCGCATCATGACCGCACCGCTCTCCGTGGTGATCCCCTGGCCGGCCAGGATCCGTTGAGCCGTCGGCTCGTAGAACTCCGAGAAGTCCGAGCTCTCGCTCACGCGATAGGCCGCGGGGAGCACTGTCCAGAAGAGCAACGTGCACGCCATCGGGAGCACGAGCGCGATCAGCGTCTGCCGCTTGATCACGGTGCGCTCAACCTCGGCTGATCCTTCGCGCTCGACCACGCCCTCAAGATGTGCCAGAACACCGCCACCCCGTCCCGCCACGTGATCTTCTTCCCTTCCGCATAGGTCCGCCCCACGTAACTGATCGGCACCTCGTACACCCGCGCGCGCATCTGCGCCAACCGCGCCACGGTCTCGGGCTCCATCCCGAAACGGTCGCTGGTCATCCGCATGATGCGGAACGCTTCCGCCGTGAACGCCTTGTAGCCGGTCTCCATGTCGGTGAGATCGAGTCCGGTGAAGACGTTCGACATGGTCGTGAGCGCGGTGTTGCCGAGCCGGTGCCAGTAGTTCCGCACCATGTGCTCCTCACGGCGCGCGAAGCGGCTGCCGAGCACCGCATCCGCACGGCCATCCAAGAGCGGCGCGATCAGGCGCGGGATGTCGGCGGGGTCGAGCTCCATGTCGGCGTCCTGGAACACCACGAATTGGCCGGTCACGTGGTCGCGCCCGGTGCGGATGGCCGCTCCCTTCCCCCGGTTCACCTCGTGCCGCACCACCTTGAGCCCCGGCAAGCGCGCCGCGCGCTCGTCCAACCGGTCCGCCGTGCCGTCGCGCGAGCCGTCATCCACCGCGATGATCTCGATCTGCACGAGCTGCGCCGCCAACCGCACGCGCAGCTGCTCCAGCGCATCCAGCGTGCGCCCCACCCGGTTCGCCTCGTTGTAGCACGGCATGATTATGGACAGGAGCTGGCTCGTCACGCGCCCTGCTCCTCGTACTCGCGCACGGCCTTGAGCGTCTCGTCCAGCGACCGCCGCGGCTGCCAGCCGAGCAGCGCGCGCACGCGCGAGATGTCCGGCACGCGGCGCGCCATGTCCTCGAAGCCCGGCGCGTACGCCTCCGCGTACGGCACGAGCACGATCTCGGACTTCGAGGCGGTGAGGGCCTTGATCCGCTTGGCGAGATCGAGGATCGAGATCTCCTCCTCGCTCCCGATGTTGAACACCTTGCCGATCGCCCCCGGGTGGTGCGCGAGACCCACCAGCGCCTGCACCACATCGCGCACGTCGCAGAAGCAGCGCTGCTGCTTGCCGTCGCCGAACACGGTGAGGGGCTCGCCGCGCAGCGCCTGCCGCATGAGCCGCGGCACCACCATGCCGTACTGCCCGGTCTGGCGCGGCCCCACGGTGTTGAAGAGGCGCATCACCGCCACCGGCGCGCCGTACTCGCGATGGTACGCGAGCGCCAGGAACTCGTCGATCATCTTGCTCGCCGCGTATCCCCAGCGACTCTTGGACGTGGCGCCCAGGAGCACGTCGTCATCCTCGGTGAAGGGGATGCGGCTCCCCTTGCCGTACACTTCCGACGTGCTCGCCACGAGCACGCGCGCGCGATAGGTCTGCGCGGTGCGCAGCACGGCTTCCGTGCCGCCCACATTCGTCTCGATCGTGTGCACGGGGTGCTCGACGATCAATTGCACCCCCACCGCCGCCGCGAGATGCACGATCACATCCGCCTGCGAGGCGAGCCGGTCGAGCACCACTTTGTCGGTGATCGACGCCTGCGCGAAGTGATAGTCCGGCCGGCCGAGCAGGTGCCGGACGTTCTCGATGCGCCCCGTGGACAGATTGTCGATCGCGAGGACGCGCTGTCCGGCCGCCAGGAGCACATCGGACAGATGCGACCCGATGAACCCGGCCCCGCCGGTGATGAGATAGGTAGTGCGCTGCGCTGAGGGCGTAATCGTCACGACAAGATGACGATCGTCCCGGGGATCTGTCCCCTGGAAGCGCCTAGTCCCGAGCCCCGGCTCCCCGCTCCCTAGTCGTCATGATGCGTGCCCCAGATGAGCTTCGGATCCGTCTCATACGGATTCACGTGCACCATCCACCCGAACAACTGCGGGATGAACCTCCCCCCCACCGCATCGCAATCGGCCTTGGTAGTGATCGAGCCCTTGGGCCCGAACAACGGTTTCCCGTCCTCCGTTTCCATCCACCGCTTGTTCTGCCCCCTGGGGGGCACGCAGAGGTTCACGTGCACGTGCCAGTGCGCGATGCTCAGCGGCACGCGCTCGTTCAGTTCGTCCAACGTGGCGTTGCGCGGGGCCGTGTACATCGCGCCCACGAGCTCGTAGCCGCGCGCGGTCTTCTTGTAGAGCAGCGACGTCGGGCTCTTCGCGTCGAAGGTGAACGCGGCGTAGAGCGCGCTGTGCAGGTTCGAGAAGTGATAGACCTTCTGCGGCACCTTGGGCGCGAAGATCGTGAAGCCGTCGGCCAGCGCCACGTGGTAATCGGTGTAGCGCTGCAGCGCGACCTTGAGTTCGGCCACGATGGAATCCGCGCGCGCCTGGTCGCCGGGCTGCAGCGGGCGGCTCGGCGTCATCCGCATGTGCGGCGAGTCCTTCATGTCCCCTGCCATCTGCTCGTGCACGCCGGTCGCCGCGGGGTTGTCCGGCGAATCCATCTGCATACCGGCCATGTCGTCATGGCTGCCGGCGGGCGGCGTCGCGGCGGACGATTGCGCGCGCGCGGCGAAGGCGAGAACGGCTGTCACCACCAGTGCGTAGTGCGCAGAGGAACGGCGCGAGTTCAAGGCTCGGGACATTGTCGTATCCAGGTGTTGGTCGGTTCCAACTGTGGGACGATCCTCGTGACCATATCGTTAACCGCTCGTTGACCTTTCGGAGCGCACTCGGGTATCCTGCAACACAACAGCACATGAGCACACGCGCGCAGGAGATGCGGCGCCGGCGGCGCCGGTCGCACATCGGCCGTTCGATCCGCCGTACCTTCCGCCGCCGCTGGGCGGACATGGTGGTCACGGTCGTCTTCGTGCTCGCCTGCGTGGTCGCCCTGCTCCTCCTCCTCGATGTGATCGACCGCACGATCGAGCGCCCCGACCGCCAGACCGTGACGGTACCCTCCCGCCGTTGAGCGCAGTTCTAAACGCCAAACGCTAACCCCGCCGTTTGCCCTCCCTAACGAACCCCTTCACCGCCATCCCCCTCCTCTTCGCAGCAGGGGTGCTCACGAGCCTCGCGCCGTGCATCTACCCGATGCTCCCGGTCACGATCGCGATCGTGGGGGGCCAATCGGCCGGGGCGCCGGACCGGCGCTCACCCGTCACGCTCACCTTCGCGTACGCGCTGGGTCTCGCGCTGGTCTACGCCGCGCTCGGCGTCATCGCCGGGATGACGGGGACGATCTTCGGCACGATCTCCACGAACCCCTGGCTGCAGTTCCTGCTCGGCAATCTCCTGATCGTGTTCGCGCTCGCGCTCCTGGACGTGCTCCCCGTGCGCGTGCCGCAGTGGCTCCTGCGCCGCGCATCCGCGGCGGGCGCGAAAGGAGGAGCTCCGGGAGCGTTCGCGATGGGAGCGGCGAGCGGGCTCGTGGTCGCGCCGTGCGGTGCGCCGGTGATGGCCGCCGTGCTCACCTGGGTCGCGACCACCAAGAGCGCGCTCCTCGGCTTCGTGTACTTGTTCGTGTTCTCGTTCGGGATGTGCGCGCTGCTCATCGCCGCCGGACTCTCCGCAGGCTTCCTCGCACGGCTCCCGCGCGCGGGGGCGTGGATGATCTGGATCCAGCGCGCGCTCGCCGTGGTCCTGTTCGGGGCCGCGGAGTATTACTTCGTGCAGATGGGGAAATTGCTCTCATGATCCGACACGTCGCGCTCGCCGCGATCCTGGCCGCTCCCGCGCTCTCCGTCGCGCAGGACACGGGACTCCCCGTGGGATCCGCCGCCCCCGCCGCGGTGGTGCAGACGCTCGACGGCAAGGACGTCGACCTCTCGACCTACATCGGCAAGGGCCCCGTCATCCTCGAGTTCTGGGCCACGTGGTGCCCGAACTGCCGCGAGCTCGAGCCGCACATGCTCCCAATCGCGAAGCAGTACGCCGGCCAGGTGACGTGGATCGTGATCGCCGTGAGCGTGAACGAGAGCGTCGCGCGCGTGAAGAAATACGCCGCCGAGCACGCCTTCCCGATGCCCGTGTTCTACGACACCCACGGCGACGCCAGCGGCGCCTACGAGGCGCCGGCGACGAGTTACATCGTGGCGATCGACAAGGCGGGGAAGGTTCGATATACCGGAGTCGGTGGAGACCAGGATCTGATGGCGGTGATCAAGGCGGTGCTGCCTTGAGCAACTGCTAACTGACGACTGTCGACCATCGACATGGCATGACAACAATGGCGTTGGTCAGCTGCACGAGGAGGCCTCGGTAGCACCGATCCAACGTCATCAGTTGTCATGCCTCGTCGATGGTCGACAGTCGTCAGTTGGCGGTTCGCAGTCGTCCGTCCAGCGTGAGCTCCAATAGCAGCCTCGGCGCCTGCGGCTCTATCGTCAGCCAGAACTTGATGCTCTCCAGCCGCACCGGATCATCCACCCGCACCTGCATGAGCTTCCGCTCCATCTCCGGCGTCAGCGTCGGGTAGAAGCTCAGCGTCACGTGCGGTGAGAAGGGGAAACGCGGCTGCTCGAACGGGAGGCCGCAGGTGCGGATCCGCTCGTGCAGCGTGCGCAGCGCGCCGTGCGGACTGATCGGGAGCACCACGATATCCGTCTGCATGAACCGGTGCGGCCGCTCGAGCTGCACCACGACCGGCGCGGTGGATGCCGTGATCGGCTCGATGAGCTCCCGGATGCGCTCCGCCGGGATGCCCGGCGGCATCGGCCCCGCCCCCGACGAGCCGACCATCGTCACGTGCGGCGGTGACTCGCCCGCCATCCGCGGATCCGCCCAGCGCTGCACCGCGAGCACCTGGTCGCGCGCGGGGGGATCGAGTTCCATCGTGGCGAAGACGCCGCTCTTCATCTCCCCCCTCGCGCCGCCCGCGTCTGGTTGCGACTCGTCACGCCGAGTAAGCTACGGCTCCCCTCGGGCCGCGTCACCTTCCTCTCGCCGCATGCGCGACACTCCGTCCATCCTCGAGCTCGACCAAGCGACGATGCAGCGCCTCGGCCACCGGGTGGCCGGCGTCGTCGCCGAGCACCTCGCGGGCATCCGCGGCAAGCGGGCGTTCACCACCATCTCGCGCGAGACGGCGGACCGCCTGCTGGCCGCGCCGCCCCCCGCGAAGGGCTCCGATTTCGAGACGATCCTCACGACGCTCCGCGAGCGCGTGTTCGCGAACGCGGCGCTCGAGCCGCACCCTGGATTCATCGCGTACGTGCCGAGCTGTCCCGCGTATCCCGCGGTGCTCGGCGACTGGCTCACGAGCGGTTACAACTTCTTCGGCGGCGCGTGGACCGTGGGCGCCGCGCCGTCGGAGGTCGAGCTCGTGGTGCTCGAGTGGCTGCGCACGTGGCTCGGCATGCCGGCGGGCGCGGGGGGTCTCCTCACGAACGGCGGATCGGGGGCGAATCTCACGGCGATGGTGGCCGCGCGTCACCGCGCGATCGCCGACGATGCGGCGCGCGTCGCCAAGCTCACGGTCTACCTGTCGGACCAATCGCACAGCTCCGCGATCCGCGCCGCGTGGATGGCCGGCATCCCGCGCGCGAACGTGCGCTCGATCCCCTGCGACGCCGACTTCCGTCTGGACCTCGCGCTCCTCGCGCGGGCGATCGCCGCCGACCGCGCCTTTGGGCTAATCCCCTTCATGGTCGTCGCGAACGCGGGCACCACGAACACGGGGGCGGTCGATCCCCTCGGCGCGATCGCCGATCTGTGCGCGCGCGAGCAGCTCTGGATGCACGTGGACGCCGCGTACGGCGGGTTCGCGGTGCTCACCCGCGAGGGACGGGAGAAGCTCGCCGGCATCGAGCGCGCGGACTCCGTGACGATGGATCCGCACAAGTGGCTCTACGTGCCCTTCGAGTGCGGATGCCTGCTAGCGCGCGATCCCGCGCGGCTCAAGGACGCGTTCCAGATCCTCCCCGACTACCTCAAGGACACCGAGACCTCCGGCGGCGAGGTGAATTTCGCCGACTACGGCGAGCAGCTCTCGCGCGAGGCGCGCGGGATCAAGGTGTGGCTCAACGTGCAGTTCTACGGCACTGATGCGCTGCGCGAGGCCATCGCGTACTCCCTCGCGCTCGCGCCGCTCGCCGAGCGCTGCGTGCGGGACGCGCCGGGGCTGGAAGTGATGGCCCCCGCGACGCTCGGCATCCTGTGTTTCCGCGCGCATCCGGCGGGACTCGATGATCCCGCCGCGCTCGACGCACTCAACCAGCGCGTGCTGCGCGCCGTGAACGCCAGCGGGCGCTATTTCATCTCGAGTACGCGGGTGCGCGGCGCGTTCTCGCTGCGCATCTGCCCCATCGGCCATCGCACGCGCGAGCGCGACATGCGGGAACTCGTCGCGCTCTGCGCGGATATCGTCCCGACGCTCTCCCTCTGAGAGGAGCCCCTCCGATGCTCAAGAAGATCATCGCCACCGACGACGACCGCGTGATCGCGCTCATCCGCATCGCGGTCGGCGTGTCCGTGTTCTCACATGGCGCGGGGAAGGTGCTGGGGTGGTGGGGCGGGGGCGGCATCGATGGCACATACGGATTCATGACGGGACAGCTGCACATCCCGGGGGTCCTGGCCTACATGGTGATCTTCGGCGAGTTCTTCGCTGGGCTCGGCTTGATCACCGGCACGCTCGGCCGCATCGCGGCGGCGGGGAATCTCATGATCCAGACCGGAGCGCTGCTCCTCGTGCACATCCACATCGGCTGGAAGATGGAGGAGTATTCGCTCCTCGCGCTCTCGATGTGCCTCGCCATCCTCATCCGCGGCTCGGGGGCCTGGTCGATCGACCGGCTCTTGATGCGCGAGTGAGCGGCCGCTCTTGATTCCCCTCGGGCGGCGCGTTCTTCTTCACCCATGATGAAGATCGATCTGGCGGGGAAGCGCGCGCTCGTGGCGGGCGTGGCCGACGATGGGGGCTACGGCTTCGCGATCGCGAAGGCGCTGGCCGAGGCGGGGGCGTCCGTGGTGGTGGGCACGTGGCCGCCGGCGCTCAACATCTTCCTGAACCTCATCGAGCGCGGGAAGATGGACGACTCCCGCAAGATGTCGAGCGGCGCGATGCTCCAGTTCGAGAAGATCTATCCCCTCGATGCCGCGTTCTCCACGCTGGCGGAAGCGCCCGCGGACATCCGCGAGAACAAGCGCTACAAGGACACCGGAGATTTCTCGATCGACGGACTCGCCGCGCGCCTCGTGGCCGACTTCGGCGAGCGCCCGCTCGACATCGTGGTGCACTCGCTCGCGAACGGCCCCGAGGTGAAGAAGCCCCTCCTCGAGACGAGCCGCGCGGGCTATCTCACGGCGCTGAGCGTGAGCGCGTACTCGCTGGTGGCGATGGTGAACCGGCTCGCGCCGTTGATGCGCCCGCACGGGAGCTTCGTGTCGCTCACATACATGGCGAGCGAGAAGGTGATCCCCGGCTACGGCGGCGGGATGAGCTCGGCCAAGGCCGCGCTCGAGAGCGACACGCGCGTGCTCGCGTATGAAGCGGGGCGCGCGCATGGCGTGCGCGTGAACACGATCAGCGCCGGCCCGCTCGCATCACGCGCGGCGAGCGCGATCGGGATCATCGAGAAGATGGTGGAGTATGTTCGCCACAATGCGCCGCTCAGTGAGGAGCTCACGGCGACGGAGGTGGCGAATGCGGCGGCGTTCCTGTGCTCACCGCTGGCATCGGGGATCACGGGGACGACCTTGTACGTGGACAAGGGCTCCCCGGGGTGGGGGTGGGCGGCCCACGCCTTGGGCCCGGGGGGGGGGGGGCGGGGGATCGGCGCAACAGCCACTAACGCTGATCGGGGATAGGTGCATCCAGCGCACCCGCTGCCCCCTGTTGCCGCTCCCCCCGCTCGGCGCGCCGTTCTCGATTCGCTGCAGCACCCCTCAGCAATTGTCCATCCCCGATCTCCGCAGTCAGCGGTTGCGCCTATCCCCTCGCCCCCGACCCCCCATCCCCTTGCCCCTGCAGTTGATCCAACCGTCCAACATCTATCCGTATCATGGACTCCGTCTCCCTCTTCTCGAACACCGACGCAAAATTCCTCCCCCACACGATCTCCTCCGCCCGATACGACGTCCTCGCATGCACCGTCGTCGCGAACGTCTCGTCGTAGCCCGTGAGCAGCACGAGGAATTCCGTCTCGGTGCGCGCGAGATCCTCCTGCGTCAGTCCATAGAGCGGGCTCGATTCGTCGATCGGATGCACGATCGTCCACGAGAGCGGGAAGAACACCACCGACTTCCGCTCCAGCGCGAGCTCGCGGAACTGCCGCGTCGTCACCCCGTCATGCGTCTCGAAGCGGCTCAAGAGCACGCGCGCCTCGAGCTGCAGCATCTGCGAGTTCCGCACGTTCGCGAGCCGGAACTCGAACGCCGTGAACCCGCGGTAGGGCGCGATGAGCGCGTTCCGGCTGAAGCGGATACGCGCCACCGGGCGTGAGAATCGCGCGAACATGAGCCCCGTCATGAGCGCGACGCCGATCAGCGACACGATCGACTCCACCGTCATGATGAAGTTCGCGGCGACCCCCACCGGATAGACCGCGCCGTAGCCGATCGTCGCGAACGTCTCCACCGAGAAGAAGAACGCCTGCAGGAAGCGCCCCTCCGGCATCCCCGTCCCCGGCGTCGCGAGCGCCCCCGGTCCGCACATCAGATAGACCACCGCGAACACCGTGTTCTCGATCACGAACAGCCCGATCACGAACGCGAGGAAGCGCGGCCACGTCATCGTGAGCAGCCAGTGGTACGGGTTCAGCCGCTCCCCCAGCGCGAGCCCCTCGCGCCTCACGTTGAACGTCCCGTCCTGGTTCAGCAGACGGTGCTTCCGCTCGTTCGCGACGATGCTCCCGAAGCCGAGGTCGCGCTCCTCTTCCGCGGAGATGACGCGCGTGAACGGCTCCTCGTGCGGCGCGCGCGGCGCCGCCGGCCGGGGGCGTGGCGCTTCGCTCACCAGCCGCGCTGCGCCCGGAGCGTCGTGATCTGCGCCGTGTGATGCCGGCCGTGCCACGCGTACTGCGCGAGCACCCAATCCATCGACACGGTGCCGTACTCGGGATGCGCGTAGGTGCGCGCGAACTGCTCCGGGGTCATCGCGCGCAGCATCGCCACCCATCGCTGGTGCAGCACATCCAGCAGCGTCAGCGACACCTCCGGCGCCATCGTCCGCGCATCGGGCAGCTCCGCCCAGAGCGCCTCGTCGTAGGGCTTCACCGGCGGGTTCTCCTCCGTGATCGCGAGCTTCATGCGCACGTACGCGTTCATGTGGCTGTCCGGCACGTGGTGCACCACCTGCCGCACGGTCCAGCCTCCTTCGCGGTACGGCGTGTCGAGCTGCGCCGCGCTGAGTCCGGCCGCGGCGGCGCGCAGGGCGGCGGGCTGGCCCGCGATCGTGTCGATCAGCTGTGCGCGCTGCGCGGGCGAGAGCGTGCCCTTGGGCGGATCGTACTTGCCGACCGGATAGCGTGGGTCGACGGCCATGAGGATCACGTGGCGGAGGTCCACTGCGGGCGCGGCGTCTGCATGTCGCGCGGACCAGGAATATGCGCGCCGCGACCCTGGCGCGCAGCGGCGCCCCGTGCGAACGTGTGGCGGCCCCGACCGCAATCCGCCCCCCTCACTCGCGCCGCGTGATGCCCGTTCTCGACGCCAAGGACTATCTCCTCATCGCGCTCGCCGCGTTCGCGATCTTCTACGTCGTGCGCCTCACGCTCGCGCTGCGGGCCGAGCGGGCCGTGGCGCCCGCCGAGCGTCTCTCCCCCGACACGACCGGCGTCGCGATCGGATTCGTCTCCAACTTCTTCGACACCCTCGGCATCGGCTCCTTCGCGACGACCACCGCCATGTGGCGTGCGCTCAAGAAGGTGCGCGACGAGCTGATCCCCGGCACGCTCAACGTGGGGCACACCCCGCCCACGATCGTGCAGGCCTACATCTTCACGAAACTCGTGCCCGTCGAGCCGATGACGCTCATCTCGATGATCGCCGCCGCCGTCGCGGGGGCCTGGCTGGGCGCCTCGCTCGTCTCGGGATGGTCGCGCCGTCGCGTGCAACTCGGCATGGGGAGCGCGCTGCTCGCCGCGGCCACGCTCATGCTCCTCGCGCAGCTCAATCTCATCCCCGCCGGGGGAACGCTCCTCGCACTCGAGGGACCGAAGCTGATGATCGGCCTCGTCGGGAACTTCGTGCTCGGCGTGCTCATGACGATGGGGATCGGCCTCTACGCGCCGTGCATGATCCTGGTGTACCTGCTGGGCATGACGCCGCTCGCGGCGTTCCCGATCATGATGGGCTCCTGCGCGTTCTTGATGCCGGTGGCCAGCGCGCGCTTCATGACGGCGCGGCGCTTCGACGTGCCGGCCGCGCTCGGCCTCTTCGTGGGCGGGATCCCCGCCGTCCTCATCGCCGCGTTCATCGTGAAGAGCCTCCCGCTCGGCGCCGTGCGCTGGCTCGTGGTGGTCGTGGTCGTCTACACCGCTTACCAGATGTTGCGCGCCGGGGCGCGCGAGGACGCGCCGATGCGAGCCGTGCAGGCCTGAGCCGGGAACGGCCCCCAGCACGGACGGATTCTCCTGGTCGGTCGGCTCTCACATAGGAGGATTAATGCGGATACTCCAGATCGCGGTCGCCGCATCGCTCGCCGTCGTGGCTGCCGCGCGCTCCGCCGCGGCGCAGATGGACGACAAGCAATTCTACGCCGGTATCGGCTTCGCCTTTGGCTCGTTCGACATGTCCGCGAACGGCTTCGCGCTCCCCACCACGTACAAGAGCAACATCGCCTACTACGGCGAGCTCGGGCTCCGGCTGAAGCCCGCCTTCTCGCTCGGCTTCGAGGCCGACTACTACACCAAGTCGAACAGCGGCACCACGTTCAAAGTCTGGTACTACAACGCCGCCGCCGCCTTCTATCCCGCGCGCGGGAGCGATCTCTGGATCAAGGTGCTCGCGGGCTACGCCAACACGACCGGCGACGTCACCTACGGCGGGGGCGGTTACGGGGGAGGGTCGTCGATGGGCGGGTTCGACATGGGACTCGGCGTCGGCTATGACTGGCGGCTCGGCGCGGACAAGAAGTACGCGATCGTTCCCTTCGTGCAGTATCTCGCGCAACTCAGCGGCGGAACGTTCAGCAACGACCCGGCCAACCTCAGTTACCGATCCAGCTTATTCATGATCGGTGGCGCGATCGCGCTGCTCCACTAGCGAGCGCCGCACGCCGGGGCCCGTCGCGCGAGCGGCGGGCCCCTTCGCATGCCCGCTTGACGCGTCCCCGCACCGCGCGCTACTTCCGTCGCTGGCCCCGGCCCCGGAACCGACCCCCGCATGCCCGTCGCGCACCGTCTCCGCTTGCTCGTCTGCGTGCCCGCGCTCCTCGCGTGCACCGTGAAGGACACGCGCAAGGCGACGGTCGACTCGGTCGACGCCGCCAAACGCGAGACGACGCTCGCGAACGCGCCCGCCCCCGCGGCCCCCGCCGCGCACGGATTCCGGCAGCCCGAATCGGTGCGCTATGACTCCGCGCTCGACTTGTACTTCGTGTCGAACATCAACGGCGACGCCACGGCGCGCGATGACAACGGCTTCATCTCGCGCCTGCGCCCCGACGGCACGATCGATTCCCTCGCGTTCATCGCCGGTGGACGCGGCGGCGTCACGCTGAACGCGCCGAAGGGTCTCGAGATCACCGGCGACACGCTCTGGGTCGCGGACATCGACGTGCTGCGCGGGTTCGACAAGCGCACCGGCGCCCCGGTCGCGACCATCGATCTCAAGCCGCTCGGCGCCGAGTTCCTGAACGATGTCGCGACGGCGCCGGGCGGCGCGCTGTACATCACCGACACCGGTCCCGGCACGCGATCGGACGCGAAGCGCGGGAATCGCGTGTTCAAGGTGGCGGGGCGCCGTGCGAGCGTCGCCCTCCACAGCGACTCCCTGGGCTCGCCCAACGGCATCGCGTGGGACGCGCGGAACAAGCGCTTCATTATCGTCCAATGGCGGGGCAGCCGCATCCTCGCCTGGCATCCGGGCGATCCGCAGCCGCGCACGATCGGATTCGGCGCGGAACAGATGGACGGCGTGCAAGCGCTCGCCGACGGCCGGCTCATCGTCACGAGTTGGGCGCAGCATGCGCTGCTCATCCATTTCGGGGCCGAGGAGTACACCGTGCGCGGCTTCAGCGCGCCCGCCGACTTCGGCGTCGACACCCGGCGCAGCCGGCTCGCCATCCCGATCCTGGATCAGGATCGCGTCGAGTTCTGGGCGCTCCCGCCCCTGCACCAGTAGCCTCCGGAGCCCACATGCGCGCCGTCGCGCTCCTCGTCCTCGCAGCCGCGCTCGGCGCGTGCGACCTCCTCCCGCGGTCCACGCGTCCGACGTCGGCGGACAGTCTCCCGCACCCCATCCCGGGCTTCCGCGACACCATGAGCGACGCCGCCGCCGCGGAATCGGCCAAGGCGTTCGCGCGCGCCGAGGCGCTCCGGACCGCCCCCATGCGGATCGCGATCTCGGGCGCCGAGCACTACTCCGCGGACAGCGGCTTCGAGGTGAGCTGCATCGCGAGCGAGAGCAACGGCGAACGGCTCCTGCAGGTGGAGGCGCTCGGCCGCGATGTGCGCCTGAACTTCACGGTGTACAACGGCCGCGACGGCGACGTCGTGGTGGGCAACGTGTACGGCCGCCGCTCGCACCACACGCGCATCGGGAACGTGGACGTGAGCGTGCGCACGCACAATTATGCCGACGGCACCGGGCACGCGACGATCACGGATCCGCTGGGGCGCACGGGCATCATGAGCGTGGCCAGTTTCATCAAGATGGGCACCAAGAAGAACGAGAGTCACCGCACGCATCTCGCGGCGAAGATCCGCTGGAACTGTGACTGACCGCGCGTGGGCCACGTTGCTCGCGGCCGGCGCATTGGTGCTCGCCGCCTGCGGCGGTGCGCCCGCTTCACCGTCTACGGCCGCGGACGACGCGCACCGGCGTCTTCCCACCGGCGCGCGTCTCGATCCCGCGGGCACTTCGGTCGACGCGGGCAATCTCCCGCTCGCGCTCGCGATCTCGCCGGACGATCGGTACGCCGTGCTCCTGCTCAACGGCTACGCCGCGCGCGCCATCCAGATCATCGACCGGCGGCGGGGCGTCCTCACCCAGACCATCCTGCTTCCCAGCGCCTTCCTCGGCCTCGCGTTCTCCCCCGACGGCCGCACGCTCGCCGTCTCCGGAGGCAACGCCGACGCGGTCTATCTGTTCGCCTGGCGCGATGGCGCCGCCACGCTCACCGACTCGATCCTCCTCGTGGCCACGCGCGCCGACAGCGGCTCACGGTACCCGGCCGGGCTCGCGTGGTCGCGCAGCGGCCGGCTGCTGTACGTGGCGGAGAACCTCGCGGACTCCGTGGCCGTGGTGGACGTGGCCGCGAAGCGCGTGCTGCAGCGATTCCCCACGGGACTCTATCCGTACGGCGTCGCGGTGGCGCCCGACGGATCCGTGTACGTCTCCGCGTGGGGAGGGAACGCGGTGGCGGCCTTCGTCGACGCCGGCGCGGGCGCGCTCGCGCCCTCGGGGCGGATCCCGGCGGGACGGCATCCCTCCGCGATGACGCTCAGCGCCGACGGCGCGCGCTTGTTCGTGGCGAGCGCCAGCACCGATCGGGTCACGGTGATCGACACCCACAAGCACGCCATCATCGCGGAGCTCCACGATCCCCCGCCGGCGGGCCCGGGCGAAGGGAGCACGCCGAACGCGCTCGCGCTCTCCGACGGCGGCACGCGGCTGTTCGTCGCCGAGGCGGATGCGAATGCCGTCGGCGTGATCGACCTCGGCGCCAGCACGTCGGGCATCGCGCACGCCGCGGGATCCGACAAGCTCATCGCGCGGATCCCCGTAGGCTGGTATCCCGCCGCGGTCAGCGCGCTCGGCGACACGCTGCTCGTGGTGAACGCGAAGGGGCACGGCACGGGGCCGAACGTCAGAGGGCCGGGCCCGAGGCGGCCGTCCTACACCGTGGGAGATCAGTACACGCTCGCCCAGCTGCGCGGCTCGCTCACCACCTTCGTGGGCGCGCATGGCGATTCCGCCGCGCTCGCGCCGCTCACCGCGCGCGTCGCCGCCGCCAACGGCTGGGATCGCCCCGCGCGCACGGCGGCGCATTATCCGCCGTTCGAGCACGTGATCTATGTGATCAAGGAGAATCGCACCTTCGACCAGGTGCTCAGCGACGTGCCCGGCGTGGACGGCGACACCGCGCTCCTCTTCTTCACGCGCGCCATCGGCCCCAATCATCACGCGCTCGCCGAGCGCTTCGGCGCGTACGACCGCTTCTTCGTGAACTCCGAGGTGAGCGCCGATGGGCACAATTGGGTGGACGCGGCGTACGCGGCGGACTACGTCGAGAAGACCGTGGGGCTCAACTACGCCGATCAGGGGCGCGACTACGACTACGACGGCTCGAATCGCGGCGAGGGGAACATCCCCGACGACGACGTGAACGAACCCGCCAACGGCTATCTGTGGAACGCGGCGGCGCGCGCCGGCGTCTCGTTCCGCGACTATGGCGAGTTCACGTACTTCGACAGCACGGGGCGCCACGGGGGCGGCTATCAGCCCACCAAGAAGGTGCTCATCGGGCACGTGAACACCGAGTACCCGACGTTCGGCCTCGAGCACAAGGATCAGCTGCGGATGGACGTGTTCCTCAAGGACTTCCGCGAGTTCGAGCGCACCGGGCAGATGCCCGCGCTCCTCACCGTGTGGCTCCCCAACGATCACACCGCCGGCCTGCGTGCCGGAGCACCGACGCCGCGCGCCGCCTTCGCCGACAACGATCTCGCGCTCGGCCGGCTCGTGGAAGCGGCGTCGCGCTCGCGGTTCTGGAAGAACACGCTGATCATCGTCTTGGAAGACGACGCGCAGAACGGCCCCGACCACGTGGACTCGCATCGCTCGGTGGCGTTCGTGATCTCCGCGTACTCGCGGCGCGGGGTCATCCACCGTTTCACCAACACCACGGACCTCATCGCCACCATCGTGGAGGTGCTGCACCTCGGCTCGCTCTCGCAGTTCGACTTCTACGGGCGGCCGCTGCGCGACGTGTTCACCGACACCGCCGATACCACGCCCTACGTTGCGCTCGTGCCCGCCGTGGACTTGAACGAGGTGAATCCGATCCGGTCCAGCCGCGTCATCCCGGGGCGTTCGTCCAAGCCCCTCGACTTGAGCGCGGTGGACCGCGCCGACGAGAACGACTTCAACCGCGAGCTCTGGTTCGCGTTCAAGGGCACGCGTCCGTATCCGGCGCCGCGGCGCATGTCGCTCCTCGAGCCCGCGCGCTCGCGGTGAGCGCCGCGGCCACCGCGTGACCCCGTTCCGCTGGACCTTGGCGATCGTCTCGTTCGCCGCCGCGATCGGCGTCTCGATCTACATCATGGATTCGTCGTGGCCCGCCGAGGAGGCGAAGGTCTCCCCCTCGGCGCTCACGCAGCTGCTCCTGCTCACGATCGCGCTCCTGGAGCTCGGCGCGCGCGCGGCCAAGGTGCGACTGAGCGCCGCGGCATTGCGCATCCCGATCACGTTCGGCACCGCGCTGCGCGCGAGCGCGGGCGGCGACTTCGGCGCCGCGATCACGCCGGCGCGCACGGGGGCGGAGCCCGCGCGCTTCCTGATCATGAGCGAAGCGGGCATGCCCGCCGCCCACATCCTGCTCGTGATCTTCGCCGAGCTCTTCCTGGAGATGCTCACGCTCGCCGCCGTGGCGGCGGCGATGTTCCTCGTGTTCCGAAGCTCGGGGACGATGATCCTCGGCATGGTGGCGCTCGTCGCCGCGTACGCCGCGTTCGTGCTCGGCTGCGGAGCGGTCGGCGTCATGCTCTCCCGCCGGCACTCGAGCGGGCCGCCCCCCGCGTGGTTCACGCGCGTGGGGCTCAACGCGGGGCATTGGCGGCGCCTGCAGCGGTCCCTGCGCCAGCTTCGCGAGGGCATCGAGGGGGTGCGCGACGTGCGGTGGGGCGCCGCGGTGGGCGCGTTCCTCGCTTCCGTCGCACACGTGGCCCTGCGCCTCGCGATCCTGCCCGTGATCGTCTACTCGTTCGGGCGCACGGCGCCCTTGGCACCGATGATCCTGTGGCCCATCGCGCTGACCTACGGCGGCGTGGTGGCCCCCGTGCCGGCTGGCGGCGGCGCCATCGAGGTCGCGTTCAAGGCGGCGCTCGGTGGCTCGATCCCTCCCGACATCTTCGGCGCGGCACTGATCTGGTGGCGCTTCTACACGTTCTACTTGTTCGTGCTCCTCGGCGCGTTCGTGGCCGGCGGGACTGTGCTGCGGGCGCTCCGCGACGATGACGCGAACGCGGAAGACGCCGCGATCACGGGCGCTGCATCCGCGTCGGGAGCCGCAGTCGCAGTATCCGCAGGGAATCGAGGGGGATCGGGCCGCTCAGCGTGAACTCCGCGCCGGTGGAGTCGGTCCACTGGATGGAATTCAGACCGGCCGCTTCATCCGAACCGTTCGCGGCCGCGAGGAGTTTGCGGCGCACGCTGTCGCGCGCCGCGGCGTTCTCTTCGGCGCGCGCTTCCGCGCCGCCGCCCAGCGACGGCGCGAGGATCGCGAGCACCACCTGCACGCCGGGGCGCAGCTCGTAGACGCGGCGCTCCACCACGCCGGCGTCTTCCTTCGTCTGCTGTTGGCTCACGAGGCGCATCCCCGGCGGCAGGTTGTCGGCCACCAGCCCGCTCACGCGCCCTCCGCTGGCGGGCGTCGCGGCGGGCTCCGTCTTCGGCTTCCCGGCCTGCGCGTGCTCGGCGGGGGCGCCTTGGTCCTTCTTCGCTTCCAGATCGGCGCTCGTGCCCTTCGCGCTCTCGGCGGGAGCCGGCGCGCTCTGCACGCGATCGGCATTCGCGCGCGGCGGCGGTGCGGCCGCCACCGCGGGAGCCATCGGCGCATTCCCTGGCGCAGCTCCCGCGCCGCTCGCTCCCGCGCCGCCCGCGACTACGGTATTCGCCGTCGAGCTCTGCGCTTCCTTCGGCGCCGGCACCGGCAGCTGGCGTGCGGCGTCCGCCGCCCGCGCGTTCCCAGAATCCAGTCGCTTCGCGGGCGCGGTGGAGTCGATGTTCCGCTCCGCCTGCGGCCGAAGCTGTGCACCGAGCGCGGAATACTGCGGCGTCGCCGTAGAGGATGCGGGCGTCGCCGCGGGGGCGGGCGCCGCGGGCATCTCGCGACGTTCGGGGGTCGTCTCCGGCGTGATCGCCGGCGTGACCTTCAGCGCGACGCCGGGCGGCAGTTCCGTGCGCGCCGACTTCTGGTCCATCTCCGCCACGCGCTCGCGCACGCCGCTCCGCATCACCACGAAGGTGCCGGTGGCCACCACCGCCACCGACGCCGCGATGCGCAGCGTCCACGTGGGCCAGCGGCGCGGCGCCGCGGACACCGGCATCGACGGCATCGCGCGGCTCCCCTGCGGGAGCACTCCCGCGGGCACGTCGTCGAGCGCGGTGAGGATGCGCGACGCGGCCGCGATCACGCCGCGCGCGTCGGCGACCATCACCGCGCACTCCGTGCAGCGGGCCGCGTGCTCCTCCGCCTTCCGCTCCGCCTCGGCGTCGAGCGCGCCATCCAGCCACGCGTGGATCGTGCCTTCGTCAAGATGCCGCATGTCCCTCTCTCCGGCGCGGCTCCTTCTGCAGCGCCTCGTAGTGTTCGACCAGCCGCCGCCGCGCCCGCGAGAGCGTGGTGCCGACCGATCCTACCGACAGTTTGAGCGCTTGCGCGATCTCCTGGTAGTCGAGCCCTTCCTCGCGCATGAGCAGCGCGAGACGGTCCCGCTCCGCGAGCGCATCCACTGCGCGCCGCGCCATCGCGGACTCTTCGGCGCGTTCCGCGGCGAGCGGCGCGGGCTCCATGACCTCCTCGCGCGTCTCCTCGCGCAACAACTCCAGGTGCCGCCGGCGCCGCGCGTCCTTCCGTGCCTCGTCGCGCACCAGGTTGTTCGCCACCGTGAAGAGCCACGCCCGTTCGTTCGTGATCGTCTCCTGCCGCAGCGCACGCACGAACGTCTCCTGCGCCACCTCCTCGGCCCAGTCCCGGTCGCCCAGGCGCCTCGTGAGGTACCGCACCAACATCTCGTTGTACGTTCGGAACAGACGGTCGACGTCGTTCATAGTGGTGTGCTGATGGGACGCCCGGCGCGCCGGAACTTGCACACGAGCGCTGCTCCCTGGCCCCCGCCCCCTGTCCCCGTGCCCCTAATAGTCCCCCTCGCCCGGCTTGATCGCGGCCATGCCGATCGGCGGGGTGAGGAGCCGCTCGTCGCGCCCCACCTCCCGGATGTTCGGCTCGAGACGCCGCATCATGCGCGTGAACTGTCCCGCGATCTCGCGGTCGAACTCCCTACCGGCGCGCTCATCGATGAACAGCAGCGCCTGCGTCGCCGGGTACGGCTCGCGATGGGCGCGCGGGATGCGCAGCGCGTTGTACACGCTGCACACGCGCACGATCTTGCTCGCGAGATGCATGGGCCGGCGGAACAGACCCTGGGGGTATCCGGTGCCGTCGGGGCGCAGGTGGTGCTCGTACGCGACCGTCGCGCCGAGTTCCATGCGCTTGTCGCTGGCGAGGACGATCCGCGCGCCATCCACCGGGTGACGCTCCACGATGCGCCGCTCCTCCTCCGTGAGCTCGATCGGCTTGAGCACGAGCTCGCGCGGCACGCGCGCCATGCCGAGGTCGTGCAGCAGCGCCGCCATGCCGAACTCGTGCACGTCCCGGTTGCCGAGTCCGATCTGCTCCGCGAGCGCCATGACGAGCACCGCGACGTTGATCGCGTGGATCGCGTTGTACGGATCGCTCGCCTTCAAGCGGAGCAACGGGATGATCATGGCGCTGCTCCCCTTCATCGCCACGGTGAGCGAGCGCACGACCGCGTCCGCCTCCACGAGGGGGACGACGTCCTTCGCTTGCACTTGTTCGTAGAGCCACGTCGCCGCCTGCGTCTCCTCGTCCAGCGCGAACGGAAGGCTCGACCCCTCCATCGCGCTCTCCGGCGTCGGCGATCGCGTGTCGGGCGCGTCGGCGTTCCCATCGTCATCTTCGCGCACGGTCACGGCGCCGAAGCGGATGCTCTGCCGCCCGCTCGCCGAACGCGTGGCCGGGATCACCGCCGCCCCCGCGCCGCTCTGAGCCACGCGATTCAGGAGGTCGGCGATGAACTCCTCGAACTCATCGCGCGTGACCTCGGGCTCGAACTCCAGGCGCTGCACGCCCACCTCCGACAGCTTCTCCGACCACGGCCAATCCCGCAGCTCGTGCAGCGCCGCCTGGCCGTAGATCACGTCGCGTCCCAGGAACGTGAACAGCGGGCGGGCATTCTCCTTCTGCAGTTCGCCCAGCGAGCCGTAAGACGCGTCCACCGCGCGTTCCCACGTGGGGTGGCCGCGCGGGTAGAGCATCATCGTGCTCAGGCTCTGCGCGAGGGATGTGAGGAACCTGCCAGGGGTGTTCATTCGCTCCGGCTCCCGCGCAGCGCGGCCTGGATCTCCGCGTCGTCGCTGCGCGCGGCGACGGCGAGCACCTTCTGCGCCACTGCTTCGCTCTTCCACGTCGACGCGAGCACGCCGAGCGCCGCGAGCATCACCGGCGTCTTGGGCGCGAGCTTCCGGCGGAATTGGAAGCGCCGTTTCGGCGCGAGCGTCACGGCGACGAGGCACTCGAGCACCACCGAGAGACGGATCGGCGCGAGCACCTTCACGGCGAGCACGCCGAGCATCCCTTCGTAGGCACCGCCTTCGAGCCGGCCGGTGAGTACCGGGATCGCGTCGCGCGGGCATCCGCGTTCGACCGCCGCGTTGAGTCCGGCGCGCACGATGCGCTCGTCGGCATCGCCGACGGCCTCCGCGATCGCCTTGTCGCACGTCTTCGGGTCGCGCAGGAGCAGCGTGTACGCCTCGCGCCGCACGCGCGCATCGGGGTTCTTCGCGTACGGGAGCGGCGTGAATCCCTCCGGCCACTCGGTGAGCCGGCCCAACAGGAGGAGGAGGTTGCGTTGCAGCGTCCAGTGCCCCTTGGGGAGGCGCGCGACCGCCGCTTCGCCCACCTTCGGTCCGAGCTGCGCGAGCATCTCGAAGAGCTTCCAACGCGCGCCGCGTTCGTCCTCGCCTTCGAGCGCATCGATCAATGCGCCGGCCGCTGGGTACCCGACGCGTGAGACCAGCCGGTAGAGCACTTCGAAGTCGATCGGTTTGTCGCGCAGCAGCCGCTTGATCGTTCCCGTGTTGTCCAGATGGCGCCGGAGCGTGAGCACGACCTTGTTCGCGTCCGGCGTGCCGTCGGCGATCGCGAGCAGCTGCGCGATCTGCCCTCGCCTGACCATCTCGGCCACCGCGTGCTTGGTCGTCGTACCGAAGATCTCCGTCTCGAGGCTCAGCTGCACGACGTGCTCCGGCGGCACTTCGTTGGCCGTGCTCGGCGCCGCCTCCTTCCCCGGCTCGGCGATCAGCGTCTCGAGCGTCTGCCAGTAGTTCTCCTCGGGGAGCTCCGCCGCGTGGTCCCAGTCGTTGATGAGCTGCCGCACGTTCTCCCGCAGCGCGGCATCCGCCTTCTGCTTGCGCGCGCCGGAGCCCTGCGAGGCGTGCTTCGCGAGCTTGGCCAGCAGCATCAGCATCGCCTCCGACATCGTGTGCTGCGATGCGGTCGCCACCGCTTTCGCGAGATCGAGCACCGTGTCCGCGGCGAGCGCGTGAGAGGCGTTCAGCATCAGCTGCTTCTGCTGCGCCCAGTCGGTGTTCACCCGCAGGATCCGCTGCAGCGTCGCCGGCGCCACGGAGGAGATCAGGTTCGACACTCGCGCCTGCAGCGCCTTGGCCGCGGTGCCCCCCTTCGACTTGATCTCCTGCATGAAGGACCCGAACAGGCCCAGGATCCCCTTGTCGAAATCCGGGTCGTTCTCGCGGCGGTCGATCGCGCTCGCCAGCGCGAGCGGATCGCTCGCCATCTCCGGGACCGTGATCGCGCCCCCCATCTCCGTGCCCACCGCGGAGCGCGCGAGCCGCTGCCACAACTGCGTGGCCCAAGTGCCGCGGTCCGCGCCGTCCTCCTTCGCGCTCCCGTCGTTCAGCTCGAGCGCATCGTAGGTGAGCGGGAGGAGTCGGATGTGCGGCCAGTCCCGCGTGGTCTCCTCCGCGATGGGGGTGTCCTTCCCGGCGGCCTTCGGCTTGGCCGGCGCGCCTTTCGGCTTGTCGCGCCCCACCTGCTTCATCGCCTCGGCCAGCTCGCTCTCTTCGACGCCCTCGGTGATGCGCACCCCGCCGATCTCGCGGCGATAGAACTTCATCGCGAGGTCACGCAGCACGCCGTTGTGCGGGTCGCTCGCCATCCCATCGATCAGCACGTGGTCCCGCGCGATGGCGATCGAGAACGTGGGGCGCTCCGCGAGGATCGGCTTCAATCGCTGCGAGATCCCCTGCGCCGCCGTCGCGAGCAGGGGATGGCCGTCCGGATACATCGAGTACTTGTGGAGCGTGGTCGCCAGCTCCACCAAGAACTCGGTGAGGTCACGCGGGAGCGCGGCGGAGACGGCGCTCTCCTGGGCAGTCGGCACGAGTGGGACGGTGAGGGCGCGGCGACGGGGACAGCTACGGAAAGGGGCGGTCGCCCGCCCCGTGATGCTGACCGTCAGCCCCGCCCGGGGGTCACGTGCGGATGGCCCCGCTCCCGCGCGGTGTCTGGCGGGGGATCCCCGCGCCGGGGGTCGCCCGCTGCGTGCCCACCCCGGCGGCGGGGGTCGGCTGCCCCGGCTCGCGCGGCGGCGGCGTCACCGGCGCTCCTTCGTCCACCGGGAGGATGCGGCGTTCCCACCGCCGCATCATCGTGATGAACGACTTCGCGATGTCCGCGTCGAAGACCGTCCCGGCCTTCTCTTCCACGTAGCGCAGCGCGCTCTCGGGGGTCCACGCGCCGCGGTGGAAGCGCCGCGTGCGCAGCGCGTCGTAGCAGTCGCAGATCTGCACCAGCTTGCTCGCGAAATGCAGATCGCGCTCGAAGTGGGTCTTCGGATAGCCCCCTCCGCCCGCGAGCATGTGGTGCTCGAACGCGACCACCGCGGCCAGGTCGAGCTGCGGCTCGCTCCCCAGGATGATCTTGGCCCCTTCCGTCGGGTGCTGCCGGAGCTTCTCCCACTCCTCTTCGGTGGGCGGCCCCGCCTTCGACACGATCTCCTTCGGCACGCGCGTCATGCCCACGTCGCGCAGGAGTCCCGCGACGCCGATGGCGCGCGTGTCGCGTCCGCCGAGCCCGAGGAACTCCGCCAGCCCCATGACGAGCACCGACACGTTGAGCGAGTGCGCGGTGGTGTACTGGTCGAACTCCTTGAGCTGCAGGAGCGGCATCATGATCTCGCTGTCGCCATGCATCGCGACCGAGAGCGAGCTCACCACCGCTTCGACCTCCGCCGCCGGGAGCGGCTTGCCCGCCGCGACCTCGTTGTAGATGGTCGAGATCGTCTCGACCTCCTCATCGAGCGGGAAGTTCATCCCGATGATCGGCAGCGGATCGGTCAGGAACTGCTCGGCATCCCCCTTGATGCCGATCGCGCCGTAGCGGATGCTCTTGAACTCCTTCGCCTCCGCGTGCTGCATGTGCCGCGGGTCCTTCCAGCCCGGCGTGATCTGCTCCATCACCTCGTGCAGGAAGTCGTCGAACTCGTCCTTCGGGATGACGTCCACGAACTCGAGGCGCTGGATCCCCGCCTTCGTGAAGCGCTCGGACCACTCCCAGTCGCGCAGCTCCTTGAGCGGCTTGTTCTGGTAGATGACCTCCTCGCTCAGGAACGAGAACTTCACCGTCCCCTCGGTCTCCTGCAGCTTCTGGATGATGTCGAGCGCGTTCCCAGCCGCCTTGGCGCGCGCGGGATGGGATGGCGCGTAGAGCGCCATTGCGGCGAGCGTCTTGCCGAAGGCGTTAAGGAATCGAATTGGTTCGATCACTGGGTCTCCGGCGCGCCGTCGCGGCCGCGCGGATCTCGAGGTCCTTGGACTTCTGCGCGCGGTCGAGCACGCTCGCCACGCCGACGTCGTCGCTCCAGCCGCTCGCGAGGCCGGTGAGCGCGGCGAGCATCTCGGGGGACTTGGGGAGGAGCTTCTCGCGGCGCAGGAAGCGGGTGCGCGTCACCGCGTAATTGAGCAGCCAGGGGAGCATCGTGGCTTCGCGCGCGGAACCCACCACGCGGAGGCCGAGCGCCCGCAGTTCCGGATTGATCGACTTCCGTTCCACGTGGCGCACGATGAGCGGCACTGCGGCCTTCGGGCACGCGTCGAGCGCCGCCTGCATCGCGAGCTTCACGATGCCGTCGTCGCGATCGCCGAGGGCGACCACGATCGTCTGCTCCCGCGTCTTCGGCGCGCGCAGCAAGAGCTTGAGCGCTTCGCGGCGCACCCGCTCGTCGCCGTGCGTCATGAACTTCTGCGCCTGGAAATCGTCGGGGATCTTGGGGAGCATGGCGAGGAGCGTCAGCAGGTTGCGCTGCACGTACCAGGGCGTGTCCTCGTCGTGCAGCCGCTTCACCACCATCGGCCCGACGTCGGAGCCGAACTTCGCGAGGAGGTCGAGCAGTTTCCGGCGCATGGTGCGCGTCTCGCTCGTCTCGAGCCCTTCGAGGAGGAGCTCGACGACGTCGAGCCCCATGCGCGACGTGATGCGCTCGAGGAGCTGGGGGTCGATCTGCTCCTCGCGCAGCAAGTGGCGGATGTTCTCGGGGGTCGCGACGAGGGGCCAGAGCTCCTCGGCCACCTTGCTCCCCTCCGGCGCGCGGTCGAGGAGGTCGAGCAACATCGCGATGCCGCCGTGCGAGATCAGCTGGTTCACCGCGAGCCACACCGGCGCGCCGAGCGTGTCGGTCTCGAGCGACGTCGCGACGAGGCGCTTGGGCTCGCAGGGGTGCTGGCGCTGCAGCATCAGCGTGAACACGCGGCGCTGCGCCATGCGGTCCAGCGCGTCCTGGTAGCTGTCGGGGTTCAGGCGGCGCGGGTCCCAGTCGTCGGCCAACGCCTCCACTTGGTCCTTGAGCGCGCGACTCGCGCCCGCGCGCATCACCGCGCCTCCCTTCTCCGCCTGCAGCGCGAGCTTGCCGATCAGGCGCAACATGGTGTGCGAGATGGTCTGCTTCGACGCCTTGGCCGCCGCCTGCACGAGCACGAGCACCGCCTCCGCGGCCAGCGACTGCGACGCGTCGAGCACGAATTTCTTCCGCTGGTCGGCGTCGCCCCCCATCTCCATGAGGCGCTCGAGCGTGTCGGGCTGCAGCGTGCGCAGGAGGTCCGCCATCCTCCCGGCGGTCTCCGCGGCCTCCTCCCCCTGCGCCCCCTTGAGCGCCTCCGTGATCTCCATGAGCGCGCTCACGACCGTCTGGTCGTACTCGGGATCGTCCTTCCTGTCGTTCAGCGCGTTGGCGAGCACGAGCGGGTCGAGGAGATCCTCGCCGACGTTCCCCTCGCCCAGGAGGAGGGTGGAGCGCGCGAGCGCGATCCAGATCAGCTTCGCGCCGGCCTTCTTGGCTTCGTCGTCGGTGAGGCCGCTGTCCTCGCCCATCAGCTCGAGCTTGTCGTACACGAGCGAGGTCATGCTGATGTGCGGCCAGCGCTCCGTCTGCGCCGAGAGCGCGATCTGCGGTCCCTCGTGCTCGTCCTTCGACGACGCGACGAGGAAGTCAGCGAGCTCGTCGCGTAGCACCTCGGGGCTGATCGTGAGCGAGCCCAGGTGGTGCCGGTGGAAGCGCTGCGCGAGCTCCTTCATGAGCGAGTTGGACGGGTCGGTGGCGACCCCGTCGATCACGACCTGGTTGCGCGCGATGCCGAAGGTGATCGGCTTGTTGTTGACCATCGCGGCGTCGAGCCGCCGCATGACGCGATCGACCGCCGCGGTGAGCTGCGGGTGGCCGGCCGGGTAGATGGCGTGCTTCTGCACCGCGACGCCGAAGTCCAGGAGGAAGTCGACGATGCGCTTGTCCAACTGGCCCCCGCCGGCGCTCGGGACGCCGGTGGCCGGAGTGGCGGTCGGGTGGCTCACGGGGAGGGCCGCAGGGACGCGGGGAAGCGAGAGTGGCGCATCACCTGCTAAAGACCGCGGGACGGGAGAAACGCAACCTCCGGAAGCGCTCTGCGGGCGGCTGGGCGGGGGCAGCCAAGACGGGGCTCGTCGCCGCGCCCGGGTGCATAATAGGGCGGTCCCGGAACCGACGGCAAGATGACCGCCGCCACCACCCGGGCGGACGGCCTCGCCCGCCACCGGATCTCGGCACCGTCTGTGCCGATCGCGGCGCTCATGTCACCGGACGGTGACGAACCATTGCCAAGTCACTATTTGGTGACTTACCTTGACGGGTGCCGCGCGACCGCCAACTGACCACCGCACGGATCCTCGCCGCCGCCGAGGGGATCATCGCGCGCGCCGGCGTCGGCGCCGTCGGCGTCAACGCGGTCGCCGAGGCGGCCGGCGTGGACAAGGTGCTGATCTACCGCTATTTCGGCGGCCGCACGCAACTCCTCCGCGCGCTCGCGCGTGAGCGCCGGCTCTGGCCGCAGGTGGAGCTCCCCGCACCTGACCCCGGAGCGCTGTCATCCCTCGCCGAGGATCTGATCGCGATCCTCCTCGCGAACGCCCGCGCGCTGCGCGCGCATCCGCTCGCGCGGCGTGCGGCGGCGTGGCAATTCACGGAGCGTGATGAACTGGCGCGCGACGCCGCGGCGGCGCGCGATGCGCACGTGCGCGCGATCGTGACCGCGCTCCGCGCGCGGCACCGCGTGCCCGCGTTCGTGGACCTCGACGCGATCGTCGCGCTCCACTGGGCCGCGATCACCCATCTCGCGTTGCACGCCGGCGGCGGTGCGTTCGCGGGCCTCGAGCTCCGCCGCGACGACGACTGGGCCCGCGCCGAGCGCGCACTCGCCCGGACCATCAATGCGCTGCTCGGCGCGGGGGACGGCTAAGTCACTATAAGGTGACTTAGGCGATCAGAACCCGTGCCGCACCGTGAAGACCACCTGCGTGGGCGAGCCCGGGTTCAGCTCGCCGTCCGCTTGGACCTCCTTGTAGCGCTGATCGAAGATGTTCTGAACGCCGAGCTCTCCCGACCACGGCCCGCTGATCGGGAACGTCGCCCGGAAGCTCACCAGCGTGTACGGCTGGGTGCGTACATCCGGCTCGTCCACCGGAGTCCACGCGACGGTGTACGTCGCCCACAGCGACCCCGCGATCCCCTTCCAGTCGAAATCGAATCCAGCGTTCACGACCGAGTTCGAGCCGCACGCGCCCTATGCACGGTCGGCCGCCGCGGCCATCTTTCGCCCCCATGATCGCCGTCCGGGGCCTCACCAAACGCTACGGCGAATTCACCGCCGTGCGCGATCTCTCCTTCGGCGTGGCGCCGGGAGAAGTGCTGGGCCTCGTGGGCCCGAACGGTGCGGGGAAGACCACCACCCTCCGCGCGCTCGCCGGCATCATCACGCCGTCGGCGGGCTCGATCAGCATCGGCGGCTTCGACATGGCGCGGCAGCCCGAGCGCGCGAAGGCGCTGCTCGCGTTCATTCCCGACGAGCCGCAGCTCTTCGACTACCTCACGGTGGAAGAGCATCTGCGCTTCACCGCGCGCCTCTACGGCGCGGCCGATGCCGCCGAGCGCATCCCCGAGCTCCTGGGCGAGCTCGAGCTAAACGACAAGCGCGCCGCGCTCCCCTCCGAGCTCTCCCGCGGGATGCGGCAGAAGCTCGCGATCGCGTGCGGACTCGTGCACGCGCCCTCGGCGCTGATCCTCGACGAGCCGCTCACGGGGCTCGACCCGGCGGGCATCCGCCGCATGCGCGGGACGATCGCGGCGCGTGCGAAGGCCGGGGTCGCCGTGCTCTTGAGCTCGCATCTCCTGCATCTCGTGGAGGAGCTGTGCACGCGCCTCCTCGTGATCCAGAAGGGGCAGACGGTCGCGATCGGGACGATCCCCGAGATCGTGGCGGGACGGCCGCAGCTCGCGGGGCAGGGGCTGGAGGACATCTTCCTCGCGCTCACCGGGGACGGGACCCCATCGCCGTGAGCACCACCGGCGGCGCGCTCACGTATCTCGCGGTGCGTTCGTTCGTGAACCGCGTGCGCGTGCAGTTCCGGCGCGTGAAGACGCCGCGCTACGCGATCGCGTTCTTGTTCGGCGCCTACTACCTGTGGTTCGTCTTCTCGGGGGGCGGCTACTCGCGCTATCGCACCACGCCGCCGCCCATGATCGGCACGGGGGATCTCTGGCCGGTGCTGTACGAGACGCTCCTGGCGATCTCCGCGATGTACACGTGGCTGTTCGGTGCGGCCGAGCCGGCGATCGCGTTCACGCCGGCCGACGTCCAGATGCTCTTCCCGGCGCCGGTCTCGCGGCAGTCCCTAGTGCGACTGAAGCTCGCGCAGGTGCAGATCGCGATCCTGTTCAGCGTGCTCCTGTGGCTCGTGCTCCTGCAGCGGACCTCGCCGCTCCCCGCGCTCCCGCGCGCGTTCGCGCTCTGGGTGCTGTTCACCACGCTCTATCTGCACCGCGTGGGCGCGTCGTTCGTGAAAGTGAGCGCGGCGCAGCGCGGGCTGAGCGGCGTGCGCCGCAATCTCATCCCGATCGCCGTCGCGGCGCTCGCCATCGGAACGATGGTCTGGGGAGTGGTCGATGCGTGGCCGCAGATGCAGCCGGCGCTTGCCGCCCACGCGTTCGATCGCGCCCTCCTCGCGCTGCGCGACTCCCCGCAGGTGCGTGTGGTGGTGTGGCCGTTCCACGCGCTCGTCGCCCCCGCGTTCGCGCCCACGTTCGCCCGATGGCTCTCGACCATCGGCTGGGCGCTCCTCCTGCTCGCGCTCTGCTACGTCTGGGTGATGCGCGCGGGCGTCGGGTTCGAAGAGGCGGCGATGCAGCGCGCCGAGCGCGTGGCGGCGCAACAGGCGCGCCAGCGCGGCCGTACGCTGGCACCGGTGCGCGCCGGCCGTCCCGCGTTCGTGCTCAAGCTGGCCGGGCACCCCACGGGCGCGATCGTCTGGAAGAACGTGACGGCGTTCAAGCGGCTCTTCTCGCCGCGCCAGGGGGTGGTGTTCGTGATCGCGACCATCGCGCTCGCCACGCTCTGGATGCGTGACTCCTCGACGGGGGCCGGGCTCCTGGTGGGGATCGCGGGCGGGGGCATCGCCTGGCTCGCCCTCTTCGGCGCGATCGCGGTGCGCGTGGACCTGCAGCAGGACATGCTGCGCCTGCAGCTCCTGCGCACGTATCCACTGAGCGGCGCCGCGCTCGTCGGCGCCGAGATCGGGGCATCGGTCGCGATCCTCTGCGCGTTCCAGGGACTCCTGCTGGCCGTGGCGCTCATCGCGGTGCTCGTCACGCTCTTCTCGTCGAATTCGGCGGCGCTCGGCCCGGCGTTCGAGTCGTGGCCCAAGTACGCCGCCGCGCTCATCGCGCTCCCGGCGGTGACGGCGCTGCGGGTGGCCGTCGCGAACGGGTGGGCCGTGCTCTTCCCGGGCTGGGTGCAGCTCGGTCCCGCGCGCAACGCGGGGATCGAAGCGATCGGCGCGAACATGCTCACGGTGTTCGGCTCGATGCTCGCGCACCTGCTCTTGATGCTGATCCCCGGCCTCATCGCGGCGGCGGTCTATTTCGGCGCCGCGAGCGCGCTGCTCAGCCGCGGCTCCTCCCACGTGCTGTGGCCGCTGATCCCGGCGGCCATGATGTTCGTGGCCACCGCGCTGGGCGAGCTGTGGCTGATCGTGCGTTGGTTGGGCGGCGTGGTCACCCGGACCGATCCCTCGGCGGTGGACACGGCCCTCGCCTGAGTCGCCTGGCCCCGCTCGGCCTCGCGTCCGAGGCGCGCGCGCAGGCTAGGGCGCGCTGACGATCTCCGGTTCCACCGACCGCATGATCGCGAGCAGCTCATTGCGCTGGTCGCGGGTCACGTGGAAGTCGTCGAGCGTGAGGTTGAAGAGTCGCATCGCCTCGTTCCAGACGGCCGGCGTGATCTGGAGATTCTTGTGCGCTTCCTTCATGCTCTTCCCCACGTAGACGCATGGGCCTCCGGTCACCGTGCAGAGCTGGTCGACGACCATCTGCCGGATGCGGTCGAGCTCCCGTTGTGAGAGTCCCGCGAAGAAGGGTGCGGTCACCGTGTCCTTGAGCATCCGTCCGAGGAAATCGTCGCGCAGCGCGGCCAGCTTGTCGTAGCCGCCCAGCTGCACGTAGAGCGAGTTCGGCTTGGGCGCGTTGACGGGATCCGGCGTGGAGCTCGCGCACGAAGCGGCGGCGAGGAGCGCCGCGCCGATCGCGGCGGCGCGCAGCAGAGAGGGGGGTCGCATCACTCGTGGACGCTCCGTTCGTAGACCTGTTCGGATGTGAGCCCGTAGATCGGCGGCGTCGGCACGCCGATCATGGAGAGCATGAGATAGAGCTGGCCGCGGTGATGCACTTCGTGCTCGACCATCGCGCGCAGCCACTTCCACGCCGCGATCGGCGTCCCCGCGGGCGTCGTCACGCTCGCCTGCAGCTGCTCGGGACTGAGCGCGCCGAAGATCCGCACCGACTCCTCGTGCAGGCGGCCCAGGTACGCGATGACCGCGTCGAACCCCTCGGCGAGCTCGCGCCCGTGGCCCGGGTAGCGGCTCGGCCGGCCGCGCGCGTTCTCGGCGAACATCCAGCGTTCGGTGCCCGCGATGTGCCGCACGAGGTCCCCGAGGGTGAACGCCCCAGCGCGGTGCGTCCACTCGATGCGATCGGGGGGGATGAGCGAGGCCACTCGGATGGTGCGTGCGCGGATGTTCTCGAAGTACGGGAGGAAGGTCTCCGCGCGCACGATGTCCATGGGCTCCAAGATGCTCGGCGTGCGCGGAGGGGCCAGGGGGACGCGGCGATTGCGGGGCGCCGCGCACGCCCCTATCGTCCCCTCCGCTCCGGAGGACCGGGAGGGAGCCATGGCCGGGACGATGGTGGAGTTCCGTGCGAACGGGCACACGGCGTCGGGACATCTCGCGGTGCCGCCGTCGGGGAAGGGGCCCGCGCTGATCGTGGTGCAGGAGTACTGGGGACTCGTGCCGCACGTCATCGAGCTGTGCGAGCGCTTCGCGCGCGCCGGATTCGTGGCGCTCGCCCCCGACCTCTATCACGGCGAGGTCGCGAAGAGCCCCGACGCGGCGGGGAAGATGCTGATGGCCCTGAACATCGACGGCGCGGGGAAGGAGATGCGCGGCGCCGCCGCCTATCTGCTCGCGCACCCATCGGTGAGCTCGAAGAAGGCGGGCATCATCGGCTTCTGCATGGGCGGCCAGCTCGCGCTCTATGCTGGCATGCAGTATCCCGAGCAGTTCGCCGCGGTCGTGGACTTCTACGGCATCCATCCACACGTGACCATCGATCCCAAGCGCGTGCGCGTTCCCGTGCTCGGACACTTCGGATCGCGCGACACGAGCGTGCCGGAGCCGCAGGTGCGCGCGCTCGCGAAGGCCGTCGAAGCGGCGGGTGGTTCGTTCACCGTGCACTATTACGACGCGGGACACGCGTTCTTCAACGACGCGAGGCCGCAGGTCTATTCGAAGGAGAGCGCGACGCTCGCGTGGGACCGGACCCTGACCTTCCTCAAGGAGCACGTGGCATGAAGACGTTCGCGCTCGGCGTTGCCCTGATGGCGTTCACGGCGGCGGCGCCCGCGCAGGGTACGCGCTACCAGCGTCTGTTGATCAAGAACGCGTTCGTGATCGACGGCACCGGGAATCCCACGCGGGGGCCGCTCGACATCGTGGTCGAGGGGAACACGATCACCTCGATCACCGAATCGGTGGAGCGCGAAGCCGGGGGGAGCTCACTCGCGGGCAACGCGCCGTCGGGGAAGTTCGACCGCGTGATCGACGCCACGGGGATGTACGTGATGCCGGGCATCATCGACGTGCACTCCCACATCCAGTTCAGCCGCGCGGGCATCCCCATGCCGAAGGACTACGAGTTCAAGCTGCTCCTCGCGAGCGGCATCACGACCATCCGCGACCCCGGCTCGCTCGAAGGGATCGACACGATCGTCGCGTACGCGAAGCTCTCCGCCGAGAACAAGATCGCGGCGCCGACCATCCTCCCCTACGCCGTGATCCAGGTGAACACGCCGGCGGAGGCGCACGCGCTCGTGAAGCAAGTGAAGGCCAAGGGCGCGAGAGGGCTCAAGGTGTTCATCGAGCCTCCCGAGGTGTGGGCCGCGATCTCCGAGGAGGCGCGCGCGCAGGACCTGCCCATCGCGACCGACCTCAAGATCCAGCAGACCGACGCGATCGCCGCCGCGCGCTACGGGGTGCGGTCGATCGAGCACTGGTACGGCATCCCCGACGCCGCGATCCCGGGGCCGCAGGACTTCCCCGACTACTACAACTACGACAATGAGCTCGACCGTTTCCGCTGGGCCGGGGACCTCTGGCGCCAGGCGGACAGCGCGCGTCTCTCCGCCGTGATCGACACCATGCTCGCGCGCGGCGTGACGTGGGACCCCACGTTCGCGATCTACGAGGCGAACCGCGACCTCCAGCGCGCGCGCACGGCGCCGTGGTTCGCGGACTACGCGCTCCCCGCGATGATGGCGCAGTTCGAGCCCGACGCGTCGCGCCACGGCTCGTACTTCTTCGACTGGACCACCGCCGACGAGGTGCGGTGGCGGAACAACTACCGCATCTGGATGCGCTGGGTCCGCGAGTTCGCCGCGCGCGGCGGGAACGTGACCGTGGGCTCCGACGCCGGGTTCATCTACCAACTCTACGGCTTCACCACCATCCGCGAGCTCGAGATGCAGCAGGAAGCGGGCTTCCAGCCGCTGGAGGTGATCCAGCACGCCACGTCCAACGGCGCCAAACTCCTCGGCCTCGCGAACACCGGCGTGGTGCGCGCCGGCTACAAGGCGGATTTGATCATCGTCGGCGCGAACCCGCTCCACAACTTCAAGGTGCTCTACATCGGCGGGGTGCAGACGGCGGAGAACGGCAAGCTCGTGCACACGGGGGGCGTGCTGTTCACCATCAAGGACGGCGTGGTGTTCGACGCCCCCGCGTTGGCGGCCGACGTGCGGGAGATGGTGAAGGCGGCCAAGAGCGCGGCCAGGCGCTGAGGGGGCACTGGCATGGTGGGCCGGGGCGCGCTATATGCTATTGGCTCTGATCCCAACGGTGGCCCCCTGCGAATTCGTCTCCGCAGTCGACCCCTCGTCGTGGTCGGCGTTGCCGCGCTCCTCGCGGGCGGGTGCCGCGGCGAGTCCGCGCATCCGGCCGGGACGCCGGCGGCTGATTCGACGCGCGCGCCCATCCTGATCGGCGACACGCTCCTCCCGAGCGGACCGTTGGGCGTGAGCGCGCGGCGCGGGCTCGCGCTCATGGAGCACACGCCCGACAGTCTCCCGCAGTACGCGCGCAGCGCGCTCCGCTGCATGAGCTGTCATCTCGACGACGGCCGCCGCGCGAAGGGACTCCCGCTCGTGGGGACGTTCGCGCGTTACCCGCAGTACCGCGCGCGCGATGGCCGCGTGGACCTCATCACGGACCGCGTGAACGATTGCTTCCAGCGCAGCTTGAACGGGAAGCCGCTCCCGGTGGAGAGCTCGGCGATGCGCGACATCATCGTGTACCTCGCCTGGGTCTCGCGCCGCACGCGCGTGCTCGATTCCGGCGTGGCGGCCAAGCGTCCGGTACTCGTCCCGGACACCGCGCGCGGGCATGCGATCTTCGCGACGATCTGCGCGCAATGCCACGGCGCGGACGGCAACGGCGGCACGTATCTCGGACCGGTGCCGCCGCTCTGGGGGAACCGCTCCTTCAACATCGGGGCGGGCATGGCGCGCCTCCGCACCATCGCGGCGTTCGTGCGCTACAACATGCCGTTCAATCACCCGGGAACGCTCACCGACCAACAAGCGTTCGATGTCGCGGCGTTCGTGATCTCGCGTCCTCGCCCGGACTATCCGGGCAAGGAGAAGGATTGGCCGAACGGCGACCCGCCTCCGGACGTCGCCTATCCCACTGCTGCCGCGGCTCGTAAGGCGGCGGCGCGTTCCACCCCCACCGGTGCGCACTGATCGCGCCCAGGAGCAGATGATGAGCGAATTCGGATTCGAGTCCACGCCGCGCCGCGGATTCCTGGCGCGCATGGCAGCGGGCGCGGTCGCGCTCGCGGCGGGCGGGCTCGCCACCTCGCGCGCCGAGGCGGAAGGGTTCCACGCGGCGCTGAGTCCCGAGTGGGACAGCACGTGGATGACGAAGATCAAAGGGAAGTACCGCCAGGTGTTCGACGTGATGGAGGTGCACAGCGGATTCCCGCTCATCATGACGCGCATCTGGCTCATGACCAACGGCTCCGGGTACAACATCCCCGAGAAGGACCTGAGCGCCGTGACGGTGCTGCGTCACAACGCCATCTGCATGGCGATGAACGACTCGATCTGGGCGAAGTACAAGCTCGGCGAGGCGTTCGACGTCACCGATCCGACCACCAACAAGCCGGCGGAACGGAACATCTTCGCGCAGGCGGCGACGTTCGTGATGCCCCCCTTCTCGGTGGGCGCGGTCGACAAGCTCGTCGCGAGCGGCGTGATCTTCTGCGGGTGCAACATGGCCGTGCTGCACTTCAGCGAGACCACGGGCGGCAAGGTGGGCGTCGACAAGGATGCGGCGTACGCCGAGTGGAAGGCGGGGATGCTGCCGGGGATCACGCTCGTCCCGTCGGGGGTGCTCGCCGTGGGCCGCGCGCAGAACCATGGGTGCGCGTACTGCGGCACCTGAGCTGATCCGAGGTTCCTGCGGGGACGCGCGGGGGCGGGCCTTCGGGCGCGCCCCCGCGCTGCATCTCAGTCGGCCGCCGCGAGTCCCGGCGGGCGCGTCCCCGTCATGCGCGCGCCGAATTCGCACGCCGCGATGAACGGCCGCTCCGCCTCCGAGCACAGCGTCCCGCGTTCGGCCTGCTCCGCGGCGACGCTCGCGATCTCTTCGCCCACCGCTTCGTAGCAGCGCATCTTCCACGCGTCGCGCGTCACGAGGCGGCAGAGCTGCATCCCCGCCGAGGGTTTCGCGCCGACCTCGATCAGGTTCTTCGCGAGCCCCACGTAGCACCACTCCCGGTAGCGCGTGCCGGTGCGATCGCACAGCGCGAGCCCGTTCTCCGGATCGCTCAGCGCCTGCCCGTTGAGATCGGTGCCCAGGCCGATGTAGCACCACCGCACGTAGCGCGCCGGGGCACGATCGCATCCCGCTCCGACCTTCGCGATGTCGTAGCCGGAGATCACCTCGATGATCGATGCTTGGTTCGTCCAGCAGGCGGTCAGGTACTTCTCGGCGAGGATCGAGCAGGGATAGGTCGGGTCCTTCGGGTCGAGCTGCTTGAACTTCGGCTTCATCGCATCGTGCATCACGTGCGCGTCGGTCATCCCCATCTCGTGCTTCGGCTGCGTGGCGTCGACGACGTTCTCCATGAACGCCCCGCCATAGCAGGCATCGCGGTCCCAGTCATCCACGAGCAGGTCGCACTTCCCGAGCGCCTCGGGGAGATCGTGGTCCAGCACCATCGTCAGCCCGTGTCCGAGGCCGTGCGTGCACTGGAAGCGCAGCCATCCGTACACCGCGGGCGCGGTCCACGGCGAACAGACGGCGCGCACGCTGGCCGAGTCCGTCGCGCCACGGTCCATGAAGAACGCCTGGATCACGCCGTGGTAGCATCCCGATTGGAACTCCACGCCGCAGTCCGGGAAGACCTTGGCCACATCCTTGTGCGCGCGGAACGCGGCCACGCCGATCGCGTGCGCGTAGTCGTGCGCGTCGGCGCGCACGGCGCCGTCCATCGTGGTGAGCTGCGTGAGGATCGCGAGCGCCTCCTTCGGGCCGCGCGATCCGGCGACCGGCGCCAGCATGCGTTCGTAGCAATCGCGGCGGTCGAGCGGACCCAGCCCGTCGCAGCGGCGGAACGCGCGGTCGGCGGCCATCGCGGCGTTCGCCGGGAGGGGCGCCCCGCCGACCGCGCCCGGCATCCACGCCGCGGGCCAGGCGATGGGATGCCACGCGGTGCCCACGAGGAATCCGGCGAGCGCGGCGGCGCCGGCCCACAACATGGCCTTCTGACTCATGTCAGATGGACGAACGCGCCGTGGCGCGCGTCAATTGCGGCCGGCCAGGCTCGGCCAGAGCTCCTGCAGCGTCTCGCGCGGACGTTCGCAGACATAGACATCGATGTCCTGTTCCTCATCCACCAGCCAGCCGTCGTGCGAGTGCGCGGCGAGCGTGACCACATCGTACACCTTGAGCAGATCCTCGCGCGAGACGCCGAGGGTGAGGAGCACCGTGCCCGGCTTGTCGCCCGGTCCGAAGAACCAAAAGCTCCCGTGCGCGCTCACGACGCGCGGGAGTCCGAGCCGCGGGCCGTAGAACTCGAGCGCGCCCGCCTCGCCGTAGTTCTCTCCGGCGAGCACGGACACGGCCCGCTTCTCGGGGGGGAGCGAATCGAACACGTGCTGCACGAGGATCGCACGATCTCGCCAACCGAGCATGTCCGCGTAGTCCTGCGGAAGAGGCAGCGTGGTGCCGTAGTTGGTGCGCACCGCGGCCGTGAGCCCGCTCGCGGCGGCGTAACGCGCCATGGGCCCGGGAGGGAGGATCGGGAGTCCGAACGGCACCAGGAATGCGGCGTAGAGGGGCACGGCGGCGACGGTCGCCGCGCGGAAGGCGCGCGCGCCGCGATTCGCCCCCAGCTTCTCGAGCTGGACGCATCCGGCCGCGAGAAGGGCGGGGTAGATCGGGCCGATGTAGTAGGGCTTCCCCTTGGCGAGCGCGACGGTGGCGAGCGATACGGCGCACGCGAGCCCGGTCACCCGATAGCGCCGCCACGACGCGTCGCGGAGCATCGCGACGAGACCGGCGAGTGCCACGAGCGTGGCCGGGCCGAGCCGGATCAGGAAGGAGAAGAACGATCCGTACGTCACGTGCATGAGCTGCTGCGCCTGGAGCGTGCGCATCTGGCCGATCAACGGCCACCCCAATCGCAGCTGGCCGATCACGCTCGGTGCGCCGATCACGAGCGCAATCGCGAGCGCGAGCCACGGCCCGCGGGTGCGGAGTTCCTCGCGCGCATCCGCGATGAGCGCGACCAAGATGCCGAAGCCGAGGATGAGGATGCTGAACTTGGTGAGGAGTCCGAGCCCCCCCGCCACGCCCACGGCGATCCACCATCGCGCCTCCTGCGTCCCGCGCAGCCGGATGAGCGCGTAGAGCGCGAGCGTCCACCACAGTTGATCGAACACCACGGGCTGGAAGAGCGTGCCGGGGCGCAGGAAGAGCGCGTTGACGGCCACGAACAGCGCCGCGAGCCCTTGCGCGAGCCGCCCGCCCCCCAGCTCGCGCGCGATCGCGGCCGCGAGGAGCACGAGCGCGCTCGCGGCGAGCGCGGGAGCGAGGCGGATCGCGACCAGCGAATCGCCGAACAAGGCACGCTCCACGATCGAGACCACCGCGATGAAGGGCGGGAAGTCCATCCTGAAGAAACGGAGATGGTCTCCCATCGCCATGTACAGGAACTCGTCGCGGTGCACTTCGTACGGCGTGGTCGCGTTCACCGCGATATGCGCCGCGAGCAGAGCGAGCGCGAGCGCCGTCGCGATCGGCCACGCGAAGGGTGGGCGGCTGGGCGCAGCGCGGCCGGTCATCATCGGACCATACGGCGGAACTCGGCGCCTTGTGCCGCGAGCGAATCGAGGAGCGCGAGCTGCGCGCGGGCGCGTTCGAGGTTGTGTTCGGGACGCGCGATGCGATAGTACCGGTCCCCTTCCAGATAGTCCGTCAGGAAGCGCACGCCCTGCTCGAACACCATCGCCTCGGCGGCGCCGGGGAGGAGACGGCGCTCCGCGTCGCCGATCATCGCTCCCGTGCCCGCGAGGTAGCCGCGCACGATCGCCGCGTACCGCTCGGCCTCGGCGTGCACGCGCGAGGGATCGGGCTCGTCCTCGGCGGCGGGGGAGACCATCGACCGCACGAGATCGCCGAAATCGTACAGCGAGAGCCCCGGCATCACCGTGTCGAGGTCGATCACGCAGAGCACGGCCTTCGTGCGCGCATCGAAGAGCACGTTCGCGATCTTCGCGTCGTGGTGCGCGATCCGCTCGCGTGCGGGATCCTCCGCGCGCGCTCTGGCGAAGAAATCCGCCAGCGCCGTGCGGTGCCTGCGCAGGCCTTCCAGTACGTCCCGCGCAGTGCTCACGCGCGACGGCTCCGCTGCCTCCGCTGCCCGATCGAGCGCGGCGACGCGGCGTGCTGTGTCGTGGAACCCCGGGAGTGTGAGGTGCAGCGTGGGACCAGCGTAGTCCGCCAAGGCGCGCTGGAACTCGCCGATCGCGGCCGCGGCGCGCTCCGCCTCCAGGGCGTCTCGTGCCGTCTCGAGCGTCACGCTTCCTTCGATGAATTCCGACATCCGCCACGCCCCTCCGGCGGCAGGTCGGGCGAGCCACCCCCCGGCGCGCGCGGGCACCAGCCTGAGCGTACGCGTTCCCTTCCGCGTGAGATGCTCCGTCACGGCGGCGATGTTCGCGACGACGAGCTCCGGACGCGGGAACACGCGCGCATTCATCCGCTGCAGCATGAACCGCCGCCTGTCGGCCGTGACGAGGAATGCCTCATGGATGTGCCCGCCCGGATGCGGCTGCACCTCCACGCCGCGCGCATCGATCGCGAATTGGCCGGCGGCCTCCGCGGCCGCCGACGCCGCTACGCCCACAGGTCGCGCGGATACTCGCCGCGCGCGACCCGCGCCGCGATCTCCTCGCGCACCCGCGGTGCGTCGTCCGCGTGCGTCACGCCGCACCACTTGCCCGCAGCCGGCAGCACGCGCACGCGCGCCCGGCGGGACTCGATGAACGATTGCACGGCCGTGGGCAGTAGGTATTCGGTGCTCTCGTCCGCGGCGTGCTGCGCACGGAACCGCGAGAACCCCTCCTCCAATTGCGCGAACACGTCCGTCGTGAAGGCCCAGAGGTTCATCGAGACCGGCGCGTCGAGCAGCCCGTCGCGCTCTGCCGCGTCCCAGGTGAGCCCGGTGTGCTCGACGATCCGCGTGAGCATCCCGGCCCGATCGACCTCGCACACGCCGCGGTTCACCGCGCCCACGGGGGAGAGCGTGTCGCGCAGCGGGAATCCGACGAGCGCGTACGTGGGCACGGTCGCGCTCTCGTGCCGCAGGAACTCCGCGATCTCGCCGAACGCCTCTCTCCCGTACAGGTCGTCCGCATTCGCGACCGCGAACGATTCGCGCACGGAGAACCGTGCCGCGAGCACCGCGTGCGCCGTCCCCCATGGCTTCGCACGCGCGGCTTCTCGCTCCTGCACCGCGCACGCGAACGGGACGCGGCCGCCCAACCACTTCGACAGCGAGGCGAGCATCGCGTCGCGCATCTCGGCGCGTACGATCACCACCACGCGTCCGAACCCGGTCGCGAGCGCGTCGTGGATCGTGTACTCCAACAGAGTCGCCCCCCCGGGTCCGAGCGGGACGGTCTGCTTGTCGCCGCCGAAGCGCGTCCCGAGCCCCGCGGCGAGGACCACGAGCGCCGGCCCGCCTTCGCTCACGCGCTCCCGTCGCTCGCGCCCGACGGCCACAACCGGGGCACGAGCCGGACCAATCCCGCCGCCGCGATGACGAAGCACACGAGCCAGAAGATCCCCTGCGCGGTGCGTGCGTACAGGAAGCTCCCCGTGCCGAAGAGCGCGCTATAGATGAGCGTGCACCCGAGCACCCAACCCAGCAGCGCTTGTGGTAGGCTGTCCGGAGCGGCGGTGACGCCCGCCTCCTTGCGGATCCTGCGCCACCCCGGTCCGGCTGGGCGCACCTTGCGATAGAAGCTCATCAGCGTGGCATGGTCGGTGGCGGGGGTGAGGAAAGTCACCGTCACCCACACCAGGGTCGTCGCCGCGATCGTGATGATGAGCGAGGTCGTGTCGGCGACCGGATGTCCCAGCTTCTTCGCGGAGAAGAAGGTGAGGGCGACGACGAACGAACTCGCCATCGCCGCGACCTCGCTCCACGCGTTGATCCGCCACCAGAACCACCGGAGCAGGTAGATCAGCCCGGTGCCCGCGCCGACCGCGAGAATGAGATGGAAGCTCTCGTTCGCCGTGTCGAGCAGCAGCGTGAACGATGCGGCGGCGATCATGAGGCCCGCGGTCGCGAAGCGCCCCGCCCACACGTAGTGCCGCTCGCTCGCGTCGGTGCGCACGAAGCGCCGGTAGAAATCGTGCACGAGGTACGACGCCCCCCAATTCAGGTGCGTCTCGATCGTGGACCGGTACGCCGCGAGCATCCCCGCGATCATCAGCCCGAGGAAGCCCGCCGGCAGGAAGCTCAGCATCGCGGGGTACGCCATGTCGTTCCCGATCAGCTTCGGATCCACGTATGGGAAGGTGCGCGCGATGTCGCCGAGCGTGGGGAAGATGAGCGTGCTCGCGAGCGCCACGAGGATCCACGGCCACGGACGGAGCGCGTAGTGCATCGCGTTGAAGAAGAGCGTGCCGGTGAGCGCATCCTTCTCGCTCTTCGCCGCGAGCATGCGCTGCGCGATGTAGCTGCCGCCGCCGGGTTCGGCGCCCGGATACCACACTGACCACCACTGGATGGTGATCGGGATGATCAGCACTTCGAGCGCGGTGCCCCAGTTGCCGAAATCGGGGAGGAGATTGAGCGTCCGAGGATCCACCTTCTGCACGAGGCCGGCGAGCCCGCCCACCGCCGGCTGCTTCAGCGCGAAGTACGCCACGGCGAAGGTGCCGGTCATCGTGATCAGGAACTGGATGGAATCCGTGACCAGGACCCCCCAGAGTCCCGACACCGACGCGAAGAAGATCGTGATCGTCGCCGCGAAGAGGAGCGTCTTCTCCGCCGGCCAGCCCAGCACGACGTTGCCGATCTTCGCGGCGGCGAGGTTCACCGTCGCCATGATCATGCAGTTGAAGAAGAGGCCCAGGTAGATCGCGCGGAATCCGCGCACGAACATCGCGGGCTTCCCCGAATAGCGGATCTCATAGAACTCGAGGTCGGTGAGCACCCCCGACCGTCGCCACATGCGCGCGTAGAAGAAGACGGTGAGCATGCCCGTGAGCAGGAACGACCACCACAGCCAGTTGTCGCTCACGCCCTTCTCGCGGACCATGTTCGTGACGAGGTTCGGCGTGTCGGTGCTGAACGTGGTGGCGACCATCGAGATCCCGATCAGCCACCAGGGCGCCGAACGCCCCGACGTGAAGAACTCCGTGGTGCTCCGGCTCGCGCGCCGCACCAGGAAGATCGCGGGGAGGAACGAGATCAGGATCGAGGCGAAGATGATCCCGAGGTCGAGCGTGGAGAGATGCATCGCCGGCTCCTGGTTCGCGCGCCGTCAGCGCGCGTCGGACGTGAGCGTCAACACCTCGAAGGCCTCGAGCCGAATCGCGCGCTCGCGCCCGGCCTGGAGCACGATCGGATCGCGCGCGCGGGACGCGCGCCACGGACTCCGCATCGCGTAGCGTCGCGGCGCGCCTTCGGGGAGCTCGAACGCGCGCGCCGGGTCGATCGCGATCTCCTGCGTGCGGCCGCTCGGGTTCCGGAGCGTGAGCGTCGCCGCGGCGGGGGACCACGCGGCCCAACCGTAGGGCTCCAGTTGCGCGGGGTCGCCGCCCACCCAATGCGTGTCGGCGAGCGTGCCCGCATGCGCGCGCGACCACTTAGCGCACTCCGCGATCACGTCCCACTGCGGCGCGCCGAGGAGCGCGGGGGTGACGTACATCTCCTGCAGCTGCGTCCCCGTGCCGAAGTACGAACGGACTTCGTCGGGGAAGTCGTCCTGCGGGTCGGTGTCGAGATGCTTCGCGTGCGTCGCGTAGATCATCCCGTGCAGCATGAGCGAGTTGAGCGGATAGAGCGGCCCGCTCTTCACGACGCCGGCATTGGTGTCCGCATCGCGATAGGTGATCCACTTCTGCCGCCACGAGCCGACCCCCGCGAAGTCGTGATCCTCGCCCCCGCGCCAGATCGAGTCCGCATACCGCAGCCAGAACGGCGACGGATACGTGCCCGTCGTCAGGTTCACGAAGAGATCGGGCTCCTCGCCCCGCAGCTCCCCGATGAGCGCGATCGCCGCGTCGAAGTCGCTGTCGAACACGCTCCCCGGCACCGCGCTCGACGCGTTCCCCGTGCCGTCGAACTTGAATTGGTTCACGCCGTAGCGGCGGATCATGTCGAAGCAGGTGTCGCGGAAACGCTGGTAGTACTTGGGCCCCGAGAGCTGGAAGCCTCCATCGTTCATCTCGTAGCCGTTCGCGCGTCCGGCCTGCAGCCGTTCTTCCTTGGGCTTCCCGTACCCGCCCCACGGCGACATCCACACGCCGGGCGCGGCGCCGCAGCGCGCAGCCGCATCGCGCACGCGCGAGAATCCCTGCGGGAAGCCCGCGTGGAAGCCCCAGAGCGACGCGGGATCGTCCCACCCGTCATCGAACAGGAAGGAGCTGAGCGTGACGCCGCGCTGCTCGTGCAGCTCGGACGCGTACGCCGCGATCACGGCGAGCGCATCCCCCTCGCTGTACTTGCTGAAATAGCCGATGTCGTACCACGAGTTGTAATGGAGGAACGTGCGGTACGGATGCGCGCGCTCGCGCTCTACGTAGGCAAGGAAATCGCGCCGCAGCTGCCCTGGGCGCGTCACCCCGATCACCGAGCTGACCGTGAACGGCGCGCCCGGGCGGAGCGGGAGCTCGCGCGCGAGCGCACAGCGCGCGCGGCCCTGCGGCGCCGTGCTCGCCGACAGCGGATGCTCGAACGCCGCGTAGGCGCCTCCGCCCACCACCGGACTCCCCGCCACGGACCCGATCACGCTCGCGTTCGGGAGCGCGCAGTCCACCATGACGATCTCCTTCACCGGCACCGGCGCGGAGAGCGCGCTCAGCGTGATCTCTTGCCGCAGGTAGCGCGCGCCGTCGCGCATGACGCCGCGCCACGACGTCTCGACGCGCGCCTCCGCATCGCGGAGCGTGAGCGAGATCTGCCACCCCGCCGAGCGATCGGCGAGCCGCGACGATCCCGGTCGCGGCGCGAGCTGCTCGAGGCGCGGCCCGGACACGATGCGCATCGCGTCGGCGCGGATCACCGTGCCATCGGCGAGCTGCAGCGTGAATACCGCCGCCGCCGGTTGGATCGCGGCTCCCTGCACGCGATCCGTCACGCGCACCGCACTCAGCGCGCCCCCAGCGACGCTCCAGGCCGCGGCCAGCGCGGCGTTGCCGAGCGTCAGCTCGTCGCCGTGCCGCGCCGCGGCCACGGCGAGCGGGGCTCGCGGCGCGAGATGCTCCGCGAGCGCCGCCGCCGGCACGGCGCGGAGCACGCCCACGCCCGCGCCGAAGCGCGCGCCGCGTTCCAGGAATTCGCGGCGCGTGATCGCCGCATCGTCGTGCACGTGCCCGTCGGGATCGCGCATCGCTGCATCCGCAAATGGCCGCGGCGAAGATGGGCCCGCGCCACGCCGCGATGCAAGAACGGCCCGCGCACCCATCGGGCGCGCGGGCCGTGCATCGCGGGAGTGGCCAGGGACGGAATCGAACCGCCGACACGCGGATTTTCAGTCCGCTGCTCTACCATCTGAGCTACCTGGCCGCTGATGTCGGGAGGTGAATGCTAACCGCGCCGCCTCCCCTGTTCAACCAGGACGCGCACTCCGATCTTCCGGCACATGCAGCGGCCGCTGATCGTCTTCGCCGTCTTCGCGTGCGCTTGCCGGGCGCGCGACGCGGGGCCGCCGCCCGCGCCGCCCGTGATCACCATCGTCGCGAGCGACGCGGGCTTCGACGCTCCCGACACCGTGCCCGGAGGGCTCGTGACGCTGCGTCTCGAGACGCGCGGCGCGGAGCTCCATGAAGCCGCGCTCGCGCGCATCGGCGGCGGTCACACCTACGCGCAATTCCTCGAAGCGATGCGCGCGCCGCCGCCGCCCCCCGATTGGGTGGAGATGGCCGGCGGCGTGGATCCCCCCGCGCCCGGCGGGACCGCGAGCGTCACCTTGGAGCTGCCCGAAGGCCGCTACGCGCTCCTCGATCTCGTACCCGGGAGCGACGGCGTCCCGCACGTGGTGAAGGGGATGCATCGCGAGCTGATCGTCGCGCCCGTCCGCTCGCGCGCCGCGGCAGAGCCCATCGCCACCGATACGCTCACGCTCGCCGACGGCGCGTTCTCGATGCGCGCCCCGCTCGCGGCGGGGTCGCACACCTTCCGCATCACGAACACGGGGCGGCGCCCGCACGAGGCCACGTTCTTCCGCATGGCGGCCGGACGCACCGCCGCCCAGCTGCTGCACTGGCTCCAGCGCCCCGCCGGCGATCCCCCGGGTGAGATGCTCGGCGGCGTGTTCGGGCTCCGCCCCGGCGCGCAGGCGTTCGTGACCGTGGAATTGGAACCGGGCGACTACGCGCTCTTCTGTTCGCTCGGCGCGGGACCCGGGGTGCCGCCGTGGTTCGCGCGCGGCATGCTGCGCGAGTTCTCCGTGCGCTGAACGCCTTACGCCGGGCGCGTGCCGTGCCGCGCCGTCACGATGCTCTTGATCCCGCCGCGCACGTTGAAGTCCCCTACCACCTCCATCCACTTCGGGCGCGCGCTCGCCACGAGATCGTCCAGGATCCGGTTCACCGCGCGCTCGTAGAAGATCCCGTCGTTGCGGAAGCTCCAGAGATAGAGCTTCACGCTCTTGAGCTCGAGACAGCGGTCGGCGGCGACGTACGTGACGAAGATCCTCCCGAAATCGGGGGCGCCCCCCTGCAGCGCGGCGAGCTCCTTCGCGTCGCTCTCGATCCCCCCCACCGGGCAGAGCGACGTGAACTCGTCGCACTCCAGGCGGATCTCGTAGTCGCGCCCCGGCTGCGGGTTGGGGAAGGTCTCGAGCAGTTCAGGCTTCGGCATGCGACAATGATGGCCGCCGCACGAGAGGCGCGCTACGTGGGCACCGTCTCCATCAGGTGCTCCACGTCGTACCCTTCGCGCCGCACGCGGCAGTCGAAGTAGAGGACCGCGATCGTGATGCCACGCAGCGCGTACACCGCGCCATCGACCACGAAGTCCGTGATGCGTGGCACCGCGGGCTTGCCCACCAGGCTCCCGACGAGACCGACGAGCTCGTTGTCGCTGAACCAGGTGACGCCCCACACGATCCACACGCACAGGGCGACGCGCCAATAGTTGTGGCGCACGAGCAACAGTGAGCGCCGCACGGCGTTCCACGGCGTCACTCCTTCCGCGGCCCCCGCCGGGATCGTGGGCGCGAGCCACGGGAGCACGGCGAAGAACACGATCGCCCACCAGAACGCCGGCCAGGAATCCGACGAGAGGAGCCACGGACCGTCCACGAGCACTTCGAACGCCGCGACCGTGCCAAAGAACCGCCATCCTCCCGCGCGCATCGCGGCGAGCGCGCCCGCGATGCTCGTGCTCCCGTCGCGATAGAGTTGGCACGTGGCCACGGCGCAGGCGCTCACCGCGAGCGAGTTCCACGTGAGCCACCACAACACGCCGATGTTCGGCTCCGGGAGCCACGCTTGCACGGGCGATCCGGTGTCCAGGAATGCGCCGAGGATGCGGAAGAGGTGCACCGGCGCATGGAAGATGAGGCTCAGCGCGAACAGGTCCCACGCGTGCGCGCGCGCGACCTGGATGATGGCGTCGAAGAGCTGCGGCGCGGAGCGCGGCCGCAGCAGCGGTGCGGCGGCGCCTCTCGCGGCCGCGCCCACGTGCTCAGTGCTGCGGGCCGAGGATCTGCTGGGCGCGATCGAACGCGGCTTCGGCGGCGCGCACGTCGGGGTCGATGACCGCCTGGATGCGCACGATGCCCGGCGTCCCCCACTTGGCGAGCGCGAGCTCCTGCACGAGCCGGCGCTGCAGGAGACTGTCGGCGGCCTGCCCCGCGGGGATGTCGAGGCTGTCCTTCGCGACGAACGAACGGAATTGATCGATGGCGCCGTCGGGCAAGTGCGGGTTCGCCGCGAGCACGTCGAGCGAGAGCGCGGCGTTCGGATTCGCGGCCATGTACGCGCTCACGAACTGGAATCCCAGCTCCGTCTCGCCCAGCCGCTCCATCCAGATCGGCTTCGGCGGCCTCATCGCGAAGCGGATGTCCGGGTAGATCCCGCCGCCACCGTACACCACGCGCCCGTTGTCCGTCTTGCACCACGGGCGGCCAGCCGTGTCGCGCTCCGCCTTCGCCAAGCGGTAGTACTCGTGCTCCGAGAGGCCATGGTACTGCCGCTGGATCACCCGTCCGCACGGCGTGCTCACGTGCCCGATCACGAGCACGATCTCGGACCCATCCATCAGCGGGAAGCCGCCCATCAAGAGCGCTTTCCCGAAGCTCGGCTGCCCGACGATGAGCGCGCGGTCGTGGTCCTGCAGGGCGCCGGCGACCATCTCCGACGCGCTGGCCGTACCCGCGTTGATCATCAGGACCACGGGGAACCGCTTCTCACTCTTCCAGAACGAGCGCTTCACGCGGCCGGTGTCGGTGATCTCCGGCTTCCGCCCCTTGGACGTGAACACGATGGTCCCGGACGGAAGGAACTCGCCAGCCACCTTGGCGGCCTGATCCACCCTCCCGCCACCGTTGTCGCGGAGGTCGAGGATGAGGCGCTGCATGCCCTGATCCTGCAGCCTGTTCACGGCACTGTGCAGATCGTCCGCGATCTTGTCCCCCATGAACGTGGTCACGCGGATGTAGCCCGTCCCCTGGTCGAGCATGAACGCGTGCACGACGGAGTTGTCCTCCTCCACTCGCTCGCGCTTCACCACACGCTCGAGGACCACCGTCGACCCGTCGATGCGTTCGCGCTCGAGGCGCAGGACCACGAAGGTGTTCTTCTTCCCTTCGAGGTAGAGTTCGAGCTCCTGCGAGCTCTCCGAGGAGATCGGCACGCTGTCCGCCGCGAGGAGGACGTCCCCCACGAGGATGTCCTGGCGCGCCGCGTTCGATCCGGGGGTGATGCCGACGACCACCGGCGCGCCCTCCTTGAACTCGAAGCTGATGGGGACCGGGTAGAGCTTGCCGTCCTCGTACGCCTCCAACTTCTCGGCCGGGATGTTCACGTGCTGGATCACGTACGAGTGCGGATCGGCGGCGTGCACCATGCCGATCACCGCGGCCATCATCAGGTCGTGCATGTCCAGCGAGTCGGGGTGATTCACGCGGATCTGGTTCAGCACTTGGCTGAACATCTGCATGTCCTCGTACGTGCTGCGGTGCTGGAACACGTGCGTGGACGGCGTGGAGTCCCCCTTGCTCTGCGCGCCCGCGGTCGCCGTGAGCAGCGCCGCGGCAGCACACGCCGCGAGTGAGAACCGGGAACGCATCATGGCTTGGTGGGCGCCTGGGCCTGAGTGGACATCTTGAGCTTCGCGACCCGCTGTTCGATGAGCTTCACGCGCGGATCGGTGTGATTCGCGAGTTGCAGATACGCGGAGTACGCGCCGAGGGCCTCGCTCGAATAGTTCGCCTGGTCGTAGATGGCGGCGATGAGCACGTGCGGCTCGGCGTAATACGGCTCGATCGTGACCGCCCGATTGAGCTGTTCGAGCGCTTCGGCGTCGTGGCCGGCCATCAGCAACGCCCGGCCGTATTCGTACGCAAGGTACCCGTCGAACGGCGCCACCTGCGCCGCGATGTCCATCTCACTGAGCGCGCCCGCCGTATCGCCCTTCGCCAGGTCCATCGCGCTCAGCGCCACGTGCGCCGGCGCATAGGAGAGGTCCTCCGTCAACGCGCGTCCGTACGCTTCCCGCGCGACATCCGTCTTCCCCTGCTGCTCGGCGATGAGTCCCAGTTGGCGCTCGAATCCCGCTTTCGAGAGGTAGACCGGGAGCAGCGAGTCCTTCTCGATCTCTTCCAGTTCATCGCGCGCGAGAGTGAGCTGGGCCGTCGCACTGTCGTTCGAGCCGAGCATGTAGAAGAGCTGCCCGCGCTCGGCGTGGATCGCGAACTTGACCTTCACGGCCGGCAGCAGGAGCGTCCACTCCTTCAGGGCGAGCGGGAAGTTCCCCGCGACGTACGCGCCGATGGCGCGCTCATAGTGCGATCCGTTGTTGAATCGCGCCTGGATGTTCGACGCCGTTCCGGCCTCATCGATCGCAACGCCCTCGTTCCGGGCGTATCGCTCGATGATCCGTTCGACCCGCAGCTCCTCGAACTTCTCATAGAGGAACGGGTTCAGCCAGAGCGCGCGCAGCATCAGCGAATCCATGGCGAGCACGTCCGGTTCGCGCCTGGTGTTCCGATCGGCGTACTTGTAGAGCAAGTAGCGATTCGGGTCCGAGAGCTCGATCGCCGTCCGGCGCCCGTAGTACGCGTCCGCCCATCCCGGATCGAGTCGCATCGCCCAGTAGAACGCGTCCGCCGCCTCGGTGGGCGAGTGATCGATCAGCTTCACGCCCAGCTTGTAGTACTCCTTCGGATCGTTCCGGTCGCCGTCCACGCCGGGGCGCCGCGGCTCCGCGGGCTTCGCCTGCGCGATCGCGCCCGCCGCGGCGACGAGGGCGAGTAGCGCGGCGAACACCCCATGCGCCATCACGCGCCGTGCGCTCATGGCTTCGCCCCCGCCGCGGCGCTATCGGCCCGCATCTTGTCGAGACGCGCTTTCACCTTCGCCACGCGCCCGTCCCGTTGCGATGCCAGCGACAGGAACTTCGCGTATTCCGCGATCGCCTCGTCCTTGTAGTCCGCGTTGTCGTAGATCGCCGCGAGGAACACGTGCGGTTCCGCGTAGTACGGCTCGAGCGCCGCCGCGCGCTTCATCTGCTCCAGCGCCTGCGCATCCTTCGCCGCGAACAAGAGCGTCCGGCCATAGAAGAATGCGATGTACCCGTCGTTGGGGGCGACCTGCGAGGCGGTCTCCATCTCGCTCAAGGCCCCCGCGGTGTCGTGCTTCGCGAGATCGATGGCGCTCAGCGCCATGTGCGCCGGCGCATACGACAGGTCCTCCTGCAGCGCGCGGCCGTAGGCCTCGCGCGCCGCGTCCATGTTGCCCTGCCGCTCGGCGATCATCCCCAATGACTGCTCGTACAGCTCCTTCGACTCATAGATGTAGACGAGCGTGTTCTTCTCGTTCGCCTGCAGCTCCCGCATCGCGGCGGTGAATTCCGCTTGGGCGCTGTCGTAGCCGCCGAGGAGGTAGAAGATCTGCGCGCGCTCGGAGTGCGGATGCGCCTTGTTCTTCCACGACGGCATGTCCGCCGCCCATTCCTGCAGGGCGAACGTGAAATTGCCGCTCGCGTACGCGTCCATCGCCTTCAACCCTGGACCGGCGTCCCGGTGGAACTCCCGGATCGCATCCGCGAGCTCGGCCTGATCGACCCCTTGGTTGTGCTGCAGCACCGTCCGCTCGATCATCTTGTCGATCATGACGCGCTCGAACTTCCGGTACAGGTACGGATTGAGCTGCATCGCGTGCAGCCGCAGCGAATCGATCTGGCGCACCTCGGGGCTGTTGAGCGTCTTGGTGTCCGCTTCGTAGTACGCGACGAGGCGGTCAGTGTCCATCAGATGCAGCGCGGCCCAGCGCGCGTAGTAGTAGTCCGCGACGCCGGGATCGAGACGGATCGACCAGTAGAACGCGTCCGCCGCGTCGTCGGGGTACCGGTCCATCTGCTGGATGCCCCACCGGTAGTAGGTCTCGGGGTCGTTCTTGTCGCCGCCGACGTTCGGGCGCTTGGGCTCTTTGACCTTCTTCTGCGCGCCGGCGGCGGGCACGAGAGCGGCGAGCAAGGCGAACACGAGCCAGGACGAGCGGCGCATGTCGATCCTCCTCTGCGGGCTGCGCCCGCGCCGCGCCTGGGTGGCGGCGCTGGCTGGAAGGCGAAGCTGGCGCGAAGTGTGGAGAAAGTCCAGTTAGACATTTCTGATCACCGGGACGCGTTCGGCCTTTACAGGCGGCTGCACCGGCCTCAAGCTTCGGTGAGAGGCCGACGCGACCTGGCGCCGGTCATTGCCGCCGCGGGAACGGCGTGGCGGCACCGCCCCCCGGGGATCTCCTCGGGGGGCTCTTTCATCTAAAGGTTGGTTCGGAGAAGGGCAGTGCGTAGGACCGGAGAGAACGGAAGGTCTAGTACGTCGTTCCCTACGAACTCACTGCGCACCATGCCTTCTTCTCTCTCCGGCCCTACGCACTGCCCTTCTCTATCTGTCCCTGAGCTGCCGGGACATCTCTTCGAGGAGGCGGCGTTCGTCGGGCGTCAGGCTGTCGAGGCCGAGGCGCGAGATCTTCTCGAGGACGCGGTCCAGCTGCTCCGTCTTCTCCTTCCCGACGCGGCTCGCGAGCGGCGCGGCGCGTGTCGCCCGCGGCGCGACGGCCGCGTTGCTGCGCGCCACGGCGTTGTCCGCATCCGAGACCGGCTCGCGCGAGCGCGAAGCGGAACGGGGGATCGCCCGCGGCGGTGCGTCGGGCTCGTCCGGCACCGAGGACACGCGCTGGCGCACGCGATCGAGTCCCGGCGCCCACACCGCCCAGAGGAAGATCGACCCCGCGGCGAGCCCGCCAAGATGCGCGAAGTACGCGACCCCGCCGCCCACCCCCGCTGTGGTGATCCCGAAGAGCAGGTTGATCCCCGCCAGGATGATCACGAGCCAGCGCACCTTCATCGTGACGAACAGCGGGAAGATCTGCACTTCGTCGTCGGGCCACTTCACCGCGTAGGCCAGCAGCACGCCGAAGATCGCCGCGGAGGCGCCGAGCAGCCATCCGCCGCGCGGCGCCAGCATCAGGTGCGCGAGCCATCCGCCGAGCCCGCACCACAGGTAGTAGAAGACGAAGCGGCGTGTGCCGAGCGCATCCTCCACGCGCGGCCCGAACAAGTAGAGGAGCCACAGGTTCGAGACGATGTGCCAGGTGCCGCCGTGCACGAACATGTACGTGAGCACGGTCCACGGGTGCGTGCTCGCGGTGCTCGCATCGAACGCGAGCCACCGCGTGATGTCCGCCTCGGAGATCGTGAGCTGGAAGAACCAGACGGCCACGTTGAGCGCGATGATCCACAGCACCGCGGGCATCATCCGCGGTGGCGGCCGGTCGTCCCCGCTGTCGCGATACATGCCGGTCCTACCGCACGCCCACCGGGCTCGGGATGCGCATCACGAGCGTGACGTCGCGATGGATCGCCATGGCCTGGTCCACGAGCGTCGCATAGCGCCGGTCCAACGGCGCCTTCTCCCCGGCGGGGGACGGATGCAGCACGAGCCGCACGTTCGGAACCGAGGCGTGCGCCTGCTCCACGATCCGCAGCACCTGCCCATCGCTCGTCGCATCGCGGGGCGCAAGTACCAACGCATGTTCCTTCCCCGCGTCGGCCGCGTGCTTGAGCGTCGCCAGCGCGCGCTCCGCGACCGCAGGCGCATCGCCGAAATCGAAGGTCACCTGCAGCATCGCGACCACCGGCGCCACGCTCGCCGCGTCATCCGGACGCTGCCCGTCGCAGTCGAGCATCACCGGGAGCGGCGGCTTGCTCTTCGAGAAGGTCTCCGTGATGAGCGAACAGCTCGCCAGCGGGTCGCGGCCGGCGAGCGCGATGGAGTGGAGCGCGGTGTGCGCGACGGCGCGCCCCACCTGCTTCGCGAGCATCTCCGCCGTGTACAGCACCGCCGTCTCCGCCTCGCCGGCGAAGCGGACGAACAGTTGCCGCCGCCCCGTCCAGATGCCCTGGCCCTGGACGCCGGGCGTGATCCCCGCGATGGCCGCGGTCGGCCCCGTGCTGCGCACCATCACGTCCCTCCCGTTGATCTCGCCAGTGCCAGCTGCACGATCCGCTCGCAGAGCGCGCCGAAGTCGATCCCCGCCGCCGCGGCCGCTTGCGGAACCAGACTGAACTCCGTCATCCCCGGCAACGTGTTCGCCTCGAGACAGAACAATTCGCCGTCCTCCGTCAAACGGAAGTCGATGCGCGCATAGCCGTCAAGCTTGAGGGCCGCGAACGCGGCGCGGGCCTGCCGCTGCGCCTCCGTGGCGATCGCCGCCGGCAATCGTGCCGGGAATTCTTCGCGCGCCATCCCCGCCGTGTACTTGCAGTGGTAATCGTAGATCTCGTGCTTCGGGATGATCTCCCCCACGGGGAGCGCCTCGCCGCCCAGGATCGCGACCGTGAGCTCGCGCCCGGGCACGAAGCGCTCGATCATCACCTCATCATCATACAACGCGGCCTCCGCCACCGCCGCCTCCAGCCCTCCCGGATCGCGCACCACGGTGAGCCCCACCGTCGATCCCTGCTTGGACGGCTTCACGACCAAAGGCAGCCCGAATGCCGCCGCCAGTTGCTTCGCGTCGGGGAGCGGGCCCCCTCGGCGCCCCGTCATCGCCCAGTCCGCGGTCGCCACCCCCGCCGCACGGAAGAGCCGCTTCGACAGGTCCTTGTCCATCGCGAGCGCGCTCGCGAGGTGGCCGCTCCCCGTGTACGGCACGCGGGCGAGGTCGAGCATCGCCTGGATCGTGCCGTCCTCTCCTTCGCCGCCGTGCAGCGCGAGGAACACCATCTCCGCTTCGCGCACTTCCGCGAGCGTCCCCAGACTGGGGAGCATCGCGCTGCGCGAGATCTTCTTGAGCGCCTCGAGTGGCGGCGGCGCGGGATGCAGCACGCCCGACGCGCGCATCCGCGCCTCCTCGTCCGGCGTGATCACGCCGCGCGCGGGATCGAGCAGCACGACGCCGTGCTTCCGGGCCCGCAGCGCGTCCGCGATCCGCAATCCCGACGCGAGCGACACGTCGCGCTCCGCCGAGGTCCCGCCGAGGAGGATGGTGATCCGCATTCCAACGCAAGATGCAGGGGGCGGTGGGGCGCGGACAGGGGGACGCGCGCGCGTCTCCCTCTATCCTCGCGCCGGGTCCCCGGCGATATTCTCGAACATGATGCGCACCGTCCCGTTCGTCTTGGCGATCGCCGCCGCCGCGTGCACGTCGTCCCCCGACGCGATCCACAAGTCCATCGACTCTCTCGCGGCCTCGTACGCGCCTCCCGAGCATCTCCCCGTGATGCTCAACCGCGAGCTTCCGTTCCATTATCCTGACGCGCTCTTCTCGCTCAAGATCCAGGCGAACGTCGTGCTCGGGATCTATATCGACACCACCGGCATGGTGTGGCCCGAGTCGACGCGGGTGCTGCAGTCGTCGGGCTACGCGGCGCTCGACTCCGCCGCGGTGCGCGGCGCGCCGCAACTGCGGTTCAAGCCGGCGATGACCAAGGGGAAGCCGGTGCCGGTCATGATCAAGCTCCCCGTCTTCTTCCGGTATCCCGGTGCGCCGCCGCTCCCCGGAGATTCCGTGCTCGAGCCCAAGGCCGCCCCCGCCCCCAACCCGTGACCGCCGGCGAGCGCCATCGCGCCCCGTACGAGAACGTCCTCGGCACGATCGGCTGGACGCCTCTCATCCGGCTCGGGCGCGTCACCCACGGGATCCGCACGCCGGTCTACGGCAAGGCGGAGATCTTCAATCCGGGCGGAAGCGTGAAAGACCGCATCGGCCTCCCGATCATCGAGCGCGCCGAACGCGACGGGACGCTCAAGCCCGGCGGGACGATCGTCGAGGGGACGAGCGGGAACACGGGCGTCGGGCTCGCGATCGCGGCCGCGCTCAAGGGCTATCGCTGCATCTTCACGCTGCCCGACAAGATGTCGCAGGAGAAGGTGCGCCTGCTGAAGGCCTTCGGCGCGGAGGTGATCATCACCCCCACCGCGGTCCCCCCCGATCATCCCGACAACTATGTGATGGTCGCGAAGCGCATCGCGTCGGAGACGCCGAATGCCATCCTCGCGAACCAGTTCTACAATCCCGCGAACCCCGAGGCGCATTACGCCACGACCGGTCCCGAGCTCTGGGAGCAGAGCGGCGGCCGCATCACGCACGTGGTCGCCGCGGCCGGCACGGGGGGCACGATCACCGGCGTCGCGCGCTACCTGAAGGAGAAGAATCCGAAGGTCCGCGCGATCTCCGGCGACCCCGTCGGCTCGATCCTCGCCGATCTCTGGCGCAGCAAGGGGCAGTCGCACGGAGAAGGCGTGCCGTACAAGGTGGAAGGGGTCGGACAGGACAAGCTCCCCGGCACGCTCGACCTCTCGCTCATCGACGACTACCGCACCGTCTCCGACCGCGAGGCCTTCGCGATGGCGCGCCGCCTCACGCGCGAAGAGGGATTGTTCGTGGGCGGGTCGTCGGGACTCATCGTGCACGTCGCGCTCCAAGTCGCCCGCGAGGCCGACGATCCCAACGCGTTCGTCGTCGCGTTCCTCTGCGACACGGGCGAACGCTATCTCTCGAAGCTCTACAACGACGAGTGGATGCGTGAGAACCAGATGCTCGATGGGGACCGCGTGTCCGTGGCGCAGCTCCTGGCCGCGAAGCGGGGGGACGCGCCGGCCGTCGTCAGCACCGCGCCCGGGGCGAGCGTGCGCCAGGCGCTGCGATTGATGGCGCTGCACGATGTGTCGCAGCTCCCCGTGCTCGATGGGCGCGACTGCATCGGCTCGATCACCGAAGGCGCCGTGTCCGCTCGCGCGCTCGAGGACCCCAAGCTCCTCGATGCGGCCGTGAGCGTCGTGATGGATGCGCCGTTCCCGATCGTCGACGGCTCGCTCCCCGTCGAGAACGCGGTCAAGCTGCTGAGCAAGACCAATCCCGCCCTCCTCGTGCGCGGGGCGGCCGGTGTGCAGGGGATCGTGACGCGGAGCGACGTCCTCGAGTTCTTGATGGCGCGCTGAACGCTTGGGCGGTGACGGGGTGCGACGTCGGTCGTATATCCGATGTTAGCACCCACTAATCACCCGTCCGAGCATGCCCGCCTCCGCGGCGCGGCGCGTCTCCCGCGCGATCTTCGCCCCTCTCCCGGTCATGGCGGTCCTCGCCCTCGCGGCGGGGAGCGTGCCGTTCTTCCCCGCCGCCCCACCGCTCGCGATGCGGATCGCGGACCAGGTGCTGACGGCGCTCGGCGCCCTCTTCGGTGCGATCGTGGCGCACGACCTCGCGCACTGGACCGTGGCTCGGCTCCTGGGATTCCGCACCGTGTCCGCCACGCTCGGTCCGTTCGTGTTCGTGTTCACCCGGCGCGGCGTGCACGTGCGGCTGGTCCACGTCTGGAGCGAGCTGCGCGGCGAGCTCATTCTCGAGACCCGCGCGGAGCGGCGCGTGAATTCGCGGTGGGCGCTGGTCGCCGCGGCCGGGCCCGCAGCCAGTCTCGCGCTCGGCGTGCTCGCTCTCCAGGCGGCGCCCGCGCTCGCCCTCGCCTCGCTCCTCCGCTTCGCGCTCGCGGCCCTCCCGACGGGAGTGCGCAGCGAGCCGTCCGATGGCGGCCGGCTCCTGCTCCTCGCGGCCGGAGGCGCCGCCGCGGACCGCTTCTGCGCGATGCAGCGGATCACGGCCGCGCAGCACGCCGGCCTGCGTCCGCGCGCATGGCCCGAGGCGTGGACGCTCGACGCCACCGCGCTGCGCGATGGCACGTGCGCCGAGGCGCTCGCCTGCCTCGCCGCCTTCCGCCGCGCCGTGGATGGCTGCGCGTACGATCGCGCCGGCGGCCACCTCGAGCGCGCGCTGGCGTTGCGCAGCGCGCTGCCGCACGGCGCGCGCTGCACGCTCCTGTCCGACGCCGCGTACTTCGAGGCGCGCATCCGCGACGATGCGCCGCGCGCCCGCGCGTGGCTGGACGAGGCGGACTCCTACCGCCCCGCCTGCCCCGTCGCGGAACGGCGCGCGACCGCGGCCGTGCTGATCGCCACCGGCGACGTGGCGGGGGGCGCGGCGGCCGCGCGCGAGGCGCTCGCGCACCTCGCGCGCATCGAGCGCGAGGAATGGCGCGCGCTGCCGATGGAATCGGACTGGCTGCGCGAGATGATCGCGCGCGCCGAATGCGCGGTCGTGCTCCCCGAGGAGCTGTTGGCCCTGGCGGGCTAGCGGCGCTCGCGCGCCTCCCGCGCGAGCGCGTCGAGCAGCTGCAGCGCTTCCACCGGCGTCATCCGCTCGGCGTCGGTGCTGCGGAGCCGCTCGACCACCGGATCGGGCGCGTTCGCGAAGAGCGCGAGCTGCCCGGCGTCCGAGGCCGGTACGTGCGCGACGACTGCCGGCACGAGGTGGCCCCCCTCGAGCAATCGCAGCATCTCGCGCGCACGCACGAGCACCGAGGGGGGGAGACCGGCGAGCCGCCCGACCTCGATGCCGTAGCTCCGGTCGGCGCCCCCCGGCCGCAGCTGGTGCAGGAAGAGCACCTCATCGCCGGCTTCGCGGACCGCCACGTTATAGTTGCGAACTGCTACTAATTCGTCGGCCAGCTGCGTGAGCTCGTGATAATGGGTCGCGAACACCGTCTTGCACCCGATCACGTCGTGGAGGTGCTCGCTCACCGCCCAGGCGATCGAGACGCCGTCGTACGTGGACGTGCCCCGCCCGATCTCGTCCAACAACACCAAGCTGCGCGCGGTGGCCGTGTGCAGGATCGCGCTCGTCTCCGACATCTCCACCATGAACGTCGATTGCCCGCGCACCAGATTGTCGCTCGCGCCCACGCGTGTGAACACCCGGTCGGCGATGCCCACGCGCGCCCGCGCCGCGGGGACGAAGCTCCCCATCTGCGCCATCAGCGCGATCAGGCCGATCTGCCGCAGGATCGTGCTCTTCCCCGCCATGTTCGGGCCGGTGAGGATGATCATCCGCGCGTCGTCGGTGAGCGTCACGTCGTTCGGGATGAACTTCTCGCGCGCCATCATCCGCTCCACCACCGGATGCCGTCCCGCGGCGATCTCCAGCGTGAATCCCTCCGTCAACTCCGGGCGCACGTAGCGCTCGCGCTCGGCCACCTCGGCGAGCGACGCGAGCACGTCCAGCATCGCGACCTGCCCCGCGGCGTGCTGCAGGCGCGCGATCGCGGCGCCCACGCGCGCGCGGAGCGCCTCGAAGAGCGTGCGCTCCCGCGTCTCGATGCGTTCGCTCGCCGTGAGCACCTTCTCCTCGTACTCCTTGAGCTCCGGCGTCACGTAGCGCTCCGCCCCCGTGAGCGTCTGGCGGCGCTGGTAGTCCGCCGGCACGAGGTCGCGATTCGCGTTCGTCACCTCGATGAAATACCCGAAGACCTTGTTGAAGCCCACCTTGAGCGACGTGATCCCCGTGCGCTCGCGTTCCGCATGCTGGATGCGTGCGATCCCTTCCTTGCCGCCGCGCTGCAGCGCGCGGAGGTCGTCGAGCTCGCGGTCGACGCCGGCACGGATCGTCTCGTCGTCGCCGAGCATCGCGGGGGGCCGATCGGTGAGCGTGCGGCCGATCTCGGCGGCGAGGTCCGCGCACGCATCCCATGATCCCAGCATCTCACCGAGCACTCCGGCGCCGTCCCGGCGCCGCGCCGCCTCCTCCACCGCCGGGAGGCGGGACAGCGATGCCCCCAACGCGCCCAGCTCGCGCGGCGTGGCGCGCTGCGCGGCCGTCTTGCCGGCGAGGCGCTCCACATCGCGCACGCCGTCGAGCGCCGTGCGGAGCGCCGCGCGCGCGAGGGGATCGCGCACGAGCGCGGCCACGGCATCGAGCCGCGCGTCGATGGCGATGCGCTCGGTGAGCGGCGCGAGGATCCACGCGCGCATCTGCCGCGCGCCCATCGGTGTCATCGTGCGGTCGAGCACCTCGAGCAACGTGCCCTCGCGCTCGCCTCCGCGCAGCGACTCGACCAGCTCGAGATTGCGTCGCGTCATCTCGTCCAGCGGCATCACGCGCCCCGGCCGCTCGACGATCGGGCGCGCCAGGTGAGGGAGCCCCGCCGGCTGCAGCTCGCGCAAGTAGCGGACGAGCGCGCCGGCCGCGCCCACCGCGATCGCATCCGGTGCGCCGATACCGAGCCCCTCCAACGAGGCGACCGCGAAGTGGCGCGCCAGCTCCTCTCCGGCGATGGCGGCATCGAACTCCCACGGTTCGCGCGGCGTCACGAGCACCCGCTCGCCGAGGGCCAGGCGCAGGGGCTGGTCCTTCGGCGTCACCACCTCGCCCGGCGCCAGCCGCGCGAGCATCGCCTCCGCATCGCCGGGGGCGCACACGAGGAGGCGGAACTCCCCGGTGGAGAGATCCACCGCCGCGATGCCGAATGCGCGCTCCGACTCCTGCACCGCGCACAGGAAGTTGTTGCGCGCGCCGTCCAGCAGATCGTCGGCGAACACCGCGCCCGGCGTGAGCGTCTCGACGACTTCGCGCCGCACGATCCCTTTCGCGGCCTTCGGGTCCTCCACCTGATCGCAGACGGCCACCCGGAACCCGGCGCCGACGAGCCGCCGGAGGTACTCGTTGATCGCCTTGGCCGGCACGCCGGCCAAGGGCACATCCGCCGCGCCACCGTTGTTGCGGGACGTGAGCGTCAGGCCGAGCACACGCGACGCCGTCTCGGCGTCGTCGTAGAACATCTCGTAGAAGTCCCCCATCCGGAAGAAGAGCAGGGCATCGCGGTGCCGTCCCTTGATCTCCCGGTACTGCTGCATGAGCGGCGTGGCGCTCTCGCCGCTCACTGCGATTCCGCCTCCGTGACGAAGCCCGTGATCTTCTTCGCGTTCATCTTCTCGGCGGCGCTCTCCGCCTTGGCGCGCGTGTCGTAGCGCCCGATGCGCACGCGGAACGGAGCGATCGTCCCGTACGTCCGCGCGTCGTAGCCCTTGTCCTTGAGCGTCTTCACGAGGGCGTCGGCCGTGGCCTTGGAGTTGTACGCGGCCACCTGCACGGTCCACATCCGCTTCCCGCTGGATGCGGCCGCCGGGGTCGCCGCCGCCGCAGCCCCCGTCGCGGCCGGGGCGATCTTGGCGCCGCTGTCGGACTTCGGCGCGGCGGCGAGTGTGTCGACGCCGGTGCAGCGTCCCTGCCAGTACTCGATCTGGTTCTTGAGCTCTACGTTGGTGGAATCCACCGTACGCGCGGCGTCCGCGAGCTGCCGGCACGCCGGCGCCGATTTCCCTTGCTGGAGCTCCACGCGCCCGATCCAGAAGCTGGCGCGCGCGCGATCGGGGCTGTTGGGATGCTCGGTGATCACGCGCTGGAGATGGGCGATCGCCTTGTCGTTCTCGCCGCGTGTCATCTCGAGCTGCGCGAGCCGCATCAGCGCATCGCTGCTGTACGGCGAGAGCGGATAGTCGACGATGATCGTGCGGAGGTCGCGCTCCGCATCGGCCGCGGTCGCGGCGACGACCGCGCGCCAATAGAGCGCTTGCACGAACCGTGGCGATGCCGTCGGTGCGGCCTCGACCGCCTGTTGGGCGAGCGCGCGCGCCGCGTCCCCTTGGCCGTTCGCCGCGAGTTGCTGTATGCGCGTGAACACCGTGTCGGGCGCGGCGGTGCTGTCCGTGGATTGCGCGGCGGCGCGGCCGGCGGCGATGAGCGCGAGAGCGAGAAGGATGGAGCGGGACATCACGGGATCGGTTTGGAGGGACGGAAGGTCAGGTGCGCGCGTCGGCGCACAGCGACAGCACGAGGGTCGCGAGCCGCTGCTCTTCGGTGGAGGTGGTCGTCTCCTTGAGCGAGACGTCCGCCGCGAGGAGCGCGTCGAGGGCGGCATCGAGCTCCGCGGGCGACCACTTCCCCGTGGCGCGCTGCCACGCGTAGGTCGCGTCGGTCCAGGAGCGGCCCGTGTAGGCGCTCCCTCCTTCGCGGAGCAGGCCGAAGTAATCGGGGCGCCCCTTCACCGCCGAGCCCCACGCGAGCGCGAGCGTCTGCGTGCCGAGCGCCATCACGGTCGTCACGCCGCTCGCCTTCGGCTGCGCGAGCACCGACGGCAGGATCGCCAGCGCGCCCGGCGCATCGCGCGCGGCGATGCGATCCAGCAGGTCCGCGAGCGTCTCGCCGCGGCGGATGCCGACCACCGCCGTCACCGCGCGTTCGTCGATCTCCCCCTCGCCGGCGTACACCGCGAGCTTGTCGAGCTCGGAAGCGAGCGCGGGGAGATCGTTCCCGACCGCCTGCATCAGGAGCGACGCGGCCGCCGGCGTGATGCGCGCGCCGATGAGCGAAGCGCGATGCGCGATCCACTTCACGCACCGCTCCTCGGAGAGCGGCTCGAACTCGATCGCGGTCGTGCGCGCCGTCAGCGCCTTGTCCGCCTTCCCCTTCTCCCCCGCGCCCGCCATGAGGACCAGCACCACGTCCGGCGCCGGCGCTGCGAGGTAGGCATCGAGCACCGCGCGCGCCTCCTTGCGCAGCGCGCCGACGTCGCGCACCACGACCACGCGCCGCGCCGCCATCATGGGGGGCGTGCCCACGAGCGAGCCGAGCGTCCCCGCGTCGAGCGCGGCGCCCTCATGCACGTCGAGATTGAAGTCGCGCGTCGCCGGTTCCACCGCCGCATCGACCAGCTCGCGCAGCGCTTCCGCGGCGAGGAACGCATCCTCGCCGTGGAGATAGTACGCGCGATCGAAGACGCGCGACTTGAGCGATGCGCGGAACGCGCGCTCGGCGGCGAGGCTCATGCCGAGAATATAGCGCCCGTTGTGACGCCGGGAACGCGGGGCTAGACTCAAGCTTCACCCACCGCCCGTCCCTCTCGAGGCCCTCGTGTCGATCCTCCTCACGCGCGGCGCACAGCGCGTCGCGCTCACCATCGCCCTCGCCGCGTTCGCCGTCGCGTGCAAGAAGGAGCCGTCGCCGAGCTCCGCAGCCGCGGCGCCCGCACCCACGGCCCCCGCACCCGCGGTCCCCGCACCTCCGGCCCAGGATCCCATCGGCCTCGTGCCGCTCCCGGAGGACAAGGCCAAGACCGCGCTAAACGACTACCGCATCTCCCTCGCGCAAGTGCAGCGCTGGGGGCGGACGCAGAGCACCATCAACACGGTGATGAAGGAGCATCCCGAGATCGAGGAGCAGATGAAGCGCACGCCGCCGCATACCCTCGACGCCATGATCGCGCTCCTCGACGGCCAGCCGCGCATCCACGGCGCCCTCAAGCAGAACGGGATGACCGCCACCGACTTCGTGCTCACGATGATCGCGACCAACCAGGCGATCGAAGGCTATCAGCGGAAGCTCGCGACGAAGTCGCTCCCTCCCGATCTCCCCCCCGCGGTCACCGCGAACATCGCCGTCGTCGAGCAGAATTCGCTGGCGATCAACCAGGTCTTCGCGTCGATCGCGAAGCCGTAGGGCGGATCAGCGCGACAGCAGGAACGGCGGGAGGGTCGCGTCGGCGAAGCGCACGCGCACCGGCGCGCCGACCGACACGATCGACGGCTCCGGATCCCCCTCGGCGAAGATGAAGTCGCGGCGCATCGCGGCCGCACGAGGGAGGAGCAGCGCGGGCGGCGTGGCCGGCGCGGTCCGGGACTGCGCGTCCAACACCGGTGGCGGATCGCTACGCGCCGAGCCGAAGGTGAGCACCGCCGCGATGATGGTGATCGAGGCGGCGGTGGCGGCGAGCGTCAATATCGTCTCGCGGCCCCGTTGCCGCTGCGCCGCCGCCGCCGATACGCGCGCCATCACGCGCGCATGCGCCCCCGAGCGCAGCGCCACGGGGGGAAGGTTCCGCACGATCAGGGAGCCGCGCCGAACGAGGCAATCGAAGTGCGCGCACGACGCGCACGCATCCAAGTGGGACCGAGCCGCCTCCTCGACGGCCTCCGGGAGGGTCCCGTCGCAGAAATCGAGGTGCGCCAGCCGGAATTCCTGGCAATCCATGCGGGTCGGCATCGCGCAGGGGTACACGCGTGCGCGGGCGGAGTTCCCCGCCCGTCCCGGACCCTGGGATGCGGCGTCCTAGCCGATGGCCGGCTCGATAATCTCCGCGAAGGCCGCGCGCGCCCGGTTCAGCCGCGACTTGACCGTCCCGAGGTTGCAGCCCGTGATCTCCGCGATCTCCTCGTACGGCTTCCCTTCCAGCTCGCGCAGCACGAACACCTGGCGGTGGTGCTCGGGGAGCCGTGTGATCGCCTGCTCCACCATCTCGCGCAGGTAGCGACGGCGGTACATGTCGTCGGGGCGCGAGTTCCGGTCCTCGAACTGGAGCGGGCGGTCTTCGTCCTCCCAGTTCTGGCGCAGTGATTGGAAGAGCACGAGCGGATTCCGCGCCCGGTTCCGCAGCTCGTTCTTCGCCAGGTTCGACGCGATCGTGTAGATCCACGTCGAGAACTTCTTGGTGCGGTCGAAGCGGTGCAGGTGGCGATGGACGCGGATGAACACCTCCTGCACCAGATCCTCGCCACGCTCGCGATCCCCGATGGTGCGGCAGATGAAATTGAGCAGCCGCGCTTGGTACCGAGTCACCAGCACTTCGAACGCGCGGGACTCTCCTTCGGCGAACGCCTCGATCAGCGCGGTGTCATCGCACGCGGCGAGCACCGCACGGCGCGAGGCGAGCTCGGGCGCGGCGATCGCGGGGACGGCGCTGTCGATCGGGCGGCTGACGGCGACATTCGGCATGGGTCGGCTCTCCGGTCACCCGTCGCCCCGCGCGCAGCCAGCGGGGGTGCGGGCCGGGAGCGCGGGACGAGCGGGTCACCCATACCGAGAGGCAGACCCTGTGCCGTCGAACGAGGCCCCATCGCCAATCGCACATCTGCTTGCGGCCGAATGACTTACCGCTACCCGGCTGCGACGCCTACGTCGCAGTCACTTTGGGACATTGTCCGCCCCGTGAGACAGCCGCGCCCGTCGCGTGGGACACCCGGCGCCGCGATCGCCTCAATGCCGGATCAGCGGCCGAGGCGGAAACCCGCCACGTAGAGGATGGCCAGCGCCGTCTTCGCATCGGCGATCTCGCCCCGCTCGATCATCGCGAGCGCGCGGGTCATCGGCACGGTCTCGGTCTCGATGAACTCGTCTCCCTCCCGTGCGCTCGTGCCACGCGTGATGCCCGTCGCGAGGTACACGTGGATCTTCTCGTCGGTGAAGCCGGGGGTAGTGTACATCGTGAAGAGGTGGTCGCAGCGCTCCGCGGCGCACCCGGTCTCCTCACGCAGCTCGCGCCGCGCGCAGTGTTCCGGCGCTTCGCCCCGCTCGAGGCGTCCCGCCGGAATCTCGTACAGGAATCCCTCGGCGGCATAACGGTACTGCCGGATCAAGAGCAGCTGCGGATCCTCGCCCGCGGCGTCGCTGAGCATGGGAACGACGGCGCTCGCACCGGGATGCCGCACCATCTCGAGCGAGCCGGTGGTCCCATCGGGGAATCGCACCTCGTCGACATCGAGGTCGATCACCTTGCCGGTGTACTTCCGCTCGCTGCTCACCCGGCCGGCGCGCGGGGCGCCGCTCATGTGCTGCCCACGGGCTCGCCGTCCCGGTCGTACGTGACGATCGGACCGAAGGTGAGCGCCTCGAGCGGCGCGCGGATGCTCGAGACGTCCCCCACCACGGCGAGCTGCAGCGCACCGGGGTGGAGGTGCTCCTCGGCGGCGCGGCGCACCGATTCCGCCGTCACTCCGCGCACGCGGTCGCGGTACACGTCGAAATAATCGTGCGGGAGTCCGTACACCGCCATCGCGGCGAGGGCGCTGGCGACCGCATCGGTGGTCTCGTACTTGATCGGGAAGACGCCGGCGAGATAACTCGTGGCGAGCTCGATCTCATCCGCCTTCGGAGGCGCCGCACGCATCGCGTCGATCTCGGCGAGGATCTCGCGCGCCGCCGCGGCGGTCACGTCGCTCTGCACCGCCGTCGATGCGCAGAACGGGCCGGCCCCTCTCCTCCAGTCGTATCCCGAGAACGCGAAGTACGTGTAGGCGTGCTTCTCGCGCAGGTTCAGGTTGATGCGCGAGGAGAACAGCCCGCCGAGGATCGCGTTCATCACGAGCACCGGGAAATAGTCCGGGTGCGCGCGCGGCAGCCCGACGTGCCCGATGCGGATCTCGGACTGCGGCGCGTCGGCGCGCGGCGCCAGATGCAGCGCGCGCGTCCCGCGTGCCGGTGCGTCGTCGAGCGGCACCGCCGGCGGCGCGCCGCCGGCGAGATCGCCGAAGCACGACGCCGCGAGGCGCTCGGCGGCGGCGGCGCTCACGTCCCCCGCCAGGATCATCGTGGCACCCCCTGGGCGGAATCGCGCCGCGTGGAACGCCGCCAGCTCCGCACGCGTGAATCCACTCACCGAGTGCGCCGTACCGCGCCCCGGCCGCGCGTACCGCGAACCCGGGACGTACACCGCGCGGGAGAAGACTTCGTCCGCGAGGCCGCGTGGCTCCGCGCGCGACTGCATGATCTCCGCGAGGCGCTCCATCTTGAGCCGCTCCACGTCGCCGTCGGGGAACGCCGGCGATCGCACGATCTCGGCGAGCAAGGCGAGCGCGGCCTCCAGCCGCTCGCGCAGCACCGTCACGCTCACGACCGCGGCGTCCCAGTCCGCATCCGCCGCGACCGTCGCGCCCAGCCGCTCGAGCTGCTCGCTCAGCTCGCTCGCATCCAGACGCGTCGTCCCCTCGAGGAGAGCGCGCGCGGTGAGGCTGGCGATGCCATCCTGCCCCGCCGGCTCCGTCATCGCCCCCGCGTCGAGCGCGATCGTCACGGTCACGATCGGCAGCGCGCGCATCGGCGCGACGACCAGCCGCATGCCGTTCCCCAGCGTCGCACGTTCGAACGGCGGGAAGTGATACGGTCGCGGCGGCGCCGGCTGTGGTCTCCCCGCGGCCGTCATGGGATGGCCGCGCTCCCTCGCGGCACATAGAGCAGGCTCAGCCGATTGTCCTCGCCGAGCGCGCGCCTCGCGAAGGCGTTCACCGCATCGACGGTGACCGCGCGGTAGCGGTCCAATTGCACGTTCACCAGCGCGGGGTCGCCGAGGTACGTCGCGAACAACGAGAGCTTGTCGGCGCGATCCGCGGCGGACTGCAGCGATCGCACGAGCGCGGTCTCGATCAACGCGAGCGCGCGGGCGAGCTCCTCCGCCGTCACGCCATCGCGTTGCAGCGAGTCCAGCTCGCGCGCCGTCTCCTCTTCGAGCCGCTCGGCCGCGATGTCGGGGCGTGCGGTGACGTCGGCCACGAGCAGGTCGGAGGCCTTCGCGAGGTCGAGCGTGAAGCCCGTCGCCTCCGACGCGACCTCCCGGCCGCGCACCAGGTTCCGCTGCAGCCGGCTCCCCTTGCCCATCCCCAACACGGCGCCGAGCACGCTCGCCGGGTAGTACGCGTCGCTCCCGAACACCGGCGAACGCATGGCCAGGAAGAGCCGCGGCAGCGGCACCGCATCGGGCACCGTCTCACGGCGCCACGTGCCGAACCGCTCAGGCACGCGCATGTCCGGGAGCGGTGGGCGCCCCTTCCCCCGGGCGATCGGGCCGAAGTACCGCTCGACGGCCGCGCGCGCTTCCGCCGGCTCGACGTCGCCGGCGATCGAGAGCACCGCGTTGTCGGGCGTGTAATACGTGGCGAAGAACTCGCTCACGTCCGCCAGGCTCGCGGCCGAGAGATCCTCCATCGAGCCGATGAGCGAGTGATGGAAGGGATGCTCTGGCGGGAACGCGAGCTCCGGCAGCTTCTCCCACCACGTGCCGTACGGCTGGTTGTCGATGCTCCAGCGCCGCTCGTTCTTCACGACGTCGCGCTGCGTGTCGAGCTTCTGCTGCGTCATGGCGGGGAGGAGCGCCCCCATGCGGTCCGCCTCGAGCCAGAGCGCCGTCGCGAGTTGGTTGGACGGGAGCGTCTCGAAATAGTTCGTGCGATCCACCCAAGTGGATCCGTTGAGGGTGCCGCCCGCCCGCTGCACGAGCTCGAAGTGCTCGTTCGCGCTCACGTGCTCCGAGCCCTGGAAGAGCATGTGCTCGAACAAGTGCGCGAACCCCGTGCGCCCGGGGCGCTCGTTCGCGGAGCCCACGTGGTACCACAGGTTCACGGCGACGATCGGCGCGGTGTGATCCACCGAGAGCGCGACCGCGAGTCCGTTGGGCAGCGTGAAGCGCTCGATCGGGATCCGCATCGCCGAAAGTTGACGCCCCGCCATCGCCAACGGAACCCTGCACGTCACCTGCTTGACCGCACGATGCGACCGCGACGATCTTGCGATCTCCTCGGCGGGGGTCGCATGCGCGGGACGTTCCAGGTCGCGGTCGCGAAGGATTATCTCGTGTTCCCGGCGGCGCATTTCATCACGTTCACCGGCCACCGGTGTGAGCCGCTGCACGGGCATAACTACCGCGTGTCCGCCCGGCTGGAAGGCACCGTCGACGAGGAGTGCTGGTACGTGGTCGACTTCTCCGCCGTGAAGCAGCTCCTCCGCGAGCTGTGCGCCGAGCTCGACCACAAGATGCTCCTCCCGACACAGAACCCGAAGGTCGGGATCTCGGAGCGCGAGGGGAGCGTGCACGTCGCGTTCGAAGGGGAGCCGCGCTACGTCTTCCCGCGCAACGAATGCGTGCTCCTCCCCGTGCCCAACACCACCGTGGAGATGCTGGCCCAGCACCTCGCCGGCCGCGTGGTGGCGGCGTTCCGCGCGCGCGGCATGGCGACGCTCTCCGCGGTGGAGATCGAGGTCGAGGAGAACTTCGGCCAGTCCGCGGCGTACCGCGAATCGCTCGCCTGAGCGCGGAGGCACACGTAGTTTCACGCTGATCGCGCGCGGACCGCGCGCATGGAACGCGGAGGGGACGATGGCGCGCCAGGATCGCACGTACACGGGGGCCGAGGCGGCGGCGCAGCTCGCGAAGCTCCCCGGCTGGTCGATCGCCGAGGGATGGCTCACGCGCAAGTTCACCACGGATGGCTGGGGCACCACGCTCATGCTCGTGAACGCGATCGGCTTCCTCGCCGAGATCGCGGATCATCATCCCGATCTCGCGGTGGGGTGGTCGTCGGTCACGGTCAAGCTGAACACGCACTCGGCCAAGGGGATCACCGACAAGGATTTCGAGCTGGCGCGCGAGATCGACGCGGTCGCGCTCAAGCGCCCCGAAGCGGGGCGCGCCGCCGGCCTGTCGGGCAGCCCGCATGCCTTCGTGCGCGGCGACGCCCCCAAGTGAGCGAAGGGGGGATGCGAGCCCCCGCATGCTGGCTCGCCGCCTTGCGCATCGTGGTCGGCATGTGGTTCCTCAAGGGCGCGGTCGCGAAGATCACGCTCGTGCTCGCGTGGGGCTTCCTCCCGGTCCCCGGCGCGACCGCCCGTTGGATCGCGACGATGCCCACATTGCTCGCCCGCTACGCCGCGGAGAACCCGATCGCCGGCTATCGGACGTTCCTGCTCGAGACGGTGATCCCGAACGCGCCGTGCTTCGCGAACCTCACGGCGCTCGGCGAGACGGTGGTGGCGATCTCGCTCGTGCTCGGATTGCTCACCCCGGTCGGCGCCGCGGTCGGCTTCGTGCTCTCGATCATCTACGGGCTCGCGGTGCAGCACATGAGCTCCGGGCAACTCGGGTTCCATGTGCTCCTGGTGTCGCTCATGCTCGCCTTCTTCTTCGCGCGCGCCGGGCGCACGTTCGGGCTCGACGCGCGCCTCCGCACGCGCTGGCCCGCTGCCGCCATCACGCGCTGGCTCACGTGAGCGGAGGGGACTCCGTCTCGTGCTGACGGCGGCGGTGATCGTCGCCGTCGTGTTCCTGGCCGGCGTGCTGATGATGCAGGAGCGGCTCGCCTATCAGCCGCCGCACGTCGTCGAGCCCACGCCCGCAGGCGCGGAGCGCGCGGACTACGCCGGGGCCGACGGGCAGCCTCTCTTCGCCTACGTCTTTCGCTCCGCGACGACGGCCACGCCATCGCCGGTCGTGCTCGCCTTCCATGGGAACGCCGAGATCGCGGCGTGGGAAGCGCCCTGGGCCCGCGAGGTCGCGCTCCGGTCGGGGCGCACCGTGGTCCTCGCCGAGTACCGGGGCTATGGCGGACTCTCGGGCAAGCCGACCGCCCCCGGCATCCGGGACGACGCCCGCGCGGCGCGCGCCTTCGTGCGGTCGCGCTTCGGCGCGGACGCGCGCGTGGCCTACTACGGCCACTCCCTCGGCTCCGCTGTCGCGGCCGAGCTCGCAAGCGAGGCGAGCCCCGACGTGCTCGTGCTCGAATCCCCGTTCACCTCGGCGCGCGCGATGGCCGCGCGCTTCGGCACGCCGATCGTGAGCTGGCTCTGGCCATTGATCGGACGCATCCCGTACGACACCGAGGCGCGCGTGCGCACGCTGGACGTGCCCATCTGGGTCGCGCACGGCGACCGCGACGCCGTGGTCTCGGTGCGCATGGGCCGTGCGGTGTTCGCCGCGGCGCGACGGCCGGGAGAGCTCCTCATCGTGTCGGGGGGCGGACACAACGATGTCGCCGAGGTCGGCGGGGAAGCCTATTGGAGCTGGCTCACGCGCGCGCTCCGCTGAACGCCGGATGCACCGCGGGCGGCCTCCGATCGAGACCGCCCGCGCGATGGACGTGATGCGCTCCCGACGCTAGAAGAACAACATCATCCCGAGCGCGCCCTGATTCGACGTGATCTTCACGCCATCCCACGACGCGCTGCTGCCGTACGTGTACTCGAGCACCCAGCGGAGCGATTTCGTCCACATGTAGGTGCCCGACGCGACGATCGCCGAGTTGTACTTCACGAAGCTGCACGGTCCGTCGCACGACGAGGGCGACGTGTCGAAGGACGTCTCATCAAGGTGATTGAGGCCGTACGACGCGCCCACCTTCCATTTCGAGCTCGGGAACATGTACTGCGCCTGCAGGAGGATGCCGTACGAGTGGCGCATGTTCCCGGCGTCGTCCGTCGCGCTGCCATCATCGAACATGAGCGTCGTGCCGACGCCGCTCTGGTAGAACCCCGAGCCGTCGAGCTGGAATCCGCCACCGCCGTTCCATTCCACGCCGCCGGCGAGTCCCCATGGCGTGATCGAACTCTTCTCCGTGTTCGACGGGTTGTCGTTCTTGAGGTTCGCGAGCAAGCCGCTCGCGTACAACATCAGCTTGTCGGCGGATCCGGCGCCTCCGGTGTGCTTGGTCCACACGTACGATGCTTCGAGCCGCGGCGAGTGCGTGCCCGCGAAGCTCTCCCCACCGGAATAGACGATGCTCGGATCGAACAACCCCACGGAGAACACGCCCGGCTTGCTCGCGGACGTGCTGTAGGTCATCTGCGCGTTGAAGTTCGGGTACGTGTATCCCGTTCCGATGTGCCCGAGAGACGTTCCGGCGCCGTTGAGATACGCGCCCGAACCACCACCGCTGAGACCGAACCCGTACACGGTCATGTCGGTCAACAGGTTCTCGCCCTGATACAGGCCGAGCGCCCGGCCCGCGAGCACTTGGCCCCAGGAGCCGCCCGCGGTGAGATACACCTCGCGGATGTCGAGCTGGGCGCCGCAACCGCCATAGCCGGTGCCGCAGTTATCGTGCAACTGCCACGGCGTCTGGATCTCCGGCGCGAAACCGAAATGCACGCCGAGGTCGAGATCCCCTTCCTTCCCCTTCGCCTCGAAGATGGCGAATGCTGGGGCGAGGCCGGTGCGGATCCGCACGACCTTCTCGTAGGTCCCCGTGGCGATGGTGCCTCCATTGAAATCGCACTGACTCTCTCCAGCCGCCGTGCCACCGCATGTGGGTGCGGTGTACGTCAGGAACGCGTTGACGTTCCCTGAGAACGTGAACGTCCATCCGTTCATCGTCCCCATGGTGAGGCCCTGCGCCGCCGCGGTACCGGCCGCGAGCGCGAGAGCCAGTGAGAGGAGCGCTGCACGTTTCATCGATTGGGTCTCCCAGACTAGGTGTGAACGAGCCACCGCGGATCCGATCCGCTCTGCCATCACATCCGCTGGTGGTGCCGGTCAGACGCGGCGAGTCAGGTTGGTGTCGATGATCACCTCCTGTGCGGAGAGCCCTGGGGGGCCTCGCCGGGCGACCGGCCGCCTGGCGAACCTACGCCTACTCATCGCTCCGGTTGCAGCATCTGCCGGTTCACGCGAGCGAGCGCGTCGACGATCGGTATGGGGAGACGGTCGGTGTAGAAATAGTAGTCGTCCAACTGGACGGAATAGACGTTCGCCGCATAGGGGAACCGCAGCGTCTTCGCCTGGCGCGCCCGCTCGATCGCCGCACTCGGGCCCGCGGTGTCGCCGGAGGCGAGCTGTCCGACCGCCGCGCCGGCGAGGAATCCATCCAGATACGCCCCACGCTCCCGGGCGCCGAACGCCTTCCAGTCGGCGCCGGTGAGCGGCGCCGGCCCGCCCGCCCGCGCCACAGGCTTGGCCGACGCGATGCCCGCGAGCGCCGCGGCGCCCGCGAGCATCCCCGCCAGGAACGCGCGAGCGCCGCGCCTCACTCCAGGCTGAATACCAGCACCGCGTCGCCGAGCGCGTAGCCCATCTGGAAATTCCCCCCGCACGCGACCGCGATGTACTGTTTCTTGTCGAGCATGTACGTGACCGGCGGCGCGTTGCATCCGGCGCCGGCCTGGAACGACCAGAGCACGCGCCCGGTCATCGCGTCGTACGCCTTGAAGAGGCCGTTGCCCTCGCCGGTGAACACGAGACCCCCGGCGGTCGCGAGCGCGCCGCCGATCATCGGCTCGGCGGTCTTCACCTGCCATGCGCGCTTGCCCGTGTTGAGGTCGATCGCGGTGAACGTCCCCCACTGCGCCTCGCCGGGCACCGCCTTGAACGCCGAGCCGAGCCACAACTGTCCCTTCTGCAGCGGCGCGGAATGCGTGATGTAGTTCATGGGCTGCTCGATGCCGAGCACGTACATGTAGTCGAGCTTCGGATTCACGGCCGTCGGCGACCACTCGGAGCCGCCGTTCGCGCCGGGGAGCATGCGCACGCCCTGAGCGGTGGGCTGCGAGAAGTACGCTTCGTGCCGGTTGAACTCTTCCGAGCGGCGCAGGAGCTTGCCCGTCGCCGCGTTCCAGACGTAGACGTACGCGGTCTTCCCCGCCTGCGCGACGGCCTTCGTGCCATCCTTCAGCGTCACGAGCACGGGAGGGCTCGTCGCATCGAAGTCCCACACGTCGTGCGGGACCTCCTGATAGTGCCACTTGTACTCGCCCGACCGGGCATCGATCGCGACCACCGATTCGGTGTACAGGTTGTCGCCCGGTCGCACGCTCCCGTCGAGATCGGGACTCGGATTGCCCACGGCGAAGTACAACAAGTGCGTAGCCGGATCGTACGCCGGGGTCATCCAGACCGAGCCACCTCCCCGCTGCCATGCATCGCCGTACTCCGCCATCGCCGCCTTCTCCGCCGCGATGTTCCGCTTGAGATCGTCCCCTTCGCCCGTCTTCTCCGCCCACACGCCCTCCCATCCCTTGTCCGGGAGCGTGTAGAAGTTCCAGATCTGATGGCCGTCGTTCTTGTCGTAGGCGCGCACGAAGCCGCGGATGCCGTACTCGGCGCCGGAGGTGCCGATGATGACCATGTTGTCGATGATGAGCGGCGCCATCGTCTGGCTATATCCCGCCTCCGGATCGCTCACTTCGATGTCCCACTTGACCTTGCCCGTCGACGCCTCGAGCGCGATCAGCCGCGCGTCGAGTGTCGCCATGTAGACCGTCCCCTCGGAGATCGCCATCCCGCGATTGTTCGGCCCGCAACAGTAGATCGGTGACGCGATGTTGGGCTTGTGCTCGTAGCGCCAGAGCTGTTTCCCCGTGCGCGCATCGACGGCCATCGCGGTGTTGTACGGCGTGGTCAGGTACATCACGCCGTCCACCACGAGTGGACTCGTCTCGAAGCTCCCCAGCCGCGAGATCCCGGTCTGGAACATCCACGCGACCTTCAGGTTCATCGCGTTCTTCGTGTTGATCTGCGTGAGCGGAGACCAGCGTTGGTTCGTGTAGTCGCGTCCGTAGGTGATCCAATCGTCGGAATTCTTCCGAGCGTCGAGGAGCATCTGGTTGGTGACGCTGGTGAAAGTCGGCTCCTTGGGAGCCGCCTTCTTCGTCATCGCCACCTGCTCCTGCGCCTGCACGACTCCGTGCAGGCCGATCAGGCCGGCCAGGAGCGCGACGAACCGGGACATTCGCATGGAGGTCCTCCGAGAGGTGCGGGATCCGGACTCGCGTTGGGACACGCGGTCCGCGGGGCCTTTGGGGGCGACCGCCACGCCTGGCGGCGTACGCCGGGAGGAGGGGGCCGGCCACCCGCCCGCGCGGTGCGGGTCGGGACGATCGTTACAATGTTCGTGGGGCGTGCCGATGGCGCAATGGCCGCGCCCGCGCCGCCGGTTCCGATCCTGCTCTACTCGGTCATGCTGAGCATCGCGAGCAACAGCACATCGCACGCATCGCGTTGGGCCGCCGGGTTGGGCGCGATGATCGCCAGCCCCGAGATCGTGGCCACGAGCATCTCGGCCATCTGCTCGAGCGCCACGCGCGGGCGCAGCCCGAGCAGCACGAGAAGGCGCGAAGCGCTCTCACCCGCCACGCTCCGGCGCTCCGAGAGCGCGGCTGCCGCCGCGCCGGCGACACGCGCGTTCGGCCACTGCGCGAGCGCGAGGAGCGCGCGCCACTCGCCCGCGCCGAGCTCGGACGCCATCCACTCCCGGAGGTCATCCACGGCGGTCGCGGCCGTGGAAGCCCGGAGCGCCGCGCGCTCACGCTCCGAGATCCGCGCGCCGATCCGCACTGCCGCCTCCTCCAGGAGCGCGTCCTTGTCGCGGAAGTGATAGTGGATGAGCCCCTTGCTCACGCCGGCGCGCCCGGCGACCTCGTGCATCGCCAGCGCCATCGCTCCGGAGCGCACGAGCGCGTCGATCGCGGCGTCGACGATCCGCGACGGCGCATCAGCCACTAGAAGGCGACCCGCGTCCCGCGCTGCGGTGCGCTCACGCGGAATCCATCCTGGCCGAGGAGCGCGGCGAACGCATCCTGTGCCGCGGGTTCGCCGTGCACGAGGTAGATCTGTTCGAGCTCCGGACTCTTGGCGCGCACGGCGCGGATCCATTCGTGCAGCCCGGTGCGATCCGCGTGCGCGCTGTATCCCGGCAGGATCTCCACGTTCGCGCGCAGCGGGACTTCCTCGCCCAGCACCATGATGGTCGGCTGCTTCTCCGAGATCCGCCGCCCCAACGTCCCCTCGGCCTGGAACCCGACGATGAGGATCGCGTTGCGCGGATCGCCCGCGCCGTTCTTGATGTGGTGCAGGATGCGCCCGGTCTCCGCCATGCCCGACGCGGCGATGATGATCGCCGGCGTGCGCAACGCGTTCAATGCCTTCGATTCGTCCACCGTCCGCGTGTACGAGAGCCCGGGGAAGTCGAGGAAATGCTCGGAGGTGCGGACCAGCTGCTCTTGGCTGTCGAAGATCTCCGGATGCTTCCGGAACACATCGGTGATGTCGATCGCGAGCGGGCTGTCGACGTACACCGGGATCATCGGCACCTGCTTCGCGAGCTGCAGCGTACGCAGATCGTAGAGCAGCTCCTGCGTGCGTCCCACCGCGAACGCGGGGATCAGGATCTTGCCGCCGCGCGCCGCGGTCTCGCGCACCACGCGCGCGAGCTCCTCGCGCGATCCGGCCAGCGGGCCGTGGTCACGGTCGCCGTACGTCGACTCCATGATCACCACGTGCGCCCCCGTCGGGGGGACGGGATCGCGGATGATCGACATCCCCGGGCGGCCGATGTCGCCGGAGAACACCAAACGGCGACGCCGTCCTCCGTCTTCGCAGTCCACGATCACCGACGCCGAGCCGAGGATGTGGCCGGCGTCGACGTAGCTCGCGCGCACCCCCGGCACGACATCGAACGGCGTCCCGTACATGACCCCCGACATGAGGTTCGTCGCCTTGGTCGCATCGTCCATGGTGTAGAGCGGCGGCGCCGCAGGGCGGCCGTGCCGCTGCAGGAACTCCGCATCCTGCTCCTGGATGTGCCCGGAATCGGCGAGCATCGCCACGCAGAGATCGCGGGTGGCAGCCGTCGCCCAGATGCGCCCCGTGAATCCGTGCTTGGCCAAGAACGGGAGCCTCCCGGAGTGGTCGATGTGCGCGTGCGAGAGCACCACGGCGCTCAGCGTCTCCACCGGCGCGGGAAGCGTGTTGTTCTTGTCGTTGGTCTCGCTGCGGCGCCCTTGGAAGAGACCGCAATCCAGCACGACGGTACGGCCCCCGACGTGCACGAGATGGCACGAGCCGGTGACCTCGCGCGCCGCACCGGCGAAGGTGATCTCCATGGTCATCGCGGCCGCCGCGGCGCCGCTCGGTATTCTGTCATCGCGCCGCCTGGCGTAAGTTGGGCCATGCCCGCTTTCCCGAACCTCACCGTGTCGGACCATCCGCTGGTCCGCCACAAGCTCTCCATCCTCCGCGACCGCGCCACCCCGACGAAGCTCTTCAAGGAACTGGTGGAGGAGATCGCGATGCTCCTCGGCTACGATGCGCTGCGCGACCTCCCGCTGGAGTCCGTGCCCGTCGACACGCCCCTGGAGCACACCACCGGCTGGCGCGTCGCCGGGAAGAAGCTCACGCTCGTCCCGATTCTACGCGCCGGACTCGGGATGGTCGAGGGGGTGCTCCGTCTCGTGCCGTCGGCGCGCGTGGGACACATCGGTCTCTATCGCGATCACACGACGCTCAAGCCGGTGGACTACTACTTCAAGGTGCCCGCGGACGGGGCGGAGCGGGACTTCCTCCTCCTCGATCCGATGCTCGCGACCGGCGGGAGCGCGATCGCCGCGGTGCAGTCGCTCCGGCGGGTGGGCGCCAAGCGCATCCGGATGCTCTGCCTGGTCGCCGCCCCCGAAGGCGTGTCGCGCATGCAGACGGAGTGTCCCGACGTGGCGATCTTCGCGGCGTCGCTCGACCGCGAGCTCAACGCGAATGGCTACATCCTCCCCGGACTCGGCGACGCCGGCGACCGGTTGTTCGGCACGCGCTAGCGCCGGTCACTTCCCCACGCAGAACGACCGGAACACGGCGTCGAGCACATCGTCGGGCTGCACAGTGCCGATGAGCTCCTCGAGCGCCGTGGCGGCCTCCCGCAGGTGCACCGCCGCGACCGGCGACGGGATCACCTCGGCGCGCCAGGCATCGGCGAACGCGCACACTCCGTCCCGGGCGCGCGCGACGGCCCGCCGGTGCCGCTCGCGCGTCAACATCCCCTCGGCGCCTTCCTCCGGAGGGCGGAGCGCGGCGAGCGTGCCGCCGAGCGTCGTGGCGAGCGCGCCGAGGCCGGCGCCGGTGGCGGCGCTGGTGGCCACGTTATAGTAGCCGTTCGCTACTATACTAGTCTCAAGTTCGTCGCTTCTTGATACTAAATCAATCTTGGTCCGTACGCGGACGCGCGGCGCCGACGTGAGCGCCGCGATGCGCGCGTCCGCCGCGGCCAGCCGGTCCGCATCCTCCCCGCACACCAGCACCGCGTGCGCGGCGCCCACGTAGCGCTCCGCCACCTCGATCCCGATCCGCTCCACCTGGTCGCCCGTCGCGTCGCGCAGCCCGGCGGTGTCGACCAGGCGCACCGGCATCCCGTCGAGCTCGAGGCGGGCTTCGAGCGCATCGCGCGTCGTGCCGGGCACCTCGGTGACGATCGCGCGCGTCGTGCCCAGGAGCGCGTTGAAGAGCGAGGACTTCCCGCTGTTCGGCGCCCCGGCCAACACCACCAGCGCCCCCTCGCGCAGGAGCTCCCCCGTCCCGGCCGTGGCGAGCAACGCCTCGAGTGCCGCGAGGAGTTCGTCCGTCGCCCGCGCGACGCGCTCCCGCGGCAGCGCGCCCGAGTCCTCTTCCGGGAAGTCCACGTCGTACGCCACGAGCGCTTCCGTCGCGATGACGGCGCTCCGGAGCGCGGCGATGCGGCGCGTCAGGGCGCCGTCCATCTGATGCAGCGCGGCGCGATGCATCGCGGTGCTGCGCGCCTCGACGAGGTCCGCGGCCGCTTCGGCTTGCAAGAGGTCCATCTTGCCGTTCGCGACCGCGCGCCGGGTGAACTCCCCGGGGAGCGCGGCGCGCGCCCCCGCGGCCAGGAGCGCGTCGAGCGCGAGCGCCGGCACGAGATGGCCGCCGTGCGTGCTCACCTCGAGCATGTCCTCGCCCGTGAAGGAGCGGGGCGCGCCGTACACCGTGAGCATCACGGTGTCGATCACGGCTCCGGTCGGGCCGCCGCGCATGACCGCGCGATGCGTGCGTCCCGGCGTCCAGTCGAACGGCTCGAAGAGCGCCGCGCCGAGCGCGCGGGCCGCGCGGCCGCTCACGCGCAGCATCGCGAGCGCGCCGCGTCCGGGGGGCGTCGCGATCGCCGCGATCGTGTCGTCCGCGCCCGGCAGCTCGGCGCGGTCGCGCATGCGCGGGCGGCTACTTCCTCGCCGGACCGCCCGCGTCGCCGGCGGTCCCCTTCGCGCGCTCCTTCGCGATCATCCACTGCTGCGGGAGCGCCGCGACGTTCTGCACGGCGTAGTACAGGTTGAGTCCGGCGGGGAAGTTCAAGAAGAGCGCCACCATCATCCCGGGCATCAAGTAGCCCATCATCTTCGCCTGCGGATTCGGCGGGGAGTTGCGCAGACCCACCCACGAGAGCACGAACATCGACAGCCCCATCACGATGGGCAGGATGAAGTACGGATCGCGCAGCGAGATGTCCGCGAGCCAGAGGAAGGGGACGCCGCGGAACTCGATGGTGTTCTGCAGCACGAAGAACACCGCGAAGAGCACCGGCATCGGGATCAGCATGGGGAGGCATCCCGCGAACTGGCTGAACGGCGTCATGTCGTGCGACTTCAGCAGCTTGGTGTACTCCTCCTGCATCCGCACCGCGTCCTTGCTGTACTTCTGCTGCAACGCCGTGAGCTCCGGTTGGATCCGCTGCATGCGCAGGCTGCTGCGCATCGCGCTCTGGTTGAGCGGCCACAGGAGCACGCGCACCACGATGCCGAAGATGATCAGCACCCATCCGTAGTTGAGCTTGAACGCGGTGTGCATCCAGAGGAGCACATCCATCACCCACGTGGAGATCGGCTGGATGAGGCCGCGGGCGAATCCGCCGTACGGGTTCGCGTGCTCGAGGCCGCGCCCGACGGCGACGAGCCGCCGCCACTGCTGCGGTCCCGTGTAGATCTCGAACGCGAAGCGCCCCTGCGCGTCCGGCGTGAGCACCACCTCGCCGTTCGCCGTCGACGGCACTTTCGCCTCCGTCGCCGGGGCGGTGAACACCGCCGGTCCGGACAGATCCCCCTTCTCCGGTCCCAGCACCGCGAGCAGGAAGTACTTGTCCTTGCTCGCGACCCAGTCGAACGGCCCCGCCTGCGCGATCGGGCCCTTCTTCACGATGTTCGAGAACGGCGAGCTCTCCGCCTCCTCGCCCGCGCGCTTCGTGACGTACGCGAGATGCCGCTGGTCGTCGAGCGTGTCCGCTTCCGACGACGCCAGCCCCTGCGGCAGCACGAGCGCCAGACGCATGCGCGCGCTGTCGCCGCTCGTGAGCACGCCGCTCACGCGCACGAGATAACTGTCGGCGACGAACGTGTAGCGCACGCGCATCATCGCGGACCCGAGCGCGGCGTGATAGCTGACCTCGTTGGCCGGCGCCGGATCCGCGATGAACGCCGCGCGCGAGAGATCCAACGTGTCGCCGCCCGTGCGGATGGCGCGATACGCGAGGAGCGGCGCTCCGGGGCGCGCGAGCTCGACGTGCCGCGCTCGTCCCGGCAGCACGAAGTACTCCTGGAGCGAGACGCCGATGAGCGAGGCGCCGACGCTCGAGAACCGATAGGTCGCGAGCGGCATCGAGACGCTCGCCGTGTCCGCGCGCATCGCCGGCGCCACCGTGGCGGCGCGCGTGGCCGGCTTCGGCGCCGCGCTCACGGCGGCGGCGCTCGAATCCGCGACGCCACGCGCCGTGTCTCCCGCCGGCGCCGTCCGCTTCGCCGCGCTCGAATCGGCGGCCGCGACAGGCGGTCGCGCCGGCGGGAAGAACTTCGGCGTCAGGTAGACGACGCCGATCGCCAGGACCACCGCGATGATGAAGCGCTTATCCATGATGAGTGCGCAATTGGGTCACGGGACCGGGTCGTACCCGCCGGGATGGAACGGGTGGCATCGCCCGATGCGCCGTGCCGCCATCCATCCTCCGCGGAGCGCGCCGTATTTCTCGATGGCCTCGATCGCGTAGTTCGAACAGCTCGGATAGTAGCGGCACGCGGGAGGCAAGAGCGGGCCGATCGCGACTTGGTACCCGCGGACTACCATAATGAGTGCGGTCCGCATCATGGCGCCCCCGCCGGCGAGAACCGGGCGCGGATGGCGCGGACGTCCTCGCGCAACGCCTCGAACGAGGCCCCATACGCCTCCGGCAGCGCCCGGATGAGTACGTCCGACGCGCCGAGGTGCGGGAGCAACTCGGTGCGCACCAGCTCGCTCATCCGCCGACGTAACCGGTTACGGTCCACGATCCGGTGTCCATGCTTCGGCACGACGATGCCGACCCGGCCGGGATGCAGAAGGGAAGCGATCACCCGGACATCACAGTGCGCGGTCCGGATCCGCTTCCCTTCTCGTGCGACCTGCCGGATCTCGCCGGTGCGTGCCAAATGGCGCACGCGCGGGAAGCGAGAACGGTCAGGCGCCGGCGTACTTGGACGGGAGTTGGACGGTCAAACGCTTCCGCCCCTTCTTCCGGCGACGACTCAGCACTTCGCGTCCCCAACGCGTCGCCATCCGCGTGCGGTAACCGTGCGTGCGGATGCGGCGCTTGTTGCGGGGACGATAGGTTGGCTTACCCATGCGAACTCCTCAGCAGTTTCGCGAACTGGCTTTCACAGAGCGAGTAAAGCTATCCGGCACAAATGATTGGGTCAATATGCGCGAGTTTCGGGCGCGAGTTGGAGCATTCTGACGCGTCACGCATCGCGTGCTCACGACTTGCGAAAATGACACCGCGCACAGCCAAAATTTCGCATTGACTTTTCCACACGGGACTTCTAGGTTCGCGTCCCCGCCACTCATCAGCCGCGAATGTCCTTGAGCGCTCCTGAAATCTGGTCACTCCTCCTCAGCCGCGCGCGCGCTGAGCTGCCTGAGCAGACCTTCAGGACGTGGCTGGAGCCGACACAAGCGATCGGGCTGGAAGGCGATACGATCATCGTCACGGCGCCGGATCGATTCGCCGCCGAGTGGAACGATTCGAAACACGCGTCGCTCCTTTCGAGTTTCGCGCCGATCGTGCTCGGCAGGCCGCTCAGCGTGGCCTTCCGCGTGGACGAGGAGCGGCAAGCGCGCCAACAGATGGACTTCTTCGTCGCGCCGGCCCCCGAGCAGAAGGCCGCGCGCGCGGCACGCGAGGCCGAAGTCCTTCGCCTCAGCGAGCGCTACACCTTCAAGAACTTCGTCATCGGCAAGTCGAACGAGCTCGCGGCCGCGGCCGCGCAGGCCGCGGCTGCCGCGCCCGGCAAGGTCTACAACCCGCTCTTCATCTACGGCGACACCGGCCTCGGCAAGACGCACCTCATGCAGGCGGTCGCGCACGACATCCTGCAGCGCTCGCCGGAGATGCGGATCCGTTACGTGGGCTCGGAGCAGTTCATGAACGAGCTCGTCGCGTCGATCCAGTCCGGCACGACGCGCGACTTCCGCCGTCGCTACCGGGAGACCGACCTCCTCCTCGTCGATGACGTGCACTTCTTGCGTGGGAAGGAATCCACGCAGGAGGAGTTCTTCCACACATTCAACGCGCTCTACGAGGCGGGGCGGCAGATCGTGCTCACCAGCGACCGCCCGCCGAGCGAGATCCCGGGGCTCGAGGCCCGCCTCGTGAGCCGGTTCCAGTGGGGGATGGTCGCCGACATCGAGCTGCCGGACTTCGAGCACCGGATGGCGATCCTGCAGAACAAGGCGCATCTCGACCACTTCGAGCAGACGATCCCCGACGATGTGATCCGCTTCATCGCGGAACATGTTCGGTCGAGCGTCCGCGAGCTGGAGGGATCGATCATCCGGCTCCTCGCGTACGCGTCGCTCCGGCGCCGCGAGATCAGCGTCGAGCTCGCGCAGGAGGCCCTCCGCGACAAGGTGCGCGAAGGAGAGGAGTCGGCGTCCACCACTTCGCTGAGCGTGTTCGCCATCCAGCGCACCGTCGCGCAGGAGTTCGGCGTCACCATCGACGGGCTCCGCTCGGCCAGCCGCACGAAGCACCTCACGGTGCCGCGCCAGGTCGCGATGTTCCTCATCCGCGAGCTCCTCGGCATGCAACTGGTGGAGATCGGCAACGCGTTCGGCGGACGTGACCACTCCACGGTCATCCACAGCATCGAGAAGGTGGAAGGCGCCGTGCAGTCGGATCCGGCGTTCGGCCAGCGGGTACTCGCGCTCCGTGGAGTGTTGCAGCAACTTCAACAATGATGCACACGCTCGGCGCTCGTGCCGATGCGGGATGTGGACGCGTGGGGGAAGATCGCGCCATCCCCAGCGGTTCCACGAGCGTGTGAGCGCAGCAACAGGTTGCGATGCGCGAGGTTCCGGTGTTGCTCCACATTTCCGGCCGCTCTACTGCTACTGCTGTTCATCTCTATATAGAATAGAACTAGAGAAGGACGGTCCCGATTGGGGATCGTTCCATGAGGAGAGCGAATGCGGTTCACGATCGCGCGGGACAAGTTGCAGGATGGGCTGCTCGCGGTGGCGGCGAGCGTGCCGGCGAAGACGACCTTGCCGGTGCTCGCGAACATCCTGGTCGAAGCGACCGACCGCGGGATCCGGCTCTCGGCGACCGATCTCGACATGGCGGTCAGCACGGAGCTGACAGCGGACGTCGACGCGCAGGGGGCGACGACGATCCCGGCGAAGAAACTGAGCGAGATCGTTCGCGAGCTCCCCGCCGCGCCGGTGAAGATCTCCACGTCGGGAGAGCAGAAGGTGAGCCTCGAATGCGGCCGCTCCCGCTTCCGTCTCCTCGGGCTCCCGCGCGACGAGTTCCCGAGCTTCCCCGCGGTGCGCTTCAACGAGAGTTGGCGCGTGAAGTCCGCGGATCTGCAGAAGCTCATCTCGCACACCGCGTTCGGCGCGAGCACCGAGGAGAGCCGCCCGATCCTGAACGGCGTGCTCTGGGAGCTGAAGGCCGACAAGATGCGCATGGTGGCGACCAACGGGCATCGCCTCGCGAAGATGGAGCTGCCGATCAGCACGGCCGGGGCGCCGGCGGGGGACTTCATCGTGCCCCCGAAGGCGCTCGAACAGATCCGCCGGCTCTTCCCACCGGAGGAGGAGCTCGAGATCGCGCGCGGCGACAACCACCTCGGCTTCCGCTCCCCGTTCACCGCGGTGTATTCGCGGCTGATCGAAGGGCCGTATCCGAATTACGACCAGGTGATCCCGCGCGACAACGACCGCGTCGCGCTCGCCGACAAGAACGGGCTCATGCAGGTGCTCAAGCGCATGTCGGTGGTCGCGTCGGAGCAGACGCATCGCATCCGCATGGCGTTCAACTCGGGGATGCTCAAGCTGAGCGTGCAGACGCCGGACCTCGGCGAGGCGCAGGACGAGCTGCCCATCAATTTCGAGGGCGACGCGCTCGAGATCGGGTTCAACGCCGCGTACCTGCTCGAGATCCTTCGCTACATGCCCACCGAAGAAGTGCGCATGACGTTCAAGGCGCCCGAGCGCGCCGCGACCGTGGAGCCCGTGGGATGGGACGAGCAGGGGAAGTATCTCTGCCTGCTGATGCCGTTGCGCTTGGTCGACTGAGCGCGGCGCGAAGGTGGCGGGATGGTGAAGCCCCCGGCGGGTGCTCCGCCGGGGGCTTCGTACACGTGGCGCCTGTAAGCCGGGTTCTGTCCGGCCGTGAGGCCGGGACGGTCATTCCTCTCGGCGTGCGGTCGCCCGCACGCTCTAGCAGCCTACCCGCGGCGTCTTCGTCGAGACGGGCCGTCTCTCGCCGCCTATTCGGCCTTGCACCGACCGGGGTTTGCCGTGCCGCATCCGTTGCCGGATGCGCGGTGGGCTCTTACCCCGCCGTTTCACCCTTACCGGTGGTGTGACCCACCGGCGGTCTGTTCTCTGTGGCACTTTCCGTCACGCGCGGCCCGAAGGCCGCACGTGCCCAGGCGTTACCTGGCGATCCGCCCTGTGGTGCCCGGACTTTCCTCGATGGGACGAGCCCATCGCGACCATCCGGCGCCGACGTGCACGAAGAATGGATGCTCCCGATCAGGAGGACGCGCAAGCGGGCGCCGCGCTACATAAATCTTTAAGTGCTACTAATATCATAATCAAACGGCCCGCGCACGACGATGCACGGCGGCGCGATGCGTCCCCTCCCGGTGACGGTGGAATGACGCGCACGCTTAGCGTGCGCATCGACTCGTCCCTCGAGGTGCTCCGATGTCGCACCCGGATCCGCACCGCGCCGTCACCGCGGTCGCCACGATCCTCCACCCCGCCGAGCGCGCGCGCGTCGACGCCGCCGGCGACGGCGTCTATCACACGCTCCATCGCCACACCGTCGACGAGGTCGCCCACGACCTCCGGTCGCGGCGCGTACGCGCGATCCTCCTCTCCGTCGCGCGCTGCGGCCCGCTCGAATGCCCGCACATCGCCCGGCTCGTCCGCGAGTTCCCGCGCGTGCCCGCGATCGCGCTCCTCAGCCGGATCGAACCCGCCACCCCGCAAGCCGTGCTCTCCCTCGGACAGTGCGGAATCCGCGAGATCGTGGACGTGCGGGAAGGCGCCGGATGGGGCGAGCTCCGCAACGCGCTCGCGGACGAGAAATGCGACGACATCATCCGCCTCGCGCTCGGCGCACTCTCGCTCGACCTGATCGGCGTCCCCGACGACTGCTGGCGATTCTTCGATGCGCTCTTCCGCGCGCCCAGTACGTGTCCGTCCGTGCGCTTGCTCGCGGAAGGACTCGGCGTGCTCCCGAGCACGCTCATGAGCCGCTTCTTCCGGGCCCGGCTCCCCGCGCCCAAGCGCTACCTCGCCTACGCCCGGCTCACCCATGCGGCGCGCGCGTTCGAGAACCCCGGCCTCTCGATCGCGAACGTCGCCAACCAGCTGGAGTACTCGTCGCCTCAGAGCTTCTGCCGCCACGTGCGCACGCTCATCGGCATGAGTGCGCTCGAATTCCGCGCGCGATACGATGGCGAAGGGATGCTGCAGCGTTTCCGCGAAGAGCTCGTGCTCCCCTTTGTGGAGAAGCTGCGCCGCTTCTATCCCCTGTCCAATGGGACGCGCTGGTCGGGGGTCCTGCGGTCGCTGACGTGAGCGAAGGTCAGGCGCCTTCCGGCGGCAACGCCGCGACGACCTCGCCGAGCGTCGCGAGCGCGTGCACGGGCACTCCCGCATGCTCGAGTGCGCCTCGTCCCCCCTCCTCGCGGTCCACCACCGCGAGGACCCCCACCACCGTGCCCCCCGCGGCGCGCACGGCGTCGATCGCACGCTCGGCGGATCCGCCGGTCGTGATCACATCCTCCACGATCACCACTCGGTCGCCGACGCGGAACGGTCCCTCGATGAGCTTCCCGGTGCCGTGCTGTTTCGCTTCCTTCCTCACCGTGAACGCGCGCAGCGGCTCGCCGCTCGCGGCGCTCGCGTACGAGATCGCGTAAGCGACCGGATCCGCGCCGAGGGTGAGGCCACCCACGGCTTGGGCCTTCCAGCCACGTTCCCGGATCGCGGCGAGCCCGAGCGCGCCGATGAGCGCGAGCCCCTCAGGGCTCATCGTGGTGAGGCGCGCATCCACGTAGAGCGTGGACTCCCGCCCCGAGGCGAGCACGAACTTGCCGCGCCGAGTGGATCGCTCCGCGAGGAGCGTGATGAGTTGGTGGCGCGGATCGGGCGCCATCATGCGGGGAGCGGGGTCGCGGTCAGGTCGCGTCGCCGCGGCCGAGCACCGACTTCATCTTCGCGAAGAGCCCGCTCTTCTGCACGGCGGGCGGCGCGACCACCGCTTCGCGCAGCGCCGCGGCGAACGCGAGCACGTCGGGATACCGCTCCGCGGGATTTCGCGCGAGCCCCTTCATCACGACCGTCTCGACGGCGGGCTCGATGCTCAGGCCCTTCCGCGCCTGACTCAGCGGGATCGGCGGCTGCGAGAGGAGCTGCGTGAAGAGTTCGCGCTGCGAGCGCCCGCCGTACGGGAGCGAGGCCGAGAGCAGGTAGTACGCGATGGTCGCGAGGCTGTACTGGTCCGCCGCGGCCGTCACGAGCTGTCCCGAGAGCGCCTCCGGGGCGACGTACATGAGCGTGCCCACGAAGAAACCGGCGCGCGTGAGCCGCTCCTCGGGAGCGAGGTCCGTCTGCGCGGCGATGCCGAAGTCGAGCAGCTTCACGTGCTTCGTCGCCGGATCGTACATCACGTTCTCCGGCTTCAGATCGCGATGGATGATCCCGCTCAGGTGCGCCGCATGGACCGCGTCGGCGATCTGGCTGATGATCAGCGCGGTCTCCTCCCCGCTCAACGGCACGTGCCGCTTGGCGTACTTCTCGAGGAGTTCTCCCGATGCCCACTCGATCGCGATGAAGTGCACGCCAGGGCGCGCCTCCCCGATATCGAGCGTGCGCACGACGTTCGGGTGCAGCACCTTCGTGCCGTACGTCGCTTCGCGCACGAACCGCGCGACCGCCGTGCGGTCGTTGCGGAGCTTCTCGCGCAAGACCTTCACCGCCACCTGGCCATGCTGCGGGTGCTCCGAGCGATAGACCACGGCCGTGCCGCCTTCGCCGACCATCTCTTGCAGCGTGTAGCCGGCGAGCGTGGAGCCGGAGAGATTCTCGGGAGTCACAACCGCGAAGCTAACGGCCATGGCGGAGCCGAGCAAGCACGGTGCAACCTTCGGCACCTGAGCGTGTACATTGGGGCACGTCACTCTCGGACACGGCACGGAGCCGCGCCACTGATGCGTTCCCTCTCGAGTTCTCTCTCGCGCGTGATGTGCCTCGCCATCGCGGTGCCCATGGTCGCCGCGTGTGCCGGCGCCTCTCCGGGGTCGCCCTCGTCGCCCCCGCCGGGCGAGGTCGCGCCCGCCGGGGGCGCGGGTCCCGCGGCGAAGGTGCCGAACTCGGCCGTCGCGAACGGGCCGAGCACGGAGGGATTCAACATCTATCGCCAAGCGGGCTTCATCGCGCAGCCCGGCGCGATCCCCTTCGTCGGTTCGGTGCGCTACTTCGCCGGCCCCACGGAGGACAGCACACTGGTGCTCGTGGCGCTCTCGCTCGCGAACCGCTCCTTCCTGTTCACGCCCAACAACGGGATCAACGACGCCAGCTATTCCGTCACGATCTCGGCGCGCGACAGCGCGAACGTCGTCGCGCACACGGAGAGCCAGGAGATGATCCGCGTCTCGACCTTCCGCGAGACGCGGCGCGAGGATGAGAGCGTCGTCTTCGAGCGCTACTTGGTGCTCCCGCCGGGCACGTTCACCCTCGGCGTGGCCGTCAGCGATCGCGCGACGACGGCGTCCACGGCGGCGCAGCTGCAGATCACCGTCCCGCGCCTCGGGAACGGGACCCTCTCCTCGCCCACGAGCGTCCATCAAGCGGTGCCGCGCGCTCGCCGGGATACCCTCCCCGATCTGATCGTCAATCCGCGCGCCACGCTCAGCTTCGGCGCCGACAGCGTCGCGCCCGTGTACCTCGAGGCGTACGGGTTGCCGGCGGGCTCTCGCATCGCGCTCACCGTCCTGAATCCCGATGGCGCCGCCGTGGTGCACGACACCGTGACACTCACCCGTCAGGAGGGGGTCGCCGCGGCGATCTTCGACCTGCCGATCTCGCGCGTCGGACTCGGCCGCCGCATGCTGCGGACGTCGGTCGTCGGATCGGCCGACACGGCCTCGACGCCGCTCTATGTCACCGTGGGCGAGGGGCTCGGCATCATCAGCTTCGACGATCTGCTCAGCTACCTGCGCTACTTCGCGACCCCCGAACGCCTGCAGGCACTGCGCGACCTCCCTCAGGATCAGCGTGCGGCGGGGTGGTCACAGTTCTGGAAGGAGACCGACCCCGACCCCGCGACGGTCGAGAACGAAGCGTTGCGCGACTACTTCGATCGCATCACCATCGCGAACCAGCGCTTCAAGGAGCAGGGGACTCCCGGTTGGCTGACCGACCGCGGCAAGGTGTTCATCACGCTAGGCGAGCCCGACCAGATCCAAGGGTCGACCACTCCGTCGAACAGCACGAGCGCCCAGAACCAGTACTGGGCGTATCGGCGCATCAATCTGCGTCTCGAGTTCGTGGATCAGAACGGTTTCGGCCGCTGGCGCCTCACTACGCAGAGCGAAGCGGCGTTCGACCAGGCCGCGAACACCGAGCGCGCGCACTAGGGAACGCCGGCGCGGCTCGGCAACGGCGGCGGGCGCGGCTCCATTAGCTTTCGGGGTCCCCCTCCTCGCCATGCAGCCACCTCCCGCTCCCCGCCTCTTCCTCGTCGACGGCTACGCGCTGATCTATCGCGCGTTCTTCGCGCTCATCGCCCGCCCGCTCACGACGAGCCGTGGCGAGAACACCTCCGCCGCGTGGGGGATCGTCAATTTCCTGCGGCGCCTCCAGTCGCAGCACCGCCCCGAGTATCTGGCGTGGGTGAACGACGCCGGACTCTCCTTCCGGCACGAGCAGTATCCGGCGTACAAGGCCACTCGGGAGAAACTGACCGAGGAGCTGCAGGCGGACTTCGACAAGAGTCTCGAGCGGATCACGGCGCTGCTCGATGCGTATCATGTCCCGGTCGTCACGGTCGAGGGCTTCGAGGCCGATGACGTGATCGGCACACTCGCCGATCAGGCGCGGAGAGCGAAGGTGAACGTGGTGGTCGTCTCGGGCGACAAGGACTTCCAGCAGCTCGTCGCCCCGGGCGTCTGGCTCCTGAATCCTGGTCGCGGCGGCCCGGCGGGTGTCGAGGAGCATTGGGTGGGGGTCGAGAATGGATCGGAGCGCCTCGGCGTGCCCCCCGAGCGCGTGATCGACTATCTCGCGCTGGTCGGCGACTCGTCAGACAACGTGCCCGGCGTGAAGGGGATCGGTGAGAAGACCGCGCAGGAGCTGATCGCGCAATACGGCTCGCTCGAGGAGATCCTCGCGCACGCCCCGGAGATCACCAAGAAGCGTCCGCGCGAGGCGCTCTTGACGCAGGGGGCGGAGGCGCGGCTCTCGAAGCAGCTCGTCACCATCCGCCACGATGTGCCGATCACGCTCGCGCTCGACGCGTACCGGGTGCGCGAGGCGGATCACGAGCGGCTGCGCGGGATGTTCGTCGAGCTCGAGTTCCACACGCTGGCCAAGGAGCACGGCGCCTCCGGGCAGGCGGCCGCCGAAGAGAAGCCCTCGGTCCGCTTCCAGACCGTGGACACCGTGGAGCGCCTGCGCGCGGCCGTGGCCCGCGCCCGCGCGGTGGGAGTGATATCGCTCGATACCGAGACCGTGATAGATCCCGGCTCGCCGATCCCGGTCGACCCGCTCCGTGCGACCATCGTGGGGATCTCGATGGCAACGGCGCCGGGCGAGGCGTACTACTTCCCGTTCCGCCATCGTCGCGCGGGGCCGGCGCAGGGCGACCTCATGGCGAGCGCCTCCGACGAGCTCTCGGCGGTCGGCAACTTGCCCCCGCTCGATTCCCCGGAGCTCGCGCCGCTGCGCGAGCTCATCGAGGATCCGAGCATCCGCAAGACGGCGCAGAACGCGAAGTATGACCTCCTGGTGCTGCGCCGTGCGGGGATCACCCTGCGCGGACTCGACTTCGACACGATGCTCGCGAGCTATCTCCTCGACCCGGGCCGGCGCTCGCACGGGCTGGACATGCTCGCCCTCGAGTTCCTCGATCGCAGCATGACGTCGTACGACCAGCTCACCGGGCGCGGGAAGGACGCCGTCGGCTTCGACCGCGTCGCGATCGACGCGGCGCGCGACTACTCCTGCGATGATGCCGACGTCACGCTCCAGCTGCGCGCCGTCTTCGAGCCGCTCCTCGAAGCGATGGACGGCGTGAAGCTGCTGCGCGAGATGGAGATGCCGCTCATCGAGGTCCTCGCGGACATGGAGTCCGCCGGCATCCGCATCGATCGCGACTGGTTCGCGACGCTCAAGGAGCGGTTCCGCGCGGCGCGCGAGCGCGCGGAGCAGGCCATCTACGCGGCGGCGGGGGGCGAATTCAACATCAACTCGAACGCGCAGCTGCGCACCGTGCTCTTCGAGACGATGAAGCTCCCCGTGCTCAAGCGCACGCCCACCGGCCCGTCCACGGACGCGACCGTGCTGCAGGAGCTCGCCGATCAAGGACACGCGCTCCCGGTGCTCCTCATGGAGTACCGCGAGCTCTCGAAGCTCGAGAGCACGTACGTCGATACGCTCCCCGCGCTGGTCAATCCCGAGACAGGGCGACTCCACACCTCGTACAGCCAGACCGTGGCCGCCACCGGGCGCCTCTCGAGCAGCGATCCGAATCTCCAGAACATCCCCATCCGCCGCGAGCTCGGCCGCGACATCCGCCGCGGCTTCGTCCCGGAGCCGGGCTGGCGCTTCATCACCGCCGACTACTCGCAGATCGAGCTGCGGGTGCTGGCGCACATCTCGGGCGACGCGGCGTTCGTGCGCGCCTTCCAGGCCGGCGGCGACATCCATCGCCAGACGGCGGCGATCATCTTCGGCGTCCCGCTCGAAGAAGTGACCGCGGAGATGCGCGGCCGGGCCAAGACCATCAACTTCGCGACGATCTACGGGCAGGGGGCGCACGCGCTCTCGCGGCAGCTCAAGATCGAGCACGCGGAAGCGAAGCAATTCATCGACGAGTACTTCCAACGGTTCGCGGGGGTGCGCACCTACCTCACGGCGATCGTCGAATCGGCGCGCCAGCGCGGGTTCGTCGAGACGCTCTTCGGTCGCCGCCGTTACATCCCGGAGCTGCGTGACCAGAACTTCAACACACGCGCCTTCGGCGAGCGCGCCGCGGCGAACTCCGTGATCCAGGGCACCGCGGCGGATCTCATCAAGCTCGCGATGATCCGCGTACATCGACGCCTGCGGGACGAACACCTCCGCGGCCGCCTGCTGTTGCAGGTGCACGATGAGCTCGTGCTCGAGGCACCACCGGAGGAAACGCCGAAGGTGGCCGCCCTGGTGAAACGCGAGATGGAAGGCGCGGCGCAACTCTCGGTGCCGCTCGTCGTCGACGTGGGAGAAGGCGAGACCTGGATGGACGCCAAGAGTTAGCGCCCGGCCCAGCGTGGCGATGTGTTTCGTTACACGTCACGCAGGTGGCGCGGATGTTGCGCCTATCTTCGTGCCGGAATAGCATGTTCCAAGGCGTGACGAATCGTTGCGATTCGCTCCCGTTCCACCCGTTGCTCCTCAATGGCCCTCCGCGCGCGACCCGGGTTCTCGCTCATCGAGCTCTTCACGGTGCTCGCGGTCGTCGCCATCCTGGCGGCGCTCGCCATTCCGCGCATCCATGGCGCCAAGCATCGGTACTACGTCATCACCATGGAGGAGGACCTCAAGAACCTCGCCGTCACAGAGGAGGCGTACTGGAGCTCGGTCGACACCTACACGAGCGACATGAACGCGCTGCGGTTCCAACCGACACCCGGCGTTTCGATCTCGTTCGTCACGGTCGACAGCTCGGGTTGGTCCGCGACCGCCAGCATCGTCAACGACACGAGCATCTGCGCGATCTACTACGGCACCGCCGCCGTGCTCCCGCCGGCGACCACCAAGGCGATCATCGGCTGCCAGTAGCGACTATCACGCCACCGGCCGGTAGCCGCACTCTGCGAGTCCTGTCGCAAATCACGCGGTCATATTGACCGAACACGGCCGTGCCAGCCTTGGAACATCCATGGTGACAAGATCTTGCACGACGGTGCCGGGCGGGCACTCGCATTGCTCTTCCCCCGGGCGTCCATCCACTCCCAACTCTCGGGTCCCATGACCTCTTTCGTCCGACGCGGATTCACGCTCATCGAGCTGCTGATCGTCGTCGTGATCATCGGGATCCTGGCTTCCGTGGCGATCCCGAAATTCTCCAACACGAAAGAGAAGGCCTACACCGCGTCGATGCGCACCGATCTGCGCAATCTCGCCACGGCACAGGAGTCCTACTTCTACTCGAACGACGTATACACCACCGATCCGATGGCACTGAATTTCACGGTGTCTCCGGGCGTCGTGATCTCCATCCCCGAGGCCACGAGCGGCGGATGGTCCGCGGTGGCGACGCATCCGCTCGTTCCGGCGATCAAGTGCGTGCTCTACCTCGGCACCGCCGCGCCCATCGCCCCCGCCACCGTGGATGGACAGATCACCTGCGGGTGATCGCGCCGCGCCGATGCCGGCTCCGGTGAGCGAGGCGCGGCCCGCATCGCTCTCATCGCGATTCCGCGAATTCGCTCGGCGGCGCGATGGCATGATCCACGCGATGGACGGCGGCCTGTGGCTGCACCGGCACGACTATCGAGGACATCCCATGGCGCATCTCGTGTCCACCGACCGCGAGACGCTCCTGGCCGTCGGGCGGGACCTCGGCCTCACACGCGATCGCCTGCAGTACAAGCCGCTGAAGGACCCGCGAACGGGTGAGCGGCGCGACGCGTGGCACTGGGACCTCGTCGGCCGAACGCTCCCGCCGCGTCTCTAAGGCTCTCCCAGCGCCGCTGGCGCGGATAGACGGCCGCCGGTGCGCGCGAGCGCGATGAGCGTCACGAGGTAGGGCAGAGCCAAGAAGAGCTGGTACGGGAGATCCAGTCCGAGCGACTGCAGTGCGAACTGCATCGCGCTCACGGCGCCGAAGAAGAGGGCACCCAGCGCGGCGCCTCGCGGATCCCAGCGGCCGAGCACCACGATCGCGATCGCGATGAACCCGCGTCCCGCGGACATCCCCTCCGCGAACGTCCCCGCCTGCGCGAGTACGAGTGTGCCCCCCGCGATCCCGCCGAGCGCGCTCCCGAAGAGCAGCGCGCGCCACCGCACGCGTGACGGCGCGATGCCGGCCACGACGGCGCTGCGCGGCCGCTCTCCCACGGCGCGCAGCGCGAGCCCGCCGTGCGTGCGCGCGAGCCACCACCAGAGCACCGGCGTGAGCGCGTACCACAGGTACGTGACGGGTGGTTGCTCGAAGAACGCCGGTCCGAGCACCGGGATCCGCGAGAGGAGTGGCACCGCGATGGGCGCACTCGTCGGGATGCGCAGCGCCGCGCCCGCGGCGCCGTACAGGTCGCGATAGAGCGTGCCGGTCACACCGAGCGCGAGGAGATTCATCGCGGTCCCGCAGATGATCTGGTCGGCGCGGAGCCTGATCACGAACCAGCCGGACACCGCGCCGAATACCAGCGCCACCGCCACCGCCATCGCGTAGCCCGCGCCGACTCCGCTCTCCGACGCGCCCACGAGACCGCCGAACGCCCCGGCGAGGATCGTCCCCTCGAGCCCGATGTTGATGATCCCCGCACGTTCGACGATCGTCTCGCCGAGCGCCGCGAGCGCGAGGGGCGTCGCCGTCCGCACCGCCGCCTGGAGGAACGCTTGCAGCGCGCCCATCAGGCCTCGTCCTCGATCCCTGCAGGAGCGCGCCGGAACATCGCGAGAACGCCGGACCGTGTCCCGGCCGCTCCCGCGAGGGCGAGCAGGATCAGCGCGCCCTCGACGATGGAGACCGTCACCGCGGGGATCCCCGCGTCGCGCTGCATCGCGAGCGCTCCGCTCTCGAGCCCGGCGAAGAGCACCGCCGTGAGCAGCACCGCCAGCGCGTCCAGCCGCGCGAGCAACGCCACCGCGATCGCAGTGAAGCCGTACCCCGGTGAGAGGTTCTCGTAGAGTGCGAACGTGACGCCCGTGAGCTGCACCGCGCCCGCGAGCCCCGCGAGAGCGCCGCTCACGAGGAAGGCCCGCGTCCGCGTGCGCGCCGCATCGATCAGGCCGGCGCTTTGCGCCGCCTCCGGATTCGCTCCCACCGCGCGCACCCGGAAACCCGCCGCGGTGCGCGCGAGCGCCCACCACACGATCGGTGCCGCCACGAAGGCCAGCACCAGACCCCAGTGCGCGCGCGAGCCGGGGAACAGCCGCGGCAGCTGCGCGATCGCCGCGATGTCGCTCGACTGCGGATACACGTGCGTGGGTTCCTGCAGCGGCCCGCGCACGAGATAGCCCACGAGATAGGCGGCCAGGAAATTCAGCATGATCGTGCTGATCACCTCGAGCACGCCGTAGCGCTGCCGGAGCACGGCGGCGATCCCCGCCCAGAGTGCTCCTGCGATGGCTCCCGCCACGAGTGCGGCCGGCAGCGTGAACGCACCCAGGAGGTGCACGGCGCCGAGCGCGACGATCGCCGCCGCGGTGGCGCCCACCAACAGCTGACCTTCCGCGCCGATGTTCCAGACGTGCGCGCGGAAGGCGAGCGCGACCCCGAGCCCCGCGAGAATGAGGGGCACGGCACGCACGAGCGTGGCCGAGGTGAGCGCGTACCAGCTGCCGAACGAGCCGTCCCACAGCGCGCGCATGGCGGGTCCGACGGCGTGTCCCCCCGCGGCGATCACGAGGGAGAGCAGCGCGAACGCGACGACGCCGTTCAGCGCGACAGCGCGCGCCACCTCGAGCGCGCGCGCCGCCATCCGGCGCGCGTTGGTGCGGTCGATCATCGAGCGCCGCGCGCGAGCTTCACGGCGTCGGGAAGCCGTCGCAGCCGCCACATCGCCAGACTCCCGAGCGCCGGCCCGATCGCGAGCGGCATGAACGCGTAGGTCCACCCCCATCGCGACAGCCAGATCGGGACGCTGCGGATGCTCACCATCGTGAGCAGGAAGCCGAGTGCGGTCTGCAGCGTCACCGCGGTCCCCGTGTACTCGATCGGGACGAGCTCGGTGACGCACGCCGAGAACTGCGCCGAATCGGCGACGATGCTCGCCCCCCACACGAGCGTGAGCACGCCGAGTGCGATCACGGGACCATCCGCCGCGGGGCCGATCGCGAGCGCGCACGCCCCGCTCACGAGCATCGCGGCGATCGTCACCGCGGTGCGCCCCACTCGGTCCGCCATCCAGCCGGCGATCACGCAGCCCACCCCGCCGATCGCGAGTGCGGCGAACGCCATGAGCGCGGGGACCTCCCGCGCGAGCCCACGCCCCGCGGCGACCGCGGTCCAGAACGCGAGGATCCAGCTCCACATGGCGTACAGCTCCCACATGTGGCCGAGATATCCGCCGGTGGCGAGCATCACCGCACGGTCCCGCACGACCACCATCAGCGCGTGCCGGTCGAGCGGCGAGCTCGCCGCCTGATAAGGTCCGGGGCGGACGCCGATGGCGAACACGACCGCCGACAAGATGGCCGAGAGCGCCGCGAAGAGCAGGAGTCCGCGCCAGGCGCCGCTGGGCCACAGCAGGCGGATCAGGTGCGGCGTCGCGGAGCCGAGTGAGAGCGCGCCGATCAGCACGCCGATCGCGAGGCCGCGGCGCTCGCGCCACCATCCCGCGACGAGCTTGATCGCCGGCGGATAGACGCCGGCCAGCGCGATCCCGGTCAGCACGCGCAGCGCGATCGCCGAAGCGCCCGTGTGCGCGAACCACGCGATCGCGGCGGTGCTCGCCCCCGCGGCGGCCGCGCTCCATGCCGCCAGCCGCTCCGCGCTCCATCGGTCCACCAACATCCAGCCGGCGCTCACCAGCGTGCCGGCCACGAACCCGATCTGCACCGCCATCGTGAGCCACGCGGCAGCGGCGGTGGTCAGTCCCAGCTCGGCCGTCATCGCCGGGATCACCGCGGTCGCGCTGAACCAGGGCGCGAGCCCGAGCACGACCGCGAGCGAGATCGCCGCGAGCTGAGGACCGGCGCGCGGCGACTCGCCGCTCACGGCGTGCCGCCGAGCAGCGCCACCGCGATCGCCTCGCGCCGCACCGGCGTCTCCGTGGCGCGGCCCTCGTGCATCACGAGCACGCGATCCGCGAGCTCCAAGAGCTCGTCGAGATCGCTCGAATAGACGACCACCGCCGCCCCCGCATCGCGCATCGCGAGCAGGGTTCGATGAGTGGCGGCCGTCGCGGCCACGTCGAGCCCGCGCGTGGGATTCTCGGCGACCACCGCCTCCGGCGCCGCGGCGAGCTCCCGCGCGAGCACGAGACGCTGCTGGTTCCCTCCCGAGAGCGATCCGGCGCGCGCCTGCGGATCCGCCGGCCGCACGCCGAATCGCTCGAGGAGCGGGACCGCCGCCGTGCGCAGCTCCTGCCATCGCGTGAGCCCGCGCGCGCTCCCGGCATCGCGCAACGCGATGTTCTCCGTGAGGGAGAAGCCCAGGATGAGCGCGTCGCGATGGCGATCCTCCGGCACGAACGCCACGCGGCTTCCCCGAGTGACCGTGCCTCCCGACGGCGCGAGACGGCCGGCGAGCGCGCGCAAGAGCTCATGCTGCCCCGCTCCCTCGACACCGGCGATGCCCAGCACCTCTCCGCCGCGCGCCTCGAAGGTGACGCCGCGCACACGCTCCGCGCCGCGGGCATCGCGCGCTCGCAAGTCGTGCACGGAGAGTCGCACCGCCCCGGGCGTCGGCGCCGACCGCGGGGGCGGCGGCGCCACGTCTCCCACCACCGCGCGCGCGAGCTCCCGCTCGGTCGTGGCCGCCGGAGCACCCGACCAGACCGTCCGTCCCGCGCGGAGCACCGTGATGGCGTCGGCGGCGCCGAGGGCCTCGCGCATCTTGTGCGTGATCAGGACCACCGCGCCCCCATCGGCCGCGAATCGGCGCAGAGTGGCCAGAAGGTCTTCCGCTTCGCTGGGGGCGAGCACGGCGGTGGGCTCATCGAGGATCAGGATCCGCGCGCCGAAGGCGAGCGCCTTCACGATCTCGAGGCGTTGCTGCGCGCCCACCGGTAGCTCGCCCGCGCGCGTTGCAGGATCGAGCCGCAGGCCGGTGCGCCCGGCGATCTCCGCGACGCGCGCCGCTGCTTCTCGTGGCTCGAAGCGCCCGCGTCCTCCGAGCGCGACGTTCTCGGCCACGGTCATGGCGGGCACGATCGTGAAGTGCTGATGCACCATCCCGATGCCGAGCGCGATCGCATCGCGCGGCGAGCGGAGCGCGACCGCGGCACCATCCACGCGCATGTCGCCACGGTCGGCACGGAGCAGTCCGTACGCGATGCGCATCAAGGTGGTCTTCCCCGCGCCGTTCTCGCCGAGGAGCGCATGCAGCGAGCCGCGGTTGAGCTCGAACCGGGCATCGCTGAGCGCTTCGATGGCGCCGAAGCGCTTCGCGATGCCGGTCAGCGTCAGCGCCGGCGCATCGCTCACAGTCCCGTCGGCGCGTCGATGAAGGTGGACGGGATCCCGAACCGCGCGGTGAGGTGATCGCCGAGCGCCCGGACACCGAGCGTCTCGGTGGCGTAGTGGCCGGCGTAGATCAGCACGATCCCGGCCTCCTCGGCGTCGATGGCGCTCCAGTGCGGCCCCTCGCCGACGATCATCGTGTCGATGCCGCGCACCACGGCTTCGCGCAGCGTCCGCACGTCCGCGCCCGCCCCCGAGCAGATGCCCCAGCGGCGCGTGCGCCGCCCGGCCTCGACCGGAGTGTGCCGCGCCACCGTGGCGAACTTCGCGGCGAATTCGGCCGCCGAGCGCACGACCTGCTCGGTGGCGACATCCGACTCGCCGGCCACTCCGATCTCGACTCCATCGAAGTTCGCGAACCCCGAGCTCGGAGTCAGGCCGAGCGCCTGCGCGAGCAACACGTTATTGCCGTACTCCGGATGCGCATCGAGCGGGATGTGGGAGGAGTACACGCCGATCCCGTGGCGGATGAGGGCGCTGACGCGCCGGAAGACGGGCCCGCGAAGAGGGAGGACGCCACGCCAGAAGAGGCCGTGGTGCACGATGAGCAGATTCGCCCCAGCCGCCTGCGCGGCATCGATCGTGCGTTCGCGCGCATCCACGGCGGTCGCGATGCGCCGGACGTCGGCGTGCGTCTCCACCTGCACGCCGTTGAACGCGTTGGCGTTGTCGGGGAAGCGCTCGGGGTGGAGGAGCGCGTCGAGATGCGCCGCGATCTCGGCGAAGGAGGCCATCTAGTGCGCCGCGGAGGTGTCCACGAACTCGAGTCGCGGCGGATGCACGCGGCCACTCGCCAGGCGCGCGCGTGCCGAATCGAGCTGGACCATCGCCGCGGGAGGGATCCTCGCGGCCAGCTTCGGGTTGAGCACGAGCGAGACGACCTGTTCGCGGTCCCCGAGCCGCAGCACCCCCGCCTTGAAGGTGTGATCCTTCACGCTCCGCGCCACGACCAGGAACGCGTGCGGCAGGTCGATGACCACGCTGGCGATGATGACATCCGGCGCCACGTCGTTCTGGTTCGCGTTCGCGCCGAAGACCAGCACGCCCTTCGATTCGCGCGCCGCCTGGAAGATCCCGAGTCCGGCCGCATCGGCATTCTGGAAGATGATGTCCACCCCCCGATCGATCTGGGCGAGCGCTTGCTCCTTCGCGGTGCTCGCATCCTCCCAGCTCCCGATGTACGAGGTGCGCACGGTGGCGTTCGCGTTCACGGAGCGCACCCCCGCCTCGAACGCGAGGAAGCTGCTCTGCACGGGAGGGAGCTGCGTCCCTCCGATCGCGCCGATCTTGCCCGTCTTCGTGAGCGCTCCCGCGAGCACGCCGGCGAGATACGACGGCTCCTCGAAGCCGAACACGATCGGCGCGACGTTCGCCCGCACGCGGTTCCCGCTCGTGGTGATGTAGACCGTGTTCGGGAACTCAGCGCCTACGCGATCGGCCGCGTCCTGGAATTCGAATCCATGCCCAAACACGAGGTCGTATCCCTGCGCGCCGTACTCGCGGAAGTTCTCCTCGAAGTCCGCCGGGGACTTGGTCTCGATGTTGCTGATCTGCGCGCCGAGGCTGTCGCGGATGCGCAGGAGCCCTTGATACGCACCCGCGTTCCACGCGTGATCCGAGATCGGGCCTGGCGTGAGCAGCGCGACGCGGAACGGCTTGTCGCCGGAGCGGTGCTGCTCGGTGGAGCGCGCGCAACTGCAGACCGCGATGCACATCGCGATGTGCATCGCTGTGGACACGTGGCGGAACCCGCTGGATGAACGAAACATGGTCCGCCGCACGCGATCCGAGTGGAAGAGTGTGGAGAATGTGGAAAGGCGCCCGTCCGACGCAAGCGGGACGGGCGCCTAGTGCAGCGCGCGGCGGCGGAGCGGTGAGCGCTACCGCACGACAGCGACGGCGGGGCTGTTCGTGGCGGGGGCGAGCGCGGCATCGCGTGCGTCCGTGATGCGCACGGTGCCGTTGATCTTGCCCCCTTCGACGACGGCGATCGACTTCGTGGTGATGTCGCCGAGGATCGTGGAGGTCCCCTGCACTTCGAGACGCTCGGAGGCCACGACGGCGCCCTGGACCTTCCCGCCCACCACCGCCTCGCGCGTGGTCACGTCGCCGCGGATCTCGCCTTGGCGGCCGACGAGCACTTGGCGTCCGGCGCGCACCGCACCCTCGACGCGCCCCTCGATGCGGATGACGCCCTCGGTGGTGATGTCCCCTTCGATCGTCGTACCCGCGGCGATGATCGAGAGCGAGGTGCTCGCCGCGATCGAAGCGCTCCGCGCGCCGTCGTTCGTGTTCGCGTCTTTACTGAAGATCGCCATGCTGTGGCCCCTTGGTCACGAACGCGGTCGGGTCCACCTGGACACCGTCGCGGACGATTTCGAAATGCAGGTGCGCGGGAGTGGCACCTGAGCTGTCTCCACTGAGCGCGATGATGGCGCCGGCGACCAGACGCTGGCCGGGAGCGACCCGGACCTCGAGCAGATTCCCGTAGAGCGTCTCGTATCCCTGCGCATGCCGCATCCGCACGACGCGTCCATAGGCCGAGTCGTCACGCACCTCGATCACGGTCCCGCTCCCGGACGCACGTACGACGGTACCGCGCGGGACCGAGACGTCGATCCCCGCCTTTCGGCTCCCCGCGGGCCGCTCCAGGAGCTGGCCGGCCGTGGGGAGCGGCCACGTGTCTGGAAGCCCGCTCGAGTCGCGGCCGGCGGCCGTGGCGCCGGCCACCGCGCCTCCGGACGCTCCCATCATCCTCTGCACTTGTTGGAATCGTCCCTCCACTTCCGCGAGCGCGCGCTTCAGCGTGTCCAGCTGCTGCACGTCGCGCTCGAGCGTAGCCAGCCGCTTCGTGAGGAGCGGGACGCGCGCCGCTTGCGTCGCCAGATAGAACCAGCTCGAGGCGCCCACCACGAGGAGGACCGCCGCGACGATCGCACCGATGCGCAGGAGGCGCACCTTGCGGGTGCTGAGGATGATCGTGCGATTCGCGAGCCCGCTCTCGCGCTGCACGTGGATGATCATGGCGCCGGCGTGCGGGGTGTAGATGTTGCCGTAGCCCCGTCCCCCCGCGTCCTTCTCGTCCTTCGGATTCGTCATAGTGCGGCGCGGCGGGCTCCCATGATCAGGTCGAGCAAGCGGTCGAGGTCATCGGTCGAGTAGAAATCGACCTCGATCCTTCCCTTCCCCTGCTCGTTCTGAACGACGCGCACGTCCGTCTGGAGGTAGCGGCGCACTTCTTCCTCGGCGGCCCGAAGCGCGGCCGACCGCGTGTCTGCCGCGTCGCTCCCCTTCCGTGCGCGCCGCTTCTTGGCCGGCGCGCCGCCGCGCCCTCGTTCCTCCACCGCGCGCACCGAGAGTCCCTGCGACACGATCTCGCGCGCGAGCGCGATCATGGTCTGCTCATCCTCGATCGTGAGAAGAGCGCGCGCATGGCCCAGCGAGAGCTCGCGGTCGTGCACGAGCTGCTGCACGGAGGCAGGTAACTGTAATAACCGCAACATGTTAGCTACTGTGGACCGTTCCTTTCCGACCGCCTCCGCGAGCTGCACCTGCGTCAGCTCGAAATCGCGCATGAGCTGGCGATAGCCCTCCGCTTCTTCCATCGGGTTGAGATCCGCGCGCTGGAGATTCTCGACGAGCGCGAGCGTGAGGAGCGAGCGATCGTCGATCTCCTTGACGACGGCCGGGATCTCGGTCCAGCCGATGCGGGCGGCGGCCCGCACGCGGCGCTCGCCCGCGACGAGCTCGAATCCTCCCCCCGTCTTCGCGGGCCGCACGGTCACGGGATTCAGCAGCCCGTTCGCGCGAAGACTCGCCTCGAGCTCCTGGAGCTCCTGTGGATCGAAGGTGCGCCGCGGCTGGAACGGGTTCGGCCGGATGCGGGAGATGGTGATGCTTCGCATCGCCCCGCGGTCGCTCGTACTCGGCGCGTTCGCACTCGCGTGTACGGCAAGGAGGGCTTCGAGTCCTCTGCCCAGACGGCGCGGTCCCTCAGGCGGCATCAGGCTACCCTCCTCGATCCTGCGTGGATTCGCGCGCGGCACACCAACCGGTCACTCATGGCGACCCTTCCGCCGAAGCCAATGCGCGGACTTCCTCGCGTGGCGACTCGTCGGTGGTGGCCGCCTGGGCATGCCGACGAAGGAGCTCGCGCGCGATGCCCATGTACGCTTGGGCGCCGACCGAAGCGATGTCGTACAGGATGATCGGCTTGCCGAAGCTCGGCGCCTCGGCGAGCCGGACGTTCCTGGGCACCATCGTCTCGAAGACCTTCGCCCCGAAGTACTCGCGCGCGTCGGCGGCGACCTGGCGCGAGAGGTTCAAGCGCGCGTCGTACATCGTGAGTACGACACCATCGATGGTCAGTGATGGATTCACGCCGCGCTGCATCATGTGCACGGTGTTCAGCAGCTGGGACAGTCCTTCCAGAGCGTAGTACTCGCACTGGAGCGGGATGAGGATGGCGTCCGCCGCGGCGAGCATGTTGACCGTGATGAGACCGAGCGAGGGCGGACAGTCGATGAGGATGTAGTCGTAGCGGCCGAGCACGGGGGCGATGGCTTCGCGCATCGCCAACTCCCGGCGAGGTCGGTCGATGAGCTCGATCTCAGCGCCGGCGAGGTCGGGGGTCGCGGGGGCGACATCGAGGTGCGCGAACTGGATCGAGCGCAGGATCAGCTCATCGAGGGTCGCCTGGCCGATGAGAGCGTCGTAGACGGTGAGCCGGACCTTCTCCCCCTCGAGACCGATGCCACTGGTGGCGTTCCCTTGCGGATCGCCATCGATCAGCAGGGTGCGCTGCTCGGCGGCGGCGAGGCTCGCCGCGAGATTGACCGCAGTGGTCGTCTTTCCGACTCCGCCTTTCTGATTCGCTATCGCGATGACGCGTGCCACGAGACTCCGGCGCTAGGGCGGCGGTGCGGATTGCGAAGCGCGGAATATAGGTGTGTGCCGCACGAGCGGCCAGAAAATGGAATCACGGCGCGCGAGACGCGCGGCCTATGTTCCACGTGGAACATGTCTGCCTGGCCGGAGACTACCTTAAACAGAAGCGCTTCATTGCATAAAATGCCGTAGTCAGGCATATTATAGCGCCAGTATCATAGTATTATGGCGCTATAATGACGACTATTACCGGTTCGCGCCGGATTTCTTACATCGCTTTCGCATCTGCGCGCGCGAGGCGGTCCAGTGATTTAGTAGCGCTATGATCCTTTATTCGCCGACCGCACCCTCAGTGGCCGCTTCCGACTCCACTCGACGCGCGCGATGCTCGAGTTCCAGCGCGAGATTCTGCACGTCGCTCGCGCTCACGCCCGGCAATCCTGCTGCCTGGGCGAGCGTGCGCGGCCGCACAGCGCGCAAGCGCTGCCGAGCTTCCGTGGAGAGCGATCGCATCGACTCGTAGGAGAGATCCAGAGGGAGCGCCAGCTCGCCTAAGCGCCGAACCTTCTCGGCCGCGGCACGCTCGCGGCCGAAATAGCCGGCGTACTTGAGCTCGAGTTCCACGCTCGCCACGGCATCGCTCCCGTACGTGTCCGCGAGGCCGACGGCGCGCAGCAACGCGAGCAACGGCACCTCGGGCCGCCGCGCGACGTCCTCCACGCGCTGGGCGTGCGCGAGCGCGCGGCTCGAGACCGCCTCGAGCACAGGCGCGGCGGTGACGGGACTGATCGAGCGCGCCGCGAGGACCGAACGCAATGCCGACTCCTGCTCCGCGCGCCGTGCGGCGATCGCGATCTCGCGCTCGTCAAGCATGCCGAGCTCGCGCGCGAGCGGCGCGAGCCGCGCGAGCGCGTTGTCCTGCCGCACGGTGAGCCGGAATTCCGAACGCGAGGTGAACAGACGATATGGCTCATCGACGCCGCGCGTCACGAGATCGTCCACCAGCACGCCGAGGTACGAGCGCTCGCGACCGAACACCACCGGCGGGCGCTCCCGCACCCAGAGCGCGGCATTGATCCCGGCGACGGTCCCCTGCCCCGCGGCCTCTTCGTAGCCGGTCGTCCCATTGATCTGGCCGGCGAGATACAGTCCGCCGAACGCCTTCACCGCCAGCGTCGCATCGAGCTGCCGCGGATCGAAGTAGTCGTACTCGATGGCGTAGCCGGCGCGGGTCATCTGGACGTGCTCGAGCCCCGGCACCGCGCGCAGCATCGCGATCTGCACCTCGGCCGGGAGCGACGTCGAGAGCCCGTTCACGTACATCTCGGACGTGTCGCTCCCTTCGGGCTCGAGGAACAACTGGTGCCGCTCGACGTCGGGGAACTTCACCACTTTGTCCTCGACGCTCGGACAGTAGCGAGGCCCACGCGCGCCAATGGCGCCGCCGTACATCGCAGACCGGTGCAGGTTCTCGCTGATGATGCGCTTCACCTCGGTCCCGGCGAAGGTGATCCAGCACGGCATCTGCGTAGGGTGCCGCGTGCCGGCCGCGCCGCGCCGCGGCGTCTCCCAGAAGTGCGACCACGCGTAATCGAACTCCTCGACCTCGGAGTCCTGACGCGTCAGCGCGCTGAACTCCACCGAGCGGCCGTCGATGCGAGGAGGCGTGCCGGTCTTGAAGCGAGAGCCCGCGATGCCGATCGACTCGAGTTGCTGCGCGAGATGTGTGGACGGCGGCTCGCCGGCGCGCCCCGCGCCGACCTGCGTGTCCGTTCCGATATGGATCTTCCCCCGCAGGAACGTGCCGGTCGTGAGCACCACGGCGCGGGCCCCGATGCGGCGCCCCTCCACGGTCTCGATCCCCCGCACGCGCCCTCCCCCCTCATCCAACAGGAGCCGCGCGACGGTGCCCTGCACGGTCATCACGTTCGCGTGCGCTTCGATGAGCGAACGCACCGCGCGACGGTAGAGTCCGCGATCGCACTGCGCCCGCGGCGCCCACACGGCGGGCCCCTTGCGGCGATTCAGCATCCGGAACTGGAGCATCGCGAGGTCGGTCGCGCGCCCCATGATGCCACCCAACGCATCCACCTCGCGCGCGACGGTGCCCTTGGCGATCCCGCCGATCGCGGGATTGCACGACATCTGGCCGATCGTCTCGAGCGAAGCCGTCACGAGGGCGACGCGCACGCCAAGACGTGCCGCGGCGACGGCGGCCTCGACGCCCGCGTGACCGCCGCCCACCACGATCACGTCGACGTCGAATTCCGTTCGCGAAGCGGGACTCCCGAGTGCGGCCATCCGCCCAAGATGAATGCAGGGCGGGGCAGGGGGAATGGGACGCCGGGTGGACAAACATTCCGGCGCCGCACACTCTACGGGATGCCTCTCCGCATCGCGCGCGACGCACCGACGGTTCTCGTGAAGCGAACGTCCTGGGAGCGCAGCGGGCTCGCGCGCGCGGAGGTGGACCGCCGGTTCGGCCTCACCCCTGACGAATTCCGCGTGGAAGGGAGCGTCGTCGCGATCGGCCCGCTCTTCGAAGACGCCCACCTCGAGCAGCTCGTCGATCTGCTCGAAGGAGCGGGCCTGGTCCACTTCGATGACTTCTTCGATCTCTCGGGGATCTGGCCCGAGTGGCTCGATGTGATGGTGCTCGGCGGCTGAACCGCGCGCTAGGCGGGGAGCTCGAGTTGCCTGGCGATCTTGGTCCAGCGCTCGACGTAGGCGACACCATCTTCGATCCGCTCGATTACGATCTCGGTGCCGAGCTCGATCGGCGCCCCGTCGAGACTGCGCGCGGGAACACGTTGCACGATGCCGTCCGCGCTGAACTCGATCTCACCGCCCGCACCGCCGTCGATCGCGCGCGTGATCCGGCCGAACTGTCCCTGATGCGTGTAGCGCTCATCCTTCACCTCCTTCGCCGCGCTGGGAACGGCCCAACCCGCGATGACGCCGAGCATCGCCGAGCCCGCGGCGACGCCGGCGGCCAGCGCGATCACGAGCACGGAGGCCGTGCTGAGCGACGTGTACTTCGCGACCGGATAGGCGACGATGCCGAAGACGGTCGCCGCCACGGCGAAGGTGGGAAGATTGAGATACCGCACGCGCGCGTCACCGCGCCCGAGCTGGTCGATCCCGCCGACCATGCTGACCACGCCGGCGATGAGACCGGTCACGAGCACGACGAGCGCGGCGTACGTCATCATGGCCCCAGGTATTTCCGGAACCAGGCGATGGTCTTGGGCCACGCCTGTTGGATCGCCGCCATGTTTGCGCCGTTGCGTCCGCTCTGGTCGCGCGCGAATCCGTGCCCGGCGTCCGCGAAGACGTTCGGATCGTACGGCACGTGCATCCGCTTGAGCGCGCTGTCTGCCACGGGGATGGAGACATCCACTCGCGCATCCGCGCCGCCGTACAATCCGAGCACGGGCGCGTGCACCTTGGGGAGGAGCGTGCTGTCCGGCGTCATTCCATAGTAGACCACCGCGGCGCGCACGGTCGGCGAGGCGGCCGCTTGCGCGAAGGATGCCGATCCCCCCCAGCAGAAACCCACCACGCCGTACTTGGGCAGCGCCGAGGGGAGCTTCATGCCGAAGATACCCGCCGCCGTCAAGCGTCGCTGCACGTCCTCCGGTTTGAGCGTGCGGATGAGGGCTATCGCGGAATCGATGTTCACGCTATCCGGGCCGCCCGGGACCTTCATGCCAGTGAGCAAGTCAGGAACGATCGCGATGAATCCCTGCGCGGCGAGTTGATCACCGACTCCCTTCACCCACGTGGACAACCCGAAGATCTCGTGGATCACGACGACGACCGGGGCCTTGTCCTTCCGCTCCGGATAGAACACCCACGCGCCCACGGAATCCGTGCCGCCGGCGGGGATCATCACCCACTCGCGATGCCGGGGTGACGCTGCGAGCCGGGCAGCGGCATCTGCCGCGCCGGCCGGAAGCGAAGTGTCGGGAGCCACGCCGGTGCCGGCGCTCGGCGCGCTCATCGCGGCGTGATCCATGTGGTCCATCGCACCGGTCGCGGGTGTTTGTGCCAGCGCTGCGGTCGCGGTCGCAAGTCCGAGCGCGAGGGCGACTACACGAGCCGTGGTCATGTCCGCACTCCTGTCTGGGGATCGCCTCACGACGAGAAAGTACTCTGCGCGCGGAGCGCCTTCAACGCGCTCACTCGCCGTCGGCCAGGAAGCGCATGGCGCGTTCCTCGGCGTAGTACGCGGGGCGCCAGGGCAGGGACCCGCCGACGAAACCCACGTGTCCTCCGTGCGCGGTGAACTCGATCCGCAGCTCCGCATTCGCGGCGGCGATGGCGCGGACGTCGTCGAGCACCTCGCGCGGGAGGAACGGGTCGTCGGCCGCGCTGAGCAAGAGCGTCGGGGTCCGGATGCGTGAGAGGAACCGGATGGAGCTCGAGCGCGCATAGTAGTCCGGTGCGTCGCGGAATCCGTGCACCGGCGCGGTCATCGCGTCATCGAATTCCCAGATCGTGCGCGCCGCGGCCACGCGATCCCACGCCACGGCGACGGGGAAGCGCTCGTGCTTCTCGCGCGCCTTCGCCTTCAGCGTGCGCAGGAAGTGACGCGCGTATACCCGGCTGAACCCTCGCTCGAGATGACGCGAGCCGCGGGCGAGATCGAAGGGGGTGGAGATCGCCACGGCGCGGGTGATCTCACGCGGCATCGCCTCCCCGTGCTCCCCGAGCCACTTGAGCAGGACGTTCCCGCCGAGCGAGACCCCGGCGAGTGCGAGCGTGCGTCCGGGCTCCGCGGCGATGAGACGCCGGATCACGTGGTCGAGATCCCCCGTCTCGCCGGAGTGATACGAGCGCAGCAAGCGATTGGGCTCATCGCCGCAGCATCGGAAGATCAGCAAGTCCGCCGCCCAACCGCGCTGGGCGGCCGCGGAGAAGAAGCCGCGCACGTAGTGCGAGCGAGGCGAACCCTCGAGCCCGTGCAGTAAGAGCACGCGCGGGCGATCCGCTGGGGCGGCGAGACGCTCGAGCTCCAGGAAGTCGCCATCGTCGAGCTCCCACCGTTCGCGCCGCGTGGGCGGAGGCGGTGCGCGCCGCGCGAACTTGGAGCAGATCGTCTGCGCGTGCGGGTTCCGCAGCCACCACGCGGGCTCGAATCGTTCAGCCACGCGGCGCGCTCCCTCGGCGCTGGCCCGAACCGTCGCGGGTGGGTATCGTCCCGCCATGGAAGTCCAGATCTTCGGCGTGCGAAAGAGCTCGGACACGCGCAAGGCGCTGCGCTTCTTCTCGGAACGCCGCATCCCAGTGCACTTCGTGGACCTGACCGTGCGCGCCGCGGCGATCGGCGAGCTGCGGCGGTTCGCGCAGAAGTTCGGCGTGCAGGCCCTGCTCGATCCCGAGTCCCGGCGCTATCAAGAGCTCGGCCTCCGGCACGCACAGCGCACCGATGCGCGTTGGCTCGAGTTGCTCGCGGACGAGCCGGCGCTCCTGCGCGTGCCGCTCGTGCGCCACCAGCAGCGGTTGACGGTGGGTCTCGCCGAGGAGGAGTGGGCGCGCTGGATCGCGGGCGCCTGACGGACGCCGCTAGAACTCACCGACGAATCCGATCTCCGGTTCCAGGCGGAGGTGGAAGCGCTCCTCCACCGCGCGCTGCGCCTCGGCGATCAGCTCGCGCACATCGCGCGCGGTGGCGTGCCCCAAGTTCACGATGATGTTCGCGTGCAAGTGCGAGATCTGCGCATCGCCCACGCGGTGTCCCTTGAGGCCGCACTGATCCACGAGACGGCCGGCGCCTTCGCCATCGATCTTCTTGAAGATGGACCCCGCGCTCGGGTGCCAGTCGAGCCACGGATGCCGCGCGCCGCGCCACGCGAGGTTCTCTTGCAGCACGCGGTGCATCGCCGCCGGCTCGCCCGGGCGCAGCGCGAAGCGCGCGCGCAGCACGATGTCGGGGCGATGATGGAAGACGCTGTCGTCGTACCCGAAGCGAACGTAGTCGGCGGTCACGGTGCGGCGTTCGTTCTCGGCGCTCAGGATGTCACAATCCTGGAAGACCTCGGCGATGAACACCGTGCGCTCACGCTCGGGGGCGGGAGACAGGAAGTGCAGATTCTGCCAGATCGCGCCCCCCACCGTGCTCGGGATGCCGACGAAGTGCTCCAACCCCGACCATCCCCGGCGAACCGATTCGAGGATGAGGTCGCGCATCACGGCCCCGCTCTCGGCGCTCACGCGGCCGTCCGCGCCCCACTCCACGCGGGCGCCGGCGTTGCGGATCACGAGGCCGCGGAACCCCCGGTCGCCGATGAGGATGTTGGCGCCGAGGCCGAGCACGAAGTACGGAGTGCGCGTCTCACGCGCGGCGAGCACGGCGCGCGCGAGGTCATCCGCGGAATCCGCCTCGTAGAACAGATCGGCGGGACCGCCGATGCGGAACGTCGTATACGGCGCCAGGCTCACATCGCGCCGGAGCCGGCCGGCGTCGAGGCGCGATGCGAGCTCCGTCACTTCTTCTTGTCCTTGCCGGGCGGGGGCGCGTCACGGACCACGGGCCGCGATGCCACCGCGGGGGTCGCGCGCCGTGCGAGCACGCGCTGCACGTCGGAGAGCGAGCCGCCGGCCGCCCGCAGCGCGACGAGCGCGTGGTACAACAGGTCGGCGACCTCCTCGGTGGCGCGCCGGAGATCGCCGTCGGCGCACGCGGCGATCAGCTCGGCGGCCTCCTCGCCCAGCTTGCGCAAGCGAAGGTTGCGGTCCTCGAGCAGCTGCTCCGTGTAGCTCTCGGGGAGCGTCGTCACCCCCGATGCGCCGGCGCGGTCCAGCTCGGCGTGCAGCGCGCGCCCGGCGATCGTCGCGTCGAGCGCCGAGATCGCGTCGCCCATCGCCTCCGGGCCCACGAAGCACGAGAAGGAGCCGGTGTGGCACGCGGGGCCGTTCGGCACCACCCGCGCGAGGAGCACATCGCCGTCACAGTCGCAAGCCAGAGAGACGACCTTCTGCGTGTTGCCGTTCGAACTCCCCTTGTGCCACGTCCCCCGCGTGGACGAGTAGTAGTGCATCTCGCCGCTCGCGAGCGTGCGCGCGATCGCTTCGCGGTCGGCCTGGGCGACCATCAGCACCATGCCGCTCGCCGCGTCCTGCGTGACGACGGTCACCACGCCGCCGCCCTTGTCGAAATCGAGTCCCGAGAGGTCAAGCATGCCGTTGCTCCAGAGGCGCGCCGCACGGCCGCCGCTCAATGATGTACGTGCCGGGCATCGAATCCCAGGGGCTCATTCGGAGAACTCCTCGGTCACGATCCGGGGATCGAGCTGGCCATCGTAGAGTGCGGTGCCGAGGATCACGCCGGCGACCCCGCGATCATCCAGCGCGCGCAGGTCGCGCATCTCGCGCACGCCCCCCGCCACGAAGAGCGGGTGGGCGGACGACTCCACGACTTCCTCGAGGACGTGGAGCTGCTCGGCGTCCAGCGAGCTCCCATCGTGCGACGGGGCAAGGAGCAGCGCGGCGAGCGGAAGGCCGGCGAATTCGTCGACGATCGCGAGGGTGCTCTGCGATCGGGTGCGGCCGCGCGACTCGAGCTGCCGACCGGTGACGCGCATCGCGACGATGAGCTGTCCGGGGAAGGCCGCGGCGGTCCCATCCAACCACTCGGGTTCCTCGAGCGCGCGGCGGCCCAGGATCACGTAGTTCGCGCCGTCCTGGATGAGCTGCTCCACCTGGTCGCCGCTCCGAACATCCCCTCCGACCTCGGTCTCGATGGACAAATCCGCGAGCAGATCGCGAACGCTCTCGCGCGCGCGGCCGCTGGCGGAATCGCCGTCGAGGTCCATCACGTGCAGGCGATGGAATCCTGCTCGCTCCCAGTGGAGCGCGACCTCGGCGGGATCATCGGAGCGGAACCCCGCGGCGCGCGGGCGCGCGGACGCTGCCTGGACGCAGCGGCCGTCGCGGATGTCGATGGCGGGAATGACGATCATTCTCCCGTGTCCCCGCTCGCGTCGGACACGGTCTCCTGGCGCGGTACTTCGAAACGGCAGCGCGACATCCCCGAGTGCTCGCAGCGCTGGCGCGCGTGCACGCCCGCGATCTCGCCGACGAGCGCTTCCAAGAGGTGGCACGCCGCGGGATGCTCGGACGTCAGCGCGCTCAGCGGACAGTGATCGCTGGTCACGATGAACGCGTCGCTCCGCTCGACGAGCTGAGCGCGCCCGCCGAGCTCGGTGATGGCCGTCGCCGCGTCCTCGAGGCGCGCGCGCACGCGGGCCGAGCCGCTGCGGTGCCGGATCGCGAGTGACCGGCCGGCGGCGCGGAACACCGCGACGGCGTCATACGTGCCGAGGCGATCGTGTACCGCCGCGGCGAGGTGCGCGGCGGCCGGCGCGTAGGCCGAAGAGAGAAGGACCATCGCGTTCCTCGTGAGGCGGTACGCGTATGCCGGTTTACCGCGCACCGCGCGCCTGATCGATGTGCGCTCGACCATCCCGTCCTGCTGCAGGAGCGCAAGGTGGGAGCGCACCGCGCTCGGCGTCAGGCGCAGGGCGCGCGAGAGGTGCTCGATGCTGCGCGGCTCCGCACGGAGCTCGGCGAGGAGCGCGGTGCGCGAAGGGCCGAGGGAACGGCGGATCCACTGTGGAACGAGGGACAGAGACTCCTCGGCGTAGAGGATGACTGGGCTGGGCATGAAATAATGTGGAAAAACTGCTAAAACGCAACAATTACATTATTAGTCGTGTTTCTTGAGCATATGTTTTCCACACGCACAGGATACGCTCAGGCCAATCCGCTGCGAGCTGGCGAGCTAGATCGCGGTGGCTGAGCGCGTCGCCGGCCTAGGTCGGTGATCCCGTTTGGGACGGTCGCCCAGCTCCATCGCGAGGCGGCGAGCCGAAACGTGCGTACTCTCGCCAGGCGCGCGTCAGTTGCGATCCATCGGTCAAGGTGAAGCCGGTTGGAGCGGTGCCATCTTGCACCTTGCTCATCGCGGTGCGGCGTCACAGTTTGCTCCGATTGCTCAGGGCGGCACTATCCTGTAGATTACAGCAAGTATATGAGCCGTCGTCCGTTGTGTGACCGATGTCACATTGACCGGCGTGCGAAGGGTGACGGTGATTCGAAGGGGTTCGTCTTTCGTAGAGGCACGGTAGCCCCTGTTCGACGTGCCCCACTTGGGACTCACACCATCGGGACCAATGGATCGCAGACCATCGGATCGAGGAGATAACGCAGCTCCCGATGTCGGCCAGTCCGCGCTCCCGTCGCGCGTCGAAGCGAAGACCGCGGGGCGCCGTCCGTGGACGACGCCGCAACTCGTCACGCATGAATCGCTGACGGTGATGACGCAGCACTTCTTCGGTCCGGCTGGTGTCGCGTTCGCGCTCCAGATCAACTGTGGAGTGAGCGGCAAGAAGTTCGGCTGCTGAGCATGCTGCGGGGCGGATCGCCCACCGCAGCTGCGGGACCCGGTTTCGCGTGGCGCGCGGGCCCGATCGATGCCTACACCGATGACGACGGTACTCTCCTTCGCCTGATGCCGGACGGCGGAGCGCTCGCCGTGCGCGGCGGTCGTCTGCAGCGCGCGGGCGGCTACGCCGAGACGGCCCGCGCGGATCGCCAATTCCTCGCGCGCGTCGGAGCGATCATCCGGTTGCGCGCCCGAGGACGCTTCCACGTGCACGCCGCGGGCGTCGCGGACCCACGGGGCCGCGGTTGGCTCCTGGCCGGCGAGAACGGTGCGGGGAAATCGACACTCGCCTACGCGCTCACCCGCGCGGGGTGGATGCTGTTGGGCGACGACGGCGTGATCATCGAGCGGACGGACCACGGCATCGTGGCGCACGCGTGGCGGGAACCGCTCGCGGTGAGCCGCGCGCTCTCGAGCGAGTTCCCGGAGCTCGCAGGACGTGAAGCTCCGCCGGGGTTCGCCGATGCGCGCGATCGCATCCCGATGCGGGCCGCCATCGCGCAGCGGGCCCCCGTGGCGGCGCTGGTGTTCCTGCGTCGCGGCGAGCGCGATGCGATCACGCCGATCTCGCCGGCCGAGGCGCTGGCGCAGCTCGTGCGGCAATCGTCCTGGGTGCTGATGCCCGACGGCCACGCCGAGGCGCATCTCGCCGCCCTGCGAGACCTCGCTGAGAGAACGCCGCGATTCCTGCTCACGCACACATCGCGGCAGCTGCATGAGATCGCGAGCACACTCACCGGCGCGCTCGCGTGATGCGTTATCGTGCCGCACCCGACGCCCTCGCGGCCACGCTGAGCGACGGTGCCGTCCTGCTCAATCTGCGCACCAAGCGCTACTTTTCGCTGAACGAAACGGGCACGCGGATCTGGCAGCTCCTGCTGGAGGGGCGAACCGAGGAGGAGATCGTGCACGCGCTCACGGCCGAGTACGACGTGCCGGACACGGTGGCACGCGACGAGATGCGGACGGTCATCGCAAGCTTACGCGACTGCGCGTTGATCGAGCATGATCCGAGTTGACCGCGCCGGCCGCCTCCGCGCGGGCGTTGCGCTGGCCGGTGCGCTGGCGCTCACGGTGCTCGCCTGCGAGGATGTCACCGCGCCCCCGGGGCCGCCCACCATCCCGACCTTCGTCTACGTATCGGACTCGGGGGGCTATTCGGGACTCGTGCGCTTCCGCAACGACTCGTCCGTACGCCTCACCAGCGGTTCCAAGAACACGGAGCCGCGAAGCGCGGCGGGGCGATTGGTGTTCACCTCGGAGCGGGACGGCTACGCGCAGGTCTACATCTCCGACCTCGACGTCACGACGCCGCATCGCGTGATGGCCAGCAATTCCTTCGATCGCACCGCGGCGCTCAGTCCCAGGGCGGATTCGATCGTGTTCGTGAGCTTGCGCACCGGAGTCCCGCGCCTCTGGCTGATCCGCGCGCCGGCATTGAACCAGGCCACCTACGACAGCGCGCAGCCGCTCTCCACCGGCTCGCAGCTCTATACGCCCGAAGATGGGCCCGCCTGGAGCCCCGTCGGCGGCAAGATCGCGTTCACGTCGGTGCGCGGCGGGAACTCGCAGGTCTACATCGTGGCGAGTGGCGGCGGCGCCGCGCAGGTGGTCACGAACGAGAGCGGCGGCGCGTTCCAGCCGGAGTGGTCGGCCGACGGCAACTCGATCTATTACATCGCCGCGACGCCGGACTATTCGCTGCGCGTCGTGAGCGCCTCCGGCGGCACGGCGCGGACGGTCGTCGCCGATTCGCTCCTGGTGGCGGGACCGACATCGTGCAACTCGTCGGTGTGCCTGTTCAGCACGGGCTTCGGGACGGCCGCGGGGACCATGAGCGCGCTCGCCGTGCAGAACGACTCCGTCTTGGTACTGTTCCCGCGCACGGCGGCGATGGAGCAACAGCCCGCGATCCTGCATCCGTAGCGGGAGCGTGCACGCCGGATGACAAGAGCCCGGGTGCGTGTGCACCCGGGCTCTCGTCATCCGTACCGCCTTAGATCTTCGGAAGCGGCGGCGGCGGTGGCGGCGGCGGTGGCGGCTTCGGAGCCGGCGGCGGCGGTGGCGGCTTCGGCACCGGCGGCGGCGGCGGTGGCGCCGGCTTCGGCGGCGGCCCAGGGGCCGGCGGCGGCGGCGGCGGTGGCGGCGGCGTCACCTTCACGAGCGAGACGCGCTTCGGGATCCGGTAGTACGGATGGATGTCCATCCCGGCCGGATCCATCTCGTACGTGCGGTTGCCGGAGAAGCGGCCGACCAGCGGGAAGTAGGGCGGCGGATCCGTCAGGCCGCACTGGTTGAACGAGTAGCGCTTGATGTAGCCGTACACGCCGGCGGTGCCACCACCGTTCAGCGTGCCGACCGGGCCGCGCGTCCCTTGGATGATGCCACCGGTGAGGTAGAGGCAGCCGCGGCCAGCGGTGAGCGCTCCGCACGGCTCGGCCTGCGGCACGCCCGCGTTGTAGTTCTGCACCACGAATCCACCCAGGGCGAGGATGCTCGCCTGCACGAACTCGTCGGGGGTGGCGCTCATGTGCAGGATCGTGTCCGTCGGGGAGAGCCCGAGGGTCTGCGGCGAGTTCATCAGATTGTCCGCCATCACGACGTTGCCGGCGGAGAACAAGCCGAGATAGTCGAGGCAGTCGGTGGACGCGTTGTCGTTGAGGGTGATGTCGTCCGCGATCACGATATCGCTCGACGCAGCGAGCGTGAGCCGTCCGCGGACCACGCCACTGATCGCCACCTTGCCGTCCACCTCGATGACGCCCTTGAAGTTCGGATTCAGCGTGTGGCTGAGCGGCCACAAGTACGCGCTGTCCGGGCGCCCGAGCGCGGAAACGAGGGGCGAGACCGCGACGGGGGACGGGAGCCAATGCCCATGGGCATTGCTCACGTAGAAGGTGTTCAAGCTGCCGGTATTGAGCGCCGGGTCGCCGCCCAGATAGCAGCGTGCGCGCGGCGGAGAGACCGGAAGGAGGAGCGTTTGCCGCTGCGCGACGGTACCCTTGGAGGCGACAGTCACGAAATTTCCCGCTTGGATCGCGCCGCAGTTGTCGTTGAGGCGCGTCGTCTCGGTGACGATGCCCCCCGCGGTCACATTGCCCGTGTTCGCCGCCACCGCGTACTGCGCGTTCGCGGCGGTGGACGGGTTGGCCCTCCACACGCGGAAGAAGCCTTCATTCTCATCGTTCGTGTCGCCGTCGCCGTTCAGGTCGATCGCGATGAACTCGATGCGCGTGGTGGCCTCACCCTGGGCGCCGAGGCCATCGCCCACGAGCCACGTGCCGCCGGCGTTCGCCAGCGTGCGAAGGGTGGCGATGGCCGTGGCAGCGGGCATGGCGATCGCGGGGGAGTGCTGCTTGACGCCAGCGTCGAAGATCCCGTTGGCCTTGCCCGCGATCGTGCCGTGCACCGTGACCTGGTCGTGGAACTCCACCCCCGACGCGGCGATCTGCATGTTGTCGTTCGTGTGGACGGGGCCGTAGAGCTGGTCGCCGCCGCCGAAGAAGATGCCCCCTTCGCTGTTCGAGAAGTACGCGAACTTGGCGAAGGTGTCCTGGAAGATGGTGCCGCGGTGATAGACGACGTTGCCGTAGTCGTCCTCCACCTTGGCGATGATAGTGCCGAAGATCCCGAACTCGCCGGTGGTGCTGAAGCTCGGGCCGGCCCACGTGGTACGATAGACGTTCGGGATCACCACGCCGTTGGCATCCTTCACCGGGACGTGGTTCTCGAGCATCGTCTCGCCGCTGTCCTTGAAGAAGTTGCTGTCACCCGGGTGGGTGTTGACGAGGTTGCGGATCTCCTCGATCGCGCCCTCGGCGGCGTCGTACAGCACCACGGCGCGCTCGCTGTTCTTCGAGATGAGTCGAGCGTTCAGAGTAGTGGTGGACGCCACGACGATGATGGCCATGACGGCCAGCATCACCAACAGCACCGCCATCAGTGCGGCGCCACGTCGCTTGTCCTTGCGGGGCGCTTTCTTCATGGGTGGTCCCTCCAGAGGCGAGATCATGTTACAGGTGCGGGATGGTCACGGGTGCCGCGGATGTGACGGGATCCGAGTACTGCGGCGTGCAGTCCTGCGCGGCCACGGCGTACTCCCATGGCACATCGTTGACCGGGTCCTGCGGCACCGTGGCATCGTGGAACGTGTAGGTAGGCGGATTGCCGGCCGGGATCGACGCGAACGGAGGGCCCCAGTCGAGGGAGCCGACCGGGCGCCGCCAGAGCTCGTAGTTCACGATATCGCGTTCGCCGCCGGTCTCGTCCCCATCGGCCGCGAACGTGATGTCCGCCGAGACGCCATCGGCATCGAGCGTGACGGTGGGCGCCGACATGACCACGGGCGCGTTCCCGCACGTCGGGAGCTGCCGGTCTTCCATGTTCGGGAAAGGCGCCACGAGCGACATCGGCCGGCGCCGCTCGTTCGCCCCGGTGAGCCCGTTCGTGATGATGTAGCTCACGAGCACGGCACGCAGGTTCGCGAGCATCTGATTCTTGACCGTGTCCGAGACCACGTCGTACTCGAGCGGGAGCTCCGCCGGCGGCACCGTGCCGATGCTCAGCGTCGACGACGAGTCCTTGAGATACATGAACTGGAAGAACGGCACCGTGTCCTGCAGGATGTCCCGGACCACGGCCTCCGGCGGCGAATTGTTCACCTGGCGGAAGAGCACGTAGTCGTCGCTGCGCGCGGTCTCGGTGTCGGGAGCGAACCAGAAGACGATCGTCTCTGCCGGTCCCATGATGCCCGGGGCCAGGAGATAGTCGGCCTGTGGATACACGACGCCGGTGTTCGGGATCGTGAACTGATTGGCGACCTGGATCGCATCGACCTCGGAATTCGGCGCCTTGGGCGTGTAGTAGATCGAGTAGTAGATGCCGTTCGAGTCGGGGGGGAGATTCGACGCGTAGTCGGCGTTGAACGCGAAGGTGTTCTGGTCCACGTAGATGATCGGCGGCTGCCCGGAGAGGACGTTCGCGCCGACGGCACGGAAATGCTGGTTCAGCAAGTCCGCGCCGAAGCGGATGTTCTGCAGCATCGCCACATCGCCGGCGCCGCGACGGAAGGTCTTGGACTGCCCGATGAAGAAGTTCATGGCCGCGCCCATGATCACGCCCATGATGACCAGGGTCACCAGGAGCTCGAGGAGCGACAAGCCGCGGCGATTATGGCTCGGCGAAGTGGTTCGCATGGTCAGAAGTTGGCGATCGCGGTGGAGCGCGACACCGGTGACGTGAGCGATGGGCCGGTCACCGTGACGGTGATGCGCGTGATGTCGTTGTTCGGGCAGGGCGGGAAGGTCGGCGCGCCGCACGCGGTGGCCGGCGTCGTGTCGCGGTTGACGATGGTGGTGCGCGTCCAGCCCGGATCCGGATAGTTCGGCTTGACCTCGGCGAACGTGCTCAGCGCCGTGTAGTCGGGCCAGCCCTTGATCTCGGCGATGCGCGAATCCGCCACCGTGGTCGCGCGGACGCGGCTGGTGTCGAGCGTCGTCTCGTGCAAGAACGAGATCGTGGTCATGGCCAACCCCATGACGATCACGCTCAGGATCACGAGGGCCACCATGATCTCCGCGAGCGAGAAGCCGGGACGTGCGGAAGGAGTGCGCATCAGAAACCTCTCACCCAAGCGGCGCCGTCGTAATGCCACCACTCCGCGCGGCCGGTGGCCCGCTCGACGTGGATGGCGCGTACGTCGGTGGAGAATGCCGGGTCGGCGAGCGCCCGCGTCGACGCGAGATAGACGCCGCGCGACTCGCTCGCGCTCCCGTTGCGATAGAAGATCACGCACGGGAGCCCCGACCCTCCCTCGAGGACCGTGAAACTGATCGCGCTCGAGCCCCACGACATCGTCGACGCGGAGCCGAACCCGTACCGGACGCGATCGCCGAGGGAGATCGTGCGCACGTTCTCGCTGGCGTCCGCTTGTCCGTTGTTGTTGCTGTCGGAGACGATGCGCATCTGCGAATTCGCGTCGTCGAAGACCACGATCATGTTGTGCTGCTTCGCGATCGCCTCGCGCTGCGCCGCGATGAGCGCCGTGCCCACAACCTGCTGGTCGCCGTTGATCTGGTAGCGCGCGATGTCGATCTTCCAGATCGAGATGCCCACGACCACCCCGATGATCGTGATCACGATCAGGAGCTCGATGAGGGTCACCGCGGACCGTTTGGACTTCGTGGGCGTTGCACGCATTTGCTTTGAACTCGGATTGGCGGAGCGGCCATACTGGTGCCGGCCGCAGGGTTACGCCAGCGGGTGTGGTGCCTTAGTGCAGGAAGCATGCGCCGCTTCGCCCATAGTCTCGTTCAGGAAAAGATCGTTACACTTAATCTGACTACTAGCTGGGCAAGCGCTCACAATATGGTAAGAAACGATGCATTCGTCACGCGGATGGCTTTGGCTGCCAGCCGCTTGACCGGAGCAAAGACGACCATATCACAACAAGGCATACAGGCTGCTGGTAATAACGCCCGAATGGGTGAAGCGCCGATCCAGCGGTTCATTAGAACGCGCTATTATCTTACGGCTTCCTGAAAGAAAATTGCAAATTGCCGCCGCGATTCCGCCCAGGAGTCGGCCCTACATCCCTACATACCCAGTCGCGAGACGCCGTATGTTCGAGGACCCATGATCGGCTACTCGGACGCGGTCAACCACGCGCTGGCCTTCGCGGCGAAGCACCACGACCAGGAAGTGCGCAAAGGGACGCGCGCACCGTACCTCACGGCCGCGCCGAGCGTCGCGGTGATCCTCGCGCGATACGGGCAGGATGACGAGACACTGGTGACGGGGATCGTGTACGATGCGGTCGAGGACTTCGTGCGCGATGGCTACACGCGCGAGATGCTCTCGAATCGCGTGGGAGACAAGTTCGGCGCCGAGGTCCTCTCCGCCGCGCTGAGCATCGTCGAGCGGCGCGCGGACGACGAAGGAGTCGAGCTCTTCCCGGAAGAGCGGAAGGCGGATCTGCTGGCGCGGCTCGCGGGCGCGACCGTGCGCGCCCGGTGGGCGCTGGCCGCGCACAGCGTCCACTTCGTGAGCACGCTGCTCGCGAACCTGCGCCGCACCGAATTCCCGGAGTCGGTGTGGGGCCGGTACTCCGCGGGACGCGACGGGACGCTGCGGTGGTTCGTCGAGGTCTGCGCGGCGTTGCGCGCCACCGGCTTCGACGCGCCGATCCTGGCGGAGCTGGAAGCGGCGGTCGCCGAGCTCCAGCGCGCAGCCGAGCGGGACTAGCCCGGGCGCCTACGCGTAGCGCCGGGCGACGTACGCGTCCAAGATCGCGAGGAACTCGGGGACGATCCGCTCTCCCTTGAGCGTGACGTGCAGCTGCCCGTCCACAAAGACCGGAGCGCGCGGCTCCTCGGCGGTGCCGGGAAGCGAGATCCCGATGTCCGCGTGCTTGGATTCTCCGGGGCCGTTGACCACGCACCCCATGACGGCCACGCGCATCGTCTCGACGCCGGGGTGGCGCTCGCGCCAGCGCGGCATCTGTTCGCGCAGATAACCCTGGATCTCCTCCGCCATCTCCTGGAAGAAAGTGGAGGTCGTGCGGCCGCAGCCCGGGCACGCCGTGACTTGCGGCGCGAAGCTGCGCAGGCCGAGGGACTGGAGGATCTGTTGCGCGACGCGCACCTCTTCCGCGCGGTCGCCCCCCGGCCGCGGGGTGAGCGAGACGCGGATGGTATCGCCGATCCCCTCGCCGAGCAGGATCGCGAGCGCGGCGCTGCTCGCGACCACGCCCTTGGTGCCGAGCCCCGCTTCCGTGAGACCGAGATGGAGCGGGAAATCGCAGCGCGCTGCGAGCAGGCGATAGACCTCTACGAGGTCCTGCACGCCGGACACCTTCGCGGACAGGATGATCCGGTCGTGGGCGAGCCCGGTCTCTTCGGCGAGTGCGGCCGAGCGGAGCGCGCTCTCGAGCATGGCGTCGATGTAGACGTCGCGCGCGTCGCGCGGCTCACCGCGCTTCGCGTTCGCATCCATCATCTCGGTGAGCAGATCCTGGTCGAGCGAGCCCCAGTTCACGCCGATGCGGACGGGCTTGTCGTGCTCGAGCGCGATGCGGATGATCGTCCGGAAGTGCTCGTCGCGCCGCTTGCCGCCGACGTTCCCCGGATTGATGCGGTACTTGGCGAGAGCGCGCGCGCACGCGGGATGCTGCGCCAGGAGGAGGTGGCCGTTGTAGTGGAAGTCGCCGATGACCGGCACGGAGACGCCGGCGTCGGCGAGGCGGTGCATGATGTCCGGGACGGCGGCGGCGGCGGCATCGTTGTTCACGGTCACACGCACGAGCTCCGAGCCGGCCGCGGCGAGCGCGATCACTTGCTCGGCGGTGGCGGCGGGATCCGCGGTGTCGGTGTTGGTCATCGACTGCACGACCACCGGGTGGCCCGAGCCGACGAGCACGCTGCCGACGCGCGTGGTGACGGTGGCGCGGCGCGCGGGGAAGGACATGGCGGGAAAGATAGGGGGGCGCGGGAACGAGCGGGATGCCGCGCGGCTCGCGCGCGCCGGCGGCGCGGCTATCTTCTCATACGAGCGGGTCGCTGGGTCCCACACGAGGAGCAAGCATGGGCACGAACGCGGAACAGGGCGCGGCCGCTGCGCCGCCGAAGAGGAAGCGCCGCTGGAAGCTGATCCTCGCGATGGTGATCCTGGTCCCGATCGCGGTGTTGGCGCTGTACACGTGGGCGGCGCTCTCGTTCTCGTATTCCAAGGGTGAGCGCGCGGGGTATCTGCAGAAATTCTCGCAGAAGGGCTGGATCTGTAAGACGTGGGAGGGGGAGATCGCCATGGCGAACCTCCCGGGAACGATGCCGCAGATCTTCCCCTTCAGCGTCCGCAACGACTCGATCGCCGGGCTGCTCAATGGGCTCAGCGGCCAGCGCGTGAACATCACCTACGAGCAGCATAAGGGCGTCCCCACGAGCTGCTTCGCGGAGACGGAGTACTTCGTGATCGGGGCGCAGAAGCTCCCGGCCCCCTGACCGGGCAAATTGTCGCTATTGCTCCATCCTTAGGGCAATCCTATATTCGGGCAGGCACCACCCGCATCTCGAGAGAGGACCCGGGCGGAACACTCGCCCGGGTCTTGGAATTTCGATGTGCGACGTGCTGGGCGCGATGGCAAATCCGCACGCGTCGGCAAATTGGTCAGGGAAAGGCGCATGCCGCACCCTGAGCAAACAATCGTCCAGGAGTGCGCAATGCGTGTCACAGGCAAGGTGAAGTGGTTCAACGACGCGAAGGGGTTCGGCTTCATCACCCCGGACAACGGTCAGAAGGACTGCTTCGTCCACTACTCGGCCATTCAGGGGACCGGCTTCAAGACGCTGGCTGAAGGCGAGGCTGTGGAGTTCGACATCGTCGAGGGGCAGAAGGGTCCCGCGGCGGAGAACGTCACGAAGCGCTAACCGCGCCTCGGTAGGAAGAGGGGGCAGCACCGAACGGGTGCTGCCCCCTCTTCACATCCTGGAGACCGGTGAGCGCCGCTAGTCGGGCTGGAGCCGGATCGCGTTGCCGCGCGGCTCGGCCGGGGCGCCGAGTGAGGCGACGGCCGCGTCGAGCTGCGCGCTGACGGCGCGCGGTCCGGTGCCTCCGTCGACCTCGCGACGTTCCACACTGCGCGCGGCCGACAAGGCGTCGAAGAGATCCGGGGCGAAATGCGGGTCCGCCGCGGTGAACGACTTGAGGGGGAGGGCGTTCATCTCGATCCCCGCCTCCTCGCTCTCGCGCACGAGGCGGCCGACGGCGGCGTGCGCCTCGCGGAAGGCGACCCCCTTGGCGACGAGATAGTCCGCGAGATCGGTGGCCATCATCGTGCTCGAGCACGCGGCGCGCATGCGGTCGACGCGGAAGCCGCACTCGGCGAGCGCGCCCGCCACGGCGGGGAGCACGCGTTGCATCGTGTCGACGGCGTCGAAGAGCGCGCGCTTGTCGTCCTGGATGTCCTTGTTGTAGCCGGTGGGGAGTCCCTTGAGCGTCGCGATGAGCGTGGAGAGGTCTCCCAGCACGCGGCTGCCGGCGCCGCGCGCGAGCTCGAACACGTCGGGGTTCCGCTTCTGCGGCATCATGCTCGAGCCGGTGGTGTACCGGTCGCCGAACTCGATGAAGCCGAACTCCGCGGTGCCGAAGAGGACGACGTCCTCGGCGAGGCGCGAGAGGTGCATGCCGAGCATAGCGATCGCGTACAGGAGATCGGCCACGAAGTCGCGATCGCTCACCGCGTCCATGCTATTCGGCGTGCGGCGCGCGAAGCCGAGCGTCTCCTGCAGGAGTACGCGGGAGATCGGGAAGGCGCAGCCCGCGATCGCGCCGGCGCCGAGGGGGAGCGCGGCGGCGGCGCGTGCGGCGCCGCCGAGACGCTGGCGATCGCGATCGAGGGGCCAGAAGTGAGAGAGCACCCAATGGGCCGTCTCGACGGGCTGGGCGCGCTGCAGGTGCGTGTAGGCGGGCATGAGCGCGCCCTCGGCGTGGAGCGTGCGCGCGTGCTCGAGGAGCACGGTCTGGACGCGGCGGACCGAGGCATCGAGCGCGGACACCGCATCCATGGCCCACAGCCGGGTCGCGGTGGCGACCTGGTCGTTGCGGCTCCGGCCGGTGTGGAGCTTCGAGGCGACGTCACCGATCTCCTCGTGGAGGAGGCGGTCGATGAGCGTGTGCACGTCCTCATCGGAGGGGACGGGCTCGGCGCCATCGCGCAGGCGAGCGGCGACGCCATCGAGCCCGCGCTCGAGCGTGCGGCTCTCTTCGAGCGTGACGACCCCGGCTTGCCAGAGCGCCACGGCCCAGGCTTTGGAGAGTTGGATGTCGAACGGCCAGAGGCGGATGTCGACGTCGATGGAACGGTTGAGCGCGTCGAGTTCCGGCGCGGAGTCGCCGGAGAAGCGGCCGCCCCAGAGCTTGTGCGCGACGGCGCCGTCGAGCTTAAGCGCGCTCACGCGATCGCGAGCGCCGGGGGCGCTCCCTCCTGCGCGGCCTTGTCCTGCTGGGCGGCGAGCTCCTGGTCCTTGAGGGCGCGGACGCGCTGCGAGAGACCGTAGAGGCGGATGAAGCCGGCCGCGTCGCTCTGCTCGTACACGTCGTCCTCGCCGAAGGTCACGAAGCGCTCGTCGTAGAGGGCCTGCGCGCTCGCGCGGCCGGCGATAGTGACGGTGCCGCGCTGCAGCCGCAGCGTGATCGTGCCGGTGACGCGCGCTTGCGTCGCGGTGACGAAGGCGTCGTAGGCTTCGCGTTCGGTGGTCCACCAGCGGCCCTCGTACACGAGATCGGCGTAGCGCGACGCGATGAGATCCTTCGCGGCGAGCGTGCGGCGATCGAGCACGAGCTGCTCGAGCTCGCTGTGCGCGGTGTAGAGCAGGGTACCGCCCGGGGTCTCATAGACGCCGCGCGACTTCATGCCCACGAGGCGGTCCTCGACGAGATCGATGCGCCCGACGCCGTGGCGCGCGCCGATCGCGTTGAGGGCGGTGAGGAGGGCGACGGGATCGAGGGAGGCGCCGTTCACCGTAACCGGGGTGCCCCCTTCGAAGCCGATGGTCACGTCCTCGGGGCGCTCCGGGGCGCTCGCGGGGGCGGCGGTGAGCATGAACAGATCGTCGGGCGGGACGCTGTTCGGATCCTCGAGGATGCCCCCTTCGTGGGAGAGGTGCCAGATGTTGCGGTCGCGCGAGTAGATCTTGGACGCGGTGGCGGCGACGGGGATGCCGTGGCGCGCGGCGTAGGCGAGGGCATCCTCGCGGCTGCGGATCTCCCATTCGCGCCAGGGCGCGATCACGGGGAGGTCGGGGGCGAAGGCGGCATAGGTGAGCTCGAAGCGCACTTGATCGTTGCCCTTGCCGGTGCAGCCGTGCGCGAGCGCATCGGCGCCGACGGCGCGCGCGACCTCGACCTGGCGGCGCGCGATGAGCGGGCGCGCCATGGAGGTGCCGAGGAGGTACTTGCGGCCGTAGATGGCGCCGGCGCGGAGCGTGGGCCAGATGAACTGGGTGATGAACTCCTCGCGCAGGTCCTCGACGTAGCACTCGTCGGCGCCCGAGGCGATGGCCTTGGCGCGGATGCCGTCGAGCTCATCTCCCTGACCGATCTCGGCGGCGACGCAGATGACCCGGGCGTGATAGTGCTCCTTGAGCCAGGGGACGATGATCGAGGTATCGAGGCCGCCGGAGTAGGCGAGGGCGATGGTGCGGATCATGGGCGGGCTGGAATGAGGAATAAATATGCGTTCGGCGTGCATATTTAGTCGTCGCCGGGCATAGCGTCAAGAGGCGCGGGGGCGCGCCGGCCGGCGCCGGCGGGCTAGGCGCCGGCGATCTCGCGGAGCCGGCGGGTGAGGCGCTCGCGCGCGGCGGCGGAGCGGCAGATGATCAGGACGGTGTCGTCCCCCGCGATCGAGCCGAGGACCTCGGGCCACTCCTCGGCGTCGAGGGCGACGCCGATCGGCTGCGCGCCCCCCGGGAGGGTGTGGAGCACGACGAACTCGGCGACGCCGCCGATCTCCGTGTAGAGGTGCGGGAGGAGGGCCTCGAGCGGGGGCCGGTCGTCGGTGGTGGCGCCGGTGAGGGCGTACCGCACCGCGCCTCCGGGCGCGGGGACGCGCGCGACGCGCATCTCGCGGAGGTCGCGCGAAAGCGTGGACTGGGTCACCGCCCAGCCGCGCTGCTTGAGGAGGCGCCGGAGCTCCTCCTGGCTCTCGACGTTGCGCGAGGCGATGAGGTCGCGGATGGCGCCTTGGCGGTCCCGCTTGTTGGCCATGCGAGAGCATAACGGTGGCCGGGCGCCACGGCCAGGGCGGGGGGCGCGGGGTTGACAAGCGAGGCGTGGGAATTTATGCATAGCCAATGCATAAACTCCCGGTGGGGGTCCTCGGGGCGAGCGGGTACGCCGGGCGCGAGCTCCTGGCGCTCGTCGGCCGGCACCCCGGCCTGACGCTCGCGTTCGCCGCGGCGCACGCCCGCCGCGGCGAGCGCGCGACGGTCGGCGGCCGCCCCGTGACCTTCGAGGCCACGGAGGACGCGCCCCTCGCGGACGCGGCGCTGGTCTTCAGCGCCCTCCCGCACGGGGAGTCCGCGCCGTGGGTCACGCGCGCCGAAGCCGCCGGCGCGAAGGTGGTGGACCTGTCCGCGGACCTGCGCCCCGGAGCGGACGGGGCCACGGGCGCGGTGCCCTACGGCCTCACCGAGATCGCGCGGGAGCGCGTGCGGGACGCGCAGGTGGTGGCCAATCCGGGCTGTTACGCCACCGCCGTCCTCCTCGCGCTCGCCCCGCTCGCGCAACGGGGGCTCATCGCGCCCGGCGAGGCGATCACCGTCAATGCGGCGAGCGGCGTCACGGGCGCGGGGTTCACGCCGCGCCCCGACCTGCTGTTCGCGGAGGTGGCCGAGGACTTCCGCGCCTACGCGCTGGGGAACACGCACCGCCACGTGCGGGAGATGCAGGTGGTGCTCGCCGCGCTCGGTGCCGACGCCGACCTGATCTTCACGCCGCATCTCCTCCCGGTGTCGCGCGGCATCTTGGCGACGATCACGCTCGCGCTGACCGCGATGCCGGCGGATGTCCTCGCCCCCTGGCGCGCGCAGTACGCGGGAGAGCCGTTCATCGAGATCAGCGAGGATGCCCCCGCGCTGCGCGATGTCGTGCGCCGGAACGCGATGCGCCTGACGGCGCGCGCGCTCGCGGGCACGCGCCGCCCCACGCTGCAGATCGTGGTGGCGATCGACAATCTCGTGAAGGGGGCGGCGGGGCAGGCGATGCAGAACGCGAACCTCCTCCTCGGGCTCGACGAGACGCTGGGGCTGCCCGCGTGATGCGCGTCATCAAGGTGGGCGGGCGCGTGCAGGAGGATCCCGCGCTTGCGGACGCGCTCGCGCGCGCGTGGACCGCGGCTCCCGGCGCGACGTGCGTCGTCCACGGCGGAGGGGACGCGGTGAGCGCGCTGCAGCGCGCGATGGGCGGCGAGCCGTCGTTCATCGCGGGGAGGCGCGTCACGAGCGCGCGCGACCTCGACCTGGTGCGGATGGCGGTGTCGGGGGCGGCGAACAAGCGGCTGGTGTCACAGCTCGTGGGGGCGGGCATCGCGGCGATCGGGATCTCGGGCGAGGACGGCGGGCTGATCGGCGCGCGCGCGATCGACGCCGAGCGCTGGGGACGCGTGGGAGCACCGTCGGTCGTGCAGGCCGCGATGCTGCGCCACTTGCTCGCGGGCGGCTACCTGCCCGTGATCTCCCCGCTCGCCCGCGACCTCGGCCGCGCGGATGGCGGGCCGCTGAACGTGAACGGCGACGACGCGGCGGCCGCGATCGCGGTCGCGCTGGACGCCACCGAGCTGCTCCTCGTGAGCGACGTGGACGGCGTGCTCCTCGATGGCGCGCCAGTGCGCACGCTGGATGCCGAGCGGGCGTGCGCGGCGGTCGCGTCGGGGGCGGCGCACGGCGGGATGGCGGCCAAGATCGATGCGGCGGTCCGCGCGCTCGATGCCGGCGTCGCGGTCGTGCGGATCGGCGGGATCGGGATGCTCACGGGGAGCGCGCCGGGGACGTCGCTCGCGCGCGCGCAGGTGGCGGCGTGACGATGCTCCCGGTGATCGAATCGCCCGTTGCCGCGCCGCCTCCGCCGGCGGTGGAGACGCTGCTCGGCGTCTACCGGCGGCCGGCGATGGAGCTCGTGCGCGGCGAGGGAGTCGAGGTCGTCGACGCCGATGGCGCGGCGTACCTCGACTTCACGAGCGGGATCGGCGTGAACGCGCTCGGCTACGGCGATGCGGGGATCGCGGCCGCGGCCCGGCGTGCGCTCGACGCCGGGATCGTGCATGCCTCGAACCTCTTCCACACCGCGCCGGCACGCGCACTCGCGGAGGCGCTGGTGGCGCGCTCGTTCGCTTCGAGCGTGTTCTTCTGCAATTCTGGCGCGGAGGCGAACGAAGGGGCATTCAAGTTCGCGCGCCGCTGGGCGCGCCGCGAAGGAGGCGAGGAACGCACCACGATCGTCGCGCTGCGCGGCGGGTTCCACGGCCGCCTGTTCGCGACGCTGGCCGCCACGGACCGCCCCGAGTACCGCGCGCCCTTCGCGCCGCTCACGGGGGGCGTGACGATCATCGAGCGCGATCTGGACGAGGTCGCGCGCGCGCTGGACGGCGGCTCGGTCGCGGCGGTGGTCGCCGAGCCGGTGCAGGGCGAAGGGGGCGTGCGCGTCCTCGAGCCCGAGCTGCTCGCCGGCCTGCGCGCGCTCACGCGCGAGCGCGGGGCGGCGCTGATCCTCGACGAGGTGCAGTGCGGACTCGCGCGCACCGGGGCGCTCTTCGCGCACGAGCACGCGGGCATCAGCCCCGATCTCATGACGCTCGCGAAACCGCTCGCCGGCGGCTTGCCGATGGGGGCGGTGCTCATGACGGCGGAGATCGCGAGCGCGCAGAAGCCGGGGGACCACGGCTCGACGTTCGGCGGCGGTCCCGTGGTCGCGAGCGTGGCGCTGCACGTGCTCGAGCGGCTGAGCGATCCGGCGATGCTGGCGCACGTGCGCACCGATGGCGCGTGGCTGGGTGACGCGCTGCGCGCGCTCGCGGCGCGCACCGGCCGGGTGCGGGCCGTCCGCGGGATCGGCTACATGTGGGGGATCGACGTGATGGAGCCCGCCGCGGAGATCATCGCGCGCGCCCGCGGCGCGGGACTCCTGCTGTGCAGCGCCGGGGAATACACGATCCGCCTCCTGCCTCCGCTCATCGCGACCCGCGACGACCTCGCGCGCGGGCTCGCTCTCCTCGAGACCTCGCTCGCATGACCGATCAGCTCAGGTTCCGCGCGGCGCTCCCGCGCGATGTCGCCGGCATCGTGGCGCTCGTGAACGGATTCGCGGCGGAGCGCGTGATGCTCCCGCGCACCCCCGAGTCGGTGGCGCTCGCGCTGGACGATTTCATCGTCGCGGTGGATGCCCACGGCGACGTGATGGCCTGCGGCGCGCTCAAGGAGTACTCTCCCTCGCTCGCGGAGGTGGCGTCGCTCGCGGTCTCGCGCCGCGTGCACGCGCGGGGCCTGGGCCGGGCGATGGTCGAGCGGCTCGAGGCGCTCGCGCGGCGCCGCGGGATCGCGGAGCTGTTCGCGCTCACGCTCACGCCGCGCTTCTTCGAGCGCGCGGGCTACGCCGTGGCGGACCGGGCGCTCTACCCGGAGAAGGTGCGGCGCGATTGCGCGTCCTGCTCGCGCCGGTTCGGATGCGCCGAGGTGTGCGTGCGGCGTCTCCTCGACGCGGCCGCGCTCGCGGCCTAGCGGGACCCCGCCGCGGGCGGCGGGGTGGAATGACGCCGCTCGCTCTCGGTCGTCCATCCCGGTGACGCGCGCGCCGGGCGGCGCAAGCGTCCGGATGGCCGTCGTCCCACCGCCGAGCGAGATGGCGCGAGCGCCGCGCCAGCGATCCGCCCGATCCCCCTGGAGGCCTCGAACCATGAAGCGCATTGTGTCGACCGCCCTGCTCGTGCTCGCCGGCGCGCTCCCCGCCGCGGCGCAGGTCCATTTCGGCATCACGGGCGGATGGTACTCGCCCTACGGTTCCACGAAGGATTTCGCGAGCAACGGATACGACGGCGGCATCGTGCTCGGCATCGGCGCGCCCGTGGTCCCGGTCTCGTTCCGTGTCGACGCGACGTACGGCGAGATGCCCGGGAAGAGCATCAGCTGCTGCGGCGGCACGGTGAAGAGCGATTTCGCCGTCTACGGCGCGACGGGGAACGTGGTGTGGACGATCATCGGCGCGGCGTCGCCGGCGAAGCTCTATCTGATCGGCGGCATCGGGTACTACAGCGTGCAGCAGAAGTACTCGGTGAGCGGCGCGCCGGCCGTGCCGTCCTCGACGAAATCGGCCTTCGGCTACAACGCCGGCGTGGGGTTCCGCTTCACGATGTTCTTCATCGAGGCGCGCTACACCAGCATCACGAACGCGCTGGACGAGAGCACGCTCGGCGGCACGGGCTCGAAGGCGCTCACAGTGGTCCCGATCAACGTGGGCGTGATGTTCTGACCGCTCGCGCGGCGCGCGAACGATCCGGACTGCCCCGCCCGACGGCGGGGCAGTTCGTTCATCGGGGCTAGCCGCGCCTCGACCCGGGGTGAACATTTCCCCTCCCCCGGGCCGGAGCTCCCCTTGCTTCGATCGACCTCGCCGCGCCGCGTGCCGCTGCTGCTCGCGTTCATCGCCATGCTCGCGATGCCGGCGCCGGCGCACGGCCAGTCGGATGCGACCTCCGATACCGCGGCCGCGCGGAAGGTGTTCGAGGGGAACGTGGACGCGATCCACAAGCGTGACCGGGCGCGATACCTCTCCTACTACCTGCAGACCGAGACGCTCTCGCGGAACGGCCCCGGCGGGCTCGAACAAGGCTTCAAGGACTGGTCCGCGCGGCGCGATACCACGTGGCCGGACACGCTCGTGGCGCGCGACCTGCGCATGGTGCGCGTCGCGCCGGGCGTCGTGTACGGCACGTACCACTACCGCGTGACGCAGCATGGCGTCACGTCGGAGGGGATCTCGGAGCGCGTGTTCGTGAAGACGCCGGGCGGCTGGAAGATCGCGGTGAGCACGGCGTTCGGGTTGTCGGAAGGCGCGGCGCCGCCGCCGGTCGCGATCGTCGGCGCGACGTTGGTGAATCCAGGGCAGCCCGCGGTGGCGAATGCGGTGATCGTGGTGCGGGGGGGCCGCATCGCATGCGCCGGGGCGCGCAGCGCCTGTCCGGTGCCGAGCGGCGTGGAGGTGGTGAACGCCAACGGCGCGTTCGTCGGCCCCGGGCTGATCGACTCGCACGTGCATTACTCGCAGACGGGCTGGGTGGATGGCCGGCCGGATGCGATCGACCTGCGGGCGCTCTATCCGTACGACTCGGTGGTGGCCGAGCTCCACGACGATCCGATGAGGTTCGACCGCGCCTATCTCTGCTCGGGGGTCACGAGCGTGTTCGACGTGGGCGGATATCCGTGGAGCCTCGCGCTCGCGCGGGAGCACGAGCGCGATCTCGCGGCACCGCGCATGGCGGCGGCGGGGCCGCTCTTGTCCACGCGCGACGCGTGGGTGAACACGGCGATCGAGCGGCAATTCGTCTACATGAGCTCCGACTCCGTGGTGCGCGCCGCGGTGCGGGCGCTCAAGCGCGACGGCGCGAGCGCGGTGAAGGTGTGGTACCTCATGGTGCCGGACTCGCTGCGCGACGTCATGCGCGAGCGCCTCATGCTGGCGGGGGCCGAAGCGAAGAAGGCGGGGCTCCCGCTCATCGTGCACGCCACCGAGCTCGCGCTCGCCAAGGATGCGCTGCGCGCCGGGGCGAAGGTGCTCGTGCACAGCGTGGCGCCGGAAGACATCGACGATGAGTTCATCGCGCTCGTGAAGCAGAACGACGCGATCGACATCCCGACGCTGACGGTGCTCGAGGGCTACGCGGATGTCTTCCTCGGCCGCTCGCCGGGCCTGCGCTATCCGCTCGACTGCGTCGACAAGGTGACGCGCGCGCACCTCGAGACGGTGCTCCCCGATTCGCTGCGCGCGGCGCGCATGGCCGCGGTGCAACGGCGGTCGGACACGACGTTCCACGGCACGGAGCGGAACATCCGGCGCATGCGCGCCGCGGGGATCCGCATCGCGGTCGGGACGGACGCGGGGAATCCGGGCACCGCACCGGGGCCGAGCATGTACCGCGAGATGGAAGCGATGCAGGCGGCCGGCATGACGGCCGCGGAAGTGTTCGCCTCGGCGACGATCGTGTCCGCGCGCGCGATGGGGCGCGACCAGGACCTCGGCTTGCTGGCCGCCGGTCGCGCGGCCGACCTCGTGGTCTGGGACGCGGATCCGACGGCGAACATCGCGAACGCGCGCCGCGTACGAATGGTCATGAAAGGCGGCGCCCTGTACGGACGCGCCGAACTCCTCCCCCGCTGACGCTCACCGAACCCGAACCAAGGATCCCCGTGACCGCATCGACCAGACTCATCGCCCTCCTCGCGGCGCTCGGGGCCGCGGTCACGGCCGCCGCGCAGGCGCCCGCCGACGCGCCCGCCCGCCTGCTCCCCGCGCAGCCGCCGGCGCTGGTGGTGTTCATCACCGTGGACCAGATGCGCGAGGATTACCTCGAGAAGTACGCGCCGCAGTTCACCGGCGGGCTCGCGCGGCTCGTGCGCGGCGGCGCGTTCTTCACGAACGCGATGCTCGACTACGCGACCACGGAGACGGCCCCCGGGCACTCGACGGGGATGTCCGGACGGTTCCCGGAGCACACGGGGATCGTGAGCAATTCGCTCGGCGTGTACGACATGCAGTCGCCGGTGCTCGGCGATGCGCGCGCGTTCGCGTCACCGTTCCGGTTCCGCGGCGGCACGCTCATGGACTGGCTGCGGATGAAGGATCCGCGGTCGCGCGCGATCTCCGTGTCGCGCAAGGACCGCGCCGCGATCCTCCCGCTCGGCCGGTCGCACGAGGAGGTGTACTGGTACGACGCCCCGACGGGGAATTTCACGACGAGTACGTGGTACTCCGACACGCTCCCTCCGTGGCTGCGCGCGTTCAACGCGAGGCGGCTCCCGGCGATGCAGGCGGGGAAGTCGTGGACGCCGCTCCTCCCGGACAGCGCCTACAAGGAGCCGGACAGCGTGGTGTTCGAGAACTTCGGCACCGATTTCATGTTCCCGCATCCGATGCCGGTCGACACGGCCGCGGCGATCCGCTCGCTCCCCGACTTCCCCTACATGGACGCGCTCACGCTGCAGGTGGCGCTCACGGGGATGAAGCAGACGAACCTCGGCGTGGGGCCATGGACGGACGTGCTCGCGATCTCGCTCTCCACGACCGACGCGATCGGCCACCGGTACGGCCCCGATTCGAAGGAGATCCACGACCAGATCCTGCGTGTCGACCGCGAGCTCGGCGAGTTCTTCGATTCGCTGTTCGCGGTGCGCGATCCGGCGCACGTGGTGATCGCGTTGACGGCGGACCACGGGGTCGCGCCGGTGCCGGAGTGGTACGTCTCGATGGACCACAAGCCGGCGCAGCGCGTTTCGCTCGACGCGATCGCGGCACGGATCGACAGCGGACTCGCGCGGCGCGGCGTGGATCCCGCCGACTTCCGCTTCGAGGACGAGATGCTGTTCGTCAACCGCGACGGCCTCGCGCGCGCGAAGGTCAACGCGGATTCCCTCGTGCGCGACTTCGCCGCCACGGCGAGCGCGATGCCCGGCGTGCAGCGGGTCTACCGGCGGGCCGAGCTCGCGAAGGACACGCTCAGCGATCCCGCCGCGCGCCGGTGGTACCACTCGCTCCCGCCGGATTTCCCGGTGGAATTGGTGGTGGTGCAGAAGGAGTACTCCGTGTGGGGGAGCTACGCGCCGGCCATCCACGGCTCGGTGTACGACTACGACAACCACGTGCCCGTGATCCTCTACGGCGCGCCCTTCAAGCCGGGGCGTTACGCCGCGGCGGCGCGCCTCGTGGACCTCGCGCCGACGCTCGCCTGGGTGACGGCCACCGTGCCGGCGGACCTGGTGGACGGCAGCGTGCTCTGGAGCGCGCTCAAGTGACGCATCGGTGACGGCCGATCGCCACGCCGGACTGCGTGCGCTGCACCAAGCGTTCGACGACGCCCGCTTCGGCCCCGCGCGCACGCTGAATCTGCGCAACACGCTCCCCACGGTGCGCGACGCCGTGGCGCGCACGGAGTCGTGGTTGCGGGAGCGGCAGGCGAGCCGCGTGGGCGAGGTGCTCGTCATCACCGGGCGCGGCAACCAGAGCGAGGAGGGGAGCTCGCCGGTGCGGGCGGCGATCGTGCGCCTCTTCGCGACGCTCCGGCGCAAAGGGGTGATCGTCTCCGTGTCCGAGCACACGCCGGGCTCGTTCGTGGTGCAGCCGGCGCCGCTCAGCGCCCTGCGCGAGGCCGCGCGCCGCCGCCGCGAGCCATCGGTGCCCGCTCCCGCGGACCCGGAAGCGCTCCGCACGCTCGAGCCCGCGACGCGCGCGGTGCTGCGCCAGGTGGCGCAGCGCGCGCTCGAGGTGCTCGGCGCGCACGAGACGGCGCCGTTCGTCGAGCGCGAGATGATGGAGCAGTTCTCGCGCATCGCGGCGGCCGTCCCCGACGGCCCCGAGCGCGAGGCCCGCTTGCGCGCGACGCTCCGCGCCGTGCTGCAAGAGTACGACGATGTCTGATCGCGCCCGCGCCGGGCGCTCCTCATCCTCCATCACTCGACGCCACCCATGACCCGACCCACGTCCCGGATCGCCGCGCTCGCCATCGCCTTCGCGGCGCCGCTCCTCGCCGCGCAGCAGGAACCGCTGCCCGGCTACACTGCCGCCGGAGCCGCCGCGCAGCGCACGCTGGAAGCGAACATCGCCAAGCACGGCTCGGCGGACACCGCGCGCGCGCACTCGAAGGCGCTCTCGAGCGAGACGCACATCGCCGGCACGCCCGCGCAGGCGCGCACGCGCGACTACGTGCTCGCCGCGATGAAGTCGTGGGGGATGGAGACGGAGACGCGCGAGTACGTGGTCTGGATGCCGTTCACGACGCGGATGCAGGTGTGGCGCATTGCCCCCGACACGCTCGCGCTCGACCTCGCCGAAGGGCCTGTGCCGGAGGATCCCACCTCGTGGAACGAACCCGAGGCGGTGATCGCGAACGGCTACAGCGGCACCGGGGACGTGAGCGCGCCGGTGGTGTACGTGAACTACGGGCTGATCGAGGACTACGCGCAGCTCGACTCGATGGGCGTCTCGGTGAAGGGGAAGATCGCGGTCGCGCGCTACGGGCGCTCGTACCGCGGGATCAAGGCGCGCGAGGCGGAGAAGCACGGCGCGCTCGGCCTGATCATCTACAGCGATCCCGAGGACGACGGCTTCGTGCGCGGCGACGTCTATCCCAAGGGGCCGATGCGCCCGGCGCACGGCGTGCAGCGCGGGAGCGTGATGAACACCGACGGCGACCCCACGACGCCGGGTTACGCGAGCAAGGCGGGCGCGCCGCGGATCCCGCTCGCGAAGATGGAGGTGCCGCACATCCCGGTGATCCCGATGTCCTACGGGAACGCGACGCAACTCCTGCGCGGGCTCGGTGGCACGGACATGCCCCAGTCGTGGCAGGGGGGCCTCCCGTTCCGTTATCACACCGGACCGGGGCCGGTGATGGCGCGCATGATCGTGCAGTCGGACACCGCCACGAACGCGTACAAGAAGATCTGGGACACCTTCGGCATCGTGCGCGGCACGGAGCTCCCGGACGAGATCGTGATGATGGGCGGCCACCGCGATGCGTGGGGACCGGGGACCAACGACAACGTGAGCGGCACGGTGAGCGTGCTCGAGGCGGCCCGCACCACGATGATGGAGGTGAAGGCGGGGCGTCGGCCGCGCCGCACGTTGATCTTCGCGACGTGGGACGCCGAGGAATGGGGTCTCATCGGCTCCACCGAATACGTCGAGGACGACAGCCTGCGGCTGTTGAAGGGAGGGATCGCCTACTTGAATCAGGACACCCCCGCCTCAGGCTCGCGCATCGGCGGCGGGGGCTCGCCATCGCTGCGGCCGATGCTGCGCGACGTGATGGCGCACGTGCCCGATCCGAGCGGCGCAGGCTCCGTGTACGCAGTCTGGCGCGCGCAGACACACACCGCTCCCGGAGCGGAGCCGCCCATGGGAAGCCCCGGAGGAGGATCGGACTTCGCCCCCTTCTACAACCACCTCGGCATCCCGATCGCGGACTGGGGATTCGGGAATCCGGGGGGCGTGTACCACTCGCTGTACGACTCGTACCACTGGATGACGACGTTCGGCGACACGTCGTACAAGTACCATGCGACGGCGGCGGAGATCGGTGCGTCGATGGCGCTGCGTCTCGCGAACGCGGAGATCCTGCCGTACGACTACGTGGAGTATGCGCGCACGATGCGCCGCTACCTCGCGCCCCTCGACAGCGCCCTCTCGAAGAAGGGATGGCCGGGTGCCGACAGCTCGCTCGGCGCGGCGATCGACAAGATGGAGACGGCGGCGGCGGCCTTCGCGGCCTCGCGCGACGCGGCGCTCGCCAAGGGAGTCCCCGCGAAGCCGGCGTCGGCGAAGGCGAACGCCGCACTGCTGCGCGTGGAGCGCGCGCTCACGCGCCCGCAGGGGCTCCGCACGCGGCCGTGGTTCCGCAACCTCATCTACGCGGCGGACGAGGACAACGGCTACGCGAACATCGTGTTCCCATCGGTGCGCGAAGCGCTGAAGTCGGGCGATGCGCGACTCACCCGAGAGGAGATCGCCGATCTGGCCGCGCGCTTCACCGCGGCCGCCCGCGCCCTGGACGATGCGACCTCGGCGCTGAAATGATCGCGGCAGGCGGGGGCGCCTACTTCCCGCCCCCGCCTGCCGCGCGAGCCCCTTAGTTCTTGGCCGGGGCTGACGACACCGGCGCGACTTTCGGCGCCATCTCCGGCGCCGAGATCGTGATCTTCCGCGACATCGCGGCCGGCTTCTTCGGCACGGTCACTTGCAGCACGCCGTGCTCGTAATTCGCCACGATCTTCTCCGGATCCACGTGCATCGGGAGCC